>Ga0209310_1000222_pt1 | contig 78559 bp, 69 predicted proteins | sample AD_UKC030_MetaG_FD_184415 | JGI IMG/M metagenome (GOLD analysis project Ga0209310, IMG submission 184415) | Active sludge microbial communities of municipal wastewater-treating anaerobic digesters from USA - AD_UKC030_MetaG (SPAdes) (version 2) | ecosystem: Engineered > Bioreactor > Anaerobic >... | reverse complement strand
ACGACGCGCCTCTAAAGTGGGCTCTCAAAAACAGCAATATGACGCCATCAAAACCCATAAAGAATTATTCAATAAAAGAAATCTACAAGGTCAATGATGTCATCAATCATCCTGTATTCGGGGTAGGCTTTGTCGAGAAAACTATTTGGGACAAAAGCATGTCTGTGTTGTTTAATGATTCCGTGAGATTGATGGCAATGAATATAAATGAAACTCAAGACCGAAGAAGTGAAGAGTAGGGATAGTGTTTCTTACGGATTGAAAGGCAGTATAATTTTCAATATTGACGTTGTGTGGATTACCGGAAGCAGTCAATACAAAATTCGACATTCATTATCAGCTTAAATTCTATTCGGGATAATTCACGCGCATCATAAAAGTCAAATTTTTCTTAGCAGATAAAGAATGAGAGAAAAACGTATCAATTTATTATTTTGATTCGGTTTTTTTCACCAAAGTTTCAATCTTTTTGTCTTTCTCTGACCAGAGTTCCTGTACCCATTTGTGCATGGCTTCGCGAAAAGCAGGATCTCCCTCATAATCGCCGTGCATTAAATGCTTGGGAATTTCTATGGTCCTCATTCGCACGGTGATCCGTTTGACTTTCCCGCAAAGAAATTCTCCAAAACCGGGAATACCATCCGGATACACGATCGTAATGTCCAGGATGGAATTAAACTTTTCGCCCAGTACATTTAAAGCCAGCGCCAGTCCTCCGGATTTGGGACGGAGTAGATATTGGTACTCGCTTTTTTGCTTTTCGTGTTTTGCAGGGGTAAAACGCGTGCCTTCCAGAAAATTCATCACGCTGGTTGGCACGGTGCCGAATTTTTCACAGGCTTTGCGGGTGGCTTCAAAATCTTTGCCTGCCTGTTCCGGATGCTTTTTCAGATATTCCGAGCTGTGGCGGTAAAGAAAAGGATAATCAAGTGCCCACCAGGCAAAACCCATGAAAGGCACGCGAATCAGTTCTCTCTTAATAAAGAATTTTATCAGGGGGATGCGCCGATTCAACAAGTACTGCATTACCAGAATATCAACCCAGGATTGATGATTGCTGACCACAAGATACCAACCGTTATAATTTAGATGCTCTGCGCCCTGAACATCCCACTCGGTTTTTTGAGTAAGGTTCATCCAGCCAATATTGCCGGCAATCCAATTTTCCCCGATCCAGTGCAGAATGTTATTGACAACCTTAATCAAGGGCGGCCAGGGAATCAGGATTTTCGGAATGGAAACGATAAACAAAAGAGTAACCCAGAACAAGACATTCAAGGTTAGCAGAAGCCCTGCAATCACCCCGACGATTTTTGACGGCAAAAAATTCAGCATCATGACAACCCTAAAAATAAAATATTTACAGAAAGTTGCGTGAGCATAAGAAAAAGAGGTTTACAAGTCAAGAAAATTGTAGCATAGTCGCCGCGAATTACGACACCCGTCTCCAAGAAATAACCGGTTGTGCTCAAAACTGCTATAAATCATAACCTAAAAGGATGTAGAAGGATGAAGAAAAATCATTTACGCAATATTGCCATCATTTCCCATGTCGATCACGGCAAAACCACATTGCTTAATGCGATGCTCAAGCAGACCGGCGTTTTCCATGCCAATCGCGTGGTGGAAGACCGCGTGATGGACTCTATGGATCTGGAAAGAGAACGCGGCATCACCATCATGGCCAAAAATACCGCGGTGGATTACAACGGAGTGAAAATTAATATCGTCGATACGCCAGGCCATGCGGATTTCGGCGGCGAGGTGGAACGAAGCCTCAATATGGTTGACGGCGCGATCCTGCTGGTGGATGCCAGCGAAGGACCTCTCCCGCAAACCAGATTCGTTCTGAAAAAAGCCCTCGGTCTGCACCTGCCGATCATTCTGGTCATCAATAAAATCGACCGCAGCGATGCCCGCATCGAAGAAGTGATCAATGAAACGTATGATCTCTTCATTGATCTGGGCGCGGAGGAACATCAGATCGAGTTTCCCATTCTTTATACCAATGCTAAAATCGGCGTCAGCCATAAAAAATTAGGGGATGAAAGCACCGATCTGTCATCCCTGCTTCAGACGATCATCGAATATATGCCGCCGCCCAGCGGCAACGATGAATCTATTCCACAGTTTCTGGTCACCAATCTGGACTACGATCCCTACGTCGGTCAGATTGCGGTGGGACGGCTGCAAAGCGGCAAACTGGAAATGAATAATCAATACAGCCTCTGCGCGACAGATAAAATAATCGCCGGTGTGAAGTTTACCGCTCTCTATACGTTCTTCGGGCTGACGAAAAAACAGACGGACGTGGTTGAATCGGGGGACATCATCGCTCTCGCGGGAGTGGATAATGTTAAAATCGGCGATACGATTTCCTCTTTTACCGATCCGAAAGCGCTGCCCCGCCTGCTGGTCGATGAGCCGACCGTGTCCATGATGTTTTATGTTAATGACGGTCCGTTTGCCGGGAAAGAAGGAAAATATTTAACGTCGCGTCATCTGCTGGAGCGACTGGAAAAAGAAGCCCTGCGCAATGTCGCTATCAAAATCAAAAAAACAGAAAGAACAGACGCCTTTGAGGTTTGCGGACGCGGCGAACTGCAAATGGCGGTGCTCATTGAAACGATGCGCCGCGAGGGCTACGAGCTGATGGTTTCGCGTCCGCGGGTCATTACGCGGGAAGTCAACGGTAAAACGCACGAGCCGGTGGAACGTCTCTTTCTGGATATTCCGGAAGAATTCGTCGGGAGAATCACCGAAAAACTGTCCATCAGAAAAGGGCGTATGGAAAGTCTCGTCAACAAAGGTTCGGGCCGGGTTAGCATGGAATTTCTGATTCCGTCGCGAGGATTGATCGGCTTTCGCAGCCAGTTTCTGACGGATACCAAAGGCGGCGGTGTTATGAATTCCCTTTTGGAAGATTACGCGCCATGGGCGGGCTCTATTCCCCAGCGTCTGACCGGCGTGCTGGTGGCCGACCGTCCCGGCCGTGTCACTTCTTACGCGAGCTACGCGATGGAAGACCGCGGCGAGATGATCGTGGAAATCGGCACGGAAGTTTATGCGGGGATGGTCGTGGGCGAGCGCAACCGCAGCTCGGACCTCAATGTAAATATTATCAAGGAAAAGAAGTTGACAAACATGCGGGCATCCACATCCGACGCCACCGTGATTCTAAGGCCGCCGCGCGTTCTGTCGCTGGACCAGGCCATTGAATTCATCGCCGAAGACGAACTGGTGGAGATAACTCCCAAGAGCGTTCGCCTCAGAAAAATGGAGCTGGACGCGACTAAACGCCAGATGAAAAGCCGTAAAGAAGACTAAAAGTCAATGATCACTGAAATCGAACCGAATTTTTACCGTATCACTTTGCGGATGCCTTATCGCTTAAGGCATGTCAACGCATATCTGATTGCTCACGGTAAAGAACTGGCGCTCTTCGACACCGGGCTGAACATGCCGCAGGCTTACGAAACTCTGATTCAGGATCTGTCCGACATCGGCTTTCGCGTCAAAGATATCAAGCATATTTACCTGACGCATGTGCATACGGATCACTGCAGCATGGCCGGTCTTCTGCAAAAAGAATCCGGCGCCGAAATTCATCTCTCCCGTGCGGCTTTTGAAGAATATCAACATTTCCGTCAGACCAACCCGACCGTGCAACAATTGAAAAAATTTTATTCGCGCCAAGGCATGACGGCTCAACTGATTGATCTTGTCATTGAAGAATATGAAGACATTCGCGGTATCATTGCTGAATTTAGCGCCGATAATTTCCTGTCTGACAAAGAAGACTGTGCATTCGGCAACTGGAAATTTGAAGTCATTTTTACGCCCGGCCATGCCGCCGGACACGTCAGTTTTTTCTTTCCGGAAAAATGTTTTTTACTGTCCGGTGATCACATTCTGCCCTATATCGCGCCGATTCTCAGCCCGAACATATTCGATGATGACTTTCGCTCGCTGACCGCTTATCTGGATTCACTCAGTGCCATTGAAAGACTGCCTGTCGGCGCCATTTATCCGGGACACGGCAATTCTTTTGTCGATGTCAGTGAGAGATTATCCGACATCCGCCAACATCATCAAAAAAGAAAGCTTGCTGTTCTGGATCATATAAACACACAGTCTAAAACCACCTATGAGATTTCACAAGAGATGGTCAGCCCCACTCTTTCCGATTTTGATAGATTTCTGTCCTTGAATGAAACCCTGACGTATTTAAAGGAACTCAAGGCTGAAGGCGTCATCAGAGAAGACGACATCAACAATGTTTTGGCCTACTCCGGGGCGTGAGGATTGTAGTTGACAGACAGTGAATAATGAATAATATACGCGCCCTGGTTATTGAAGGATAAGCAATTTTGAGCAAACATCTCCAAAAAGAAATTGAACGTCGCCGCACGTTCGGCATCATCAGCCATCCCGACGCGGGAAAGACCACGCTCACAGAAAAGCTGCTGCTTTTCGGCGGGGCCATTCAGATGGCCGGCGCTGTCAAGGCGCGCAAAGCCTCCAAACACGCGCTGAGCGACTGGATGGCCATTGAAAAAGACCGCGGCATTTCGGTGACGTCGTCGGTGATGAAATTCGAATACGCGGACTGCGAAATCAATCTGCTTGACACACCCGGCCATCAGGACTTCTCCGAAGACACCTACCGGGTGCTCACGGCCGTGGACAGCGCGCTGATGGTGATTGACGGAGCCAAGGGCGTCGAGACACAAACCCAGAAGCTGATGGAAGTCTGCCGCCTGCGCAATACGCCGATTATTACCTTCATCAACAAACTGGACCGCGATTGCCTGCCGCCGCTGGAAATTCTTTCGGATATTGAAGACAAGCTGCAGATCGAATGCTCACCGCTGTCATGGCCGATCGGCATGGGCAAGCGTTTCAGGGGCGTTTACAATATGTACGATAAGAAACTCCATCTATTCACGCCGGGAAAAGCAAGACGTTCTGATGAGGGAGTGGTTATCAACGATTTATCTGATCCGCTGCTGGATGAATTGCTGGAGCGTCAGGCCGATGAACTGCGCGAGGAAGTTGCCCTGCTGGAAGGCGCGGCCAATCCCTTTGATCCCAGGGAATACTTAAAAGCCAGCCAGACGCCGGTTTTCTTCGGCAGTGCCATCAACAATTTCGGCGTCAAAGAACTGCTTGACGCTTTTGTGGAAATCGCCCCGCCGCCGGTTGTGCGTCCGACAACCACCAGAGCAGTGAGCCCGGAGGAGGACGATTTTTCAGGCTTTGTCTTCAAAATTCAGGCCAACATGGATCCGGCGCATCGGGACCGCATTGCTTTCATGCGGATCTGTTCAGGACAATTCCAGCGCGGCATGAAAGTTGTTCATCACCGTATCGGGCGGGAGGTATCTCTCTCCAATGCCACGATTTTCATGGCGCAGAACCGCACCAATATCGAGGAGGCCTATCCCGGCGATATCATCGGCATTCATAATTACGGTACCATTAAAATAGGCGACACCTTCACCCAGAAGGAACCGCTCAAATTTACCGGCATTCCGCACTTTGCGCCCGAGCATTTCTGCCGTGTAAGGCTTAAAGATCCGCTGCGGATGAAGCATCTGCAAAAAGGATTGATCCAGCTTTCCGAAGAAGGAGCGATTCAGGTTTTCAAACCCCTGTGGGGGTCGGATAATATTCTGGGCGCGGTAGGTGCTCTGCAGTTTGATGTGACCATGTCGCGGCTCAAAGACGAATACAGCGTTTATGCCGATTACGAGAAAGCCGATTACGCCGCCGCCCGCTGGGTCACCTGCGACGACGTTAAAATAATGGATGATTTCCAAAAGAAGAATCAGACCAATCTGGCTCTTGATGCCGAAGGTAACCTGGTCTATCTGGCGTTAAGCGAGTGGCGACTTTCACACACGATGGAAGAATGGCCGAAAGTCAAATTCCATAAGACGATGGAGAAAGGCTGACGGTACCTGACGGGAGTTACCTTCCATTCAACAGGGTTTTTAAAAGATGCTGTCAGAAAACAAAAAACCCGCTCCTTACGGTAACGGGCTTATTTGTTGAAGATTTTGCCGTTTTTACTTTGCTATTTTTGTCGCTGCGCCATTAAATGGCGTGCAAACACCGTAGCAAAGTATGAACAAAAATCAAGAGATATTTTGAAAAATATTTTGGCTTGAGGCAATTCATAAAATAAACAATGAGTTGGAAGTTGAATAAATTGGTCTTAGGCATGAAATTACCTTAAATTTGTTCTTGACAAGGCGAAAAAAAAGCGTATTTTGCTCACAATATAAGGATTAACTTTATAAATCTTTGAAAGGAGGTTTGCCTATAATGAAAAAAATATTTGCTATTTTTGTAGCCATGATGCTTGTTGCTTCTTTGTCTCTGTCAGTTGTAGGATGCAAAAAAGCTGAAGAACCGGCACCGGCTCCGACAGTTGAAGCTCCTGCACCGGCTCCTGCTCCCGCTCCTGAAGCTACACCGGCTCCTGCTCCCGCTCCTGAAGCTGCACCGGCTCCCGCAGCACCGGCTCCTGCTCCTGCTCCTGCAAAGTAATTTGAGCAATAAATTTGCAGATAAATTTCGGGTCTTAGCTTGAAAAAGTTAAGACCCGATTTTTTATGCCCGCAAGGACGTTGCTTCTTTTCCCTTCTGAGACGCAGTCATTTCCTCCGTTTAATTTCGCAGGATGAGCATGCTGAATAGTGCGTACCACCGATATTGCCGCACGAAAAAATATTCATTGAAGTTTTTACTGATTTAACGTAGTCACACCAATACGATTATGATCCGAAAAGATGGAGGCCGTGATGACTGTTTCCGTTGTTTTTCGGGGATTATAAAAGATGAACCCCATCATAGGAGAAAAAACATGAGTAATGGCGCCCCCAAAATGACGGACATTAAAATTAATACCGATAATCTTTATAGGGAAGAAGCTTTTACAGACCTGACTTTTGCTACCATCAGACGTCTTTTGCCCGTCAAGCTTGACGGCTCGCCTGATGACAGCAGAGAGCCGATTTTTACCGGCTTGACCCAGCTGATGTCGCCCAACGGGCCGATTCCGGTTCAATGTCTTATTGAGGGCGCGAAATCACTCAGCGAAGCGGCGGAAAAATTGCCGGCGGCCATTGAAAAAACCGTTCAGGCGATGATTGCCGAAGCCAAGGAAATGGAGCGACAGGAAGCTTCAAAAATCGTTATTCCCGGCCAGTAATTGAGTTTCGACTTTATCTCAAAAATGTTTCTCGTGCATTTGCCATAGACGGGCCTTTCAGCACCCGCCGTTGCCGTATTTTATCCTTATCCCGATTTGAATAAAGATAATTAATATCAATAAGATAAGTATTTTTGTGCTTTCAAGACGAATATTCTTGATATTATACCCCACTTTCGGTAAACGGATACAATATTTTGAATCGGGGTTCAATCATGCCGAAAAACATCACAAAAAATGAACTGGCAGGCCTGACTCTGCTGGGCAAAGCGGCCAAACCGGTGCGCAAGCTGGAGACCTTTCCCAATCGCAATGAAAATCGCGATTATCTGGTCACCATGCAAACGGAGGAATTCACGTGTGTCTGCCCGAAAACCGGCCAGCCGGATTTTGCTAAAATAAAAATCCAGTACATTCCGGATAAGAAAATTGTCGAATCCAAATCGCTGAAACTTTATTTGTGGTCTTTCCGTGATGAAGGCGTTTTCCACGAACACGTGACCAACATTATTCTGGATGATCTTGTCGCCGCGCTCAAACCCCGCTGGTGTAAAGTCAGCGCGGAATTTGCCGTCCGCGGCGGAATCGGAATAACCGTTGATGCTGAATATAAAAAATAACTCCCTTTAAGAAAGGACATCCCATGGGAAAAAGAACAGATATTAAAAAAGTTTTGATTATCGGCTCGGGGCCGATCGTCATCGGACAGGCCTGCGAATTTGATTATTCAGGAACCCAGGCCTGCAAGGCGCTGCGCAAACTCGGATATCAAATAGTCTTGGTGAATTCCAATCCGGCAACCATCATGACCGATCCGGGTATGGCCGACGTCACATATATCGAACCGCTCAATTTGCAGACCCTGACGGAAATCATTGAAAACGAAAAACCGGATGCCATCCTGCCCAATCTGGGCGGACAGACCGGCCTCAATCTGACTTCGGAACTATACAAAAAAGGCGTTCTGGAAAAACACGGCGTGAAGGTTATCGGCGTCCAGGTCGATGCGATTGAACGGGGCGAGGACAGAATCGCTTTCAAGGAAACGATGAACAAGCTCGGTATCGAAATGCCCAAAAGCGAGCCGGCCACGTCCGTGGAAGAGGCGGAAAAGATTGCCGCGAAAATGGGCTACCCCGTGGTCGTTCGTCCGGCTTACACGATGGGCGGCACCGGCGGTGGCATCGTCTATAATCTGGAAGAGCTGCGTACCATTGCGAGCCGCGGCATTTCGGCCAGTCTCATCGGCCAGATATTGATTGAAGAATCGGTGATCGGTTGGGAAGAACTGGAGCTTGAAGTTGTCCGTGACGCCAAGAATCAGATGATCACGGTCTGTTTTATTGAAAACGTGGACGCGATGGGTGTGCATACGGGAGATTCCTACTGCACCGCGCCGATGTTGACCATCTCTCCCGAATTACAGAAACGTCTGCAGGATTATTCCTACAAAATCGTGGAAGCGATTCAGGTGATCGGCGGAACCAATGTGCAGTTCGCGCACGATCCCAAAACCGACCGCGTGGTCGTCATTGAAATCAATCCGCGTACGTCGCGTTCTTCCGCGCTGGCTTCCAAGGCCACCGGCTTCCCCATCGCCCTGATTTCTTCCATTCTGGCCTCCGGTGTGACCATGGATGAAATTCCCTACTGGCGCGACGGATCGCTGGAAAAATACACGCCATCAGGTGACTATGTTGTCGTCAAATTCGCCCGCTGGGATTTTGAAAAGTTCCCCGGAGCGGAAGACAGACTGGGCACGCAGATGCGCGCCGTCGGCGAAGTCATGAGCATCGGCAAAAATTACAAGGAAGCTTTCCAGAAATCCATCCGTTCTCTTGAGAAAAAACGCTACGGCCTTGGTTTTGTGAAAGACTTCAATTCAAAATCGCTGGAAGAATTGATGGAAATGCTTTCCGAACCGTCCAGCGAAAGACAGTTCATTATGTATGAAGCGCTGCGCAAGGGAGCCGCGGTTGACGCGCTGTCGGCCAAAACCTACATTAAAAAATATTTCATCGAACAGATGAAGGAACTGGTCGACCTGGAAGAAAAAATTCTTCAATGCAAAAAGAAAAAACTGCCTGATGATTTGCTGATTCAGGCGAAGAAAGACGGTTTTGCCGACAAATATCTGGCGCAGATTCTCGGCAGGGATGAAGAAGAAATCCGCAAACAGCGTCTGGCGCTGGGCGTGGCGGAAGCCTGGGAAGCCGTGCCGGTCAGCGGCGTGGAAAATGCGGCCTATTATTTTTCCACCTACAATGCCCCAGATACCGTATCTGTAACCAAGAACCGCAAGATTATGGTCCTGGGTGGCGGCCCCAACCGCATCGGCCAGGGAATCGAATTCGATTACTGCTGCGTGCACGCGGCATTTGCCCTGCGCGACGAGGGAATCGAATCCATCATGGTCAACTGCAATCCCGAAACGGTTTCCACCGATTATGACACCTCGAACAAACTTTATTTTGAACCGCTCACTGTGGAAGATGTTTTGAGCATTTACGAAAAAGAAAAACCGGAAGGCGTGATTGTTCAATTCGGAGGACAGACGCCACTCAACATCGCGGATGAACTTGCCAGAGCCGGCGTGAACATCATCGGCACCTCACCGGAAACCATCGACCTGGCGGAAGACCGCGACCGCTTCCGCATGATGATGGACAAACTGGGCATTCCGATGCCCAAGTCGGGGATGGCCAGCAATCTGGAACAGGCGCTCAAAGTCGCCGGTGACATCGGCTATCCCCTGATGGTGCGTCCTTCTTATGTGCTGGGCGGACGCGGCATGGAAGTTGTGCATGATGAGTCCATGCTCAAACGCTACGTGAACGCGGCGGTTGGCGTCACACCCGAACGGCCGATTCTGATCGACAAGTTTCTGGAGAACGCCATCGAAGCCGAAGCTGACGCGATTTCCGACGGCACCGACGCTTTTGTTCCGGCCGTCATGGAACATATCGAGCTGGCCGGCGTTCATTCCGGCGATTCCGCCTGCGTGATTCCGCCGGTGAGCATTCCGCTGAAGCATATTGATACCCTTAATGACTACACAAAGAAGATCGCCGTCGAATTCGGCGTGGTCGGTTTGATGAACATTCAGTATGCGATTGCCAACGATGTCGTTTACATCCTGGAAGCCAATCCCCGTGCCTCCCGCACCGTGCCTCTGGTCTCCAAGGTCTGTAACATTTCCATGGCTCGCCTGGCCACGCAGATCATGCTGGGCAAAAAACTGAAGGATTTGAATCTGCAGAATAAAGCATTCCGTCATTTCGGCGTGAAGGAAGCGGTATTCCCCTTCAACATGTATCCAGAAGTTGATCCGGTTCTTGGACCGGAAATGCGCTCCACTGGAGAAGTCCTGGGACTGGCCGATTCGTTCGGGCTGGCTTACTATAAAGCGCAGGAAGCAACGCAGCAGAATTTACCCTCGCAGGGAACCGTTCTGATTACGGTCGAGGAAAAGGACAAGGGCGGCGTTCTGGAAGTTGCGCGCGCGTTCAAGAAAATAGGATTCAAAATACTGGCGTCCGAAGGAACTCATAAATTCCTGAATGAAAACTCCATCGAGGCCGAAAGAATTTTAAAGATGCACGAAGGCAGACCCAACATTGTTGACGCCATTAAAAACGGAGAGATTCAGCTGGTCATTAACACGCCGGCGGGACGCCTCAGCAAATATGACGATTCCTACATCCGCAAAGCGGCAATCAAATACAAGATTCCTTATATCACGACCATCGCGGCGGCTGTTGCGGCAGTCAAGGGCATCGCGGCTCTCAAACAGGGTCACGGCCGGGCGAAATCCCTGCAAAGCTATCACGCGGAGATCAAATAAATTAATTGTACCGGATTCCTCTGACGCAGGGGAATCCGGTACAATCCTATTCCTTACGACCTTTCTTAACTTTTAATGTTTTTGCACGGGGCATTGATCGACACAATGTTAATCCCCGTGAATGACCTGGAATATTTTTATATTTACACTTACGCGGAAAGGCAGTAGAATCCCCTCAAATCACGAAAAAAACATTGGAGTATATCAACTTTAACTTGCAGCAACAGCGAGGTAATTATGGCACCCGATTTATGGTCCCTTTACGCTCTGATGCTGAAGGCTCGCCTATTTGAAGAAGCCGCTACGAAGCTCTGGTACGAGGGTTTGATTTCCGGCGAGATGCATCTGGGAACAGGCGAAGAAGGCATTATTGCCGGCGTTGTGTCTCAACTGAGGGATGGCGACGCGATGGCTCTCGATCATCGCGGAACCGCCGCCTTACTGATGCGGGGCGTTGACTCCGTATCTCTCCTCCACGAATTTCTCGGTCATCCACAAGGCCTTTGCGGTGGCATGGGCGGACACATGCATCTTTTTTCGAAAGAGCACCTGGCTGCTTCCTCAGGCATTGTCGGTTCAGCAGGACCGGCTGCAGCCGGTTTTGCCCTGGCGGCTCAGTATTTGCATCCCCAGTCGATTGCTGTTGCCTTTTTCGGCGACGGCGCGATGAATCAGGGCATGTTGATGGAATCCATGAATCTCGCCGCCGTCTGGAAATTGCCGGTCTTGTTTGTCTGTAAGGACGATGGCTGGGGCATCACCACCCAATCGGATGTTTCGACAGCCGGCAATCTGGATGACCGCGCCCGAGGACTGGGCCTACTGGCTTTCAGTGTTGACGGCGTGGATGCAGCCCGGGTGTGGGAAATCGCGCACTCGGCCATTGAGCGTATCCGATCCGGAGAAGGGCCGGTTTTTCTCCATGCCCGATGCGTTCATCTCGAAGGTCATTTTCTTGGATTGCAAACGATAAGAATCTTGCGTGATCCTCTCAAAGAAATGCCGAAAGTCGCGGTCGGATTGACAAAATCCATCCTGAAGTTGCACGGCGCCGCGGTGAGCGAAAGAATTACCGGTCTGAAAAGTATAATGTCTTCCGTTATAGCGGCTCTGCGCGATCCACGGCGGGATCATGCCCATGACCCAATTCTCCATACGCGAGCGGCCCTGCAGTCGGACGAAACGCGATTAAAAGCCATGGAAGACCGGATGGAAGAGGATATCCATAATATCCTGATCACTGTTTTGGGGGAGGTACCATCATGAAAACCATGTCCTTTATACAGGCGGTTGACGACGCTCTTGCCCAGGCTATGGCTGAAGATCCCCACATTATTGTCTTTGGTGAAGATATTCCCCTGTTGCGGCGCGACCTGCTGGTGCGTTTTGGCCCCCGGCGCGTGAGGGGAACGCCTATCAGCGAAAGCGCTTTTTTAGGAGCGGGCGTGGCCGCCGCTATGGCTGGCTTGCGTCCCGTGGTGGAAATGTACATGGTGGATTTTCTGGGAGTGTGCATGGACGCCTTGCTGAACCACGCCGCCAAAGTCGAGGCCTTTTCCGGTGGAAAATGGACCGCACCTCTTGTTGTGCGTGCACCATGCGGCGGCGGTTATGGCGACGGCGGACAACATGAACAGTCTTTGTGGGGGATGCTGGCCCATATTCCTGGCCTGACTGTCATTGTGCCATCCACGCCGGCAGACGCCGGCGGACTGATGCTGGCGGCTTTGAAACAAGATGGCCCCGTGATTATCCTCGAACATAAACTCCTCTCTGAAATGTGGCTGGAATTTCTCGGTTCGGGAGCACGAAAGACGGTGAGCTTCGATATCCCCGCCGGGGGGACCAAAGGATCCGTTCCCCAAAAATGGGAACCGCTTCCCCTCGGAGAAGCCACTCTTCGTCGGGACGGGCATGATTTAACGATCATCAGTTTAGGCGTCAGTGTGCATCGCGCCCTCGAGGCAGCGACGCTACTGGAAGCCGAAGGGATTTCAGCAGGCGTACTGGATCTGCGGACTGTTTCGCCTCTGGACAAAAAAACAGTCTGTCAGGAAGTCATAAAAACAGGCCGTCTGCTTGTTGTCGATGAAGATTATGAAACCTTTGGTCTCTCGGGTGAACTGGCGGCAGTGATTCTGGAAGCAGGCATAGCGTTCAAGTACGCCCGTGTCTGCACGCAGATGACTATCCCTTACAGTCGCCATCTGGAGGATGAGGTTCTCCCTAATGTTAAACGTATTTGTACCGCAGCGCAGCAACTGATGAAATAATGATTTTGAATGAAAGGTGAACCATCTAAGATTGGATTTCAGAGTTTGCAACAAAGCCCAGATCCTGTAAAATCTCTTTCGCTCTTTGCTCGTCTTCAGCCTTGACCATCAGGCGGGCATAGGCGCCCGCGGCAATCAGCATGATGGAACTTTCTCCCTGAAAAAAATAAGGAATGTCTTCACCATCGAAAATGGATTTTAAAAAAGATATATCATCCTGATGATACGTGGAAAAAACCTCCACAAATTCATCACCACTGGAATGATCAGGCGCCTCCCGCGGCAGCTGATCGATCAGATCAGCGCCGCAGGAGGTGCAGGTCTCAACACCTTCCTGGTATCCTTTTTTGCATCTCGGGCAGAACATAATATTGCTCAATGTTATCAATGATTACTGAAGATAAACGCCGGTACCGATGAAATAGTCTGTGCCGGGAATGGGTTCAACATACCCCATTTTCTTTTGTTCTCCCTTGACGCCTGGTTTTACCCAATAGAATTCAACAAATCCGCCGCCTTTCTTCGCTGCCGCGTTGAGTTCGCGAATTACAAATTTCCCTTTAACATCTTTATGATCATTCAGGTCCTTGCCCTGTAAGTCTTTCTGCGTTGCATGGGCGATATTCACGTTCTTGCTGTTGTAAACGTAAAAATATCCCGATTTGTCCGGATAGAAACGGATGGAACTGACAAAGCTGCGGATCAGGGCAACTCGTTTGTCTTCTGCCTTTACCTCTTTCAGGATTTCACCCAGTCCCAACGCGGTAGCATGTACAATATTTTTCGCAATGTCCTTGCCGCACTCAATGCCGGGACTGGAACCTGTCTCAGCAGAACAGATATTGGTTTTCAACATGGTTAATGTTAAAGAGAATATGGCCGCCATGAAAACAACCGTTCCAACCCTTCCGTAACGTTTAAATTTTCTATTCATCATCAATCCTCCTTTTTATTTATTGATTACAGCAATCACTGCTTTGCTTCCTTGTAGGCTACCACAATCCAGTCGTTATTGAAAAAATGAATTGTTTTCCAGCAAGCCTTTTTCCTGACAATATTTTTTGTTCCCTGGGCCTGAAATGAATAAAATCCTTGACCGTCTTTTTCTTTAATCATTCTTTTTCCCAGAGCGATCAGCTCAGGATAATTTTTATAGCGAGGATCTGTAAATATGTTAAGCCCTATCTGTATCTCATCCGTTTCATAAAGAATGACTCCGTCTTTCTGCATCACCCAGCATTTCACGCCCAGTTCTTTCTCAATCGGAGCGGCCACAACGCCAATGACTTCATCCGGTTTGATCAACATACTCACAGAACCGAGGAATTGTTTTTTGTCCGAAAAAACTGGGTATTCTATGTCAACTGATTTTATGCCTTCAACAGAAAGAAATAAATTTCCCATACGCTGTTTTTTTGTCTTCATCATCCTGATGACGGCTTCTTGCCCGGAGATATCTGAACCTTCGTATTGGCGGTATTTGTCCGGTTCGATCAATTTCATAATGCCTTTTTTATCGATAAATGCGGAATCGATGACATGCGGGCTACCGGATTTCCAATTCTGTTGCAGAATTTTTCTGATTCGGGCATGGTCATCAGGTTTTGTTTTGCTCATTTCGCCGGCACTACGGGAAATAGTCTTTCCCAGTCCTTTCAAGATGGTAGAAATTTCTTTCTCGATTTTAGCGGCAGCATTTTCCAGATTATCCTGAGCAAACGCCTGTCCTCCGGCAACGGATAAAAATAAAACTGACATTATCACGAATAAAAAACGTTTCATAGATATCCTCCTTTTTTTTGTAAACTCTCTTTATCTTTTAGATCACAACAGAACAATCATTAAACAGCAAGGCCAACAAAAATCATGTATTGGAGATAGGCCACAAAACCATTTCTTGTGCATTGAAAGATATTTTCCATTTCTCCGAATTCATCCATCAACCTGCTACGGATTCTCAAGAGATCATGTTCATCAATCCCATAGCGCTGTCCGAGTTCAGCCGATGACAATTTCAGCGGCGGCGCCGGAGTGATATCCATCACGTCCCATCTGGCAGCTGTCATGCTGTCGAGCAAATCTTCGGCGACAGGGTACCATTTGGGAGAACCCATTTCAAGATACAGACGGTTGATGCACTGCGCTTCCCTTGAGTTCTCAAAACAAGCGCTCTGGTGAACGAACATCTCTCCCGTCCGGGCCTGTTGGCGAATGTGTTGAAGGATGGAGGACAAGCCCTCCCTTCCGAAGTAATGCAGAACCGACCGCATAATAAAAAAAATGTGTTTTTCATCGCCAGCGACCAGATCGCTACGGCGGAAGTCGGAAATCATGCCGCGGATACAGGAGACGCCTCCCTGTCCCGCAGCTTCCAGCTGCATTTCGGAACAATCAAGATTGATCGGAATCCTATTTGCCGTTATGCCTTGCTCTACCAGTTCGCGCAAAATAAATCCTGTGCCTCCTCCCAGATCCGCGACGACATCGGCATCCGCAGCGGATAAATAACGCGTGATGGTTTCAATAAGCGGACGGGCAATGAGGGCATCGGAAAAATACCCCTCGTGCAGGGCGTTCCACTGTTCTCCATGGACACCGCTTTCCCGCAGGATTTGTTCATCGATCTTCATATATTGCCTGGCCAAACCATTAGTGAAGCAATGATACCACAGCAGGTCCTGGTGTCAAATTGATTCATAAGAGCTATTGACGGTTTGCGCGGCACCGGTTAAAATAGCCATAAATCCATCGGCTACAGCCTTGAGGAGGAAAAAGAAATGAAAAAATATCTTCTCTATTTTTTCCTGAGTCTTTGCTTGATTGCCGGCGGCTCAGCGATGCTCCAGGCAAAAGATCCGATAAACGCTCAAGTCAAAGGAGGAAAAACCATGGAAATAAAAAGCACATCTTTTAATCATGAAGGCATGATTCCGTCCAAATACACCTGTGACGGCCGGAATATTTCACCGCCTCTTTCCTGGAGCGGCGCTCCTGAAAAAACAAAGAGTTTTGCCTTGATCTGCGATGATCCTGATGCGCCCGTGGGACTCTGGGTGCACTGGGTCTTGTATGATATTCCCGCCGTGGTTCAGGCTCTGCCGGAAAATGTCGCCCGCGATGAAAACCTTGCCGGATTGGGGAAAAACGGCAAAAATACATCCAGACGCTTCGGGTATGATGGTCCCTGTCCTCCGAACGGCGTGCACCGGTATTATTTCAAATTGTACGCTCTGGATACAATGCTGAATGCGAAAGCCGGCCTGACAAAAGATGAATTGCTCCAGGCGATCAAAGGACATGTCCTGGCGGAAGCGCAAATGATGGGCAGATATAAAAGGTGATTTTTTGATTTGCCGCGTTAATGATGCTTATCCAGAACTGATTCTGTCTTTTCCGTTCTTCTTGCTCTGATACATCAGTTGATCGACGCGGCTGACAAAATCTCTGATGCTTTCTTTTTGTTTATACTGCGACAGTCCGATGCTGACGGTCAAATACACGTTTTTGCCCGGCTGCGGAGAGAAATCTTCCTTGCTTAATTCTTCACGGATTCTTTCCGCGGTCACAATGCCTTCCGGTCCTGTGGTCATGGGCAGAATGACGGTAAATTCTTCGCCGCCATAACGGTAGGCGGAATCCGCCTTCCGGAGGCATCTTTTGATGACCCGGCCCAGGCGCATTAAAACCTGATCGCCTTCAATATGGCCGTACGTATCATTAAAGACTTTGAAATCGTCGAGATCCAAAAGAAGAAGCGTCAGAGGATAATCATAGCGTTCCAACCGATTGATTTCCATTTTGATCTGACTGTGAAAATGCCTTGCGTTATAAAGCTGTGTCAGATCATCAATAATACTGAGCTGCCGGTATTTTTCTTCGCTTTCTTTCAAATCTTTTTCCAGCTTTTTACGTTCGGTAATATCACGGGACACGGCCTGAAAACCCATAATTTTTCCGCCTTCTATGATTAACTGGGCATTCTGTCCGAGCCAGATTTCACTGCCGTCTTTTTTGATGATCGGAAATTCAGAATATGTATTTTTGATTTTCTTGACAAACTGGTTATCAAAAAATTTTACAGTCTGCTCACGCATGGAAGGATGAATGATATCAATATAACGTTTGCCGATAATTTCATCTTCATCGTAACCGGTCATCAGGATTGTGGAAACATTGACAAAGGTGAAAAATCCTTTTCTATCGGTGCGGAAAACCATGTCACTGGCATTTTCCACCAGGGCTCGATATCTTTCCTCGCTGGCCCGCAGGGACTGCTCCGCCAGCCGGTGCCCCGCGACTTCCTGCTGCAGAGCCTTATTGACAAGCTGGTAATCCATCGTGCGCTCTCTGACCCGCTCTTCCAGTTCCTGATTCATTTTCTGGAAATTATCTTTTTCAATCTCCAGCTGCTGCTGCATGAAAAAGTCGCGGCGCACGTAAAATTCCATGACGTAACAGGATAGCATGCCAACGATATTGCCGCTGAGAAGAAAAAAATTGTTGCTGAGCAGAACAGACGGCGGAATCGGATGGATCCAGATGGCTGTTATTTCGTATAACAAGACAATCGCCAGACCGGCAAATGAGGACCAGAGGAACCGGACACAGAGAAAGGAGTAGCCCCACAAAAGAACAAGAATCAGGCCGGCATAATAATAATAATTGAATGGAGGCGGAGCAATGGCAATCATCCAGACAATGCCTCCGCCGGACAGAATCAGCAGACCCGTGAGAAAAGGGTGCATGTAGGATTTAAACTGACTGGAAAACGCTGCCAGCGCAGCGCCAAATAGGATGCAGCACACAACGATAAAACGAATCAGCCATAGGGTATATTTTTGTTCCGGCATGAGCAGGGCATCCAGCATACCGAAGAGCGAGTAGGCCAGTGCTCCCAGGATCAGGACAATGCGGAGTTGGGCGATGGATTCCTGATAATAATAGTTTTGAAACGGCTCTTCAAGATGCGAAAACTCGCCGGTAAATTTGAGCGTAAGCGGATGAAATTTCACGTTCATGATGGACTCTGTAATGGATGAAAAACTTTTCCCTGTTCACCTAACAATGAACCTGCGATCATTACGATGCTGACCTGATGGCTTTAGATAACATAATCATCTGGAAATGACAATATTCAATCAGATCAGCGAATTGACCCCGATAAACTATTCGAAACCGGTTCAATGACGCCTTCGTTTCTGGAATGCACCGGCTTTTTATTCCTCCGGCGGGAGCGCCCGCAAGGAGATGATGAGTCTATACAGATGATGTTATTTTTCGCTTAAGAAAAATTTTTCTATTCGGCGGCGGTCGATTTTGCCGGCGGCTGTCCGGTTGATGGCCGAGACAATTTTGACGCGGCGGGGAACGGCATAGGGCTCCAGCATGTCCATCATCAGCCTTTTTAAGCGGGGTTCAGTCAGATCGCAGGCGACAACCGCGGCGATATCGCTGTCCCGGCCCTTGTCTGAAGGCAGTGCCAGAACAAAAGCGTCGCTGACCGTGGGCAGTGTTTTAATTTTATTCTGAATGTCCAGCAGATCGACTCTTTTCCCGGCGACCTTCACAACCCCGTCAGCTCTGCCCAGCAGGACGAAGCTGTTTTTCTCTTCCGTGCGCGCCTGGTCTCCGGTCAGGTTGAAACCGTCAGCGTCTTTTTCCATTTCCGGAGAGGTGAAATCTGATTTGACACAGAGCCTGCTGTCTTTCAGTTTCCACGAGACAATATCGAAAGTCTGCCATCGGTCGGTGTTGTCGCTCACGCAACGGGAGGCAATGCCGCCGGTTTCGGTCGAACCGTAGATTTCCGTGATGCCCACTTTGGTCTTTTCCAGAAAATACAGTCCATCCGCCCGATCAAGAGCGCCCGCGGAAGAAAAGGCGTAGCGCAGGGAGGGAACAGAGAGTCCCTCAACTTTCAGAACCCGGTAATGGATGGGAACGCTGACCAGAACCGATGCTTTGTTTTTGTTGATTGTCGAAATGATTTCCTGCGGAAAAGTGTAGATATCGGGCAAAATGCGCGCCCGGGAGACAAACGGCACTAAAATGGAAAAAAGCAGGCCGTAGATATGGTACGGCGGGACAGTCGCCACAAAAATATCTTTATCCGACAGAGCAAATTTATCCCGGATATAAAAGGCTTCCGTGAATAAATTGCGGGGGGATTTGGACCATACTTTCGGCTTGCCTGTTGAACCGCCGGTAAAAAGACGCAGGAAATGTTCATCGGGATCGATAATCGCTTCGGGCTTTATATTTTCAGCCGCGGCGGGCAGCGGCGTGATGACTTCCACACCGGGCGGCATTTCTTCCGGCTGATCGGCAATCGCGAAGTTAAAGCCGGTCGCGTCGCGCATTTCTTTCATGGCGAGGGCCGAAAAGGAATAAGGCAGAATTAATTTACAGGCGCCGGTCAGCGCGGCCAGAATGCAGGCGGCGGCCACCGCCTTGTTCGTTGTGCAGAGACAGAGATTTTTTTCTCCACTGCATCCGGACAGCGTCTTTTGCAATCCGGCGGCGAGTGCGAACACATCGCCGTAGCTGTATCCGGACAGGGTAAAGTCTTTCCGGCATACCGTTTTGGACGGCGCCAGCATTTGCTGACAGGCGCTCCGGAAGATGTCTTTTTTGAAATCGGTCATGATGATCCCTTCCGTCATTCTTTATGGTTTGCCGCAAAAAGAGGCAAAATTCACTACTGATCAATAAATATCACATTTCTTATTGACTTCTATCCTTTTTTTTCATTAGTTTACAGCAATAAATCCATCTTGCCTATGCTGAATATTGATATTGACAATTTAATCCCGCATCGGGAAAAAATAAAAATCGTTACGGGTGTTCATGACATTCAGGACATGTCCGCCGTCAGCTCGGCAACGGTGACTTCCGAATGGCCGCTCTATGACGGCCAGGCTGCCGATTCGCTGGTTCTGATTGAAGCGATTGCGCAAACCGCGGCGATTGTGGAGGGTTATAAAAGAAAACAGCGGGGGGAGTCCGGCGTAAAAGGGTGGCTCGTCGGCATCAAAAACGCTGAATTTTACGTGGACAGAATACCGGTGGGAACTCATTTATTGATCCTGCTGGAAAGTAAATACTCTTTTGACAATTATGGCGTGGTGGAAGGCACCGTAAAGTGCGGAGAGAACATCCTTGTCACCGCCACACTGCAGGCCATGCGCCTGAATGACGATGATCAGCAATAAGTAAGAAGGAGAGCCAGAATATGGAGGAGAAGAAAACAGCGATTGTGACCGGCGCAAGCCGCGGGATCGGACGCGCCACAGCCGTGGAACTGGCGCAAACCGGCTATTTTGTCGTGATCAATTTTAAATCCAATGAAACAGCGGCTCAGGAGACACTCAATCTTGTGCGCTCCGCGGGCGGCGACGGCGAGATCTGTCAGTTTGACGTGGCCGATCATGCGCAGACCATCGAAGCGGTGAAAGCGATCACCGAGCGCCATAAGCATATTCAGGTGCTGGTGAATAACGCCGGAATCACGGCCGACGGTCTTTTCATGCTGCTGGGCGAAGAGGAATGGGACAGCGTCATTAACACCAGCCTGAAGGGATTTTACAACATTACGAAGCCGGTGCTGCGGGAAATGGTCCGTAAGAAATGCGGATCCATCGTTTCCGTTTCCTCGCTTTCGGCGCTGATGCCCAATCGTGGACAGGCCAATTACGCGGCAGCCAAGGCGGGCATCATTGCCGCTTCACGTGCGCTCGCCGCGGAAGTCGCCCGTTTCGGCGTCCGCGTCAATGTTGTCGCACCGGGATTGATCGAAACCGATATGATCAAGGAAGCGCCGGTGGCGGAAATAAAAAAAATGATCCCGATGGCGCGCCTGGGTACACCCCGGGACGTTGCCGGCGTCATCCGCTTTTTGTGCTCCAGCGACGCCTCTTATATTACCGGTCAGGTCATCGGCATCAATGGAGGAATATGCTGATCAAACGTTATCGTTTTTTATGTTTGCTGGTTTGTGTCTTCTGCGGCGTCTTTTCGATGCTGCATCATTCGGGCGTTGCCGCCGAAAATGATCTGGAAAAGTTGAGCCGGGAATCCGCACGGATCAAAACCCTCAAGGCTGATTTCGTCCAGAAGAAATCCATGAAAATCCTGACCCGGCCGCTGATCTCGGAAGGCCGTTTTTATTTTGCGGCACCTGACGCTTTGCGCTGGGAATATTTCAAGCCGCTGAAGAGCGTCGTCATTGCCCATCAAGGCAATACCAGACGTTACATTTATGCCGACGGGAAAATGGCGGAAGACAAATCCGGCGGCGTGCAGGCCATGAAAATTGTCCTAAGCGAAGTGGCCGGTTGGATGACCGGCAGGTTCGACCACAATCCGTCCTTTAAAGCCGTCGTCAGCCGGAAAGACAATACGGTCATCACGCTGACACCTGTTGATGAAAAAATGAAAAGCATGATTCAAAGAATAGAAATCACGCTCGCTCAGAAAGCCGGCGTGATTCAATCTGTCAAAATCTTTGAAGGCGCCGACAGCTATACACAAATCAATTTCAACAATGTCAAAATCAACGAGACGATAGATTCCTCTGTGTTCCGGAACGTTCAATGAAAAAATTGTTTCTTTTGTGGCCCCTCTTTTTTCTTTTTTCCTGCACCACGTTGCCGGCCATTCATCCCGATTCGTCACCGCTTCGTGAGCCATCCTTCGCCTGTCCGTCCCCCTATTTGAAAGAGAAATCCCGTTTGGTGCACGCCATCGAAATCAGGGCGGCCGGTCAGACCCGAAATGTGGTGATGGGCGTCACCCTGGTTGATCCTGTTTCCCGATCCATATCCTGCGCGGTCATGACCGCGGAAGGGCTGGTTTTGTTTGAAGCGGAGTCAACACCGGAAGCCCTCAACGTCATTCGCGCTCTGCCGCCTTTCGATGCCGGACAATTCGCGCAAAATATGGTTGATGACATCAAACTGATTTTTCTGGAGCCGCAAGGACACTTGCAGGCGAAAGGATATCTCTCTTCCGGAGAGAGGGTCTGTCGCTATCCCGGAGCAAACGGCAGCCGGATTGATGTGATCGAAAATGATTCGCTGAAAAATGAAATTAAGCAATACTCGCCTTCCGATGTCCTGAAGCGTCATATCCTTCTGGATCAATCGGGAAAGGATGTTTACCGGCATATTGAGCTTAGCGCCGGGGGAGCCTTTGACTACAGACTGGTGATGACTCTTGTGGAAGTTCAGCCGATAGACCCGGATTAAAAAAGGGGCTGCCTTGCCGGTCAGCCCCTTTCCTGAAATTCATGAACCAAATATTAATAACCTCTTGCCTTTAAATCCCTGGCCACGTTGACGTAGAAGCCCTTGGCATTCCAGCCGGGAGTTATGCCGAGGAAATGATTGATTTCATAAAAATGGTTGACGCCCGGATACAATAATGACGTTTTCATAGTCCCTTTCCATACCGGCGCCGAGCAGGTTGCCCCCGCTTTACACAAGGTCGGAATGCGGGCGCTGTCCAAGGATACCAGACCGTCGTTATCGCCGGCGCCCATCAGATTCATTACGGTATACAAGATACCGGCAACGGTTTGCCCAAGAAGATCAGCCGCCGGATTGATATAATTAATCTTGCCGCCGTATGCTTCATACTTCACGCCGGGCATATTGGGCGTATTCGGATTAAAGGTATTGATGACGAAGTCGGAAATTAAATTATCAAGCAGCAGCTTGGTATTCTGTTCTCCGGCCATTTCAAAGGTTTCGCCAAATACATCGATCAGATCGGTTAAAGCATCGCCGACAATCGGGCCGAGAATCGGAATTTCATTGACGCCCAGTACAACACATCGGCGACTTCTGATCCTTTGTGCGTGCCGCTGATGCTGGTGAGCGTGGCCACTTTAGAGTTGCAGGAACCGGCCGCGCAAACGCCCGGTATCGCATAGTTGGTGATCAGGTTTCTGCTGTCCAGCGGTCCCATGGAATGGGCGATCATGTTTATTTTCGAAAACTTATAAAGCGGTCCCCCGAACAGCTTATACTGATAGGCCAGCTCATTGGCGAGCTGCTGAGTTCTGGGATTGACGCCGTTGAAAGGATCCTGATTGGAAACATAAACTTTGGCGCCTTTTTGTCTTAATGTATTATCAATCCCCCACCAGTAATTGATACCCAGCATATTTTTGTCGCGGAAAAACGCGCCGTGCACGAGCACGATCGGATATTTGGTTTTGCATTCGTCCCACCACCAGGCATTGCCAATGGCGACGCTGCCCAATAACATGATTAAACTCATTGATAAAACGAACAGCTTTTTCATAGGAGCCTCCTTGATCAATTTTCTTAAATGGTCGATGTTTTTACGATGAAGCGCGATCCACACACCAAACCTCTAACGCGCTGGCGGTTTAATGGATCTCATATGGACAGAAAAGGTGCAGGTGAAGATCAAAAACGTACCGGTCGATTTTTGAAAATAATACCACCACCATTTTATTTGTCAAGTGGTAATCATTGACCTGTTTTTGTGGCGAAATATTTAAAATATTTCTTTATTAATAAATGTTTATCGGAAACGACGTCCTGTTTAATATTGTTTACCACTATGTAAGCTTATAGCCTTTTCCCCTGAAGTGAAAATGATATCTTGTGCCAAAATCTTCTTGACACGCAATTTGCCGCCTCATATATTCAGCTGCATTAAAGGAACATTCTAATCCATAAATTATTTCCGGACATATTTCGTATTCTGTTATTTTTAACGCTTTTAAGATTTTTTTCGTCACACATGCCGTCATGAATCGTATCAGTGCATAACAAACGACGCTTGCCCGTCCGTCAATTAAAATAATGGAGGAAGCCATGAAGGAAATGAAAAGAAGGGAGTTTTTGAAAGCAGGCGCCGCAACGGTTGTTGTTGCCTCAACTTGCCTGTGCGGTTTGAACGGCTGCGCCACCTTTACAAAAGTCGGCGATACGGTCGCCGTCAGGCCCGAGGCTTTGACCCGAAAGGACGATGAATATCTCATCGATCTTTCAAAAGAGCCGGTTCTGAATCAGGTCGGCGGTGCGGTAAAGATCAAGAATGAAGCGATTCCCCAGGGAATCATGGTTGCTCACACCGGGGAGAACGCCTATCAGGTTGTCTCTCTTGCCTGCACGCACCGGGGCGTGGAAGTCGAATACGACCATAAGAACTGCCGTTTTGTCTGCTCCAGCCTCGGTAGCTCCAAATTTTCTCTGGACGGAGGACTTCTGAGAGGGCCGGCAAAAAAACCTCTCAAGCCGTTTCAGGCAACAATCCAGAACGGCATATTGTCCATTAAGATGACATCAGGCTGAAAAAAATCATGTATAATCCTTTTATAGAAAAACAAGACGACGACGATGACGATTGCGGTCTGGTCAGCGAGGCCTGTCACGGTAGTCAGGAGGCTCTGGAGAAGCTCATCCTGCGGCATCAGGCATGGATCTTCAATATCGCTGTGAAGATGGTCATGGATCCCGACGATGCAGGCGACATCACCCAGGAGATTCTCATCAAAATGATCACGGGACTGTCGTCGTATGATCCCCAAAAGGGGCTGTTTCGGACCTGGCTTTACCGTATTGCGGCAAACCACGTCCTCGACATGAAAAAACGGAAATTTGAAGTGCGAATCCACGACTTTGATACGTATGTTTCCCTCATTGAAAAACTGCCGGACCATCGGGACTTTTCCCACCCGGACAAAAAAATGCTCACGGAAGAGCTGAAAACGGGATGCATGATGGGCATGCTCATGTGCCTGAATCGAAAGGAGCGTCTGGCATTCATTCTGGGCGCTGTTTTCGCCGTCACCGATGTCGTGGGTGCCGACCTGATGGAGGTCACCAGGGCCGGTTTTCGCCAGCTCCTCTCCCGGGGGCGGCGAAAAGTTCATGCCTATATGAATGGCGTCTGCGGCCAGGTCAATAAAAACAACCCCTGCCGGTGCGAAAACAAACTCAAAACTTTTCTCGACCTGGGGATGCTCAGTCCCGGCAAGTCCCGTTTTTGCCGGCCCGGCGGCCGGCAGGTGAAGGATGTCATGGCCGAACGTCTCGAAGCCTTTGACCGGAGCTACTTCAGCCCGTTTCTTGAACGGTTCCGGGAACAGCCTTTTTACGATCCCCCCGATATAACCATATGGCTTCGCAACGCCATGAACGGGGAGGAATTCCGGCAAATCTTCAATATTCACTGAAAAAAGGAAAACCAATATGAAAGATCTGAAAAAGGAGATTCAAAGATCATTTCGCCTGGAGATGATCGGCACAGGCCTCTACAGCGCCCTGGCAAAGCAATACGGCAGGCAAAATCCTAATCTCGGGGAAAGGCTTCAGACCTTTTCCGACGATGAGCGCATGCACGGACGGCTCTTCCAGAAATGCAGCCAAAACCTGTATGGCAACGCGCTCGGGGGAGAACAGCTCTGGCATTTTGTCGGAAAAATGGCTGCCTGGGCCATGCGTCCCCTCCCGCTTGAGGCCAAGCTTAAAAAACTGAACATTGCGGAAAAACATGCTGTGGAACAGATCGAACAGGCTCTGGCCACAGGGGAAGACACGAGCTTTCACAAAGCCATCCGGGTAATTCTCCGCGATGAAAAAGCACATGCGGCATTTTATGACGAATGGCGCTCATCCTCGCCGATGCAAACATGAAGAAGATTGCTGCGACCCGGGGAAATTTAATCTGATTCAGGTAAGCTTATGGCCTTTTTCCCTGAATAATCTCAGGCAGGCGTCGGCCACGATACCGTCGTAAAGCGTTCCCCTGTTTTTTCCGATTTCATCGAGCGCGGCCTCTATGCCCGGGGCCGGACGATGGTAGCGATGGGAAACCATAGCCGATACGACATCGGCAACGGCGAGAATTCTCGCCTCCAGGGAAATTTCATCTCCTTTCAGGCCTCTGGGATAGCCGGAACCATCCATTCTTTCGTGATGCTGATGAACAATTTGTGCCAGCGGCCACGGGGATTCCACGTTTTTCAGAATCTCGTATCCGCTTCGGGAATGTTCTTTGATTAACGCGAACTCTACACTGGTCAGCTTCGCGGGCTTGGTCAGTATCTCCGGCGGGATCGACAGCTTGCCGATATCGTGAATGGCGCCGGCCATGCGGATAGCGTCAATCTTTTCCTGAGGCAGGCCCATTTCCAGGGCAATATCGCGGGCCACATCCGCCGAACGGACCTGATGCAGGGCGGTGTAGGGATCCCGGACTTCCACGGCGGAAACCATCACCTGAAGCGTGCTGTCGTAAGCTTTACTCAGGCTCTCCAGGGTCTGCTGCAGTTTGGCTTCCATGTTTTTGCGCTCGGTGATGTCACGGACAACACCCCGAAAGCCAATCGGTTTCCCGGATGAATCCTTCTGCAGCAGGATGGATATCTCCACATATCTTTGGGTCCCGTCCTTCCGGATGATCTGCCATTCCAGACCTTTGAGGGATTGTCCCGTCTTGTAGACCTTGTTAAACGCTTTGTAGACTTTCCTGGCGGTTTCCGGATCCGTGTATTGCCGGTTGTTCATGCCCATCAATTCCTCTTTGGAGTAGCCGTGAATCCGGCACACGGCGTTATTGAAGAACGTATAGTTGCCGGCCAGATCAATTTCCCAATAGCCGTCTTCGATATTTTCCAGAGTTGTGGCCAGCTCGAAGAGCCGGGCATTCTCGATGGATATGGCCGCCTGGGCGGAAATCAAACGGAGCATATCCAGACGCTCCGGCGTGAACGCGTCTTCACTAATGTTGTTTTCCATATAAAGAATGCCGGAGATTTTGCCCTTGCTGATGATGGGAATGCACAGAATGGACTTGCACCGGCGATGGATGACATAGGCGTCGTCCGTGAAGGCGCCTTCCTGCGCCGCATTTCCGAGGATGACGTCTTTTCCGCTGTGATGAACGTAGTTGACAATGGCCTGGCAGATGTCGGGACAGTCGCTGAGCGGAATAGACTGCATCACCTTTGTTTCATCGCGATCCACGTCTTCGCTGGCGTCGATCATCAACTTCCCCTCCGACTCCAGCATGAGATAGCCGCGCTGGGCGCCGGCGCTGGTGACGGACATATGCATAATTTTCTGCAGGAGCCGCTCCAGCATCATTTCACTGGAGATCACCTGAGACACCTGCATGACTGCGGAGAGGTCCAGCGCAGCCGACAGATCGCCTCTCGTCTTTGCGGAGGCGGCTGCCTCAACATCCCGGGACGTCGCGGTTTCGGCAGGAACCAGGTCGGGATACATTTTCCTGATCTTGTCGATCAGCGCTGTCGCGCCCCACCTGGAATAGCAGGCATACGCCTGAGTCATATACCGTCCGGCCTTTTCATGGTCGTTGATGGATCGGTGCATCCCCGCGATAATTTCCGAAGCGATGCCCTCCACGACCAGATCGCCGCAGGTTCTGCACTGTTCAATCGCCTTCTCATAGAGCTTCTCCGCGGCAGGCAGATCGCCGCGCATCATCCAGGCATATAACGCCTGCATCGATGTATGCATGTAGGAACAGTTCATGGGAGCGCTTTTAGCCCACGCCTTCATTTTCCGCTCATTGATCTTGATGAAAGCCAAGTGTTTGAGCTTTTCCGCCGGGGCGGCATTTTTATAGACCATCAGCCGGGCAACCGAATCCAGCAGGACCGCGTATTTGTTGATCAGCACGCCCTGCTGCGAATCCATGTATTTTCTGAATTCATCGGAGGCTTTCAGGGCCAGTTTGTACTCGCTGAAAAGCGAATACAGGATTAATTTGACGAACCAGTAAACCGAAAGAGCCGCCAGGTTTTCAGTACTCTTCCACGAGGGTAGAAGCTTCTCCGCGTCAATCGCTTTCCCGGTCAGTTCCACGGGATGGTCGGATCGCCCCAGCAAATTCAGGATACATTGCCAGGTCATCGACTGCAGCGTCAGGGTATGCCCCTGTTTCATTCCGGCAATGATTCTGTTGTTTCGCTCCATGTCTTTTTCCAGTTCGGAAAGCTCTTTGCCGGTGAAGATGTGATGCACGTCGGTGAAAAAGAGATTGAAGGTGGCAAAGCCCAGATCACCTGTCTCCTGGCCGATTCGGTATCCCTCCAGCATCGGCTCAATGCTGTCTTTCATCGGAGAGGCCCAGTGCCGGACCAGTGCGTTGTACACAAAAATGGTTCGGCACTCCTGATCCCGGGCATCCAGTTTATCCACCAGTTTCAGCCCCATTTTTCCGAAAGCCATCGCCGCGTTAAAATTCCACAGCCCCGCCGCCTGAACAATTCCGAAACCGGCAAACGCGAAGGCATGCTCCGGCGCCAGACCGTATTTGAATATCAGCCGGAAGGTTTTCAGAATAATCAGCGCGAGCAGATTGGGATCGGTATAAAAAGCGGCGTGGCCCACGCTGGCCAGGATTTTTCCCGCCGCCAGGATTTCCGGATCGCTGGTTTTCGGCAGGTTGACCAGATCTTCGGATTTTTTCCCCGCAAGTTTGAGCATGATTCTGATCAGTTCCACAACGATATGAAGTTTGCCGGCTTTCTTCGGCAGCCGGACACCGAACCTGGGCGCGATAGTATTCACAATCGGCATGGCCACGTCGATGGCGCCCCGGTAATCCTCGCGCGCGATACAGGCGTTGATCCGCGATGTGTAGATTCCGGCTTTCTCCCGTGTGGTCTTCGCGTGCTGCAGAGTGATTTCCGCCAGTTCATTCATCCTGTCGTAATGGCCCATCAGGTAGGCCGCTTCCGTCGCTTCGGTATAAAGGGCAACCGTAAGAGGGTATTGTTTTGTCCAGGGATTTTCTTCCAGAAGATCTATACCGCTTTTCAGATACTGGAAAGCCGGAGCATAAGCGGCAGAGGCCTTCGCCTTCTTTCCCGCTTCCAGATTGAGCCCGGCCAGCCATTCCCGTCCGGCGACGTCCTGAATCATCCTGACGCCAAGGTTGAGCTGATCAACGATATAGAAGAGTTTGCCCGGCAGATCTTTTTCGCCGGCTGTATCCAGAACCCTTTTCCCTATTTTGTAGTGAAGCGCCGATTTATCCTCTTCCTTCACCAGCGAATAGGCCGCCTCATGAATCCGGTCATGATGAAAGACGTAGTCATCGCCGATCTTGCTGACCATGCCCTCATGTATGGCTTCGGTCAAATCCCCCAGCGCCGCTTCAACGGTTGAATTTCTCACCGCTGCCAGCGTTTCCAGATTAAACCGGTTGCCGATGCAGGCGCAGATCTTCAAAACATCCCGGGTGGCCGCCGGGAGCTTTTCAATCTTCCCGGCCATCATCTGTACCAGATTGTCGGCAACTTTCATCCGGCTGATTTCGCCCACATCCCACTGCCAGCCCTGCGTTCCTTTATGGATAATCATCTTTTCATTGTAAAGTGTATGCAGGAACTGATTCACGAAAAAGGGATTACCGCCCGCTTTTTCCTGGATCAGCCCGGCCAGTCCGAATCCTCTTTCTTCGGAGCAGCGAAGAAAATTAACGACCAGCTCCGTCACTTCTTTCTTTTTCAAAGGGCCCAGCGTGATTCTGTCCATACGGATACGCTGCCGCTCAATGTCTTTCAGAAGTTCGGCAAACGGATGCGCTTCATCCACCTCGTTGTCCCGGTATGAAAATATGATGAAGAGATGATGGATGTCGCTGCAAATGATGTTTTTCATGAGCTGAAGACTCGCCCTGTCCGCCCACTGCAAATCATCCAGAAAAAGCGTCATCGGATGTTCCTTTTGCGGAAAGACGCCCATGAATTTTTCAAACACGAAATTAAAACGGTTTTTGGACTCCTCCGGCCCCAACAGCGGCAGTTCCGGCTGCTGCCCGATAATCAATTCGACTTCGGGAATCACATCGGTGATGACTTTGCCGTTATCGCCCAGGGCTTTGGAAAGATTTTCTTTCCAAAGATTGATCCTGGCCGCGCTTTCCGAGAGGATTTGTTTCACCAGTAGTTGAAACGCCTGAATAATGGCGCTGTACGGCTTGTCTCTTCTGAACTGCTCGTATTTGCCGGAAATAAAATAGCCGTGCCTGGCCACGATCGGCTTATGGATTTCATGAATCATGGCCGACTTGCCGATACCCGGCGCGCCGGAGACAATCATCACCGAGATGCCCTTTCCCCGTTCAGCGGCTTCCTCAAATCTCGATATCAATGTATTGATCTCTTTTTCCCGTCCGAAAAGTTTCTGCGGAATGATGAACCGGATGGAGATGTCGTTTTTTCCCAGTTCAAATGAATCGATTCTGTTCTTCTCTTTCAGTTGCTTCAGGCATTCCCTGAAATCCGCCTCCAGACCGAAGCCGTTCTGGTATCTGGCTTCCGGATTCTTAGCCAGCAGCCTCATGAGGATATCCGAGACGATGACCGGGATTCGCGAATCCAGCTTCACCGGGGCCTTCGGCATCATGGCAATATGGGCATGAATGAGTTCCATGGGATCCTGAGATTTAAAGGGCAGCAGACCGGTCAGCATCTCATACAGCGTAATGCCCAGCGAATAAAGGTCGGTGCGGTAATCCACAGATCTGTTCATCCGGCCGGTTTGTTCGGGAGACATATAGGTCAGCGTGTCGCTGATGAAACCGGGATTGTAAACCTCATCATTTTCATGCGTCAGGATGGCTGCGATGCCGAAATCCGTGATTTTCAATTCTTTCGTGTCCGGATGAATCAGGATGCTTTTGGGTTTGATGTTTCTGTGAATGATGCTCCGGGCATGCAGAGCTCCGAGCGTTTCAGCGATATTAGCCGCGATGATCAGAAAGGATTGGATATCGAATTTTTCACCGCCGCGCAGATAGTCTTTAACGGGAACTCCCTCAAAATCCTCCAGGATAAGGGCAAATCCGTCTTTCTGGTCGATCATCTCGATAGTCTGAACGACCGTTTTCAGATCGAGGTTTTTAATGAGATCGTATTCCAGCCGGAATTGTGCCATCTCGGATGGGGTTGCGTGAGACGTCTTGAGCAGCCGGACAATGAACGATTCGGTTTCATTTTCCTTGTGGCCCCGGTAAACGGTGGAATTTCTGCTCTCGAACAATTTTTCCCGAAGGATGTAACGGCCGATCTTTTCCATAAGCGTAAATCTCTCGACAAGGAATCCTTTTCTAATTTATCGCGATGAAGGGACTCAAAAATCGGCTATTTATTCACCGCCGAGCCCGCACCCTTTTCAATCGCCAGTCTTCTGCGCAGGGCATCCGCTTCGTCGCCATACATCTGATTTTGAAGTTCGCTGATCCTTTTTTCCTTTTCCGCTTTTTCCAGAGAGGCATCATGGATGATCTCCGCTTCCCTGGCTTTATAATCCTGATCCATCTTTTCGTTTTTGGCGATGGCTCGGTCCACTTCCTCGAAACCGCGCACCTGTTCGGGCGAGAACAGCTCTTCCCGGAAAATTTTGATCTGTGATTTTCTGGCTTCTTCGCTCATTTCCGAAAAGTCTTTTTCATACATCGCCAGCTTTTCTCTGTATTTGACATAGGGTTCGGCATAGGCATCCACGTTTTGCGCTTCATCTCCCCACATATCCTGATTCAACTGCTGCAACCTTTTTTCTTTTTCCGCACCGTACATATCTCTGCTGTTGAGGATGGCGCCGCGCCGCAGAGGATACTCCTCGGCTTTGATGCTGGCGCCAAAGAGCACATCGGCGATCTCCCGGCCAAAGACCTCCCGGCGGTAATTCTGAAGTTTGTGCAGAAAGCTCACGGTTTCTTCCGTGGTTTTAGGCATTCCCCATTCGTTTGCCTTCTCGCCCAGCGTCAACTGATACCGGACAAACTTTTTGTATAATTCAAAAAGCTTCCCGGCCATGGCCTCCGGCATTGAGTCATCAAGATATTTCCGGACGTTTTCCAGAAGCTCTTCTTCGCTATCGAATTCTTTGAAATTCTCGTCGAGGAACATAAAGAATTTTATGGTGTAGGGATTGACAATGCTGTCTTTGAAGTAGTCCTTCGCGCTTTCCTCCTTGAAGTTGATATCTTTGTAAAATATTTCGATGTCCTTCAATTTAATCGGAGAGTTTTTGTCAAAAACAAAACCTTTATCGGCGTTGACTTCATCGGATTCTGTCATTTTTCTGATGACCAGCGCCACGATCAATATCAGAAGGATCACCACGACGACCGCAAATATCTTTTTCTTATTCATGGGAGATTCGCCCCCAAGTGGTATTTTATTTTGAACAATATTTATTGTTGGGATAGACGGAAGTATATGAATAACGTCGTCGCCTGTCAATAGATTTCAGGCCACTTTGTCAAATGAACAATAACTTGACACACAGACAACCAATAATATATGCTTCCCGACGTTTTTAGTAATAATGCCGGAACTGGGGATGTAGCTCAGCTGGGAGAGCGCGACGTTCGCAATGTCGAGGCCAGGGGTTCGATCCCCCTCATCTCCACCAAAACCTAATGTAACAAAGTCCCAAGAAGTGCAAAAACCCGTTAGAAATAGCGGGTTTTTTGTTGCAGGTGGCGTATTTGACAATAGAGTTCTTTTATCGGCTGTGTTTCCGGACATGAATTCATGGGCCAAAGAAAAACCATCCGGTGTTAAAATCAGACCAATACGACCTGGACTTGATATACTTTACTTCAGGAAAAATATCCGTCTGAAAATCAGATGGGTGAAGGTTGAGGAGTTGCGGCAGAAATCCACAAAAGGGCGGAAATGAGAAATTCTTCCACCTTCCGGATTGTAGCGAACACGAATTGGCGCTTCAATAACCGGTATGCCATTTCTGTTGGCGTGAACCAGAATTTCCACTTCAAACTGAAAGCGACGCGCCTTTGTTTTTAAGTGACGCGCTTCGGGCAGCGGGTAAATACGAAATCCGCTTTGCGAATCTGAAATGGCGGGGCCTCCGGAGGTCCACACCCAGAAGTTGGAAAACTTCCGTCCGAAACTGCTTGTCCAGGGAACATCCTTGCCCGCCATGCCTTCCCGGGCTCCGACAACAATCGGCCGCGTATGTTCAGGAATGGCCTTGATAAGATTGATTGCATCTTCCGGATAATGCTGGCCATCGGCGTCAACGGTAATGGCAAAGTCGGCCACATCAGCTGCGGCTGCAAAGCCTGTCAGAATAGCTGCGCCCTTCCCTTGATTCTGTTCATGCCGCAGGATTTGAATGCCTTTGATTTCTTTGATCTGATTATACATGTCGTCAGTTGAACCATCGTCAACGACAAAAACCGGAAAGCCCAGCGCCTGCGCATCATTCACAACCTGCGGCACCGTCCCGGCATGATTGTAAACGGGAATGACAAAAGCAAAACGATTTTGATTATTAGATTCAATCAAATTTTTTTTCACATCAAAGTCCTTTGGAGTCCGGGAGAAATGCTATTCCCCACGTCCCCGGGCCCATATGCGCGCCGGACGTCAGCGACAGCGGCTGCAGAATAATTTCCGCTTTCTGATAAAGCTCCTCGATCTTTTTTTTAAACGTGCCTTCCACCCAATTTTTGTTGTCGGAATATTCCAGCATAATAAGAGCGCGGGAAGCGTCTTGAATGGCGGCGTCGAGTTTTTTTAGCGCGAACCTCACCTGATCTTCCTGATTTTTTGCCGTGCCGACTTTCTTTGCCCCCTCGGGCAGAGGTGAAATGATTGGCTTGACGTTCAGCATATCGCCGAAGAAAGCGCCGGTTTTGGACAGACGTCCGCCCTCGGCCAGGTATTGCAGTTTGTCCAGAAAGACATATTCTTTGCAGGCATCGACGGCTTTTCCGGCAAAGGCGACCGCCTTCGTCATATCTCTTGTTTCGGCCAGATAGCGGGCGGTGGCCAGCGCGATGATTCCCAGCCGTCCCGACGCCGCGCCGGTATCCATAATCAGAAAACGGTCCTGCTTATGGTTTTCATTCCTCCACTGCTGTGCTGTCTGATAATTGCCGGTAAAAACGGAGCCCACGCACAGATACAAAACTTTTTCAAAGCGCTCCAGAACACTTTCATAAAACTGATGTCTTTCGTAAACAGAGGCCTGGGATGTGGACACCTTCACACCCTTTCTCATCGCGCTGTATAGATCTTCGGGATGAAAAAAGGTTTCGGGCAGGCTTTTATCGCCAACGGTCAGGTAACTGTTCAGCAACGTGAAGCCGTATTGCTTCGCGTCCTGATGGGTGAGCGATCCGGCGGCATCGGTCATGATATGAAAGGCCCCGCCGTCCTTGGATTGCATAAACTCGGTGACCTGAGAGGCGAGATGATCGTCTTCCCAGCGGATGACTTGCCCCAGCCCGTCTATCTGCGAGCGGACTTTTTCCTTATTATCGGTGTGCAGATGAATTTTATAAAGTTCGCCGTCCGGAATAATGATCACCTCTTCCTGAACGCTGGTGATGATTTTGATGTCCTCAGACGAGGCGCGGGGCGCCCTGACGACAAAGTCAACGCAATAGCCGGATTCGGTTTTTTCATGAAAGGAAGAAGAAATTTTAAGTCGATCTTTGAACGTCTCCGTCACCGGGCGGCAACCATCCGGAATCCCGGCGAGCATGTAAAAGAATCCTTCAAAAAAAATATAGATGCCCAGAGCGCCGGCGTCCACCACACCCGCATCCTGCAGACGCGGGATTTGTTCGTAGGTTTCATGAACAGCCTTTTCCAGGGACGCAATGACGGCATCCGCCGCCGGTTTATCGGGTATTTTTTTCCCGGCCAGAGTTTCAGCCAGCGCGTCAAAGACGCTCAACATGGTACCGGGACGGGGATGGCTCACCGCACGCCATGCTTTCTTTGAGCCTTCTGAGGCGCGGTCGGCAAGCTGTGAAACGTCGTCCGCCATACAAAAAGCGGAAAAAAACTGTGAGGCGATATTGCCGGAATTGCCGCGCGCCGACAGCAGCAAGTCATGAACTATTTTTTCATTCGGCTGTCCGGCGTGGCGCAGCGGGAGGAGGCTTAAGTTCAGGTTTCTTCCCGTGTCGCCGTCGGCAACGGGAAACACATTGATGGAATCCAGGAGATCCGCGCGGGCAATCAGGCGCTCCAATCCGGCAATCAAAGATTTTTGCAGAACATCTTCCATGATTAAAAACCGAAGGCGCTGCGAATTTCCTGCGGAACACTGAAGATCATTTCCATGTCGGGAACCCTGACGGTGACCTGTTCCGTGCGGCCGCGGGCGCAAACCTTGCCGCTGTCGGCATGGCGAATTTCAAAATCCACAATGATTTTCACGCGGGCGTCCACCAGCGTCGCCTTGCAGATGATTTCATCGCGGTGACGCAAAGGCAGAATATGTTTGGTCGATGTCTTGATGATGGGAAAGATGAGCTTCTGCTTTTCAAAAAAGGCGTAGAGGTCGATACCGCTATTTTCAAAAAGCGCCGCGCGGGCCACTTCAAAATAGTTCAGATAGTTGGCATGCCAGACGATCTGCATGGGATCGAGATCAAAAAAAGGAATTCTTATTTTTACTTCAAAGCTTTTTTGTTTTTCCGTCATGGCTTTAGTTTGAAGAAGTCGGAGTATTGAATGGCCGAGCACACGTTCTCGATGTCCCGATCCATCGCCCGGTCATCCACCACCGGCGCGCTGACCGACCGGATATTGCTCATAAGATTGGCCAGTGCCGGCCGGGCATCGATATTGTTTCGGATGTCGCAGGCTTGCGCCGCGGCCAGAAGGTGAATGGCCACAACGCGTTCTGTCAGCGTGCAGACCCGTTCGGCGTCGCGCGCCGCGATGGTTCCCATGCTGACCTTGTCCTGATTATGCGATTCGGTGGAGCGCGAAAAAGATGCCGCCGGCATGGTGGCCTTCAATGCTTCCGCCGTCAGCGCCGATGAAGAAATCGACATGGCCTTGAAGCCGTGGCGCAATCCCTTTTCCCCGGCGGATTTCCTGACCAGATCGCCCGGAAGTCCGCGGTTGAGATTCGGATTCACCAGCAGCATGACCTGCCGGTCACACATATCGGCCACGGATGCCAGCGCCGCCTTGAGTCCGTCCATGGCAAAAGCGATGTGGCCGCCATAGAAATTGCCGCCCATCAGCACGTCGCCGCTTTGCGGATCGAAAAGCGGGTTGTCGTTGGAGCTGTTGGCTTCCCTTTCCACCCATTTCTTAATCCATTCGAGACTGTCATATAAGACACCCGCGACCTGCGGGGCGCAGCGCAGGGAGTAGGGATCCTGAAGCGTCTCCAGTGCGTCATCTTCCAGGTGGACGGATGCCACTCTGGCCTTCAGAAGTTTGACAATCTGCGCGGAGACAAAAATCTGACCTGGAAAGGGTTTGGCTTCGGAAATAACCGGATGATAATGCTGGGCGTTGCCCTTGAGGGCGTGAATGGAAAGCGCGGTGGCGGAAATTACGGCGGATAAAATCCGCCAGGCCCTCTCCACCGCCAGAACAGCGATACCCGTCATGGTGGTGGTGCCGTTGAGCATGGCCAACGGCTCTTTGGGCAAATACCGGTAGGGTTTAATGCCCGCCTGCTTTAAGGCTTTTGCCGCCGGCATGGTCTTGCCCCGGTAAATGACGTCGCGCTTGCCCGTCAGACAGGCGCCGACATAAGACATCGGCGTCAGATCGCCGGAGGCGCCGACCGAACCTTCGCAGGGGACCACCGGTGTGATGCCGTGATTGAGAAAATCGGCCATTTGTTTCAACAGCGCGATAGATACGCCGGAATAGCCGCGGGCCAGACAGATGATGCGGCACAGCATCGCCGCCCTTGTTTCTTCAATACCGATGGGCTCTCCCGTGCCGCAGCCGTGGAATTCAAGAATGTTGACGCCATTTTTCATGGCGATTTCCATGGACATGCGCTTGCCGCACGATTTGCCGTAGCCGGTGGTGACGCCGTAAACAGGGATCCCCTTCTGCATGGCATTAATGAGAATCTTCTGCGTCTTCTCCATTTTTTTTATAAAGGAAGCTGATGGGCTGATTTGCACGGGAACACCGTAGCGCGCCACAGCAATAATATCATTGAAGTCTACAAAGCTGCCGTCAATGACCAGAACGGCCTTGTGATTATTCTTTTTCATCGAATTTCCTTTCCCGGACTGCCGGCCGTCGATCTCGCGGCTTGTAAGTGCCGTCCGCCTTTTCCTTATCCATAACTTTTTTCAGCAGTTTAAACATCTTGTAATTCTGCGGCTCTTCTTCGTAAAATTTGTCCCAGCAGTAATAATAAAGCTCCTGAAGTTTTTCCGGCGTTAATGCCTGAGGCTGAAAAACGACCTTTCCACAGGTGTAATCGTTCCAGTCGTAAGAAAATATTCTTTTCGCATTGTGCAAATCGTCGAAGGTCTTTGTGTGCGGAAAGGGAGTGAGAACCGTGAACTCTGCCATATCCAGCTCAACGTCCAGGAGAAAATCAACCAGTTTCTTGATATAATCTTCGGTATGGTAATCCAGGCCCAGCAGGATACTGCCTTCCACCGCGATGCCGTAATCGTGATAGCGCTTGATGCGGTCACGGATAAAATCGGACGTGTCGAAAATCGCCTGATAGACAAACCATGCGCCGGCCTGCGCGGCCAGATCCAGCACATGATCGTCGTTTTCAATGGGATGGCAGCACCATTTCTTTTTCAGGGGAATCATTTCCCGGAATAAATCCATCTCCCATTGTTTGTCCTGCGCCAGAGAATTATCCACAATAAAAAGGCGGTTATTGTCGATCTTCGCCATTTCTTCGACAACCTTATCATAAGGACGGGGCCGGAACTTCCGACCGCCCAGAAACCGCACCGCGCAGGGATAGCAGTTGAAGCGGCACCCCCGGGACGCGTGCACCAGGTCCACCATCTGTACACCGCGATAATTGTACATTTCACGGTTGAGAATGCCGCGCCTTGCTGTGCCCACGCTTTCAATAGGCGGAAAATCCTGCATGTAGTCATAAATTTTTTGCAATCTGCCGTTTCGGAAATCGTCAAAAACCCGTTCCATCCGGCCTTCGGCTTCGCCCAGAAAAACACTGTCGGCATGCAGTTGAGTTTCCTCGGCGTGCAGCATCGTGGCAATGCCGCCGAAAATGACCTTGATGCCTTTGGCGCGGAATTGACCGGCGATTTCCCAGCCGCGTTTGATCTGCGCCGTCAGCATCATCGAAATGCCGACAAAATCGACCGCCTGATCAAAATCAATGTCCTGAATGTTTTCATCAATGAATTCAACGCGCACATCATCGGGCAGTGCGGCGGCAAAAACGACCGGCCCGTGCGGCGGCAGAATAAACCGCGTCTGCCGATCGAGCTTTTCCCACTTCGGATAGATCAGTAAAAAATTCATAAAATTTTCTTTCACGTATTTTATAGCTTACGCAACAAAGCCCTGTTTACAACATTTTCCAATTTACGCCAATAAAAAATTATTCATCAAAGACCGGAAGGCCCCAATCCGTTTGTTTTGAAATTCTTCACGGATCCATCAACAGAAAAATAAATTTCCGCATCCGGATTTTTTCCTCTTTTCAACGCCGTCACGATGTTATAAGAAAAACCTTCAGATCCATAAAAGAATGAAATGCTGCAAAGCAACGCCGCCGGGTGAAGGAGTTTAAATGAATTTATTGCAGGAAGTCTATGGGGGAAATACCATCCAAAACTGGCTTGTCGCCTTATTGACGTTAATCCTGGCCTTCGCGGCGCTGAAAATCATCCAGCGGCTGGCGATTCGCAAGCTTTCCCGGCTGGCCGCGGCAACGGAGACTCAGATTGACGATCTCTTCGTCTGCATGCTCAGAAACACAAAATCTTTCATTCTTCTGATCCTTTCTGCTTATATCGCGTCTCAAACGATTTATATCTCTCCCGCGATTTCCGGATTCTGGCAGAAACTGGCGATCCTGATGCTGATCTTGCAGGGAGGGCTTTGGGCCGGCGCCGGCATTTCATTCTCTTTTGACCAGACGATCCACCGGAAAATGGAAGCGGATGCTTCCAGCATCACCACCCTTAAGTTTTTAAAGTTCATCTCCCGTTTCATCCTCTGGACTATTGTACTGCTGTTAATCCTGGATAATCTGGGATTCAACATTACCGGACTGGTCGCGGGTCTGGGAATCGGCGGCATCGCCGTAGCGCTGGCCGTGCAGAACATTTTGGGCGATTTGTTGGCCTCACTTTCCATCATTCTGGATAAGCCTTTTGTCATCGGTGATTTTATCGAGGTCGATTCCCTTTCGGGGACGGTGGAGTATATCGGGCTGAAAACGACTCGGCTCCGCAGCCTCAGCGGGGAGCAGCTCATCTTCTCCAATAATGATCTACTGAAGAGCCGCATCCGCAATTACCGGCGAATGTCCGAGAGGCGCGTTGTGTTTGGTTTAGGGATTGATTACCGGACGCCTCCGGAAAAATTGCAGGAAATTAATATGATCATCACCGGAATCATCGGGAAGATGGAAAATGTCCGCTTTGACCGTGTTCATTTCAAAGAATACGGAGACTCTTCTCTGAAATATGAGGTCGTGTTTTTTGTCACGAATCCGGATTATAAAATTTATATGAATGTTCAGGAATCGATTAATCTGGCCATCTTCAGAAGCTTCCGTGAAAAAGGCATTCAGTTCGCCCATCCCGTCCGGACAATCTTTATGCAAAACGAAGCAAAAGAATTCTGACGGAGCAATGAAAGCATATGCGCAACAACCCGTATATATCCTGCTCCTGATCTTGAGAGAAACCCTTTTGAGTCATCCACCATTTTTTTATCAAAAAGACCATCACACGCATTGACAATCGACTGCCTTGCCTGTATAAGGTATCCCTCTACAGAGGGGGGTATAAAACGCAGGGAGACGCGAGCAGAATCACCGGAGGCCTCTCTTCGTGCTATTAAATAAACAATTTCAGGGACAGGTATATGAAAGAAGTCAGCATTGATAATTCATTGGAAGAAATTAATTTTCTGAAGAACAGAATAAAAGAACTGGAAGAGCTCGTGCGTCAAAAAGAGTCGACAGAGCATCATCTTCCCGAAGAAAATATACTCAGGACGATCATGCGTCTATCTCCCTGCATGGTTGTCGTGACCAGACTCGACGGCACTATTTATGAAATCAGCGACACGTCGTTGCGACAATTCGGATTAACCCGAGAGGAAGTAATCGGCAAGACGTCCAGAGAGGTGGGTATCACGTCAAGTCAGGACCCGGAAAAAACAAAGGAAATGATCTTACGGGATGGAGGATTCCGGAATCTGGAAAATGTACACCATCTTAAGAACGGCAGCGTTTTCACATGCGTGGAGTCCGGGGAAATCGTCCGTGCCGGGAACGAACAATTCTTTGTGGTGATCGTGACGGACATCACCGCCCAGAAAGAGAGCCTGGATGCTCTGATCAGCGAAAGGGACTTCAGCAAAGCGCTCATCGACAGTCTGCCGGGATGGTTTTATGTCATCAATGAAAATTATCAATTTGTCCTCTGGAACAAAAACCTGGAAACCACAACCGGCTATTCGGCGGATGAAATCCGGAAGATGAAGGTTTCCGATCTTCACCGGGAAGCGGATCAAAAACTGGTATTAGAAGAAACAAAAAAAGCCTTAAGCCAGGGAGAACACCGGGCGGAAGCGGATGTCGTTTCAAAAGATGGAACGGTCAAAACCTATTTCTTCAACTCAAGAAAAATCAAATATCGGGGCGCGGATTGCATGGTCGGTAACGCCATCGATGTCACCGACAAAAAAATCATCGAGCAGGAATTGAAAAATCATGCCGATAACCTGGAAGACGCCAATATCGCTCTGCGTGTTCTGATGACCAAGAAAAATGCCGATCAGGACAACCTGGAGGAAAAGCTGCAGACCAACATCAATGAACTTGTGATGCCTTATCTGAAAAAAATGAAAAACGCTGATCCGAATGACCGCATCGCAAAATATCTGGGTATTCTGGAGAAGAATCTTGAGGATATCCTTTCCCCTTACATGAGGGACTTTCAGTCCGCCTATAGAAACCTGACGCCTCAGGAAATTCAAATTGTCGATATGATTAAAAACGGAAAAAGAACAAAGGATATTGCCAAGATGCTCAACGCATCCGAACACACGGTTATGACCCATCGGAACAATATCAGGAAGAAACTGAAGCTGGTGAACTCTAAAACCAACCTTCGGACGCATATTCTTTCTCTGAAATAGCAATTATTTTACATACACATTTCATTCTTGTATATTCACAAATAATCCTTGCAAATTCTAAAAAATTAGGATAAGAGCTACCCCAATTTTTTTCGGCGAAAACTGCGCGAATTAAATCCCGCGGAATTACAATCGTTCATTTTAACTTATAGGAATATTGAAAAGATATTATTCTCCAAAAAATAAGGGATGTTCCTTTGGAAAATGACACAAAATATAAAATCTCAACGTTTATGAACGATGGCATTATGGAGGTGACTGTCACAGGCAGGGCGGCGGGGCGCGACTTTGAAACCATGGTCAGCGAGGTAGGTGCCATCGTGAAAGCCGGTCAAGTGACGAAGGTACTCCTTGATGTTCGTGGTCTTGATGAGCGGATCAATCATGCGGAAATCTATCGTTTTGTCAGAAATCGACCTTCTTTCCTTTACGATATGCAAGCCGCAATTGTGGACCTTCCGGAAAATGCTCCCTATGCAAACGCGATTAAAAATGCCGGGCTGCCGTGGAAATGGTTTCCCGATATGGAACCCGCGAAAGATTTTCTCAACGTTAAAAAGCAGGGCCACAAAATAAAAATATTCGATAAGCTGTGATTGGCTGTGCTCGTGGCGAAATGAACGAAAGCCGGCTGAGATTACCTTCCCAGAATTAAATAGCAGTAGGTTCCGCCGAAAGAAATACCCGCCAGAGCGGCGTTGTCGATTTCCAGACCTTTCTTCTCATCTTTCACAAACGCAAGCGATTCCAGGGGATGCTCAAGTCCTGCCGTCGGGGGCAGAGATTTTTTCTCGATGGCCAGAGCCATGGCGCAGGCCCTGATCCCGCCCCCGGAAAAGCTTTCTCCCAGCACGCCTTTCATCGCCATGATGGATGGCTGCTCATCCGGGGATCCCCCTATCTGCGAATACGCTTCGGATTCCGCCGCGTCAAGATGGGTGTCGCCGTTGGCCGCCGCAAAGATTGCCTGCAGATCATGAACAGCAATGCCTGCGTTTTTCAGCGCGCGGTGAAGCGTCTGTTGGATGCCATCCGGATTCCGCGGCCAAACGTTGGGCCGGATCGGCGAAGAGCCCATTCCCACACCCTTGATTTCGCAATAAGGATGACGCCCCCGGGCTTCGGCTGATCGCAGACTTTCCAGACAAATAATGCCGCAGCCCTCTCCGGCGACGGTGCCGTTGCGGTCTCTGTCGAAGGGGCGGCAGGATTCCTCTTTGCCGTTTTGCGGTGAAAGCGCGTGGAACTTCGTCAGCGCCTGAAAATAAAATTCGGATAAAATATCCGCGCCGCCGGCAAAAATAAAATCCGCCGTGCCGCGCCTGATTTCCGCCGCCGCGTAAGCGATCGCGTTTTCGGCGGACACGGCGAAATGCGTTACGGTGGTGTTCACGCCGCGAAAGCCCAGTTCGATGGAGGTATGGCCGGCGGCGGCGTTCATCACGGTATTCGGCACCAGAATGGGATTGACGGATGCCGGGCCGTCTTTGAAAAGGGTTTGCAGAAACTGGGCGGTGATGTCGGTCGCCCCGAAAGCGGTTCCCAGCACAATGCCGACGCGGTCACGGTTTTCCGCGGTGATTTGCATGCCCGCGTCATTGAGAGCCAGTCGCGCCGCCGCGGCCGTCATCAGAGATATTTTGTCCATCCGCCGGATGTTTTTCACGGAGATGAAATCACGCGGGTTGAAGTTTCTGACTTCCGCGCCCAGATGGGAGGAAAACGCGTTGGTGTTAAAGGACGCGATTTCCGCGATGCCGGTTTCGCCCGCAAAAAGTCTGCCGCCGAATTCTTCCCTGCCGATCCCCAGAGGCGTCACCATGCCGATGCCGGTGACAACGACGCGCTGCGCCTTATCGATTTGCCGGCCGTTAGTCATGAGCGGCGCCCTTTTCTGAATATTTGCCGAAAATCAACGTCGTGTTGTTGCCTCCGAAAGCGAAGGAGTTGGAAAGAACGGCGCGCAAATCGGCTTTTCGGGAACCGGACGTGACGTAATCCAGATCGCACTGCGGATCGCTCTGCCGATGGTTGACGGTGGGCGGAATGAACCCCTGACGGATCGCCAGAACGGAAACAATGGCCTCCAGAGCGCCGGAGGCCCCCAGGGTATGCGCGTGCATGGATTTGGTGGAGCTGACAGGAATTTCGTAAGCGCGCTTTCCGAAGACTTCTTTGATGGCTCTGGTTTCCGTCACATCATTGACGGGTGTTGCCGTTCCGTGCGCGTTGATGTAATCGATATCATCCGCGGTCAGGCCGCTGTCCTGAAGCGCCGTCCGCATGGCGCGCACGGCGCCTGAAGCCTGTTCATCCGGCGCTGTCATATGATAAGCATCGCAGGTAATGCCGTAGCCCAGCATCTCGCCGTATATTTTTGCTCCCCTCTGCAGAGCCGATTCCAGCGGCTCCAGAATCATAATGGCCGCAGCCTCTCCCAGAGAAAGTCCGGCGCGGTCTTGATCAAAGGGGCGGCACGTTTCGGGATCAACGGATTTCAGCGCGTTGAAAGCGGCAAAGGTCAGCCGGCTCATAGGCTCCACACCGCCGGTGATCATAACAGAGGCATGTCCGTCAGCGATAAAATCACGCGCGCAGCCGATGGCTGTGGCGCCGGCGGAACAGGCGGTCATAAAAGTTGATTTTGGTCCGGTCAAACCCAATACGGATGCTATGCAGTCGGTGGAAGAAGCGCAGAACAAAGAAGCCAGAGCGGAAAACTTCGCGTTTTGTCCCGGATGGCTCAGGTAATCCTTGTAGAATTCTTCTCCCTCCAGAAGTCCTCCCGCACCGCCGCCAAGGGCGATGCCGGTTTTTTCTTTTAATGCTTCCGGCAGCGGATAAAGTCCGGCGTCGCGCAAAGCTTCAATGGTCGCGGCCAGAGCCATCTGGTCCGCCCGCGACGTTCGTTTGATGGAAAACTCCGGGGGAATATGATCGCGGGGAACGAAACGCTTGATCTGGCCGCCCGTTTGAGAACGAAAGCCGCCGGTGTCAAACAGGTCAATAACCTCAATACCGCAGCGGCCTTCCTGAAGCGCCCTTGCGAAATCATCAGCATTACCGGCGATAGCGTTGAGCGTGCCCATGCCGGTAATAACGATACGTTTTTTCAACCCTATGTTTCTCCCGGTATTCATCTGACTCCCATCGAATCAAAACTTAATGGGGCGACAATCAAAAGTCAAATAAATATTCACAGCCGATGGTTGCTTCATTAAAATCTCTTGACACATCAGGCGTTGATTTCTATAGTGGGTAAAATTTTCACCAAAAAAATTTCAGGAAAGGATGATTATGAGAAAATTTATAATTTGTTTTATTATTTGTGTACTGACTGTTCCGGTGTGGGCCGCACAACCCGAAACAGATGATCAGAAAACGCTCTACGCGATCGGTGTCATGATGACGAAACAACTGTCGGTTTTTAACCTGTCGGTGGAAGAATACGGATTCATTCAGCAGGGCATTGCCGACGTTGCCAAAGGTCAGAAACTGGCTGTCGAGCCGGAAGCCTTCGCGAAAAATATCGGTGAGTTTGCCAAGGCAAGAATGGCGGCTGCCGCGAAGAATCAAAAAGAACTGGCCAAGCCTTATCTGGAAAAAGCGGCGCATGAGAAGGACGCCGAGAAATTGGATTCGGGACTGATTTACCAGCCGATTAAAATCGGAACCGGGGTTCAACCCAAAGCATCGGATACGGTCAAGGTTCACTACGCCGGCTCTCTGATCGACGGTAAGGAATTTGACAGTTCCGTCAAGCGCGGTGAACCGGCTCAGTTTCCCCTGGGACAGGTGATTCCCTGCTGGACGGAAGGCGTCGCGAAGATGAAAGTCGGCGGCAAGGCCAAACTGATTTGTCCTTCGGATATCGCTTACGGTGATCAGGGCAGACCGCCTTTGATTCCCGGCGGCGCGGCGCTGGTTTTTGAAATTGAGCTGCTTGATATTATTAAAGATACCCCTGAAAAAGAGGCAACCGCTCCCAAACCGGCAGCCAAGAAACCGGAAGCCTCCAAGGCAAAAGGAAAGAAATAATTGACGCGAGATTGAACATTCTTTCTGGGGGGTGGGCGGCAAGTCCACCCCCGTTTCTATTGTTATGAATTTCCTCGCCCTGGCTTTTGAAACGGCAAATTACAACCCGGACAGCGCCTGCGCCCCGGTTCCGCTTCCAGTCGAAGACAATAAAATTGTTGAACAGAAATCGTTACTCATCCGCCCTCCCTACCAATCACTTGTTTTCACCTAATTCCTTTAACAGTGATTTGCGCCATCACGATGCCCTTTCCGATACGCTGGCCTGCACGAAAATAATGATCGAAATTCTTAAAAATACATAAGCTTATAAAACATGAGCGCTGCCTCAATATAAATTGAGACTTTCCTCAACTTTTCTGTTGACATCAGCGATGAAGATTGTTAATAGAACAACCGATTCAACAACCCTGTATTTTATTTTAATTGGAGAACCGCAACCGCTGGCGCAGTTGTCGGCAAGAGGTGGTTATTTTTTCTTAATCATAAACTGAATGGAAAAGGTCTGTGAAGCATAGCTCAAAAACACGCGTAGTCATTACCGGTGTCGGATTAACCGCTCCCAACGCAAACAATCTCAAGGATTTCCGCGAAGCGCTGCTGTCCCAAAAATCGGGAATTACCGAGATGGACGTGCGCTACATGGGAAAAGTGGCCGTCGGCAACTGCAATTTTGACGAATTTCTCTATCAAAAGAAAAAAATGCGCAGACGGGGAACGCGCGCCGGTTCCATTTCCATTTATTGCGCCCATGAAGCGCTGATCGACAGCGGGTTGTCCGCGGATGCGCTGGTGAAAGACAGGACGGGCATCTATCTGGGGATTACCGAACACGGCAACGTCGAAACGGAAAATGAAATCTATGAGCTTCATGAAAACAAGCTCGACGCGGGTTTGTGGTCGCATCATCATAATCCCCGGACCGTGGCCAACGCGCCGGCCGGAGAAGTCAGCCTGAATTTAGGCATTACCGGCCCGACCTATACCATCGGCGCGGCCTGCGCGGCGGGCAATATCGGAATTATTCACGGCATGCAGATGCTGCAGTTGGACGAAGTGGATCTGGCGTTGGCCGGAGGTGTTTCCGAAAGCACGGGAACGTTCGGTATCTTTGCCGGTTTCAAGAGTCAGGGCGCGCTGGGGTCTCATGAGGATCCCACGAAAGCCAGCCGTCCGCTGGATGTCGATCGTAACGGCATTGTTGTCTCCGAGGGAGGGGCTGTTTTTGTCCTGGAACGACTGGAGGATGCCTTGAAACGGGGCGCGAAAATATACGGCGAAATCGCCGGATATCATATCAATTCCGACGCCGCGGATTTTGTTCTTCCGGATACACAAAGGCAGATTGAGTGTATGAATGCCGCAATGGCCAAGGCAAAAATTACAGCCTCTGACATTGATATTGTCAATCTTCACGCGACTGGAACAACATCAGGCGATATTAACGAATCGGAAGCCGTCCGCGCCGTTTTCGGCCAGTCCGACAATACCTACATCAATTGTACCAAAGGCTTCATCGGCCACGCGATGGGCGCCGCAGGAGCGCTGGAACTGGCGGGAAACCTGCCCAGTTTTACCGACGGCAAAATTCATTCATGCAAAATGATCGAAAACGTCGATCCCAAGTGTGGCATGAAAAATCTGGTGAATGGCGAGCCTGTCGAAAAGGACGTTCGTTATATTCTGAGCAATTCTTTCGGAATGCTCGGAATTAATTCCATATTAATCATTAAAAAATATCAACCATAAATTTTACAGGGAGGTAGAATCATGGACTATCAGTCTATCAGGAAAAAAATTATTGATATCATCGCGGAGATCGCCATCGATGAGGATCTTTCCAACCTGGATGACAATATCAGACTCCGGGAACAGCTCGATATGGATTCCATGGATTTTCTGGATGTCGTGATGGAACTGAAAAAACGGTACAAAATAGAAGTTCCCACCGAAGATTACATGAAACTGGCAACCTTGAAAAGCTGCATTGAATATCTGGGGCCCAAATTTGCATTAAGTCCGGCATAATGACACAGTATGATACTGTTATCATAGGCGCGGGTATGTCGGGTCTGGCCGCCGGAATCAGGCTGGCCATGTTCGACCAGAAAGTATGTATTCTGGAGCGGCATAAGGTTCCCGGCGGTCTGAATTCCTATTATGAACGCCAGGGCCGGAAGCTGGATGTCGGCCTGCATGCCATGACCAATTTTGCCCTCCGGGGCGAAAGAGGCCGGCCTTTAACCAAGCTGCTGAAACAATTAAGAATCCCCTACGAAAAACTGGAACTGTCGCAGCAGAATTTTTCCCGGATTGCTTTTCCGGAGCGTGACCTTTCCTTTTCCAATGACCCGCGGCTGCTGATGGAGGAAGTTGAAAAAAAGTTCCCCGATCAGAAAGACAATTTTACGCGGCTGCTCGATCTCATTATAAATTTTGATGATGTTAATCTCCACAATAAAGCCGAAAGCGCCAAAGCAAAAGTCCGGGAAATCATCACCGATGAGCGCCTGCTCGAGATGCTTTTCTGTCCTCTCCTGATTTACGGCAGCGCTTGGGAAAACGACATGGATTTTTCCCAGTTTGTCATCATGTTCAAAAGCATTTATCTGGAAGGCTTCAGCCGTCCCCAAAACGGTGTGCGCACCGTAATTAATTTGCTTCTCGAAAAATACAAACAGTCCGGCGGCGAACTGCGTCTGGGCACAGGCGTTAAAAACATCGATGTGGAAAATGGCGTCGTCACCGGCGTCACGCTCGATTCCGGCGAAAAAATTCGGGCGAATAAGGTCATCTCGTCCATCGGTCTGCCGGAAACGATGAATATCGCCTCCCCAAAAGCGGATGCGCCGGTCACCGGCAATATGAGTTTTACGGAAACCATTTTATTCTTTGACAAGAAGCCCGCTGATGCCGGTATCCGGGAAACCATCATCTTCTACAACGACGACGAAAAATATCATTATCAAAGACCGCAGACCTTATGCGATTATCGCAGCGCCGTTCTTTGCTTTCCCAACAATTTTGGCCATGATGATTATGATGAAGGAATCATCCGTGTCACCTTTATTGCCAACTTCGATCAATGGAATGAACTTGAGAGGCCGACGTATCTTCAAATGAAAAAAGAAGTGCGCGATCAGGCGCTGGCCCTGACAGCAAAACTGTTTCCGCAATTTCAGGTCAATCTTCTTTATCACGATGTTTTCACCCCGAAAACGATTACGCGCTACACCGGCCATTATCAAGGCGCCGTTTACGGAACCACGCAAAAAGCCCGGGACGGACGCACCGGCATCAGAAACCTTTTTATCTGCGGGACGGATCAGGGCTTTCTGGGCATTGTGGGCGCGATGCTCAGCGGCATTTCCATGGCCAACCTGCACGGCCTGATGAACGGAGAAAGCGCATGAAGTTTAAGAACGCCGTTATCTCTTCCTTTGCCTATCATCTTCCCGAACAAATTATGACGACGGAAGCCATTGAAGAAAAACTTGCCCCTCTGTATCAGCGCCTCAAACTGCCGGCCGGGCGCATCGAACTGATGACCGGCATAAAGGAAAGGCGCTTCTGGCCGCCTGGCACCATGCCCAGTGATTTGTCCACTCAGGCCGCCCGAAATCTGTTTGGAAAAAAAATCGTTCAGCCGGAGCAGATCGATTTGTTGATTCATGCCTCCGTCTGCCGCGATTTTCTGGAACCTTCAACGGCTTCGATTGTTCACCATAATCTGGGGCTGAAGGCGGAAATCATGTTTTTTGATCTCTCCAACGCCTGCCTGGGAATGATGAGCTCCTTTGTCGTCGCCGCCAACATGATTGATAACGGTTTGATTAAGCACGCACTCATCGTCTCCGGTGAAAACGGCGGCCCGCTGCTTTTTCATACGATTGAGCATTTATTAAAAGATGAAAATATCACCAGAAAAAGCATCAAGAAATATATTGCGAATTTAACCATCGGTTCTGCCGCTGTCGCCTATACCGTTTCGCACAAGGATTATGTCGATGATGGACACCTCCTTCTGGGGGGAGCCTCTCTGGTGGATTCATCCGCCAATGTTCTCTGCCGCGGCGGCGGAGACACCCACTCCCTGATGATGGAAACCGATTCCGAAGAGCTGATGAAATCCGGCGTCGCGCTGGCCGAAAAGACCTGGGCCCAAACCAAACAGGAACTGGAATGGACCAACGAAGATGTTGATTATTTTGTCGGCCATCAGGTGGGCATCGCGCATGAAACCCTTCTCAAACAAATATTAAAACTCGAAAACTGCCCCACTTTTACCACTTACCAGTATCTGGGCAATACGGGAGCCTCCGCATTGCCCATCACGCTCAACATTTTTGACGAACAAAATAAAATTCCCAAAGGCAGCCGGGTCGGTCTGCTGGGCATCGGGTCGGGCCTCAATTCCATTATGCTGGGGGTCCAGTGGTAAGACCCGATTGGCTGAATAAACTCTATCCGTTTAAGTCCAATTTTTTTAAACTGAAAGAGAATCTTTCCCTGCATTATTTGGACGAAGGAAAGGGCGAACCGATTCTGATGCTGCACGGCAATCCCACCTGGTCCTTTTATTACCGGAATCTGGCAGCGGAGTTTTCCAGATCTCACCGGGTCATTGTTCCTGATCATATCGGCTGCGGCCTTTCGGACAAGCCTCAGGATTACGAATACACGCTCAAGCAGCACATCGACAATCTGGAAAAACTAGTCACACATCTCAAACTAAGAGATATTGTTTTGATTATCCATGACTGGGGCGGCGCCATCGGGTTCGGCCTTCTGGAGCGGCATCCGGAACTGGTCAAGAAGATTGTTATTCTGAACACCGCCGCTTACACGTCAGAAGTGATCGCCTTCCAGATTAATATGTGCCGGATTCCCGTTCTGGCCGAACAGGTGATTCGTCGCCTGAACGGCTTCGCGCTGACGGCAACTTACATGGCGGTAGCGAAAAAAATGCGGCCGGAAATCAGAAAAGGTTATCTTTTCCCTTATGACAGTTATGCGAACCGCATCGCCACGGCAAAATTTGTCGCGGATATTCCGATGAACCCGAACCACCGCAGTTATCAGACATTAAAGAACATCGAGCTATCGCTCTCCAAACATCACTGCCCCATCCTGATTCTCTGGGGCAGGAAGGATTTCTGCTTTCACGATTATTTTCTCAATCGCTGGCGGGAAATTTATACGCACGCGACAGTTAAAATATATGAGAATGCCGGACATTATGTGCTGGAAGATGCCAAAGACGAAATTATTGCAGAACTGAAAAATTTTATTTAAATCCGGGTTCATTACGGTGAGAAGCTGCCGATTATGAATATCGCTGATCGTTTTACCGACACGGCAAAAAAATACAAAAACAAAGTTGCGGTGAAATATCCCCGCCGCGCGGGTAAGAATTACCGCTACGACGCCATCACGTTCGGGGAGCTGGAATCGCTTTCCAACCAGTACGCCAATGGTCTTTCCGGCATCGGGTTTCGCCGCGGCAGCAAAACGCTTTTGTTTGTCCGTCCCTCCCTCCAATTCCCCGCGCTGGTTTTCGCTCTCTTTAAAATAGGCGTCATTCCCGTCCTGATTGATCCCGGCATGGGTCGGAAAAATCTTCTCACAGCCATCGAAGAAATCGCCCCGGAGGGTCTGATTGCCGAACCGGAAGTCCACTTGATGAGAATTCTTTTCAGCAAATCCTTTAAATCTGTCCGATTCAAAGTGACAACCAAAGGGCCCAAGGTTGGAAATTGTTTTCCCCTGTCCATGCTGGAAGATTCCAAAAATACTTTTGAGAGCGCTCAACTGGAGCCGGATGAAATGGCCGCAATTCTTTTTACGTCCGGCGGTACGGGCCGTCCGAAAGGCGTCGTTTACACCCATAAAATTTACACGGAACAGACACGCCTTCTCCGGGAACTTTTTTCCCTCAACGAAAATGAAATCGATTTGCCGTGCTTCCCGCTCTTTTCTCTTTTTACCCTCTGCATGGGTATGACCTCCTGCATTCCGGATATGAATCCGTCGCAGCCGGCCAAAGCCGATCCTAACAAATTACTGCAGAACATCACGGATAACAAAGTGACTTTTATGGCCGGTTCACCGGCCATCTGGGAAGCGCTGGGGGATTACTGTGAAAAAAATAAAATCACCCTGCCTTCTGTCAAATATCTGGTGATGTTTGGCGCGCCGGTCAGAAACGAGCTTCACGAAAAATTCAGCAGGATTCTTCCCAACGGCACGACCTACACCCCTTACGGCGCGACAGAAAGTCTGCCGGTGGCCAATATCTCGGGAAAAATCATTCTGGAGCAGACCGCTGCATTGACCGCGCAGGGCAGGGGAACCTGCGTCGGCATGCCGGTACCCAGTGTGGAAGTTTCCATCATCGAGATCAGGGACAACATCATTGAAAACATTTCCAAAGCAAAAATATTGAAACCGTATGAAATCGGAGAAATTATCGTTAAGGGTGATATTGTAACGCAATGTTATTATAACTCGCCGCAGGAAACCGCTCAGGCCAAGATCAAAGACGGTGAATCGATCTGGCACCGGATCGGCGATCTGGGCTACAAGGATGACCGGGGAATGATCTGGTTCTGCGGCCGCAAAACGCATCGTGCGGAGACGGATTCCGGCCTGCTCTGTTCGGTGATGTGTGAGGCGATCTTTAATGCTCATCCGGACGTCCGGCGCTCAGCTCTTGTCGCTCTGGGAGAAAAAGGAAAACAATCCGTGGCCATTGTGATTGAAAGAAATACGGTGGGCAAGAAATTCAACAAAAAAATATTAGAGCAAGAGCTGCTGCGTCTGGCGGGAAACAACGCTTTGACCGCCAGGATCAAATCCATCCATTTCTGCGATCATTTTCCGGTTGATGTCCGCCATAATATCAAAATCGATCGCCTGAAGCTGGCCGATGAAGTTGCGCGGGGGAAGATATGAAAATTGTCGTGACCGGAGCGGGAGGTTTTCTAGGCAGGAATCTGGCTGCCGCCCTGTTGTCAAGAGGTCATCAGGTTTGGAACTTCAGCCGTCAGAATCACCCCCAACTACAGGCGATGGGCGTTGAAACCATTTGCGGCAATCTGCAAAACGCAGCCGATGTGGTGGCGGCGTTCAAAGGAATGGATGTTGTCTTTCATGTCGCTTCCCGCGTGGGCATCTGGGGCGATTATGATAAGTATTACCGGACAAATGTTGTCGGCACTGAAAATGTTATTAAGGCGTGCAGGGCCAACGGCATCACAAAGTTAATCTATACCAGCACGCCCAGTGTGGTTTTTGACGGCGGCGATATCTGCGGCGCCGATGAGACCAAGCCGTATGCCCAACACTTCTATAATTACTACTCTCAAACCAAAACAATTGCCGAACAGATGGTTTTAAAGGCCAATGATGAAAAACTATGCACTGTCGCGCTGCGGCCCCATCAGATCATCGGGCCGGATGATCCGCATCTTGTCCCCCGTCTGGTCCAGGCGGCAAAGCAAGGCAGACTGAAAATAGTTGGAAACGGAAAGAATCTTGTGGATGTCACCTACATTCAAAACGCGGTTGACGCGCATATTCTCGCCTTCGAAAAACTGGCCCCTCAATCGAGGGTAGCGGGTCAGGCTTATTTCATAGGTCAGGAGTGGCCGGTGGTGCTGTGGGATTTTATCAACGAGATTCTGGCGCGCCATCATCTGCCGCCCATCACCAAAAAAGTGCCGGCGGGTGTTGCTTTTAATAGTGGATTATTTTTTGAAAATTGGTATAGATTTTTCAAAATTAACGGAGAGCCGCCGATGACGCGGTTTGTGGCGATGCAGTTTTCGCGCTCCCATTATTTTTCCCATGAAAAGGCAAAAAAAGATTTCGGCTATGAGCCGAAGATTTATATTGAACAAGCGTTAAATCTGACAGTGAGGAAGTAAATGCTTTTGAACAAGAATGATCAAATCACACAAAAATACGATGTCGTCATCATCGGCGGCGGGCTGGGAGGTCTGACAGCCGCCAACAAACTGGCGAAGAACGGCCGCAAGGTTCTCCTGCTGGAATCTCACGATAAACTTGGCGGATTCGCCACCTGGTTTCATCGCCGCAAACATATTTTTGATGTCTCGCTGCACGGCTTTCCGGTCGGCATGGTGAAAACCTGCCGCAAGTACTGGAGCAAGGCCATTGCCGATAAAATTATTCAGCTCAAGCGGGTCCGGTTCATTAATCCCCTGTATCAGATCGAAACAGATTTCACAGTGGAAGATTTTACCAGCAAACTCGTCAACGATTTTAAAATTCCCAAAGAACAGGTTGATAATTTTTTTAATCTGATTATGAATATGAATTATTACGATAACAAGGAAATGACGAATGGCGAACTGCTGGAAAGTTTTTTCCCCGGCCGAAAGGACGTTCATCGATTTCTCATCGAGCCGATTGTTTACGCCAATGGCTCCACGATGGAAGACCCGGCCATTACCTACGGCATTGTCTTTTCTAATTTTATGAGCAAGGGCGTTTTCACCTTTCAGGGGGGCACGGACCTGGTCATTCAAATGATGCAGGAAGAGCTCCTGAAGAATAATGTTGATATTCGCCTGAAATCAAAAGTGGAAAAGATTGCTGTGGAGAATAATATCTGTCAGGGTGTCGTGGTGAACGGTGAGTTTGTTGCGTCCAAGTCGGTTCTGTCCAACGGCAATCTCATCGGAACGATTTTCAATATGGTCGGAGAGGACAAGTTCAAGCCTGAATTTATCGAAAAAGTGAAGAAGGTCAGGCTCAACACCAGCTCCTGTCAGGTTTACATGGGAATCAGGCAAGGGGAAACGATTGAGGATATCGGCGATCTGATTTTCTACTCGGAAGCCGGGGAATTCAAAACCGATGAACTTTTATCCATGAATACAACCAGCCGGACGTTTTCGCTTTACTATCCAAGACTCAGACCGCAACTGGCCGATGCCGGCTACACAATCGTTGCCTCCACCAACGCGCGTTATGAAGATTGGGCAAAACTGAGCAAAGAAGATTATGAAGCAAAAAAACAGGAACTGATTGACGCAACGCTGGTTAGCCTTGAAAAAATCATTCCGGATGTCAGAAAAAAGATTGATTATATCGAAGCGGCGACACCTCTTACGATCAAGCGATACACACATCACGAAAGGGGTTCTTCTTTCGGAACCAAGCATGAAGGCTTGGATGTCTCCATGAAACTGCATCACGAGATAAGCGGTTTATTTCATACCGGTTCCGTTGGCATCATCATGTCCGGCTGGCTTGGCGCTGCCAATTACGGCGTCATTCAGTCTTACGAAGTGGATAACTATCTGGATAAGCAAAACTGAGGTGCATATGTTTGATTTCAATCATCAGAGGGTCATTGTCACCGGCGGAACGCGAGGCATCGGAGCGGGAATTGCCGAGGCGTTTCTTCAGGCCGGCGCAACGGTAATCGCCGTCTATTCTTCCAATGACGCGGCCGCCAATGAATTTAAAAATAAAAATGCGCAATATGCCGACAGGCTCGATATACAAAAATATGATATCTCCTCTTCACCGGCGGTTAAAAATCTCTTCACGTATCTGGATGAAAAATATCCGTCTCTGGAAGTGCTGGTGAATAATTCAGGCATCCGGCAGGATGCCGTAGCCGCTCTCATGACGGATGAGCAGTGGAAAAAAGTCCTGGAAGTCAACCTGACCGGAACATTTTTTATGTCGCGGGAAATCATTCCACGTTTTATGTCCAATCGCTTCGGACGCATTATCAACATCAGCTCGCTGGGCGGAGACATCGGTTTTCAGGGACAGGCCAACTACGCGGCCTCCAAGGCCGGACAGATTGCCATGACCAAGTCATTATCTAAAGAAGTGGCCAAAAAAGGCATTACCGTCAATTGCGTTTCGCCGGGCTTTATTGATACGGAGCTCATCGGCGATCTTCCCGAAGAACAGCGCAAAGAATACCTGAAGATGATCCCGCTCAAACGCTTCGGCAAGGTGCAGGAAGTGGCCCATGCGGTTCTCTTTCTGGCAGGCAGGGAAGCTTCTTATATTACCGGCACAAACATCACCGTCGCGGGAGGTTTGTAATGGAAGAGATTCTTGCCGCCATTCCGCAGCGTCCGCCGTTTCTTTTTGTCGACAGGATTCTCTCCAGAGAAGGCAATTCCATCGCGACGGAAAGAACCTTAAGAGCAGACGAATATTTTTTCCAGGGGCATTTTCCCGGAAATCCCATCATGCCCGGTGTGCTGTTGTGCGAAGCCTGTTTCCAGACCGGCGCCATCTTAATGGGCGCGGGCAGCCAGCCGGGTCTGGGCGTGGTAACCAGAATAAAAGATACAAAATTTAAAAGTTTCGCCCGGCCCGGGGATACCCTGACCATTTCAGTGACGCTTGACGATCAGGTGGACAACGCCTTCTATATGAGCGGGACAATCCGGATTGCCGACAAGTTAATTTTGAAGATCATCTTTCAGGCGGCGCTCCTTCCGCCGGAACAATGAGAGGATAAATATGGACTTTCTGCAGGTAACAGGAAAAATATTTTTGGTGACCGGCGTCGCCAACAAAAAGAGCGTCGCCTACTTTATCGCCAGAGGGCTTATCGATAACGGCGCAAAGGTGATTTTTTCCGTTCAGAATGAAGACAATCAAAGCAAGACTCAGAAGCTTTTCCCGGACAGCAACGTATTAATTTGTGATGTCGAGAATCCTGACAGCATTAATCGGTTGGGAGAATATTTTCAGACAAATAACATCAAGCTTTCCGGTTTTGTTCACTCCATTGCCTTTGCCAATTACAGCGAAGGGCTCAAGCCTTTTCACGAAACCAAAGTTGAAGATTATCTGCAGGCGACCAATATCTCCTGCTTTTCACTAGTGGCCATTTCCAACGCTTTGAAAAATTCGTTTGCGGAAGACGCTTCCATCGTTACCATTTCCATCAGCAACACCCGCGCAACAGCCTACGGTTACATGGGGCCGATCAAGGCCGCCCTGGATGCCACGGTGGCGTTCCTGGCTAAATCATTGTCGGAAATATCAAGAATCAGGGTGAATGCTGTCTGCGCCGGGCCCTTGAAGACTTCGGCCTCCGCCGGTATTCCGGGATATGTGAATAATTATCTTTTCGCCGAACAATTAACGCTGAGAAAGGCCGCGCTTAAAACCGAAGAAGTAGCCAACACGGCCATCTTTCTGCTCTCGCCTGTTTCGGCCGGGATCAATGCCACGGGCATCGTGGTTGATGCCGGCATGTCCTGCAATTACTTTGATCAGGATATCGTCAATCGGGCCATGCGCTAAATCAAAGGACATTACAATGACCACGCCCCTCATCTCCATCGTCGGCAAATCCAATTCCGGCAAAACGACCTTGGTGGAAAAATTGATCCCCGAACTCATCAAGAGGGGATACCGCGTCGCTACCATCAAGCACAACAAGCACGGATTCGATATCGACCACGAAGGCAAGGATAGTTGGCGGCATAAAAAAGCAGGCGCCTGCACGACGGTGATTGCCTGCCCGACAAGAGTGGCTTTGATCGAAGACATTGACCGCGACTACTCTCTCGCGGAAATCAGAGACAAGTATATTAAAGATGCGGATGTTATTCTTGCCGAAGGTTACAAGGGCAATCCTTTCCCCAAAATTGAAGTTTACCGGGCAGAACTCAAGCGTGAATTGCTCTGCGGTAAAGAAGACAATCTGCTAGCCCTTGCCTCCGACACAAAACTGGACGTCAGCGTTCCCTGCTTCGATATCAACGATATAACAAGTATCGCCGATTTGATCGAAAACAAATTCCTTCAATAAAGCAGAGCCCGGCTATCCTTGAGAGGACAAACAATGTCAAGTGAAGTTTTGTCGCAGTCGTGGACTTCATCTACTTATCCACGGTATTTGGGTGTCATTAAATTTGATGATAACGGGTTGAAAGGTTGCTTGCAATACTAATTGTATCAAGCAATGATTTTATCCATCTAAAATATAAAACCGGCGATTGATGTTAAAACCAACCGCCGGTTAATTCAAATGTGGAAAGCATTAGCGGACATTAATTAATTTAATAGAACCGTCCCCTTTCTTTTCCGAATCTTTTTTTAAGCTGAAAAAAATGCTTGTGACTATTGGATAAATCAAAAATCTTAAGTTTGTCGGAATTATTTACAGTTTGAAATAGCAACCAATATAAAAATTTCTTGGGTTAGAATATTTGTGCATGCTGTTTAAAAAGCAAAAAGTCTAAGCTTTATTGGATATTATACAGTCTTTAATATAGCCACCCATCACAAGCACGTTCAGAACCAGACAAGTTTGCATTACTTTGTAAGCGTCGGTATTCTTTACATTTATTAATTCCATCCAAGCATGATGTTTTAATATGCCAGTTATATTAAATAGATAAGAAATGGTTCATTTTATGCATTCTTCAACGTGCAATTATTAAATAAGGGACATAGGAATTTCACCAATATTTCTTTGGAGGGAAATCATGAAAAAAAGATTTATGTTAATTGTCGTGGTATTCGCCTTCTGCTTACTTGTAGCACCCGTGTGGGCTGACAACTATTTTTTGGATGTAATCCCTATGGGGTGGGATTATGGCAATGTGCCTGTCGGAACTTTCTCAACTGCAAGTTTTGATTTGGTGAGCCTGGGGCCAACTGAGGTGTGGATTTACACTATAGGGCTTACTGCCAATGCAACACTCCCCATGCCTGACGCACATAGTGATGGATATACATTGGGCGCCTTTTCATTTAACACTTATCCCATTTTGCCCATTGCATTACCAGTGGGTGAATATATCTCAGTCGATGTGGTTTTTACACCCCCAAGCCCGGGATATTACAGCGTCTACTTGGGAATAGACAGTAATGACTCTGTGCCTCCCCCTGGAGCGTTAGCGTTTTTACTTTTGGAGGGATATGGCATCAATGTTACCGTTCCCGAACCAACAACATTGATTCTTCTAGGACTTGGTCTAATTGGACTGGCAGGTGTGAGGAGAAAGTTTCAGAAATAAAATCCGACTTCATCGGGTTTAGAAACCATTGTTTTTACCATGGAGTAAAAAGGCAGGGCTAGGGGCTCTGCCTTTTTTCATTTTTATTGATTATTGTTTGTAAACTAGCATAAAAATGGAATTTGATAAATTGTGGACTACCGGAAGCACCAAATGAAAATTTAATTTCCGAACCGACAGAATTATGGAACGCATCTACAAACAAATGAATTTTAAAATTCTGGATGTTGATTATTCCTATTCGAAAGGTTCACGAAAAAATCAGCCGGAGCGTAGCGATCGGGTGGATTGACGGGTTAAGCTCTCATATAAAAGTATGACCCATGTAACCAGAACAATCCGTTACCTATCTCCACGTTCGCTCATTGACGACGCTTCGATAATACGGATACTGACACACCCGCTGCTAGGATGGAGAAAATCAAAGCCAGCAGGTATAAGTTGAAGTGCTCCCCTAGGGTGAGCTTCAGCCATTCGGCAAGCAACATCTTCACTCCCACTATCATCAGGATCAGCGCGAGAGAGACCTTCAAGTATCTGAACTTAGTTACCATGCCAGCCAGTGCGAAGTAAAGAGATCGCAGACCGAGTATCGCGAATACATTGCTGGTGAACACCAAGAACGGGTCGCTCGTGATGGCAAAGATGGCAGGGATCGAATCAACGGCAAAGATTATATCGGTCGTCTCGACCATGACGAGTGCCAACGCCAGAGGCGTGAGGAGCAGGGTTCCCGGTCGAGCTTTGTCCACGACCTCATCCGGGACAGTTGGCGCACCTGGAAACTCACTCTCGTAGGATGCGGGTGCACCAGCGCGAACAACAAAGTGTTCGCCGTGAAACCTGGCGGTTACCGGGAACAAGCGGCGCGTCAACCGAACGATTATATTCCTATTCGGATCGGTTTGATCGTTCTTGAGAAAGAGCATCTTTGTTGCTGTCAGGATCAAAAATACGGCGAACAGGTACAGGATCCAGTGGAACTCGGCGATCAACTTCGCTCCGACAACGATCATCAAACCTCGCAGGAGCAGCGCGCCAAGGATGCCCCAAAACAGCACGCGGTGCTGGTAGATCGGCGGCACCGCGAAGAAGCCAAAGATCACTGCGATCACGAAGATGTTGTCCACGCTAAGGGACTTCTCTAAGATGTAGCCGGTCAGGTACTTCTCCGTTGCTGCTGCGCCCCCGTTCGTCAGCCCATCGACTGCGTCCACCATAGTGCCGAGGCCGAACCACTGGTTGCTGTATGCAAAATACACGAACACTGAAAACGACAACCCCATGGATAACCACACGGCCGACCAGATGACGGCCTCCTTAGCACTGACGATGTGAGCTTTACGGTGAAAGATGCCCAGGTCAAGTGCCAGCATCAGTAGGACAAACGCTATAAATGCTATCCAGATCGATATCACTCGTTGTGTGCCTCCCTCATGGGCTTGTGTCGCTTAACGTTTAATATACCCAGTGGGTATTTTCCGATATTTTGTGCAATCCTACTTTATTTCCGAAAAAATAAAAAGAATAAATACATCGTAAAATCAATATTGTTGACTTTTCTCTGCGGGTCTTTTGGTCTTTATTATCGGGAAATACCCGGCGGGTAAAACATAGAATATTTGTCCAAGGTAAAGAAAACCGACATTAATGAATACTGTTTGAAAGAGTTTATAAATTTGAAAATTATCTGAATCTCACTTACCGGAAGCAAATAAGGCAACTTATGACATTTTAGTATCCTAATAGTAGCATCTGTCGATACAGGTGTTCTGGTAATTCAGGCAATTTGTATTGCAAACCGTACGTTCATAACTTCCTAAAGTTTCAGCACTGATGAACGTGTTGCGGGCACAATCCGATTCACAGGAACTGCGCTCCATTTTGCACTCGCGTTCGCATTCAGCGTTCGGCTTCCTGATTCGAAGCGTGTCCGCTTTTACTTTCTCCTGTTCCGTGATGGCCTTTTCCTGCTCTGTTACAGCCTTTTGCTGCTCGATATATTCTTTGTTGGCCTGTTCTGCTATCGAAGGTTTTGAAAAGGATTCCTTGAGCTGACACGTCATCCCGTCTTTAGGCAGACTTGACATGATTTCATTTCCATCCTTATCGATACAAAGATATAATGCTCCCGGCCATGCCGAAACAGTGAAAAGAAAAATGACGGCCAAACAAATAATACCCTGAAGATATTTTATTCTCATAACTTTCTCTCCCTATCAGCAATATTTACTTCCGTTGATTTAGTTAAATTATATCATCATTGCATATTTTTGATAATATTTCTTGACAAACAATCGCTAATACCTTAATTACTAGCAAAACGATAGTATTGATAGAAAATAATAAGGTGTTGAATATATGAAGCTTTCTACAAGATCACGCTACGGATTAAGATTAATGCTGGCTTTGGCCAGAAACTACGGTAAAGGAAATACTTTCCTCAAGGATATTGCCCGTGAGGAGGAAATTTCCGAGAAATATCTGAGTCTTATTATGATTCCGCTGAAAGGAGTCGGTCTGGTGAATTCCTTGCGGGGATCATCCGGCGGCTACACACTGGCCAAGGAGCCTTCGCAGATTACATTAAAAGATATCGTGGATGTTCTGGAAGGCGATTGTCTGGTTGATTGCCTGAAGAACCCCAAGACCTGCTCGAAGGTCAGCACCTGTGCCAGTCGGGATATTTGGGCGTTGCTGGGCGGAAAGATTTCGGAGACGTTGAGTTCGATCACGCTGGAGCAACTTGTGATAATGAACAGGGAGAAAATGGAGAAGGCCATCAGCCCGTCCATTTAACGGCAACATTAAAAAGAAAGCGTGGAAAGACAATGCGTAAAAAAGTACTGGTGGCGATGAGCGGCGGTGTTGATTCATCCGTCGCGGCCCTGCTACTTAAAAATGAAGGCTACGAGGTCGCCGGCGTGACGATGTGTCTGGGCATTAAAACGGAAGATGACGCGAAATGCTGCGGCGCTTCCGCGATTGACGACGCCAAGAGAGTTTGCGACTGGCTGCAAATTCCTCATTATGTTTTTGATTACGCGTCCCAGCTCGAAGACAAGGTCATCGCCAATTTCATCAGCGAATATCAAAAAGGAAGAACGCCCAATCCGTGTGTCGAGTGCAACCGTCATCTGAAATTCGGGACTCTGCTGGACAAGGCTCTGATGCTGGATTTTGATTTTCTGGCAACCGGCCATTACGCGGCCATCGAAAAAAATGACGATGGTTATTGTCTGACGAGGCCAAAGGACAAAAAAAAGGACCAGACCTATTTTCTCTACTCCATACCTTATAAAAGGTTGGGACATATATTGTTCCCCCTCGCGCGTCTGACAAAAGACGAAGTAAGGGAATTGGCTACAAAACATGCTCTTCCCGTAGCGGCAAAGCAGGAGAGCCAGGACATTTGCTTTGTAACCCAGAAAAATAGTCAGGAATTTTTGCTGGAGCGGGTGCAGGAAATAAAACCGGGGCCGATCGTCGATCTGAACGGGAAAGTCCTGGGACAGCATCGGGGCATTATCTTTCACACGATCGGCCAGCGCGGAGGCCTCGGGATCAGCAACCCGACGCCACTGTATGTTGTGTCCATTGATCCCGTTAAGAACCGTATCGCTGTCGGCGAGAAAAAAGATTTAATGGGCAAGGCACTTGTGGCCTCTTATGTAAACATGCTGGCCGAAAACTGGCCTGCGCAGGTGCACGCGAAAATCCGATACAGGAAGAAAGAGGCATTATGCGAAGTCAAATCTGAACATGATAAATTGAAAGTAACTTTCGCCGAAGAGCAGGAAGCCATCACGCCAGGACAATCCGTTGTTTTCTACGATCATGACCGGGTTCTCGGCGGCGGCATCATCGATGAGGTTTTGATGAAAGGAAAATAAAATGAATAATATTGAAAATAAATTGAAAATAGAAACTCTGGCTCTGCACGGCGGTCAGGAACCTGACCCGACAACGGGTTCCCGAGCCGTGCCCATTTATCAAACAACATCCTATCAGTTCAAGGATACGGAACACGCCGCCAATCTCTTTGCGCTGAAGGAGTTCGGCAATATTTATACGCGCTTGATGAATCCCACCACTGATGTCCTAGAAAAAAGAATTGCTCTGCTGGATGGCGGCATTGGTGCGCTGGCGGTGGCGAGTGGTCAGTCGGCTATTACGCTGGCGCTGCTGAATATCGCGCAGGCCGGCGATGAAATTGTTTCGGCGGATAATCTTTACGGCGGAACCTATAATCTGTTTCGTCATACCTTCGCCCGGTTGGGAATCAAAGTCAATTTTGTGAAATCCAACGATCTGAAAGCGCTGCAGGCGGCCATCACGACCAGGACAAAAGCGGTTTACGCGGAATCCATCGGTAATCCCAAGCTGGATGTGGCCGATCTGGAAGGAATCGCCGCCATTGCGCATAAAAACGGCATTCCGTTTATTCTGGACAATACGGTTTCGCCGTATCTGCTACGGCCTCTTGATTTCGGCGTGGATATTGTCGTTTATTCGGCAACGAAATTCATCGGCGGCCACGGCACATCGCTGGGCGGCCTGATTGTTGATTCGGGGAAATTTGATTGGACGAATGGCAAGTTCCCCCTGATCTGCGGTCCCGATGCCAGCTACCACGGCATTGATTTTGTCGAAGCGCTGAAACCCAGCGGCAACATCGCTTACATCATCAAGGCGCGAGTGACGCTGCTGCGTGATCTGGGTCCGGCCATATCGCCTTTCAATTCCTTCCTGCTTCTTCAGGGTCTGGAAACTATTCATCTGCGGCTTCCCCGCCACGCGGAGAACGCTCTGGCGACAGCACGTTATCTAAGTAAACATCCTCAAGTGGCCTGGGTGAATTATCCCGGATTAGAAGACAGCCCCGAAAATGATCGCGCCAGGAAATACCTGGCCAAAGGAGCGGGCGCCATTCTGGGCTTCGGCATCAAAGGCGGTGCAGCAGCCGGAAAGAAATTTATCGAATCGCTGCGACTGATTTCGCATCTGGCCAATGTGGGCGATGCCAAGACGCTGGCGATTCATCCGGCGACAACGACGCATCAGCAGCTATCTTCTGAAGAACAGCTGGCCACGGGCGTGACGCCTGATTTCATCAGGGTCTCCGTCGGTCTGGAGCATGTGGACGATATTCTTGCCGATATCGAACAGGCGCTGCAAAAAGCGAAACTCTAGCAAACAGACATGGAGGTTATCAAATGGCTAAAATTTATGATGACATCACCAAGACTGTCGGAAGAACGCCGCTGGTGCGGCTCAACCGCATCACCAAGGATTTACCGGCAACGTTTCTGGTCAAACTGGAATCGTTTAATCCGCTCTCCAGCGTCAAGGACCGTATCGGCGTTGCCATGATCGAGGCTGCCGAAGCCAAGGGATTGCTCAATCAAGACTCGGTCATTATCGAACCGACCAGCGGCAACACTGGCATTGCGCTGGCCTTTGTCTGTGCGGCGAAAGGATACCGGCTGATTCTGACCATGCCGGAAACGATGAGCATGGAACGACGGCAGCTATTGAATATACTGGGCGCGGAACTTGTTCTGACTGAAGGCGCTAAGGGCATGAAAGGGGCGGTGGAAAAAGCCGAAGAACTGGCCAAAAGCACACCTAACAGTTTTATGCCGCAACAGTTTGCCAATCCGGCCAATCCGGCTATACACCGCAAAACCACCGCCGAAGAAATTTGGCACGATACGGACGGCAGGATTGATTATTTCGTGGCGGGTATCGGCACCGGCGGAACAATTACAGGCGTCGGCGAGATTTTGAAGGAGAAAAATCCGTCCATAAAAATCATCGGCGTCGAACCGGCCGACTCGCCGGTGCTGTCGGGCGGCAAAGCAGGGCCGCACAAGATTCAGGGCATCGGCGCGGGATTTGTTCCCGATGTCTTGAATCGAAAAATCATCGACGAGATTGTTACGGTGAAGCATGAAGACGCAGGTCTGATGGCCAGGCGTCTGGCAAAGGAAGAAGGGATGCTCGTGGGCATATCCAGCGGGGCGGCCTTATGGGCGGCTTTGCAGATCGGGGAAAAAGATGAAGCCAGAGGAAAAACAATTGTTGCTCTCCTGCCGGATACAGGTGAACGCTATTTATCAACATGGTTGTTTCAGAAATAGCTTATTAAGATGTCATTCCCGCGTGGGCGGGAATCCAGTTTTTAAAATATTCTGGATGTCGCATCAAGTGCGGCATGACAAAATATTAGGATTAAGAGAATTAATAGAGATACTTTATTATCATCCGATTTGATTTATGACTAAAACAAAAAAAGAAAAAAATAATTCCGTTGGTGTTGTGGAAACCAAGCTTTTCACATTTGCAGGACAGCTTAATCTGGTCAGCGGAGAAAAGCTGGGACCGGTGACGCTTGCTTATGAAACGTATGGCAGTTTGAACAAAGATAAATCAAACGCAATTCTCGTTCTGCATGCTCTTTCCGGTGATGCCCATGCGGCAGGCATTTATAACGGACAGACTGATACGGGCTGGTGGGAGGACCTGATTGGACCGGGAAAAGCTTTCGATACCAACCGGTATTTCATGATCTGCTCAAATGTCATCGGTGGCTGCAAAGGTTCCACGGGACCGTCTTCTGTCAATCCGGCGATGGGAAAACCTTACGCCTTGGATTTCCCTTTTATTACGGTTGCCGATATGGTCGAAGCGCAGAGACATCTGATTGATCATCTGGGCATTGAAAAGCTTCTGTGCGTGGCCGGAGGTTCCATGGGCGGTATGCAGGTTCTGCAATGGGTGGCCTCTTATCCGGAGCGGGTAAAGTCAGCCATTCCCATTGCCACGACGCTGAAGCATTCACCTCAGCAGATTGCTTTCAACGAAGTCATCCGGCAGTCCATCATGGCCGATCCGGCCTGGCGCGAGGGCAATTACTACGAATACGGCCAGCCGGAAAAGGGGCTATCCGTGGCGCGCATGATCGGCCATATCACCTTCATGAGCGATCAGTCCATGGAGGAGAAGTTTTCCCGGCGTTTAAAGAGCGATCATTTCAGCTTCGGATTCGACGCGGATTTTGAAGTGGAGGGCTATCTGCGTTATCGCGGCGCTAATTTTGTCAAGCGCTTCGATGCGAACTCCTATCTCTACATTACCAAAGCGATAGATTATTTTGATCTGTCGGGCGGAAAGCTTATTCCGCACGGGAAAACGATCGACACACGCTTTCTGATTATTTCTTTCAAGTCGGACTGGCTCTATCCTCCTCATCAATCACAGGACATTGTCAGGGCCTTGAAAAGAAGGCATGTTGACGCCACGTATTGCGAACTGACAACCACTTACGGGCATGACGCTTTTCTGATCGAGGTGGAAGAACAGACAACCCTGATCAAACATTTTCTGGATAAAACATTTAACGGTTATCTGGTGACAGGCCATTATGGAAACTGAAAATATTCATCTCGATCATCAAGTTATTTTTTCGATTATTGAGCCGGCTTCGCGCGTTCTGGATCTGGGCTGCGGTGAAGGGGAACTCCTGTACCCTCTGGTCCGGGATAAGCATGTCCGGGCACAGGGCATCGAACTGGACGACAAATCCATTCAGGAATGTGTCAAGAAGGGATTAAGTGTTTTCCACGATGACATTGAAAGCGGTTTGCGTGAATATCCTGACAATTCTTTCGATTACGTAATACTGAATCAGAGTATGCAGCAAGTCAAAAAAGTGGATGGTGTGATTCAGGAATCCTTGCGCATCGGCACAAAGGTCATCGTCGGCTTTCCCAATTTCGCCTACATCAAATCGCGGTTTAGTCTTTTTCTCCACGGAAAATCTCCGGTAACGAAATCCCTGCCCTATCTCTGGTATGATACGCCCAATGTCCGGTTTTTGAGCATTACGGATTTTAAAACTTTCTGCGCAGAAAAGAAGATCCGGATTGTGGAAGCGCATTATCTTGGGGAAAAAGAAGTCGTGCGATTTTTGCCAAACCTATTCGCGTTAAACGCCATCTTTGTTTTAACGAATAAAATGATGAGGCAGGGTTGAAATCATTTATAATGGTGGATATTTTACCTTTATAATTTATAAAAGTGGAACAGATTGATTTAACAAAAAATATTAAGATTTAAGGAGTGTTTATGTGGGAATACACCGATAAAGTTAAAGAGCACTTTCTAAATCCGCGCAACGTAGGAGAAATTGAAAATCCGGACGGCGTGGCCGAAGTCGGATCGCTGGCCTGCGGCGACGCCCTGAAACTGACCTTCAAGCTGGATGAAAACAAACGCATCAAGGATGCCAAATTCAAGACATTCGGCTGCGCCAGCGCCATTGCTTCGTCATCGGCTTTGACGGAAATGATCAAGGGCATGACCGTGGACGAAGCGCTAAAGGTCACCAATCAGGATATCGCCCAGTTTCTGGGGGGCTTGCCGGATGAAAAAATGCACTGCTCGGTCATGGGCAAGCAGGCGCTGGAAAAGGCAATTGAAAATTACCGCGGCGCTCCGGCGCTGGAGCCGGGGGCGAAAATCATTTGCGAATGCTTTGGCGTTACCGACAAGGAAATTGAGCGGGCTATCCGCGAAAACAACCTTGCCACTGTGGAGGATGTGACCAATTATACCAAGGCTGGCGGCGGGTGCGGTAATTGTCAGGATGCCATTGCTCAGATCCTGGAGCGTGTAAAAGCCGAAGCAAAGCCCGAGGTCAAGCCGAAGTTGACGAATATTCAAAAGATAAGACTGATCGAAGAAACCATCGAGCGGGAAGTCCGACCTTCATTGAAACACGACGGCGGCGATATCGAAATCATCGATATCATCGGCAACCGCGTCATTGTGGCTTTGCGCGGCGCCTGCGCAACCTGCAAGGCCTCCAATATTACGTTAAAGGATTTTGTCGAATACCGGCTCAGAGAACTTGTTTCACCAGACATCAATGTTGAGGAGGCTTCCACATGAAAACCATCTATCTGGACAACAATGCAACGACTAAAGTTGCCGACGAAGTTCTGGAGGCGATGCTTCCTTACTTTAACCAATTATACGGAAATCCATCCAGCATGCATACCTTCGGCGGTCAGGTCGGCCAGCGGATACGAGACGCACGCGAACAGGTTGCAGCACTACTCGGGGCATTGCCCGAAGAAATTGTTTTTACCAGTTGCGGGACGGAAAGCGACAACGCCGCCATTCACTCGGCGCTTGCAACGAGACCCGACAAAAAGCATATCGTCATCAGCCGTGTTGAGCACCCCGCCATCCGTGCGCTCTGCACGCATTTGGGCACGCAAGGTTATAAAATCACGGAACTGCCGGTGAACAAAAACGGGATTCTCGATCTGGAAAATCTGGAAAAAAGTCTGACACCCGATACGGCCATCGTCAGTCTCATGTGGGCCAACAATGAAACCGGCGTTATTTTTCCGGTCGAGGAAGCGGCACGGATGACGCATGACAGGGGCATTCTCTTTCACACGGACGCAGTTCAGGCCACCGGAAAAATCCCTATTAATATGAAAAATAACGTCATCGATATGCTGTCCATATCCGGGCACAAACTGCACGCCCCGAAGGGCATAGGGGTTCTTTACATCCGAAGGGGAACCAAATTTTCGCCTTTTCTGATCGGTGGGCACCAGGAAAAGGGGCGTCGCGGCGGGACGGAAAATACGGCAGGAATCATCGGCTTGGGAAAGGCCTGTGAGCTGGCCGCAAAAAATATCGGCACGGAGAATATTCGGGTGAAGCAGCTTCGAGACAAATTGGAGCAGGCATTATTGAAAGCGGTTCCGCAGAGCCGCGTCAACGGTGATATCCAACACCGTCTGCCCAACACGACCAATATCAGCTTTGAGTATGTGGAAGGCGAAGCCATTCTTCTTTTGATGAATGAACTGGGCATTTGCGCCTCGTCCGGGTCGGCCTGCACATCCGGCTCATTGCAGCCTTCGCATGTTCTGCGTGCAATGGGCGTGCCCTTCACCATGGCGCACGGTTCAATCCGTTTCAGCCTGAGCGTTTACAACACGGAAGAGGAAGTGGATTTTGTGATTGAAAAAATGCCGGCCATCATCGAACGGCTGCGGGGAATGTCCCCTTTCTGGAATCAGGGGCAGCAGGCCTGCACCAATCAATAGGAGCAAGTGACTATGAAGCGTTCTTCAAACGGCGATAAATGCAAAAACGAACTTAAAGAAGCGAAGCATTACCGTAGAGAAGTGCCGGCTGTTGTCGATGGACTCGTCGCTTCTTGCAGCAGCGCCGGCTGCTTTGATCACGTCAGTGCCGAACCGATTCCACACCGGGAAGCGATTATCGATATTCTGCACCGCCTGGCACTGATTCTTTATCCGGGGTATTTTGTTCGGGCCCGCCTGGATTCAACCAATCTTGAATATTATCTTGGTGAACAGGTGACGGCGTTGTATGAAACGCTTTCCGAACAGATTATTTTATCCATTCGTCATGACTGCATCCGTCATAACCAGCCCTGCGTTCACTGCGAACCGCTGGGACATCAATTAACCGTGGGATTTCTCCGTAAACTTCCAGAATTGCGCACGACGCTGGCCAAAGATATCCGCGCCGCCCTGGAAGACGATCCGGCCGCGAAGGGTTATGATGATATTATCTTCAGCTACCCCGGCATTCGCGCCATTACGATTTATCGAATTGCGCATGAGCTTTATCATCTGAATATCCCGCTGATCCCCCGGATTATGACGGAATACGCGCACAGCCGCACCGGGATCGACATTCATCCGGGCGCGCATATTGGCGAAAGTTTCTTTATCGATCATGGCACCGGTGTGGTGATCGGCGAAACTTGCGAAATCGGCAACCGTGTGCGCATTTATCAGGGCGTTACGCTGGGCGCGATTTCGTTGTCCAAGTTGGAAGTCAAGAAATTAAGATCGAAAAAGCGTCATCCCTCCATAGAAGATGATGTCATCATTTACGCCAACGCCACGATCTTGGGCGGGGATACGGTTGTCGGCGCGCGTTCCGTCATCGGCGGCAATGTGTGGCTGACGCATTCAGTTCCCCCGGATACGGAAGTATTCATCAAAAAGCAGGATCTGATTTTCGGAGCCAAGCATTACAAAAAACAAGCCGCCAAGCAGAAGTTGCGTTAGGTGATGCAGGATAACCTGATCATTCCATAACGGATGTTTAAAGCATGGACGAAAAACTGTTTTCAACTTTCAGTATAAAAGAAATTCTTTCCGATAACGGCGCAGTTCGTTTAATCGATTGCGAGAAGGAGGTCATCGGCGAGATATCGCTCAAAATTTATATCAACGGGGCGGAATACGCCTCGCTGCTGTGTCTCAACCAACTGACGGAGGAGCTGGCGCTGGGATTTCTTTACAGCGAAGGTGTTATCGATTCCATCGAAGATGTTGCCTCCATTTCCTACAATGAGCATCTTTTTGCCGTGATGATCAATCTTGCCCCCGGAAAGTCCGTGGAAAAATGCGAGAGTTTGCGCAGTGTGACATCCGGCTGCGGTAAATGCTTCACCTACATCAATCCGTTGAAGCATGAAAAGTTCATTATATTATCGGATGACAAAAAATATTTGCTAAGCAGCATCATGCAGGCCATGAAAGATTTCGAGAAACGCTCGGAAATATACAAAACCGTTGGCGGCGTGCACAGCGTTTTGTTTCAGCAAGATGAATTTTCCGTTTTTAATGAAGATATCGGGCGGCATAACTGCTTTGATAAAATACTGGGAGTGCTCCTGAGAAATCAAAAAATGAATCTTGTGGCTAATGCAGTATTGTTTGTCAGCGGCAGGGTTTCTTCGGAAATCATCACCAAAGTTATCAGGATGGGCGTCCCGGTGCTCGTTTCTAGAGCGACGCCGACAGCCGCAGCGGTTAATCTTGCCAGAGAGTACCATGTAACGTTGTTGGGTTATGTAAGAAAAGAATCCGGATTTGTTTATTCGGGAGAAGAACGTCTCATTTAAAGGAATACTATATGAAAAAAATAAGCGGGAAGATTCTGGCCGTCAATATTTCCCCCAAAAAGGGCGAAAAGAAAAATAATATTGATTGCGGATTATTTTTGGAAAATCTGGGACTGGAAAACGATGCCCACGCCGAACCCGGCATCCGTCAGGTCAGCTTACTGGCCAAAGAAAGCATTGAGAAAATCAGAGCTAAAGGCCTTGATGTTAAATACGGCGATTTCGCGGAAAATCTAACGACAGAAGGCATTGATCTGCCGTCGCTGCCTGTCGGCACGAAGTTGAGAGTCGGTGCCAAAGTTCTGCTGGAGGTTTCACAAATTGGCAAGGTCTGTCACAACCGCTGCAATATTTTTTATACCGTCGGCGATTGCGTCATGCCCCGGGAAGGAATCTTCGCCAAAGTGCTGATCGGCGGTGAAATAAAAGTGAACGACATGATTGAAACCCATCAGCACGTCAAATAACGGAAAGTACCGTATGAATAAATTTTCGTTTGTCGTCTATCCGCTCGACATCCAGAACGTTCATGATTATTGTAGCATATCAAAATTAGCGCCAGCGTCGATTATCAAAATGATTTTGAAAATCCTGCCGCCGTTCAAAATTTCTCAGGCTAGGAAACTGCGTTCCGCGCAAGGTGCGGAAATTGAAGGTTGCTTCATCGTCTGTCCCCTGCTTTCCGAACAGATTATCGCAATGAAAGAAGAGGCTGTCATAAAGAAAATTCTGAAAGCGGTGCGGTTGGGAGAGCGAAACGACGCGAACGTCATCGGACTTGGCGCTCTGATGGGAATTTACGGAAAAGGGGGCCAGGTCATCGCCGGAGAAACATCTGTCGCCATTACGACAGGTTCAAGCCTTGCTTCCGCGGCTATTCTGGAAACGCTGAAGAGGGCGGCGGCATTGCGCAAAGTTGATCTCGCCAAAGCAAAAGTGGCCATGGTGGGAGCGACGAACGCCATCGGTCAGAACTGCGCCCAGGGACTTCTGGGCACAGTTGAAACTATATTCCTGCTGGCAAAAAATACTGGCAGACTCGTCGAACTGAAAGAACTTCTAAATGGCCAAAAATCAAAAACAAACATTATCGACAAAGGCCTGGTGTTGGATTCTGTTATCAAAGAAGCTGATATTATCATTTTCACCACGTCTGCCATCGAGGTGCCTTCTACAGCCACAACCGACAACCTCAAAAAGGGCGCCATTATCTGCGACATCCCGTCACCGCGAAATATCTCCAAGGAAATCTGCAATCAGCGTAAAGATATTCTTGTGATTGACGGTGCGATGATCGAACCTCCCGAAACAGTCAGAATCGGCTTAAAGTTACCCATTAAAGACGGATTTATCTATGCCTGCATGGCGGAAACCATGATTCTGGCTTTTGAAGGTCAGACTGAGGATGATTTTTCAACAGGCTTCAAACCGGATTTGAACAAAATTGCGCGGATTAAAGATCTGGCGGACAAACATGGATTCAAAATTAAATTCACCAGCTTTGGCGTTCCGATTCTAAATGAATGACACCTTTATGTCATTCGGGAAGGGAAACTGGTTTCCGCAGCGCCCCCGGCCGAAATACAAAAAAGTATCTATCCATGCTGAAAGTCCTGTTTCCTCATTTTACTGTTTATGCTACATGATTAACAAGAGTAGTTGCAACACTGTGAAGCTGCCAGGAAACGAGGTCATCGGGAAAAACCTCCGCCGGTATCACCTTAAGAAAACAATCTACTTTAATGATATTTTTATTCTAAGGATTTGAGGATCTTTTTATGTTCACTAAGCTTTTTGCCCAGAGTATATTTACATTAACTGGTTGGACGTTCAAAAATAATATGCCTTCAGACATTAAACAATGTGTGATGATTGCCGCGCCCCATACCAGCAACTGGGATTTCCTTTATACCCGTCTTGCTTTTGCGTTAATGGACATTCCTGTCAAAATTACCACCAAGGACAGTTATATGCGTTTCCCCTTTGGTCCTATTGCTCGCGCTCTCGGTTGTATTGGCATTAACCGTAGACCTAAAAAAGAAGGCGAGGAGCGCCCCAGCATGGTACAGGTGATGGTCGATTTGTTCAAGGAGCATGACGACTTCATCATGCTGGTGACGCCTGAAGGCACGCGTTCTTTTCGCACGAAATGGAAAACGGGTTTTTATCATATTGCGGTTTTAGCCAATGTTCCAGTGGCATTAGGTTATTTAGATTATCAGAAGAAGGAAGCAGGCGTGGGTAAAGTGGTTTATCCCAGCGGCAATATGAAAAAAGACCTTCAAGAGATCATGGCTTTTTATAAAACAATTGTGCCGCACACGCCGGAAAATTTTAGTATCGATTTGGATTACGATTCTTAAGTTTTGTCGCCCATGCCGGATAAAGACTACTCTTTTCAGCTCGCAAGGTAAGGCACAGCATTAGCTCGGAAAGCCCTTCATTTGTCCAAAGGTGTCAATCTCCCAAAAAGCGATGGCGTGCAATCAGGTATGCAGGCCCGGCTGCATAATGTCCTGGAGCCGGAGCCTTTGACGATCAAAGCCGTCTTCGACGTCATCGGATGTCAGATTCAGCATGTCACCAAAGCGCAGGGTAACGCGGGTAAAGGGCTTGGGCAGCATAAAACGATCCCAGCTATTAAAGAACCAGGCGCTATCGGCAGTTGCATAGAACGGAACCACCAAAGCATCACCGGCTTGAGCCAAGGAAACGATTCCGGCCTTGACGATTCCCGCAGGTCCTTTTGGCCCGTCCACGACATGGGCGACAAACCCGGATGCTTTCAGGGAAGAAATCATTTCTCTGAGGGCGCGGCTTCCATCCCGTGACGAAGATCCCCGCACGGTATGCCAGCCTGTTTTCTCGGCAATTCTGGCGATGATGTCGCCGTCCTGGCTCTGGCTGATCATCAATGCCGGATGATAGGCGGCATAGTTTTTAAAGTGTCGGATCGCCGAAAAAAATTGCTGATGCCAGCAACACAAGATAACGCGTCCCCCCTGTTGAAGATGATCAAGCCAGGGCTTTTCATTTTCAATGCGGAGACGCAATGTCCAACTGTACACCTGTATCAAATAGTAAAGAAAATTCTGAAAAATATTCGATAATAAATAGCGGTGTTTTTTAAACATAAAATCTTCCTTTGCCGTCCGTTATTTGCTTGAAGCACATATTTTTTTAGTTTAATGTGCCCACTGGCTTCGGTTGGAGGCAGAGAAAGAACGCTGCCCGATTCTGCTGTTGGCTCGCGCTTTGGGAGAAAATTTCTTTCGGTTATTGCCCGGCTTCATCCCCCTTCCTCTGTTATGGTGATGCCCGGAAGTGCTGTCGTCAACCGGTATACTCATGGTTAATCCGTCAACGCTCTGGTATTCAAGCTTCTCTCCGAGCACTTTTTGCAGGGAATGGGCGAGGCCCATGTCTTCTCCGGTGACAAATGTAAACGCATCACCGGTTCTGGTAGCGCGTCCCGTCCGGCCGATGCGATGTGTGTAGGCGTCGGTCGTGGAGGGCATATCATAATTAATCACGTGGGAGATTCCGGTCACGTCAATTCCGCGCGCGGCGATATCGGTCGCCACCATGATTTCGTAGCGTCCGTCACGAAAACCATCGAGGGCAAGTTGCCGTTTTTGCTGCGTTAGATTGCCATGCAGCGATGTTACTTTGTATCCCGATTTATCCAGTTGCAGAGCCACGCTTTTGGCACGTGATTTCGTCCGCGTAAAAACCAGAACGGATTCCACGTCGGTCTTGTCCAGAATATCTTTTAATAACGCTGTTTTGGTGTCCATCTGCACCGGATAAAATTTATGTGAAACGGTCTCAACCGGCGCGATGTGGCCGATTGTGATGTCCACCGGATTTTTCAGGAGATCATTAGCCAGCGAGCGGATGTCTTCCGGCATCGTCGCGGAAAACAGCAATGTCTGGCGCACTGCGGGAAGATGTTTCACGATTTTCCTGACATCTGGCAGAAAACCCATATCAAACATATGGTCGGCTTCATCAAGGACCAATACTTCGATCCGGGATAAATCCACTGTGCCGCGGTTGATGTGATCGAGCAGACGGCCGGGACACGCGGATATAATATCAATCTTGTTCCGCAGTTTGTTGATCTGACCATTGATGTTCACACCGCCGTAAATGGAAGCGCTTTTCAGACCGGTCCTGCGCCCCAGTTGCCCGATGGCGTGATGGGTCTGCTCGCTTAATTCGCGTGTCGGTGCGATAATCAGGGCGCGGACATGGCCGCGCGAGCCCTGCGTCAGTCGCTGCAATATCGGCAGGACAAAAGCCGCTGTTTTTCCCGTCCCGGTCTGGGCCAGTCCCATGACGTCGCGGCCTTCCATAATCGGGGGAATGGATTGTAACTGGATGGGGGTGGGTACTTTATAGCCGCACGTCTGCACGCCGGCCAAGATCTGCGCATTTAACTCAAACTTCTCAAAACTCATTTTTTTCTTTTTCCTTCTTTTTTCAGTATTTGTGACATTGGAACCCGGCTTTATGCAGGCGGTTGTTGAGAATACACCGCTCTGTGTCGTGATTGGCAGTCTGAAAACAGGCAGCCAACATGACTCTAAAGTTGGATTCGGTTACGATTAGCCGGTTTTTCCTGCCGAAATTTCTGAAGAAGAAAGGAGGGAAGGTCAATAACTATCGCGATCACTGGCAAAGTCTGTACAGGCATTCATGATTAATAGCAAGGATTATTTTCAACAGGCATTTTCCTGGATTCCCGCTAAGCGCATGCGGGCATGACATCCTTGTTGTCATGCCCGTGAAAACCGGCATCCAGTTTCCATGCTGGTTCAGTCGTCCTCCGACTGAACCTAAATATTTCGAAGCAATCAAAATGATTGCTCCAGCAATAAAGCAATAAATTTACATTGAAATCGGTCGGGCCTTTGGGACCCGACCGATTTTCTTATTGGCAGCCAGGCCGAAAAAACCTGACTGAATTGGACATTAAATTTCTATTATGGATTTGGCGTTGACTCTAGCATGCAGGTGGCGCTGCAACCATCTCCATCAAAGAAGTTTCCGTCATCGCACTGTTCCGAGCCTTCCCGTTCAGAATCGCCGCACTCTGGTGAATGGCAACTGTTGTCACAGTCATCATTGCCAACGGAATTTCCGTCGTCGCATTGTTCCAAGCCGGTTTGAATTCCATTGCCGCAGGCTGTTGATGTGCAGTTGTTGTCGCAGCCATCGCCGTTTGTGAAATTCCCGTCATCGCAAGTTTCCTCCGGGCTTACAATTCCATTGCTGCAGGCTGAAGACGTGCAGTTGTTGTCGCAGCCATCGCCGTTTGTGAAATTCCCGTCGTCGCAAGTTTCCTCCGGGCTTACAATTCCATTGCCGCAGGCTGTAACTGTACAGTTGTTGTCGCAGTCATCGCCGTTTATCGTATTTCCATCATCGCATTGTTCCGTTCCCTCTCGAACTCCGTCGCCGCACACTGTTTGTTTCCATTGGGCATAGAGGATGACATTGGCTGATCCCATTATAAAGGTCGATGACGGCACCCTGCCGGTCCCATTGCCATCCCTCCATGCTGTAAAGATGTATCCGGCATTTGTAAGACTTCCGGCGCCCAGAACGGTCACCGTCGCTCCTGTCAGATAGTTGTTGCCGTCCACGGGAACACTGCCTGTGCCTCCGTTGGCGTTATAAGTCACTGTGTACGTAGGAATTGCGGTCCATTTGGCATACAGGATTAAATCGGCTGGACTCATTGCAAAGGTGGATAAAGGCGCCCTGTCGGTTCCGCTGCCGTCGGTCCTGGTATTCCATCCGGCAAAATTGTAACCGGTCTTTGTGAGGTTTGAATTTGCCTTAACGGTCACCTGATCCCCGCATCCATAGCTGTTGCAGTCCGTCGGCGCGGTCCCGGTGCCTCCGTTGGCGTTATATGTGACTGAATATAAAGCCGCGGTTGTTTCTTCCAGCCATTGTGCGTAAAGGATCACATTGGCTGATCCGATGGTGAAGGTGGAGGAGGGAAACCGTGTGATGCCGTTTCCATCGGCCTGCGTATTCCAACTTGCAAAGGTATAATCGTCTTTGGCAAGGCTTCCCTTGTCCAGAACGGTAACGGTTGCTCCGACGAGGTAATTATTGCCGTCGGCAGGAACGGCGCCCGCGCCGCCGTTGGCGTTATAGGTGACATGGTAGGTGGGATTGACTGTCCACTTCGCATAAAGGATGACGTCCGCTTTGCCCATGATAAAGGTTGATCCCGGCGCCCTGTCGGTTCCATTTCCGTCCACCTGGGTATTCCAGCCGGCAAAGATGTATCCGTTTTTGACAAGGTCTGCTTTGTCTAATACGGTGACGGAGAATGTTGATTTATAGGTTTTTGGATCTTCCGGGGGATCTCCACCTGTATTGCCGTTGCCCTGATAGGTGACTGTGTATTTGTGAGAATTGTTATCATCATCGCTACCGCAGGCAGCAAGCATGACCGCCATGAGAATCAGGAAAATTACCGCTATTCTTAATTTAATTTTCATTGGTCCCCCCAGATAAAAAATGTTTTTCCGCGACAATCTGATCACTCTATTGAGAATATTATCGCCATATTGCCTAATCAAATATCAGATGGACATTTTCGGGTCAACGGAAATTAAATTTCATTTCATCCGTTGAGAATCCTTTTTAATGGCTGCCGCATACTTTAGATAAATGGGGACTCCACACGCCACTGCCCTGATAAATTACCTTTGCTAACCATAAGTTTACGTTGACGAGTTTTTATAAATATGCAAAATTTCAACCATAAACTTTGGGTAAGCATCTCTGACGTAAACATAACCTGTTCTGATTTCATGATATCGGGAGGCGCACATGTCTGAATCCAGATTTTATCATATCACCCGGGAGGGGAAACTTGTCAGCCTGGCGACCCTGGCCGAGGCCCTTGCTGAAACTCAAAAAGGAGGGTTCGTGTGGATGGACTACACCCAACCGACCAAAGAGAACCTGTCTTCTCTGATTGAGCCATTCGGGTTGCATCCACTTTCTATCGAGGACTGTCTTGACGAAAACCTGATTCCCAAAATCGATGATTATCCGAAATATACCTTCTTTATCTTTAATGCGTTCAACTATGTCCAACAAACACTGACGATTGATGAAATCAATATATTTCTCGGAGCGGACTTTCTGATTACGGTCAATGTCATGAGTACGTCCCATCAGCAGCTTTTGCAGAGTATTGAAAGAATGGCGGAGCTCAATCCCAAGAAATCCCTGCAAGGGCCGGCTTTCCTCCTGCACATTATCCTGGACGACATCGTTGATCGGAAATATGCGGCGATTGAATCTTTTGAAAATGATCTGGACATAGCGGAGGAGACGATCATTTCGGACTTGTCAAATTTTAAACCGGCTGATCTGCTGAATCTGCGCCGGGACCTTTTTGCCATTCGCCGGAGCCTCTTTCACGAACGGGAAATCATGGTAAAAATTTCCCGTAAGGACTGCCCCTTCATTCCCGAAAAAGCGCTTTTCTTCTATCGGGATATTTACGATCATCTGACGAAATTTTTTGAAATGACTGAAACCTCCCGTGATGTCGTCACCAGTCTGATGGAGATGTATCTGTCCATGCTGAACAATCACATGGCCGAGACGGCCAACAGAACGAACAGGATTGTCAGACGCCTGACCTTTATCACCACCATTTTTATGCCGCTGACGCTCCTGGCCGGCATCGGCGGCATGTCGGAGTGGTCGATGATGACCGGCCCTGAAAACTGGAAGGTCTCTTATCCTGTTTTTCTGATAATTATGGTTATTATCGGCATGATTAATTACTATTTATTGAAATGGCTGGAGAAAAAACCCCCGCGCAAACCTTGAATTTCTTTCTATAGAACCATTCAATAACTGGCCTGTTGCCTCATTAAAAAATGTTACCGAGCGAAGAGAGTGGATAGGAAACGTTGCCTCATAAAAGATGTTACCGAAGCCGGGTAATCTTTTTGAGCTTCATTTCAATGATGTTTCTTAGCTCAAAA
>Ga0209310_1000220_pt1 | contig 79400 bp, 101 predicted proteins | sample AD_UKC030_MetaG_FD_184415 | JGI IMG/M metagenome (GOLD analysis project Ga0209310, IMG submission 184415) | Active sludge microbial communities of municipal wastewater-treating anaerobic digesters from USA - AD_UKC030_MetaG (SPAdes) (version 2) | ecosystem: Engineered > Bioreactor > Anaerobic >... | reverse complement strand
TTCTCTCCTTTGAAAGGATTGAGAAGCAGCCCCCACCACATCCGAAGAACCGTGGCAGGGACCGCAAACCTTTACTACTCGACCATCTTGCCTTGCAACGAGGCGTTGGACATCGCCATGTTGCCAGCCCAAGCCAGAATCTGGACTTCGGCATCTTGGTTGACGGAGTAGCGCGACTTCGGCGACAGCGGAACCATGTCACGGGCAGAGTGCGGGCGGAAAAAGATGTACTTGGTGTTGAGCATGTACATTTCCTTCGATGTCATGAAGCCACCCAGACCGCCGTCGAGAACCACGTCGGCGTCCATGAACTTGACCGACACGAAACCGAGGTTGGCATCCATCTCGGAACTGAAACGCTGGATCGCCTGCAGGGAAGCCATGTACATGCCCCAGTAAGCGTTGTCCATCACGATCAGGTCGGGACGGTCGGTGCCGCGAACCATCTTGGCCCAGAGGGTGTTCATGTACTGCTGGATGTTCGCAGCGGTGGTGGCAGCGCCGCCATCGCTGCTTGCATCGAACGTCTGGTTGCGCCAGAAGTTCCATGTGGCGCGGTCGATGCCGCCGACAGTGCCGGTGGCCGGTGCAGTGGCGACCAATGCCTTGAGGCCCGTGATCTCCTTGCCGCCGGAGCCGGTGCCATCGGAGTAGATACCTTGGGCGATCATGTTCGCCATCGTCGATTCGGCGACAGCGATGCGTCCTTCGAGCAGGTCGATGATCTGTTCCTTGCCCGCGTTCTGCAACTGTTCCAGACCGGAGATGGTGACAGGCACGGCACACTGCTTGATGTCGTACTGGGCTGCGGAGATGACATCCTGCGCGGCGACCGGCAGGGTTTCGTATCCCGAATACCAGCCAGCGTTGCCGTTCTCGGCGAACGACAGTTCCTGCATGATGACGTTACCACCGGAGAACTTCTTGACGTTGCCGCGCTGGCGCAGACGCGAGAGCAGGGCGTTGTTCTTGGTGACGTTGTCGGCGATGACACCGGAACGATTCTGGATCGTGGTGGCGATGATGTCCGTGATCGACGGATTTGCGAATGGCATGAGTATTTCTCCTAAAGTGGAAGAGGGTTATTTCCCGGATACGGTGAGCCGGTGGCGTCCTTGGAACGTCCAGCCTGCGGCGTCGGGGAGCCGCTGCCACTCAGGGGTGCTACTTGCTTGCGGAAGATGACAGGGGTCACTTTTCCATCCTCGGTCTGCTGACCAAGTCCCACGACATAGCGTGTCATGGCTGGAATGAAGCGGCTCACAATCTGCCTCCACCAAAAGCGTTTTCGATCAAACCTCTGAGGTTGGATGGGTCGCCGGAGTTCTTGCCGGTGCCCGTTGGTGAGCCTGTCACTTGGACTGAGGCTCCTTTTGCAGCCTGGGCTGCACGGTGGGCTTCAAGGGCTGCCTGAGTGGCACCCTGAGACTGGTCACGAACGGACGAGGCTTGAAACGTCCCGTCGTTCATCCGAATGGCCTTAGTGTAGGCATCCTCCAGAGAAATTGCAACACCCCTGCGCGCACCCATTTCGATGATGTCGGCCATGTCGGCGCGAACCTCGTTGAAGTACGGGTAGCGGTCATCCTGCGACATCTCGGTAACAGTCATCGTCACCTGTTGCTGCACCTGTTCGCGCTGCTGCTGTTCGCGCTGCTGCTGCGTCTGGATGAACTGTTGGAACGGTGCCAGTTTCTGCTCCAGCAACTGTTCGATGGTCGATTGCTGTTGAATCGCCTCCGGCGCAGGCTGGCCGACCAGGAAGGAGTCGAGGGTGTGGATGTCGACGCCGAAGTCCTTAATCATGTTGGCGACCAACTGTGCCTTCTGGGTTGCCGTGCCGGTGCGGATGACGCGCTCGACGCCGAGCATCATCTTGACCGCTTCCATCGGGTTGCCGCCATAGTGCTGGTCGATGATGCTGCGGTGTGGAGTGACAACAGCCAGAACCTCCTGCACCTTGTTCTTGTTGCCCGCCGCTTCCTGCATGATGGGCAGAATGTCTTTCTCGCGGCGCGCGACTTCCTGCCGCACCTGGAGGGGCAGGGTTTCCCAGAGCTTCTTGGCTTCACCCTTCCATGACTGTGGCGCGCGGTCTACGCGATGACGAGCCTCACGCTGTTCTGGAGTCTCACCCTTGTGTTCCACCGGCTTACCCTCAGAGCCAGCAACTTCCTCGATGCTTGGCGCAGCATCGCTTGCTTTCTTGTCGGTTCCCACTTCACCCGAACCAGACGAGTCAGGCGTGTCTGACGACTGTACGGGCGCAGCGTCTTCAGACGGCGACGAAACCACGGGGGTATCGACTTGAACGGATGTGTCATTGGTGGTTTCCTCGGAAGGTGTTGAGGCCGCAACCTCGATGGCAGAGCGAAGGTCAGACATGAAGGGTTCTCCTATTTATAGACCGCGCGCCGGATGGCGTCACGGATTCCAGCCCGATCAGGCTGGTACTCCTGAACAGCCTGCTTGAACGGCAGACCTTTCAAATCGGCAGTGGGGACTACCCCGTGCTTCTTACAATGCTCACGAAGGCCAGCCCTGCCAGAAACCACGCTCCCATCGATAGGGCTAACAAAACTGTCCAGATCACCCATAACGGACGGTGATCTGTCACCCGATCCAGCCAGTTCAGGAATTTCGTCAATACCACGTTCATAGAGCTTCCCTCCGATCTGGACAAATGAGCGTCTAGCCATGAATCAACCTCTTGGTCTGTGCCTTGACCCGCTTGGCAACCGACTTGAGGGGTGGAGCCGGATCGGCAGAGGGCTGCTCTACCGATGCCTCGGGCAGTGGCTCTACCGGCTCCAATGGATCGTAGTAGATCTGTCCAGTCTTCAGGTCGCGCAACAGGCGGCGACCCTTCCGCACACGTTCGAGAACGGTGAAGCTGATGTCGACGTAATCATTCTGCATTTTCATTATCCTTTCTTGCGTCGGCGACCATCTGCTGCATCGCCTTTTGTTGGGACTGCACCATCGACTGTTCGAACTTGGACTGATCCTGTGCCAACTTCTGCTGGTGTTCCGCCGCCTTGAACTGCATATCCATGCGGTGCGCTTCCTGCTTCATGCCAAGTTCCTGCATCTTCGCCTGCTGTTCCATCTGCAGGCGCTCCTTGTCCATCCCGAGTTCAGCCTGCATCTTCTGCATCTCCATCTGCATCTTCTGCTGCTCGGGATTCGACTGTTGCTTGGCAGCCTGCTTCTGCTGCTCCATGTCCTGCATGATCGCCTGGATACCCTGATCGATGACCGACTCCAGTTCTTGCCCGCCCTTGAACCCGCTGATGGCGAACTTGAGCGTTTCAAAGATCATGGGCGCGCTTGGCGGCATGGCCTTGATGGTGGTCGCCGCCGACTGCAGGAAGGTCGCCATCGCGTTGGTGAACTCGACCTTCTCCTGCTTCTGCATCTGGTAGTCCTGCTGACCCAGACTGTCGGCCTGCACCTTGACGCGCCAGTTGAACCCTTCCTCGTCCTTCAACAGTTGAACCGCTTCCTGAATCAGCGGCGGGACGGCGGCATCGGGCGTGTACTTCGCGTTGCTCATCTTGAGGATGATCGACGGGTCGAAGTGCTTGCAGATGATTTGCGCCTTGATGCGCAGGATGTCCTGCGCGAACCGTGCCACCTCGTCCTGCAACTTCTGGATGCGAACGCTGGCGAAGTTCGCCTTCAGTTTCTGGGCACCCAGAGTCTCGCTGGCCTTGGTGTTGCCGCGCACGATGTCACTGATGCCGGTCAGTTCGTAAATCTGCGCCTTGATATCCTCACGTGCCTGACGCAGCCGTTCCAGCGCGGCGATGACCGTATCCAGCGGCAACCAATCGACCTGTCCCTTGATGCCGCCCTTCTCGGCGAACATCGCCCAGTTATCGACAGGGACCAGCGTATTTTCTACGCCTTCCTGGAGGAGTTTCTGGAGTCCCGTGGAGCCAGAGTCGTAAACACCCACCACCTTACAAGCAGCCACAAGCAGACTGATACGATTATTGACATCATCCATTTCATCATATTGGTCCTGCATCATCACGAAGTCGGCACGGGCGACACAGTTGGACGTGCTGGTGAGCGCGAACAACGGGCGTGGACAGGGGTCGAAGTCCTCCAGTTGCAGCGGGTCGTCCTTCTCGTCCAACAGTTCATTGTGACCCTTGGACAACCAGATGACCCGCTTCTCGACGCGATCCCAAATCTCGTAGATGGTCGCGCGCTGCAGTGCCTCGTTGACCGGCTGTCCGCCCGTGGCGTTCGGCTGGTTGTCCGGCTTGTAGTCCAGTGGTATCTTGTCGGCCAGTTCCTTGCCGAAGCGGTCGGAGAGGGCGTCGTAGTCCATGTAGACGCGGCGACCAACCCACCGACGCTCGGACCAGGTACGGCAGGGAGAGTAGATGAAGTCGGCCCAGTGGACGTGATCCAGTTCCACTTCCTGCTCGGTGATCTGCTCGTAGATCGCGGCGGACTGAATCACCTCGCCGGTCATCGGGTCAGTAATCTCTTCCAGTTCCTTCTCTTCGACCTCGGTGTCCAGCCGCACCCAGACCTGACCAAGACCCGGCACCAGACGGTCCTCGACCGCCTCGCGCATGACCTGATCGAAGTTGCAGTCGTTGTCCTCCATGTCCTGCATCACGGCGTTCTGGAGCAGCATGGCGGCCACGCGGGCAGGCTCATCCATGAACTGGTCGAAGCGGCGGGAGATGCTTACCTTGGGGATGTTGGCATACAGGCTCGACTGCATGATGCCGACGTTGGTCGTGAAGATGTTGAACTTGCGGGTCGCACCCTCGGCACCGTCGCGCTCGTCGAGGAACCGCTTGACGACCTTCTGGCCGGAGTCGTGGAAGGACCGCAGTTCCTTCTCGGCCTTGCTGATCTCGTCGCGCCAGCGGCGGTACTTGGTGTCGGGGTTCTTGTCGGTCCCCTTGGCCGACTTGATGTTGTTCTTGTCGCTCACAGGGCACCTCCGCGACGGAGGGCGGCGACCATGTCCAGCGCGCGCTGCCGACTGTCGTCGCCGATGTTCGCGTTCTGCCCCTCGGTGATCGGCATCCCACCAAGGGTGCCAGCCGGTGCGCCAGGAGGAGGGCCGCGACGGTGACGCATGGGTGGGGCGAACTGTGGCAGGGTGGCGTCGTTCATCGGGCCGCTGGCGTTCGTGTCGGCAATGGCCTGTGCCTGACTGTCGGTGGGTGCCATCGGCATCGAGGGTGGTGGCTGTTGAGGCTGCCGGAAGTAGGGGTTGGTGGATGCCCCCGCTGCGTTGTTCGTTCCCCACCCGCCAAACAGTCGTGAGAGCAGTCCGCGAAGGGTTGAGTCGGTGTTGCCGTGTCTGTCTTGCATGATTAACCTATCCTTTTCGATTGTTTAGGACTGCAGTGTTCCCACAAGTCGTCCAGACTGTAGCCCTTCTTGACTGTGGGTGCAACGATGGGAACAGCTGGTGAGATGAACGCCATGCGCCGCCCGAGGAGGGACAACGCATCGATGCCGTCATCGACGCCGCTGCCGGTGGCGTTGGGGAAGGTCAGGACCTCCTTGGTCAGCCATGACGCGAACGGCGCGTCTGCGGGGTAGTAAATCTTCCCCCGCTTGAACTGTCCGCGCAGTGCCGATGCCCGTGTCTCCTTGTCCTGCCCGCGAATCGGGAGGGGCTTCCACGGTATCGGCACGTTCTCCGACCTCGCTTTCGTCGCGACGAGGTGGGCGAACACCTTGCTGGCGTTGTCGTCGTCGATCAGCCACTCACGGGGCCGCCAGGTCTGGGCGAGGTTGATGATGTCGGTCGCCGACTGGTCGGAGTCCACCCGCTTGCGCATGGCGTCGATGATGTCCCAGTCCCCGTTGGTGTCGATGGCAACGACGACATGCACGGTGTAGTCGCCGGTATTGACGGACAGCGCGAGGTCGCTGGCGGCGTAGCGCGGCGTGGCGGGGTCGAGTGCGGACGGCGGCGTCGGACGGTGACGGATGTTGTCGGTACTGACCCATGAGCCGGTGTCCGAGGGTGGCTCCTGCATCCAGAGCGTGCGCCAGATGAAGTCGTCCTGCTTCTTGTCATGCAGATAGTCGTCTGTATAGAACTCCGGCCACATGCGTTCGCCCAGGGCGCGATGTAACGGGTCGTTCTCGGGGTCGGCGCACTCTGCGGAGAACTTGAGGACACGTATGCGGATGCGCGGGTTGTTCTCGGCGCGGCGCATGACGAACCCGATGATGTCGTTGGGGTTGAGTCGCTGCCCGATCACGATCAGCTTGCCGGTGGGTGTCAGGCGGGAGAGGAGGTCGCCCTCGAACCAGTTGCGCAGTTTCGACAGTTGGGACTCGCTCTGCGCGTCCTCGAACGAGGCGTGGATGTCGTCGCAGATGACCACATCTGCCCGCTTACCCAGGACGCCGCCCGACGCGCCGACCGCGAAGTAGCCCCCGCCGACTGTTGTCTTCCAGTTGTCCTTGGCGCGGGTGTCGCTCGCGATGGCTACCGACGAGGCAAGGGAGAGGGCAGGAGACTCCACGACGTTCTTGACCCGTCCCCCGAACTCGCTGGCAAGCTCCGCTGCCCGGCTGACGCTGATGATGCGCGTTGAAGGGCAACGGGCGACGATGTAGGCCGGTGCGGCGATGGAGATGTAGGTGGATTTGGCACTGGCCGGTGGCGACATGACCACCAGTTGATCGAACTCGTTCTCCGGCCCGTTGTAGCCCATGAGGTCATCGACCGCATCGCAGATTATCCGGTGGTGCAGGGCAGGCTCGACACCGACGTATGTTCTAGCGAAGTTCTGGAGGGACGCGATGGACTGTTCGCGCTGCCGGATGGCGGCCAGTGCCGCAACGATGTCGGGGTCAAGGCTGTTCATTGGCGTCCATCATGGCGTCGAGGGTTGATGCGTCCAGTGCGTCGGCTCCGGCCTGACGCAGCACGAACCGCTTCAGGTCTTCCGTGCTCATGGTGGTGACATCAATGGTTGTCGTGTTCGTCGTGGTCTGCTCGATGTGCTTCACGTCGCCATACCGCTTCCGGTTCGACTTCTCCATGATCCACTTGCGGGTCTGGATGCGCAGCGTTGATCTCTGTACGTCCTCCGGCAGACTCGGTTGAGGACTGCGCTGCCCGTCCGGCCCGATCCCGTCGCTGATGCGGATCAGTTCGTCCTCCAGTGCTTCGGCCCACAGGGCTTTCGCGCCATAGTAGGCATTCTTCCTGCGCTGATCTTGAAGCATCCACGTCCGGAAGCGGACAGGGGACATCGGCATGTGGTAACTGTGGCAGAACTCGGTCAGCGTCGTACCTCCGGCCAACGCTTCGAGGGCTTGCTCGAACGCAATCCCGAACGACTGTTTCTCCAGTTCGATGAGTGCTGCGGTGTTGCCTGATCCCGGCAGGGCTTTAAGCTCATGCCTGACCTGCTGCTCGACTCGATCCGACGAGTCGTCGGATCGAGTCAGCCATTCGGGGATGTCGGGTAGCGGATGGGGCGCGTTCATGGCTGACGTTATAACAGAAGGTGTTGCGGTGTTCAAGTGTGGCTCTCATGCAAGCAGCATAAATATCAAATTCAGATTTTTGGTGAGAAATTTTTCTGTTGCGTCGGACTTGGTTTTGGTGATGAGTATGCTAATTGGTTAGGCCCGCGACCATCGCCACGGTCCCGCCAAGACCTCGGGGGGTGGTTAGTGAGCACTCACTTTTTTCCAGGACCACAGTTAGTGAGTACTCACTAACCCGGACCAACAGTTAGTGAGTACTCACTAACTGTGCTGCCTGCCGCATGGGCAACAGTCAGACATCCCCGCCGACATCATGGATGTCATCGCCCGACCTTGCCCGACTGTTGCGCCCGACCTTGCCCGACTGTTTGCCCGACTGTGCCGACTGTGCCGACTGTGCCGACTGTGCCGACTGTTAGCCCCGATCGCGCCACGTTCGCCATGTCGCGCCAGGTGATTTATACCCGTTTCACATACAACAGTTAGTGTTGTATTCTACCTGTCATAAACAGTCGGCGGAAACCCTTGCAGCGCAACGGTTTATGCAAGGCGTCATAATATGCAATATGTCATAACAGCGTGGAACGCGCAACAGTTAATGGTACGGTATCAAAAACAGTTGCAATCGATTGTGGGGCGATTGCGGGGCTTTTGCGGGGACATTACAAAAACAGTTACTGTTGTAAGTTTTTGCATGGGCTATGCGAAAAAGCTGCATGGCAACAAAATTTGTAGGGATTTCTAACGAAAAACTACGGGTGCGGGTATTACAGTCTTTTCTTATACAACAACAAATTTTGTCACGCAGCTTTAGCCCTTACGGAAAACCCATTTCGCGGAAATTCGCCCTATTTCTCAACAGAAACTGTTGCAACATCTTTTGCGGTCCGGTATCCTACGGACTGGCACTTTTGCCAGCAATCGGAGTATTCACAACATGGCGAACTTTCTGTTTATCTGTTTTTGCATCTGGCTGACTTACGTCGCTTTCATGTTCCATCCGCTGGCAGGGATTGCCCTTGCTGCTGTCTTTCTTTCTGTCTAACCATTGGAGCTAATCACCATGTCTAACGCAATGAACATCATCGAAACCGCAACCGAACTTCAGGCCAATCACAACAAAAACGAACTTGTCACCATGGCACGTTCACTAGGCTGGAAAGGCGACCATGCGCGCGCGCCGATTCTGCAACTTGCCTTGTTTGTCGCGACTAGGTTGAACGCCGGAGAGCGCGGCGAGCAACACGGCGGCAATCGAGCTGAATCGGGCAATGGCGCGCAACCGCAACCCGACCAGCAACCGCAACCCGACCAGCAACCGCAACCCGACCAGCAACCGCAAGGCGACCAAGGGCGCGCGCCGCAAGGCCAGCAGCAGGGCGACCAGCAGGGCGACCAGCAACCGCAACCCGACCAGCAACCGCAGGGCGACCAGCAGGGCGACCAGCAGGGCGACCAGCAGGGCGACCAGCAGGGCGACCAGCAGGGCCAGCAGGAAAGCCAGCAGCAGCCGCAGCCGCAGCAGCCGCAGCAGCAGCCGCAGCAGCAGCAGGATGATGAACCAGAGGCACCAGAGCCGAACGAGTTTGCGCGGTTGCTGTCCGCGTCAGGTATCTCAACCCCGCACCCCATGCTTGAAAAAGTTTGGTTACTCGCGGCGAAGGCCAACCAAAACGTTATGTTGGTCGGTGCAGCGGGGACCGGCAAAACCATGCTGGCTGAGCAAGTCGCCGCGCTGCTGCGCGTTCCCTTTGGTTCTGTTTCCTGCACTATGGGCATGAGTGAAAGCCAGTTGACCGGCTGGCTATTGCCGATCGGGGACAATGGGCGATTCGATTACGTCCCCGCGCCCTTCGTAACCTGTCTGCAGCAACCTAGCGTGTTTCTGCTCGACGAAATGGACGCCGCCGACCCGAACGTTCTCATGCTGGCTAACTCGGTTCTGTCGAATGGGTTTGTCTCGATTCCGCATAAGATGCAAAACCCTGTCATTGCGCGCCATGAGGCAGCAATCATCATTGCTGGCACAAACACCACGGGCAGCGGCGCGGATGATATCTACACCGCGCGCGCCGCGCTTGACGGTTCAACCCTTGACCGCTTTTACCCTGTCATTACGGACTACGACGAAGCATATGAGCATGGGTTGTTCAACCTTGGTAGCAAGTCGCGGAAGAAGTCGCCAGCATGGCAACACGGTCCGTTGCCCGACCAGTTTACGATGGACAACCTTCGCCGCTGGTTTTTTGATCTGCGTAATAAAACCAAAGCGGCCAAGCTGAACAAGATCATTTCGAGCCGGTTCGCGCAACGACTCGCGGCAGCGGTTGCGGTCGGTATCCCCGTCGACGAGGCTAAAAAAGATTTGCTCATTGGCTGGTCGGTTGACGAACTGGCGCGCGTGGGAGTTCGATAATGCGCGCGCCCGTACATCTCCATTATCCGACCGTTGCCGCGCTGCGTAGCGAGTCAGAGCAACCCATGAAAATCGCTTATAACGAGTCGCTCCGCGTCAAGTATTTGACCTCAACGAACGATAAATGGTTAGGCATTGTCGGCGGGGCGCGCGCTGCAGTGAACGCCCTTATGGATGGTTATCCGCAAGGCGAACGCGCGGTGCGTGAGTTCCACGACAAGATCAAGGCCGATTTGCCGCGCGCCGAAGGCCATCACCGCGCAAAGCGGCGCGGCAACTTCGGGGATGAACTGGATATTCATTCCGTCAACCGTGGCGCGTGCGACCGCGCGTGGACGTCTTCAACCCGCGCAATCCGCAAGGGAACCGGCATTTTGCGGCTTGTCGTCGACGTCGGGGCGAACGGTTCCACATCCGCCGACGAATTGCGCTGGCGCGGCATTGCTGGCCTGTCGCTCTCCGAAGTCATGGCGCGCGCTGGGTACTCGGTCGAAATGGTTGCTGCGTTTGCGGTCCAAAACATTTGTTCAGCAAAGAACCAGCGCGTGATGACTTCGATAGTCGTCAAGCCGCGCGGAAGCCAACCGGACTATGGAATGTTGGCGGCGACTGTTGCACTACCGGCATTTTTCCGCGTTCTCGGTTTCGCCAGCATCATCCGCGCCGCCGACAGTCAAGGGCTTTCGGTTAACGATGGTTTGGGAAACTACCTTGACGTGTCCGGCGTGTTGCCGGTCCCCGACAAAGTAAGTCAAATCTTCGTGCCGCAATCTGTGATTTCCGAGCGAACCGCTACGACATGGGTCAAACAAACAGTTGCACTACTTCAGGGAGTGAACCATGTCAGGTGAACTGTTCAGCGACTTCGAGCGCGAGTTAATCGAATGCGCGCGGTTGATTCTGTCGGATGGATTGCGTCGACTGTCGACGCGCGCTGGCTTGTTCCCGACCAACCGGCACAAGGGAAAAGAAGGGCGCGCCGAAGTCACCGAAGCGCGCGCCGCGCTGGTCGACCACTTGGTCGCAACCTACGGACCGCTTCGGCATGAGGTCGCGGTGTGTTGCCTCGTTGACGCACAAGGTCGGCTGATCGCGGTTGAAGAGTTTCCGCAAGGGAAAGCGACCCATTGCGAAGTTTCACGGCGTGTCATGGCCGACATGGTCATTCGATCAGGCGCGGTCGCGGTAATCCTTGCCCATAATCACCCATCCGGCGACAACCGACCAAGCCAGCAGGATGAGGTGTTGACGCGTGAACTTGCGGCATGGTTACCGCCGCTGGAATGTTCCCTAATTGACCACTTGGTAATTTCGGTTGACGGGGCTTCTTCCATCATGGGGGAATTCTGACATGGCACTTATTGCGCTCTTCTTCTTCGTGCTGCTCATCATCTTCGGCGGGTGGGATTGAACCGCTAACCGGCAACAACCCGAAAACCCGCCGACAATGGCGGGTTTTTTTACGTCCATGGCTTTCAGAATCGCCGCCTGTTGCGTTTTCTGACTGTTGCCTATGGTACGCCCTACCCTGTAACTGTTGCGCGCGGTTTTGCTGGTCGCTGGTCGGGTGGTCGGGTGGTCGGGTGGTCGCCGATCGGGTGGTCGGGTGGTCGCCGATCGGGTGGTCGGGTGGTCGCCGATCGGGTGGTCGGGTGGTCGCCGATCGGGTGGTCGGGCAGCGTGTTACCCGGCGACCAGGGCGCATCAACAGTTAGTGAGCACTCACTAACTGTTGTCCATCAACAGTTAGTGAGCACTCACTAACCTGGAGCCTGGCCTGGTCCTGGCCGGGTCCGGGTGCGTGCCGGGCAAGTTTCAAAAATTTTCCGGGTTGAAGGCCGGGTGATTCCAAAAAATTTTCACAATGAAGGCCAAGTGATTCCAAAAATTTTCACAATGAAGGACAAGTGATTCCAAAAATTTTCCAAGTTGAAGGTTCATTGATTCTGTTCCCGCATTGAATCATCGAACCCGATTGCGTTTCCGCAGCCCTTGGCGTTCGGACGGTCTTTCTTCAGGTTCGACTTCAGCCGGTCGATTGATTCCTGCCGCGCCAGAATGATCTGCCGCCGCTTCTCGGCGAACAGGTCAGCCATCGCCGGATTGATCGTCCATGACGGATAGCGTGGATGGTCCTGAAACAGAGCCACGTAGTTCATTGTTGCCATCTCGTCCATCGTCGCGCGAATCATCATGTCCAGTTGGGAGGGCAGAACGTCCTTGCGGTCCGACTTGTCCTTCACCTCGACGCGCAACTCGCTCAACGTGACTGTTGCCTTGCTCGACGCCCACTGCAGCACCGTGTTGAAAACGATGTCAGCCGTCTGGTCCTGCTGCTTGCCGACCTCAAGGTAGGTGTAGCGCATCGACGGGATGAAGAAGGTCTTGAACAGTTGGGTCACGCGGAAGGCCACGTCCTCGCTGATCTCCAGGTCGTAGGGCGACTCGATCATGTGGAACAGCAGCATGACGCGGGAACAGTTGCCTTCCATCTTGCCCAGAGCCGTCTGGTAAGGGATCGACTCGTCAAGGATTCGCGAATTGGCACGGAACTTCAACGCCCACTCACAGAAGGAACGGAACACGTTCATCGCCCCTGGGGATAAAACGTACTCGAACGCTGGCGCGGCATAGACCCTGCGGATCAACTGTTCATAACTGTTTTCGCTCGACATGAAGGACGGTACTGCCTCCTGCCACATCTTGTTGTGGATCGGGTTCAGCACGACCGGCATGAAACGCTGGATGATGCCGTCCGTCGATGAGGCTTGCAGATTCTGGCGAAAGACAGCCGGTTGGCAGTTGCCGTACATCGACAGTGCCATGTTCTCTACGCGGATCGACCCAATGCCCATCCGATCCATCGAATACGGGCCGGTTTCGAATCCCTGAATCCAGCAGCCACGATCATCGCTGTTGCGCGTGTCGTTCAGCTTGGTCAGCCAGCGCGCCATCTCGTCCAGATGGAGCAGGAATCCCCTCGGACGATGCTCGGCCATGGACACCACCTTCTGCGTCGTCGCATCCGTCAGCACCAGGCGCAGCGGCTCGGGCTTCGGCGGCAGTCCCATCACAGTCGGCGGGACAGCGTTGGGCATGTGCGCCTCCGGCGACTGTTGCCAGTCGCGGAATGCCTTCATGTCGGCTGCGTGCCGTGCCTCCTTGCCGATCCAGAGCAGCATCTCCTCCTCGTACCGGCGACGGTCTTCCGACTCCAGCTTGCGCAGCGGCGCGAACAGCGGCTTGCTGGCCGGTGTCTTCTTGTCGGCTGGCTGGCCGATGGTCATTGTCCAGATGGTCGGCGGCACCTTCCATGAAGGATTGATTTTCAGCACCGACTGTTTGTGCGCGGCACCGGAGACTGCCGACAGCCCTGCCATCAGCGAGACAATCGGGTCGGCACCGACCTCGACAGCAAGCTCATTGGCGCGGGCCACCAGAATTGCGGGCCACAATGAAGGGTCATTGGTTGGCAAGCGGGCCTTCAACGACAGGTCGCCGACGACTTCTTCCGCCGACCGCACTTCATCCTCGATGGGCGCGAACAGTTGGGACACGTCGGGCGCGGGACGCCGCCACTGGCAGAGCGCGGCGTGGAAAAACAGCGTGCCGATCCCGATGCCGTTCGGCAGCGGCTTGAACGACTTCCACTGGGAACGCATCTCGGCACGCCCTGGATACTTGGACGGCGAGCCTTGGCTCCACTCGTCCCACAGGTTGAACAGTTGGTTAGGGTCTTCGGTCTGCACGGAGGCCAAGGCCATGCCGCACTCGATCCACGGCTTGCGGTCACAGTTCGGGTTGATTGCGAACAGCGCGGAGCGCATCTCGTCAATGCTCGTCGGGGCAGCGTTCGCCTCGGTCTTGATGTTGCGCTCGGCGTCCTTGGCGAGCAGATCATTCCAGACGAGAAGGAGTTCGTTGGGCAACTCGGGTAACTGTTGCCAGTTGCCTGCACCTGTCCATTGGTAGGTGGTGCCGGAGGGATGCCTGGATGGCGGCAGGACATCCTGCATTGATGATCCCGACACACTGGCACAGCGGAACTCAAGAATGTTTTTGCCGTCGACGACGATCTTCTTGGTCGGTAGCGGCACGGGCGACAGGAACAACAGTTTGCCATGCCCAGGATTGCCGGAATCGATAGCGACGGCATCAGCGGCGGCGAACAACGCATGAAGGTTGATGCCGCGTTCCTTCAACCAGACGGTCGCCGCATCATAGTCGTCAATATCGAGCGCACAGGTGCCGGAATAACTGTGCATCAGGCCGACACCACCATGTTGCGGGGCTTCGGTCAGTGCGTTCTCGGGTTTGTTCCATCCTGCCTGTTGTGGCCCCTTGGTTCCTTCGGGTACATGACACAGCTTCCAGCCATGCTGGATGTAAGAGGCGATCATTTCAGCCTCCGTTGGTCAGACGGGCTTCGTAATCCTTGACGTAGTTCTCAACGGCGAGCACCAGCAGGTTGCTCAGACTGCGCCGTTCGGCGTCAGCGATTGCCATCAGCCGGTCGGCCAGTTCGGGTTCAATCCTTGTCGTGATCTGCACGTTCGGGCGTTGTTCCATGATGATTCTCCTTGTGGGTTGATTGGAGTCGGCAATGTAGCAAGTAAAAAATATTTTTGCAAGGTGCTTGACAATGATATTTTATGGTGTAGAGTGGGAAGCGTTGCACAACTTAACTACTTGGAGAACTTGAATGAAATCTTCGATAACGACGATCACACCGAAAATGGCCGAGGCTTTTTTGCGCCGCAACCGTTCCAATCGCCCCATTAACAAGAGCACGTTGGCGGGTTACGTCAACGATATGGCGAACGATCGCTGGAGACTCACCCATCAAGGGATCGCCTTCGATAAGGAAGGAAACTTGGTTGACGGACAACATCGCTTGACAGCAATCTGCATGAGCGGACGTTCTCAGGATTTTTGGGTCTTCCACGGTGTTCCTCAGACACCGATTATGGATCGCGGACTGCAGCGTAGCATCAAGGACTGTCTCACCTTTGCCGGAATGGACGGGGTGACAAAGCAACACATCGCCCTGATTACCTGCATCAAAGGCTATCCCAAACTTGGCGTGTTTGAAGCTGGTGAGTATCTGATGCGTCACCATACCAACATCCAGAAGGCGATTGCCTTCACGAAGGGTCATTCCCGCCTCAAGCCTTCCCCTATTGCTGCGGCAATGTTCGCAGCATTGGAGGATGGTATTCCCGAGTCGGTCATTGCCCATTTCGTAAACATTCTCAGCAGTGGCATCACGTCGCGCCCCAGCGACGAGACAATCATCCGGTTCAGGGATAAGATGCAAAACACACCGTTTTCTTCACAGACGGATCGCGCAGATGTGTTCAAGATGGCAATGCGTGTAATCCTGGCTGTTGCCAAGGACGAAAAGCTGACCAAGCTGTACGTCCCCGAGGAATACGTGTTCAACATCCCGGAGTAATCACTTGAAAACTATCATCGTCCCTGTCAGCGGTGGGAAAGACAGTCAGGTTGTCCTTTCCCTTGCGCTAAAAGCCGGTCACAAGCCCGTGTGTGTCCATCAGAACACCGGCTATGACCACCCCCTCACGTATGAGCAGATCGCGAACATGGAGTTGTTCTACGGGGTGATCATCGAACACACCCACAGCAAACATGGCGGCATGTTCCCGTTCCTCGAATCGTCGGGCTACTTCCCCAACACTGCGGCACGTGGTTGCACCCAACGGCTGAAGCAGGAACCTTTTGCCAAATGGCTGATGGACAAGGGATACAACGCCGACAACTGTGAAATCTGGTTCGGGATGCGTTCGGACGAGAGTGCGCGGCGCGGCGAGAAGTACGGTGAGATCACCCCCGAAGACCTCTTCACCTTGGGCGATGTTGCCGCCTTCTACAGCAAGGGCAAGATCAAGAAACTCGGTGCGATCCCGTGCCGCCTCCCCATCGTGATGTGGACGACCGAAGAGGTGTTCGCCCACATTGCCGCCGAGGGTGCGCCGCTCAACGATCTGTATGCGAAAGGTCATCATCGTGTCGGTTGTTACCCGTGCCTGCTGGCCCGCAAGGCTGAGTGGCAAGCTGCCGGTCAGGACTGTGTGGGGAAGCAGAATATCCAGCGCCTGATCGATCTTGAGGACAAGTGGAAGGCCGAAGGCAACCCACGCAAGTTCATCAAGGTGCATCGCGCATGGGACGTGCGGAAATTCCTTGATGGTAACGCCGATAACCTACCGGAAGCGGAAGGTGAATGCGGATATTGCAGTATTTGACAATGTGCCACGGTTGTTCTACAGTCGTGGTACTATGAAAACACCACACACCCACTTTGTCAGTGTCCGTGTCACCAAGGAAATGTTCGAGGCGTTCAAGGCCAAAACAATTTCCGAACGTGACCAAGACATGTCCTCTGTGCTTCGCCAACTTATCCAAACTTACCTCCTGAAAGGCTTGAAAAATGTCCATTGAATCGAACCTCGCCAGCATCGCAACTTCCCTCGCCACCATCGCCGCCCTTCTGAGCAAAACGACTATCGAGTCGAACCCCGAACCCGCACCGGCTCCCGTCAATCCCGTATTCACGCCACCCGCGCCGGTAATGCCGTCGCCTGTTCCGGCTCCCGCCGCAGCACCCGCCGCGCCGCTGCCGTTCCATGACCAACTGTCGTTGATGACCTACGTGATGACCAAGTACAAGGAACTCGGCCCCGCCAAGGGCGGGTTGATTCAGGGCGTGTTGTCCGAATTCGGCATCAGCCATGTCAGCGCACTGCCGATTGACCAGTATGCCGCCTTCTACCTGAAAGTCGAGGCACTTTAATGAACACCCACGCGCGCCTGTCGCCGTCCGCCCGTTATCGGTGGGCGGCGTGTCCGGCCAGCGTGAATGCGTGTGTCAAGTACGAGGGTAGCGGGAAGAACTCTCCCGCTGCCATCGACGGCACACACAGTCACACGCTGCTGGAGCATTGCATCAAGAACAACCGTTCGCCGGAGTCCTACATTGGCCTGTTGCTGCAGGACCATGAGGGCATGTTCGGCGTCGACAGCGACCGCATCAGCCGTGTCCGCATCGCCACCGACTACATCAACACCAAGGTCGGCGACGGGGTGCTGCTCATCGCGGAGCAGCGGGTTTTCCCTGACGCGCTGGTTGGCCGGAACGACATGAGCGGCACCGTCGACGTGCAGATCATCAGCGGCGACCACATCGAAATCATCGACTACAAGGACGGCATGAACCCCGTCGAGGCGAAGGACAATCAACAGTTGGAGCAGTACGCCTACGGCATCCTCGCTGGCTACCTGTCCGAGTCTCCGCCGCGCATGTTCTCCAAGCTGACGATGACCATCATTCAGCCGAAGATCGCGCTGAAGGGCGGCAACCCGATCTCTTCGCATACGGTGGAAGTGACCGAACTGTTGGGCGAAAGGCTGGAGAAGATCATCGCCGAGGCTGCGGCCACGGATGACCCGAACGCACCGTTCGTTCCTGGAACGAAGCAATGCACCTACTGCGCCAACAAGGGTAACTGTTCGGCGTTCAACAGTTGGACGCTGGAGAGTGCTGGCATCAAGTTCGAGAACATGAACTTCATCCAGGACGCGGCCAAGTCCGAACCGACCGGCATGACCGACGAACAGTTGCGCGAACTGGTCGAAGCCGGTCCGCTGATCCGCAAGATGGTCGAAGCTGCCGAGGAAGAAGCACTGCATCGCATCCAGTCGGGCAAGCCTGTTGCCGGTCTGAAAGTGGTGCGCGGCAGCGGTCGTCGCCAGTGGGGATTGCCGGATGAAAATATTGAAGCGGAATTGAAAAAACTCCGTGTGCCGAAGGACGTAATCTGGCAGACTTCGTTGATCTCTGCCGCCCAGATCGGTAAAGCGGTGTGGGCGAAGCGCGACGGTACGACCCTGCAACTGTCACCGAAGCAACTGGCGAAAGTCGAGTCCGACCTGATTAAGAAAGCGGAAGGAAAGCTGACTGTTGTCCCCGAATCTGATCGCCGCGCTGCCGTTGATTTCGGCAACGTCGAGAAGATGTTCCAAGCTGTACCCGTACCATCCGACGAACCTTCTTGGTTATCGTAACTTTTAACTTCTGGAGCCTCACAAATGTCTGAAACTCTGCAACTCACGATGTCCCGCCTGTCCTTCCCGAAGCTGATCGAAGCCGTTCAGAACAAGGATTTCCCCAACTCCCCGAAGAAGTTCGCCGCTGATCTGATTCTCGACCCGCAGTCGAACGACTACGCGAAGGTCATGGCCGAAGTCGGCAACCTCGCCACGGCCAAGTGGAAGGAACAGGCAACGCCCATCCTTCAGATGATTCAGGGCGACCGCCGTCTGCGCTGTTACGGCAGCGGCAGCGAGAAGCTGGACAAGAAGACCATGAAGCCTTATGAGGGCTACGAAGGTCATGTCTATCTCTCGACTTCTTCCAACGAAGACCGTCCCCCGATCATCGTGGATGCCGCTGGCAACCCCATCGACAACGCGAACACGATGGCGCGCAACGCCGCCGCGCGCAAGTTGTACGGTGGGTGCTACGTGAACACGGCTGTCCGCCTGTGGATTCAGGAAAACCAGTTCGGTCGTGGCGTCCGCTGCGAACTGATTGCTGTCCAGTTCGCCAAGGATGGGGAACCGTTCGGCGAAGCCCCGCCCGACGTGACCGGCATGTTCGGTCAGGTTCAGCAACCGGCTGGTGCTGCTGCACCGTCGTTCCCTGGTCTTCCCAAAATGCCGTGGGAACAGTAACAGTCTGACCAAGGGGAAGGTTCGCCCTTCCCCTCTTTTTTCCTTGGAGGTATGGCATGTTCATTAAACTGAAGAAATATTATCGCTGTGTCGGCGGTCCGTGGAACGGTTCGAAGCTGCGTCTGCGCGGCGACGGAACCACGGCTGTTTTCTCAATTCACGGATGGCACGGTCGTTACAACCGTGGCGAATGGGAGCCGAAGAAGTGATTGTATATGACACAGAAGTTTTTCCGAACTGTTTCATCCTCTGCGCGCGGGACACGGTAACGAAGAACTGGGCCAAGTTCGAAATCTCGTCGCGCACGAACGACGTGGCAATCTTGACCTCATGGATGATGGGTCTGCGCTCAATGAATCAGCGCATGGTCGGCTTCAACAACGTCGGATTCGACTATCCGGTGCTGCACTTCATCCTCAACGGCAAGATCGGCGACCCGAAGGTAATCTACGACTTCGCCATGTCAATCATCGCCAGCGAGAACAAGTTCGCCCATCTGGTCAAGCCGTCGAACTGTTGGGTACAGCAGATCGACCTGTTCAAGATTCACCACTTCGACAACGTGGCGCGGATGACCAGCCTCAAGGCGTTGGAGTTCAACATGCGGATGGACAACATCAGCGACATGCCCTTCCCTGTCGGGACGTTCCTCTCCCCCGAGCAGATGACGGTGCTGACTACCTACTGCTGGAACGACGTGGAGGCGACCGAACAGTTTCTGGAGAAGTCACAGAAGCAGATTGAATTCCGCGACACACTGAGTCTGCGGTACGGGCAGGACTTCACCAACTTCAACGACGTGAAGATCGGCAAGAAGATTTTCGAGATCGCGCTGGAGAAGGAAGGGGTGTCCTGCTACAACTACCATCCCGACGAAGGCCGGACACCGATCCAGACCCAGCGTGCCAGCATCAACCTTGCCGACTGTGTGCCGAGTGATATTGACTGGTTCTTCAGTGATGCCTTTGAGGAAATCCGGCAGCACTTCCTGAACACGACCATCACCAAAACGAAGGGCGCGTTCAAAGACCTGACGGCAACAGTCGATGGGCTGGAATACAAGTTCGGCACGGGCGGCATCCATGCCAGCGTCGAGAACAAGTTCTATGAGGCCAGCAGCGACTGGATGATCTACGACGTCGACGTGACTTCCCTCTACCCGTCGCTGGCAATCGAGAACGGGTTCTATCCCGAACATCTTGGGCCGAAATTCGTCGAGGTCTATCGCAACCTGCGGTCGCAGCGGCTGTTGCATAAGAAGGGAACCCCTGAGAACGACATGCTCAAGCTGGCCTTGAACGGTGTCTATGGCGCAACCAACGACAAGTTCAGCGTGTTCTTTGACCCGCTTTATACCATGAAGGTGACTATCTCCGGCCAGATGTGGATTGCCGACATGATCGATCGGTTGCGGTTCGTCAGCGGGCTGAAGATCATTCAAGCCAACACGGACGGCATCACGATGTTCGTCGAGAGAAGTCGCAGGGATGAGGTCGACAGGGCTTGCAACGGGTGGGAGTTCGATTCACACCTGTCGCTGGAGAAGGTCGAATACAAACGGATGTGGATCGCCGACGTGAATTCCTACGTAGCAGAGAAGACGGATGGCACAGTCAAGCGCAAGGGTCGCTACGAGTACGACATTGGCTGGCACCAGAACGCTTCCGCCCTGGTCGTCCCGAAGGTCGCCGAGAAGGTGCTGCTGGAGGGTGCAGACGTTCGTCAAACAGTCACCGAATGGTGTGACTGGGACGACTTCTACATGCGCGCCAAGGTGCCGCGCACCAGCCACCTGTTGCTCCGTTATCCTGGGTTCGACGTGCCGATGGAGAACACGCAGCGTTACTACGTGTCCGTGGGTGGCGGCGAACTGGTCAAGGTCATGCCGCCGCTGGCAAAGAAGCCCGACCACTGGCGCGAAATCGGCATCTGCAAGGGCTGGACAGTCTGTCCCTGCAACAACCTGAAGGACGTTGTGTTGCCGGTCAATTACGACTACTACATCAACGAAGTGAAGAAGCTCACGGAGGTTTTCAATGCTTGAGAAAGTCGTCGAAGCAAAGGTTAATGCCTACGCACAATCAAAGGGTTTCCTTACCTACAAGTTCACCAGTCCCGCCCGCCGTGCGGTGCCAGACCGCCTCTACATCAGCCCGAAGGGCTTCGTCTTCTTCGTCGAGTTCAAGCGGGAAGGCCAGAAGCCGACGCCGCCGCAATTGCGTGAGCATCACCGGCTGCTGATGCAGAACGTCTATGTGTTCGTGATCGACAACGTGGAAAAAGGGAAGGCGATGGTCGATGCTATCGCTTAACCAACTGTTCCCCTACCAACACAAAGCCGTCGAGTTTCAGTGCAGTCGCCCTGCCTCCGCGTTGTGGATGGACATGGGCCTGGGGAAGACCGCTGTCACGCTGACCAGTGCCGAATACCTCATCAAATGTGGCTACCTGAAAGCCGTGCTGGTCGTCGCGCCGATCCGGGTCTGCCGGTTGGTATGGCGACAGGAAGCTGTGAAGTGGATGCACACACAGTACCTCAAGTTCTCGATGCTTGTCGGCGATCGTGATCAGCGCACTCGCAGCCTGACGAAACAGGCAGATGTGTTCCTGATCAACTACGAGAATCTGGAGTGGTTGGCCGAGACACTGCACACCTACTACCTATCGAAAGGGCTGCCGCTGCCGTTCGACGGGATCGTGTTCGACGAGATCACCAAATGCAAGAACAGTTCGACGCATCGGGTGAAGGCGTTGCGCAAGGTGCTGCCCTTCTTCCGGTGGCGTACAGGATTGACGGGGACCCCCGCCAGCAACGGTTACAAGGACTTGCACGGCCAGTACCTCGTCCTCGACGACGGAGCGCGCCTGGGCACGTCGAAAACACAGTTCGAGGGTCGCTGGTACAAGTCGGGAGGTGGCTTCAAGAAGGTGCCGTACAAGGACACCGAGGAGGCCATGAAGAACCTCATCGGCGACATGACCCTGGAAATGAGTGCCGAGGACTACAACCCGCTGCCCGACATCCTCATCAACGACGTGACTGTTGAACTGTCGCCCGACCTGCGCGAGATGTACGACCGGATGGAGAAAGAGTTCTTCATCCGCCTCGACAGCGGCGCGGAAGTCGAACTGTTCAACCAGGCATCCCTGATGAACAAGTGTCTCCAGTTCTCCAACGGGGCGATGTATCCGCTGGCAGGGATGCCCATGTGGGAGCCGATCCACGACCTGAAGCTGGATGCGCTGGAAGAGATCATCGAAGAGGCAAACGGGCAGCAGGTGCTGTGTAGCTACGCTTATCGCAGCGATGCCGAACGGATCATGGCGAAATTCCACAAGCTGCGCCCGATCAACCTGACCGATTGCAAGTCGGAACGGTCGCTCAACGAGGCCATGCGTCGGTGGGCATCCGGCGACTGCGCCCTGATGATCGGTCATCCGGCATCGATGGGTCACGGCGTCGACGGGCTGCAGAAGGCCGGACACATCCTTGTCTGGTTCGGCCTGAACTGGTCGCTCGACCTCTACGACCAGTTCAACGCCCGTATCCGTCGGCAGGGGCAGGGCGCGCCGGTCATCTGCCATCGCATCCTCTGTACCGACACGCTGGACCAGGTGCAGAGCCTCACGCTGGCGTCGAAAGACGACACCCAGAAGGGGTTGCGGAACGCAATCAAAAAATATCGTGAGCATCGTCACTAAAAGTGTTGCGTTCTGAATATTCGTGGGGTATAGTACAGACACGTACCCCATACAAATAGGAGAAACCATGATTGTCGTATTTGAAAGCTGGAAGCAACTCATTGCGCAGGTCGGTGAAATGGACGAAGAAAGCCTTCGTGAAAGCATCAACTTCGAGGTCAGCACCTACAAGCGCAAGAACGTCATTGGTCGCCTGCACCAGCGTTACACCAAGCTGCGGGCGAAGCGCGAACGCCAACTGTTGATTGAAGGGGGAGCCTTGCTGTGAAAATCGAACGTGAAATGCTCAAGCTGGTTGCGTCCTTCCCGAACATCAAGCTGGAACGTGTCGAGAAGGTGAAGCACTACAAGCTGTTCCTCGACACACCGGCTGGCAAGAAGATTCTCGTCGTGTCGGTGTCGGCCAGCGACAGCCAGCACGCAGGGAAGAACAACCGAAGCATTCTTAAACGCTGGTCAAAAGGAGTATGAAAATGAGCAAGCCGAAAACAGTCCTGGAGTTTCGCAAGTCGCTCAAGCTGAACCAGACCGAGTTCTGGTCGTCCCTCGGCACCACGCAGTCGGGTGGCAGCCGCTACGAGAATGGCCGCGCCATGCCGAAGCCGGTACTGATGCTGCTTGAGGTCAAATATGGTTGGAGGCCGAAATGATTACCAGAGAAGTAGGAAAGATTGGAATCAGTAAAGACGCAGCCGAAATGCTGATCGCGATGCCGCAGGAAATCGCGATCAGCACGATGATCTCGCTGGCGGCGAACATGATCCGCATGAAGCATGGCGACCTGAAGGGTGATTCCCTCCCCGACGATCCGGTTATGTTGGTCGCCGAAATGGCCGAAATGGCCGCGATGATCGCCCTGCAAGCGATGACGAAGCGGACGGAGAAGGAAGAGGCTCCCGCCGAAACAGTCGATAAGGCAAGGGTGCACTGATGAACTTCGCAGCAATGCTTGCGATGGACGTGAAGCCGTTGCCGGTGCACCCGCGCGAGAAGAACAGTCAGTGGCGCGACCCGACCCCGATGCATGAGGCGCGCCACTCGAAAGCGGTCGCCAAATACTGCAACGCCATCGGCAGCGAGTGGCGCAAGACCGTCGAGATTGCCGACCGGCTCGGGATGCACCGCATGTCGATTTTCAAACAGTTGGTGCGCTACCTGCAACTTGGCATCCTTGAACGTCGCCCACTCGGCGGCAAACCCTACAACCATCACACAGGTTGGGAATGGCGCGTAAGCGTCGATGGAGAGTGAAATGAAAGACGAAGATCAAGCCTATGGTGAATGGCGGAAAGCCAAGATCGAACGCGACTGGGGCAACATGCCGTCGCGCCTGACCCCGCAAATCCACCAGAAGGTCGGCACGGTGATCCCCTTCAGCCGCACGGTGGATCGCGATCCGAACCCGCGCATTCCGCTGTCGGTGCCGGAGAACAGCTACCCGAAGATGAGCAAGAAGGAAGCTGCGGTGTGGTTCGTGATCGGCGCGGCTCTTGTTGCTTGGTGGACGGGGGTGCTGTGATGCACAAGGCACATGAGAAAATTTATCTCCAAGTCGATCCTGACGGGGAAAGCTGTGACCCCGAGCAGTACGACTTGGAAGACGACTGCACTTGGTGCAAGGATCAGATCAACGAGAACGACGTGGCTTACATCCGCGCCGATCTCGTCGAAACCCTGCGAAAGCGGAACGACGACCTAGTAACGGGGTTGGAGGCGTGTGACGAACCGGTCGAATCCCTGCGCCAGAAACTCGCCGTTGAAATTATGAGGTTGGAAATTGCGCTACGCATTAAAACAGAAGAGCACAAATGCTGCGCTGAGGATTTAATGAAGTTGCGTGAGAGCGAGCAATCTGGGTGGAAAGAGGCAGCGATTGCGTGGGAGGTGTGTGGTTCGATTCACGAGGCATTTGCAAAAAAGAAAGACGCCCTGTACTCGACACGACATTCGGATTTTGAGCGACATGCGGAGGACGCACGGAGGATGTTATCTACAGAGTTAAAGGAGAAAGTAGAATGAGCCGCGATCATAGCCAGAACCACTACGGGCCAAATGCTTCGTTTGATGGATATGATTCAGACCTTGCCTCTGCCGGGATACTAATCGAATCCCTGCGCCAGCAACTCTCCGGAGCACTGGCCAGCGTTGCCGATAAAACATCTCACATAGACTGGCTAAATGATCACTGCTCTAATGGTTGGGACACGGCGGATGAATTATCAGAACAACTTGCCGACAGCAAGAAGCAAGTTGTGATGCTACGGGAAGCACTTGCCGAGCAAGGTACAGATAACGACGATGCGTGGATTCTCAAAGAGACGGCACTCGCCGCCACCGATGACCTGAAGGACGTGATCCTGTGCCATGCGGAGCCTGTCGGGTGGTGCGGAACAAGTGGCGTCGGAGAACTTATTGTTTCCAAGTCAAAAGTATGGAACTTCTTGACAACACCACTCTACCGCGCATGGGAGCCGAAATGAACGTCTTCGCCCTATCCGCGCTGGTGCTCGTCGCCATGTTCGCCAGCTACGGACAGGGGTGGGACGACGGGATTGCCCGCGTCTGTCCCCTCCCGGCTACTGTTGATTCAGAAGCGCGTCCAGTTGTGCCTGACGCCCCTGCAGCGCGGCCCCCGCACCTCCCAACATCCCGCCTTGGGGTAGCATAGTCTGACCATTCGGGCCGGTCCCATCCTGCCGACGCATCGGCGGGTCGGGTTGCATCGTCCCCTGCCGCAGAGCTTGCAGCAGGAATTCGATGAAGCGCGGGTCGTTCTGGTCCATGGTTTACTCCTTGGTGGTTGCTGCCTGAACGCAACTCGGCGCGGCAGCGGCGTACTTGCTGGTGCAGAGCACCTTCAGGGCGTCGTCGGCTTTGCCGAGGCCGGAGAAGCTGCGGCTGGTTTCGCGGATGCCGCACTCGTCGTCAGTCCACGATGTGCCGACCGATAGGCCAAAGCCAACGCCTGCACCCCCCACGGTGGAAGAACCCATGCATGGGGCGGTAGGGTAGACGTTGCCGGTGAAGACTGACGGCGTGTTCTTGGGGGACGTGATGTTAAAGTCGACATTGCTGGTGGATCCTCCAGAAGATGCAGCGCCGCCTTGACTCACGCCGATGCCACCGGCAGCGAACGAGGTAGCCGCAGCGCGGGTGTCGTTGCTGATCCGGTTGGACACATCGACACTGGTCGCCTGGAACGCGTTGGCGCTGGCGTTGCCGCCCGATGGATTGTCGTTACCCCACCCGAGGGCGAAGGCGTTGCTGGCGAACAGGGCGAGGATGAGGAAGAGGACTTTCACTTGGGTTGCTCCTGATTGGATTTGAGGAAGAGTGCTACGTTGAGCCACTGACCGCCAGCACACTGGTCAGGAGCAGAGAGGTCGAACTTGCCGCCCATCAGCTTGCACAGGCCTTCACGCTTGCCGGTGAGGATTGCTGCGGGGAGGACGAACCATCCGAGGGCAAGAGCAGAGACAGTGTTGGCTGCTTCAGGATGGGTTGCGGGTTTGGTCTGCGCCATTGCTGGCAGGGCGATCAGCGCTGCGATCAGGACGAGGAACTTCATCTTGATTCTCCTTTAGAGGGTGGGTTAAAACACATGAACCGATACACCACTGACTTGCACTGGGAGTGGAGCAGCCGGCGAGGATGAGTGGAAGTAGGTAGCGGATCATGCTGCGGGTCCGAAAACGAAATAGTTGCAGCGGAAAGCGCCAACATACGCCACACCATTCTGGCGAGAACGCACATTGATAACAGTCGTTGTTTTACTGATTATAGACAGCAAAATGTCCGATCCTTGCGCGGCATCCCCATTTGTCAACACGATGGAAAATGAGGAGGCTGACATTGCGGTCGGAAGACTAAAATTGCTATCTCCGCTTGCATTGCTGGTCAAAACAACTTCACCACCTTGGACGCAGTATCCACCCAACCATGATGGGAACTTAATATACCAACCGGATGAACCAGAGCCATAGGAAAATCCGAAAATACCGGCGGAAAATACCGCAGCATTTCCAGTGAACGTAGGGGATGCTTTGGGAGCTTTCTCTGTATCGACCTCTGCAATCGCCGCTTGCACATCGGACGCAGCAATCCCACCTGTCGGGGTGAAACTGGTCCCTGTAGCAGTTCCGGCACTGGTCGGCGCTTTGCCGGACAACGCAGTTTGCGTTTCACTGTCCAGTTCTGCAATCGCAAACTGTACATCTGTTGACGAGATAGTCCCAGTTGGGTTGAACGATGTGCCGACTGCAGTTCCAGCACTGGTCGGCGCTTTCCCCGACAAAGCCGTTTGAGTCTCACTGTCCAGTTCCTCGATTGCCGCTTGGGCGTTGGTTGCAGCGATGGTGCCGTGCGGCACAAACGTGACGGCGGCGGCAGGCATCGACGCCACAGCAGAGGCCGCGTTGTACCACCAACCAGAAATCGTTTCGTCGTAGATGATCTGGTCGCCAGCTACCACAATGGTAGGGACAGGCCCGCCAGCCGACGTGCGAAGCGAGAGGGTGCCGCCGACAGCGATGTTGTAGAAGTCGCCCGTGACGAACGGACCTACCGGCAGGTTCCCGCTGGAAGCGTCAAACTGCCCCTGATACGTGACACCTGTGGTCGGCATCAGATTGACGGGAATCTGACCAGAACTGTCCAGTTTCACCACACCGAAGGCAACATTACTCTTGATGTCCAGCAACGGCACGACCGGGTTGGTGTTGTCGATCGCAATCATGTTGGTGTCGGACGTGTCGATGCCGGTGACGGGCGCAATACCTCCCGAGTCATGGACTGCCTTGATATAGTAGTCCAATGCCATGTTCTGTGGAACAGTTTCCGCGCCACCTGTCGCACCGATCGTTTCTCCGGTAACAGCCGAAGCGATTGCCGGCTGTTGGCTGTCTGCGCTGCCACCGAGATTTCCTGCGCCATTGATGCTGATTCCTGTACCGGAAGACCCGGTGTTCCCGTTTGCGAGATTACCGATCCCCCAGGCGAACCCCTCGCCGGTATTTCCGGATACGTTTTGAGAATGCGTGTGACCAGGGTCATTGACGGTGTGCCCGTGGCTTCCGGTGGTAATCGTGTGACTGTGGGCAGACTGGGTGTGCGTGTGACCCGGATCATTTACCGGATGGGTGTGGGTAGCAAACGAGCCTGCTTGCTTGCTACCGATCGCCCGAGAGTCGGCACGACCACGGATGAACTCGTCGCGGAGGTCAGGCACGTTGAAGGTCGTACTGCCGTCGCCGGAGCCGTAGGTCGTGCCGATCAGGGTGAAGAGATCGGGATAAAGCGCACGGCTGACTGCCTGCCCATCACACTTCAACCATCCCGCAGGAGCGACTGTTCCACCGAAGGCACTGACCGACCCGACAGGCATCCCCGACGAGTATGCCATGAACTTGTCCACGTAGGATTTATCGACAGCGTGGCGGGCGTTGGTCGGCGCAGCACCGTTCAGGGTCAGCGGGCCGGTCATGGGCGCGGAACCGTTGCGGGGGAGCGAGCCGGTCATCGCATCCGCAAGGTCGCTCATCGTGTCGTTCGCCCAGACCGATTCGATGATGGTGCCTGGGGTGACAGGGTTCCCTGCCGGAAGGGTGTAGAGTCCTTGTGCGTTACGTGGCATTGCTTACTCCGTTTTCTCAAGAATTCCGGTTGCCGGTGCGGTTATTCTGCCAGTAATTTCACCTGACTGTTGCCTCAATGCATTGATGAAAGCGTTCCGTTCCGTGGGCGGCAACTGGTCGAGCAGGTTCGCCATCGCCTGCGGGTCAGCCATCGCGCGGTCGATGACCTTCTGCACATCCTCATCGGTGCGCTTTCCGGCTGTCTTCGCAATGCTCTTGGCTGCCGTGGCCCAACGAACCATGAAGTTCGGCGTGTTCTGGGCGGCGAGGTCGAAGGCACTGAGATACTGGGGAATGACCCCTTTCTCCTTCGGCAATCCGGCGACACGGGACTCGCGCTGCAGCGACTGTTCCAGGTTGCGGATGCTCTGCAACTGTTGCGGTCCGACAGTCGGCTCCATCATGGTCGGTGCGAACACCTCCTCAATTTTCTGGAACGGCTGCGAGATGCCGGTCTTCTTGATGGTCGTCGGCGCGTTGCGCAATGCCGCGCTGAACAGACCGGCACGCTGGTTGAGTTCGTTGGACGGCGCGTTCATCGTGTTGCGCAGCACGGCGGCAACGTCAGCACGGTTCTGCGGCATCGACATTTCACGGAACAGGTCGGTGCCTGTGGCGTAGTCCGGCGACTCGCGCCGCATCAACTGTGAAATCTGACGACGGGCATTGGTCACGTTGTAGTCCCGCTGCGCGAACGGAATCGAGTCCAACTCGCGCAACACCCGCTGAAGCTGATCGACAGACATCTGATGGTAAGGCGCACCAGGCATTGCCCGGCCACCCGGAGGGGGCGGACGACCTTCGGCGCGCGCCAGCCGGACAGCTTCGATGAAATCGCGGTTCGCGTTATTGACGACTGTTCCGACTGTTCCCGACCCCTGGAAGGCGTTCTGCAAGTCGCGCGGAATCGTCACCAGGTCCGGCATTGCACTGTCGTAGTAGGGACCAGTCGTCTGGGCGCGGGCATTCTCGAAGCCGGAGGGCAAGGCGCGTCCGGTGTTCGGGTCGGTGCCACGGACACCAGCAGGCGTTTCGATGGCGTCGAGGACAGCGGTCCGTGCTCTGGCTGTTGCCTCGTCGGCGTTGGTGAAGAGGTGAGCGTCGGGACGGCTGCGCGCACCGGCTTCCAGTACCGACAGTTCAGGCAGGGCCGACGACGCTGCCTGTCCGGCAGTGACCTGCTCACCAGGAACAATCGGGCGCGTATTGCGAAGCGCGTCGATGGCGGCCTGCGTGCGGTTGCCGAACACCTTCTGCATGTCTTCGGCGGCACGACCTGTTGCGCCGCCCCTGATGCGCTGGACTTCCTTTACCAGTTCGTTGCCCGCCTTGCCCGCTGCCATGAACACGGGACCGAGGGCTGCCCCGTAGGTCGCGCCGGTCACAGGGTCGCGGTTCATCATCGCTTCGGACGTGGCACCGGCAGCCGCGCCGCCGACCACGTTCTTGGTGATGCGGGGTGCCAGCTTCACGGCTTTGTTCAGACGCGCAGCGGTGGTGGCAGCCTTGAACGCGGCTGTTCCGGGGACGGCTGTTATCCCGATTTCACCAAGGATGTTGCCGGTCATACCCGCGCCTGTGTCGAGCAGGGCGGCATCGGCATCCTTGTCACCTTCCGGCAACACACCGAAGGTGCGACCAAGGTCGGCGATTGCCTTGCCGAAGCCGACAACACCCGTTTCAAACAGCCCCATGTCTTTCAACGTGGCTTCCGCTGCCTGACGGGAAAGCGACTTGCCGGTGGCTGCCGCCTTCGCTTGCGGGAGCGACTGTTTCGGCTGTTCCTTCGGCTTTGGTGCGCCCATCGCTTCCAGGCGGGCAATCACTTCAGGGTCGGTGACTTCCGTCCGGTTCGACTGTTGTCCCATTGCCGCCATCACTTTCGGCACATAGTCCTGTGTTTCCTTCGGCAACGGGCGACCACTGGAGACAGCACCCGGACCGGCGTTGTATGCCTGTAGTGCCTTGGTGGGGTCTTTGAACCGACCATAGTTCTCGGCGAGCAGCAGGTCACGGGCGACAGCCGACATTACGGGGTCGCGCGGGTCGGCCAGCCCCATCGCAGCGGCTGTTGCAGGCATGAACTGGTCCGCGCCGATAGCACCGGCAGGGGAGACAGCATTCGGGTTGCCACGGCTCTCGACGTGACGGACAGCGGGACCGTATGCCGCCATCGGATGTTGCGGCAGTTCGCCCGATTCAAGACGGGCAATCAGTCCAGGATCGGTGACTTCTCTCATTGCATCCACCACCTTCCGTTGGCGTCCTTGACATAGGTCTTGTTGCTCACGGGGTCATGCACCATGTTCCCTTGCCCGCCAGCCGGTGCGCCGGTCGGTGCCACGCCGCCCGATTGTCCCCTGACACCGGGTTTCGGCAGGGCTTCCAAACGTGATTGTGCGTCGGTCATCGACTGTTTCACATCAACGAGCAACTTGGCGACTTCCTTGTTGAATGAAGCGTCATCCAGGTTCGGGTCGATGTTGCCTGCACGGGCAGCGAACTTCGCCCATTCCCGTTCGGTCACGGAGCCAGGCGCGACACCCGCGCGACGAAGGTCTTCAAGACCCTTGGTTTGCAGGAATTCCTGAAGGTTTTTGATGCGCGACTGTGCCGTGGACTTGTCGTTCGGGGTCAGGCTAAAGAAGAACGGCGACCGTCCGCCGATTGCGCCAGTAGCCGCATTCAGGTTCGGCGTCCCCTGCAACTCGTTGATGATGCCTTCCAGATGACCGGCTGCCTTGAGATAGCCGCTTTCGGCATCGATTGCCTTCTGGCGCGTGGCATCCTGCTTCTCTTCCACACCCTCGCGCTTCATATCGAGTCCGGCCTGCGCAATGTCCTGCTTGCCACCGGCAATCGCCATAAGCAGCAGGTTACGGTCAGCATCGGAACGCGCCTTGTCCTGTGCGCGCTGCGCTGCCAGGTTGCCCGCCTCGATTTGCTTCATCTTCAACTGTTGCATCTGCTCGGGGAAGTCGACGCCCTTGGCAATCAGCTTCTCGCCCATGCCGCGCGCCATCGGCAGACCCAACATCTTCGAGCCGACCGACATGCGCTGCGCGTGCTGTGCCATCGCCCGTTCTTCCTCGGTCAGCGGCACCTGAGTCTCGACCTGGTCGACGTTCGGCTGGAGCAGCGGCCCCTCGCCCTGACGCAGTGCCTGCTTGAGCACCGTGCGGGTTTCGGGGACCGGCGCAACCAAATGTTGCTGCAGGTCGGCAAAGCGGCGTTGCTGTTCCGCCGACAGGTCGCGCTGCTGCTGTTCGATCTGCGGCGCACGGATCATGCCGGAAATGTTATCCACACCCGACGCAAGAGTTTGTCCCGGTCCACCACCGAACATTGCACGACCACCCACAATAGTCGCTTGCGGTGTCATACGAGCGTCACGCATACCTTCAGCCTGCTTCAACGCCTTGATGAGCGTGGCTGTTTCGAGGTCGAAGTCGAGAGTAGGGTTGGAGTAGTCCATTACCAGCCTCCGTAGCCGTAGTCTTTGCTGAACGCCGAACTGTCGATGGTGGCGTTGCTGCCGGTGCTTCCGCTGTCACCACCCCACCAACCATTCTGCTGACCAGCCTTAACTACGCCTGGAAGTGCTTGTCCAAGGCTTGCTCCCAGATTGCCCCATCCACTTGCGGCATTCGCCTGATTCACAGAGTTGGCTTGATTGCGCAAGTAGTCCTCATGCGCGGCTTCGTAGGTACGGTTCTCGGGTTGTGCAACAGTCGATGCGGACACCTGCGGCGCAGCGATCTGCGCATAGCTCGGCATCCCCATGTTGTTCTTCCATGCGCTCTCGGTCGTGGTAAGTTGCCCGAGGTTGGAACGGTTGTTCGACTGGACATCCTTCCATGCGTTGAACCCCTGCAGGATCGCGTTTTGGTCGTTACGGGTCTGGGCGTCGTTGATGCCCTGCTGCGAGTTCAGCCATGCCTGCCCGCTACCGGCGTTCAGCCCCATAGCGGCAAGGCGCGCGTTTTCCCGATCCCGCGACTGTTGCATCATGGGATCGTTGAGTGCCTTGTAAGCATTCATCACGTCGTTATTGACGTTGAATCCGGACTCCAGACCACCGATTGCGCTACCCTGTTGCTGACGCAGCGCGTCGAGGTTCGCCTGCATGTCGGGAGCCAGCGTGCTGCTCTGGCTCCACGCGCCGGTCGTTGGGTCTTGGCTCCACGTCAGGTTGCCGAAGTCGGAGGACTGATTGACACGGTTCTGCGCCAGTGCGTCCTGATTGGCCTGAACATTCTGCTGCTGCGCCCACAGTTGGTTCTCGCGGTTTAGCTGATTGACCCGATCAATATCCGACCACGACTGTTGATTGGCTGCTTCTGCACCAGACCCTGCAGACGGCTGGTTAGCGGCATCTTTTGCCGCCTTCCTCTGCTGACTGGCATCATAAATCTTCGATCCAGCAGTAATTACCAATCCTGCGATTGCTGCGCTCATTTGTTCTCTCCTTCGATCAATACTTCAGTTCCGAGGTCGCCGCCAACGCAGCCAGCCAGCGGTTGAATGGCTACAAGATACGTCACCCCGTCATCGGCAACAAGTGCCTTGGCGTTCGGGGTTTCAGAGCAGCGGGCGTGACGGGCGGGGGTGTGCTTCCCGTCGATCAGCAGCGGGGCAATCGGCTTTCCGGCAGCGACCGGCATGGTGGCGAAGAACCCCCGCGAACCATCAGGCGTCTTGCGGTCAATCGCGCTATTCCACATGGCTGGCATGGGAATCGTCACCACGTCCGGAACAATGGGTTGCGGAGAGGGAAGTGCCTTGGGCATGTCGGCAACCAGCCGGTCGAACCAGAACTGTGGAATATCGTAACAGTCGGCCTCCACCTCATCGATGTCGGTCTTGTCGGTCGCCCACACGTTCTGCCAGATCACGTCCTCGACCATGTAGGCAATCTTGCGACCAGGGCTGCCCATGAACGACACGGGGGCAACCATCTCGGTAACTGTGCCGTCAGGGTTCAGCATCTTCAGCCGACCCTTAATGAAGTTGTTCAAATGTGGGAGCTTGTGCAGATGTCCGACGATGAGCGAGCCAGCCGCGTAGTGCGCTTCACGGATGTACATGCCCGGACCGAACCTGTGGATAAGTGGACAAGGCACCTGCTCTTCGTGAAGCATGGTCTGGATGACCACCTCTGACTGTTCGTAAAACTGTTTGCCGATGGTCTGGAGCGCGAGGTCGTTCATACGATGCCCCCGTTCTCCATTGCCCAGTCAGTGCTGACCCACGTCACCTCGGCAGCAGTCTCGACCTGCATCCGGATGGACGCCGCGTAGCCGATGCCGCTGACGAACACCCACTGTTTCGCCGACAACAGTCCGCCCGACCAGACCGCGCCGCCGTCCCAGACATCCTCGTCCCAGATGCCGTACTTATAGTACGGGGGAGAGGCAGCAGGCGGGGTGCCGCCGAAGTCGAAGTCCATGTTCGCCTGCGCGCGGATGTTGAAGTCGCCACCATAGACGAACGTGGGGCGGAACATCTTGAAGTGCTTGTTCTGACCCTGTGTGCCGAAGTAGCTGAACGCCTGTTGCACCTCGGCGCGGATGGCGACACCGTTCTCGCCGTTCATGTCGGCATTGTCGGTGCGTCCGGTCAGCCCGATGTAGAGTGCCTGAAATCCGCCATAGACGAGGTTCGACCCGTAGCGCGTCCAGCACTGCGCGTTGAACCCGACGAACTCCGTCCAGCCCTTCGTGATGGTGTTCATCGCTAACTGGAAGTTGGACGAGATGGACAGACCAGGAATATTGACCAGCAACAAGTCGTCGTTCGGGTAGTTGATGATTTGCCAGCCTGCGCGATATTCGCCCTCAGCAGCAAGGTCGCTGAAAATCTTCTGCACCTTGAGCGACAGACTGTTGGCCGACACCGACTCCTCTGCCGACAGCAGGGAGGACATGGTGATGACCCCGTACTGGGTCAGGATGGCACAGTCGCCGCCATACTTGGTCCAGCAGCGACGGCTGAAGGTTTCTCCGGCGTTGTAGACTCCTTCGAGCTTCCAGATGGTGGGGTCTTCAGGGTCGTAGCCGGTGTAGATGGCGACTTCTCCCTGACTGGAGATGGCGAGCAACTTGTCATCGATGCCTGTTCCCGAGTCAGTTGTCCAAGTCGCCAGAGCCTGGAGGAACCCGCCCTTGCTAAAGCACCCACCAAAATCGAACGACTTTGCCACGCCATAGACCTGCTCCGGTGGGAGATACCATGCAAGGTTGCTATCCTTCTCGACAGCCCAGATACGCTTCTGGTGGACGACCACATTCACCAGTTTCTTCGGGTCGATGCCCGACCATGTACCGCTGGCTGTTCCGTCACCGGCAATCAGCGGCGCGTAACCGGCAGGGCCGTACCAGAAGCCGTCGTCAATACCGTTGAAGGCGATCAGATGGACACCGGCAGCATTGGCGAACGAAGTGGATTGCCACCACGGGTTCGTGGAGCCAACCACTGCTTCCGCGATGGTCATCGTGCCGCCATCGGTCGCGTCGTAGATGGTGTCAGCATCGACAGCGAACAGCTTGCTGCTGCCGTCGTCACTGCGCCATGCCATGACTGTGCCGACACCCTCGGAGAAGCCATCGGCGAACAGTTGGTAGCCCTTCCGCACCGGACAACCATAAGGCGCAGGCAGGAAGTTGCGCATGATAATCGCGTCCCCCTCCGGCATGGCGGGCAGACCGTTGTATGCGTTCAGTCCACCAACCGGCGCGGGGATAGACTTCCCTGCAGCGACGGACTGACGGGGCTTGTGCGTGACCGGCATCAGATGAACCCGAAGCCGGTTTCAGGTGCAACAGGCGTCGGCAGGGAGTCCCACCGTCTGACCAGCCCGAGCACGGGCGCGCCCTTGTCTTGACCCGTCACGTCGGAGAAGGTACGCATGAAGTCGTCGCGCAGCGCGGTCGTGTCCAGACCCTTGGCCTCCCACGTCTTCAGCTTGAGGAACTTGACGATCAGCCAGAAGTCGAACTGGAGGATGTCATTGTCAGCGAGGGTGAGGGCGCGATAGACATTCGGGTTGCTGCCGTCCTGTACCCACCCCTCGGCGAAGTAATCGAAGTTGATGTCGCCGGTTCCCTGCCCGTCTGTTCCGGGTGTGGGGGCGAACTGGAACTTGCGGTCCTTGATGATGAAGCAGTATTGCGGGGCCAGCGTGACGCTATTCTTCAGGTACGCCCACGCGCGGCCCGATACGGGGCCGATGACCGAGTAGATGTTACCCTCTTCCCAAAGCGTCTGATTCATCAGCTTGGAGAAGTCAGAGGGCAGCGCGTACTCCGACTGTCCAGCGATGAGTGAAATGGACGCCGTTTTGCGAAGGAACTGCCACTCGAACGAACGCACCAACTCGTTGCCGCAGGCGTTGAGCAGCGCGAGCATCTGCTGCGCCTGCGCGTTGTTAGACGCGGCAACCTCGACCGGAATGGGCAAGCCCAGTTCGGCAGATGCTTGCTTGATGCACTGAATGGCAGTTCCGAGCATAAGTTACCCCTTGAACAGCTTGTTTTCATCAAGACGATGGTCGCCACACCAATCATTGACAAACACGACGGGGAAGCCGCCCATTGTCGGGCAATGACGACGGCAGCGACCCAAGTCATAGACCTCTGGTAATACAGGTTCTTGTGCAACCTTCGGCACAAACCACATGCAAGATTTGCACTTCATGTTATCGCTACGATGTACCCACGGATCATTTTTCATGGTGGTTCCTTATGCGGCCTTGGGTGAATCGGGTTTGGCCTTGACCTTGAGGATCTGCTCCATCTGGGCCTTCAGCGCGGCGATTTCCACGTCGCGCTTCTCCAGTTCAGCGGCCAGCTTGCTGTTGGCGGCATCACCGGCAGCGGCTTCGAGGAACGCCTGTGCCTTCTGGCGAAGCTGGAACGAACCCATGAACTTCTGGGCGTTGGTGTCGGACAGTTCGGCCAGTTGCTCGACAGTCGTGATGCCGGTGGCCTTGAGTTCGGCAACCTGACCAACAGTCATCTGCGGCCACACTTCCAGCGGCGTTCCCGACTGTGCCTGCGCCATCCCCTTCTGGAACCGTTCGTACTTGTCCTGGAAGCGGTGGCGGTACTCGGCAGTGACCTTGGTGTCGATGATGGTCTTGGTGTCGCCCGGGATGATGATGCGAACGAACTCCGACTCATCGAAGATCGGGCGACCTTCCTGTGCGGTTTTGAAGGTGTTCTGAACAGCGCGGACGTAGAAATTCACGACCAGCTTCTTGTCCATTGCGTAGCGGGCGATTTGACTGTTGTCCATCACCGCTGATTCGTCATACGACGGCAGAGTTGCTTGCATTTGGATTCTCCTTTTTGTGTCGATGCTTGGGAAACGGGGCATGACTACCCGCTGTTAGTTGAAGCTAAGTGTTACGTCGTAGGCGCCGTCAGCCAACGCAGGCCACGACACCATCTCGAAGATGTAGTAGCCCCCCGCATCGATGGGTTCCTGCGCGATGATGCCCTCTTGGGTGCCGACGAAAATACTGTCGCCAATCCGCATACGGGAGAACGGCCCATTGTGGTCGAAGCCATCCTTGTCGACTTCGTTGATGCGAACCTGATTCGGCGCGCTGACACTTCCCGCACTGACATATCCCGTCGCAGGAACACCCGCATTGGTCAGGTAGTTGTAGCGGGCAGATACGATGCGGACGCCGGGGCCAGTTGCCGAAGCACCCCCGGCAGCGTTGGTCGCGGTCACTTGGCAGAGAACCGCATTCCCAAGGTCGCTGACCTGTACCGTGTAGGTGTTGGCCGTCGCGCCGGTAATGACGTTGATGCCGCTGTACCACTGGTAGGCGTAGGTGATCGGCGCAGTGCCGGTCCACGTACCCTGAGTGGTCGTCAGCACCGACCCAACCTTCGCGTCACCTGTGGTGTCGGGGAGGACGGTATTGACGGGCGGAACAGCGGTGGAGGGCGTTTCATCCACCGCATAGACGCCACCCAAAGGACCGACACGGATGCCACCCACGTAGGCATCACCGGGCGACTCGGGCTGATTCAATTGGATGACCAGACCATCCGCAGCGTTGAACGGCAAGCCCATCGCGTAGTGCGTGATGGGTGGCGGGCCGACTTGCAGCGTGCCGTCGTTATCAACTTTGAACCCGTTTACGTAGTTCATGGTCAGGGCTTCGGAATGTGAATGTCGGAAATGCCATCGCCGTTCAGGTCGATGTCGATGGAGTCTGCGTCCTCGGTAATCTTGAGGGTGCCATTGTCAAACCGCACCACATCGAGGAAGCCGTCACCATCGAGGTCGGTGGTGATGTTCAGGTCAGGGCCGATGTTGTTCCAGCCGAACACGCCCGGCTCCCAGACATTGTTGCCAGCGCCATCCGCCTGCGTGACCTGCCACTTGCTACCCTTGTGGGTGCAATAGTCGCCCTCGCCCGTGAATGGATTGACCAACTTGTAGGCATCGTACTGGTCGATTGGCTGGACCCATGGCAATGCCTCGCCGGGAATCTTTGCTTGACGGATCAGTGCTGGGATGATCGTTGGATCTGGATAAGCCGCGGTGTTGTAGGACTGGATAACCCACCACAGCACCCCGTCAGCGTCCACGTAGAGTCCCGGAGACACTGTGCCGGTTAGCGGTTGCGCATCAGTTCCCCATGTTGAACCCTTGGCCGTTGCTGCTGCCGTGGTGGTCATCGTTGGTTCATCGCCTTGGACGATGGTCACACCGGGAATCGCTGCCACTGCCGCCTCGAAGTCCGGGTCGCCCCATGCATGGAGCAGTGCAACAGAGGCTGTGGGTCCGGCGTAGGCCGGCACGCTGAAGTTGTCCGGGCCATAGCCATCCAGTTCCAGTGTGGCGTTGGCCGCAGCCATATCGGCAACGGGGATGGATGCTGAGAAATTGCTCATGGAAGCGAAATTCCTGTCTTATTTGCGACCCATGTTTCAGTGTCAGTGATTTCCTGTGTGGTGGCGAGGCGACCGAGGGCAATCAGGGAGTAGATATGAGAATTACTATACTGCATTCCTGACCCAGTTTCCGCTATGTAAATTGGAAGATTTCCAAACGTCGGCATAGCTGGATTATCGGTATTGACCACAGAAGATACTGCATTTATCCTAAGTTCCTGCCTTGGTGCTGCACACTGAGCAATGTCAGTTATTACGTTAGTGACTGGGGCAGTTGCTATTCCACCATTTGCTTCTGCCCATGCTGGGCCTTTCATTCCTATGCGATAGGTTGGGGTTCCAATATCCCCCGGCGCTCTGATATATAAACACCTATTATTGACATTCACATCACCAATGCCAAAAACCGTGCCTACAGTAGCATCCGATAATTTATCAATGCCGATAAATACAGTGACATTGCCAGTAACGGTGAAGTCAATACTCGCAGTCGCCAGCGCACTATTCACTCCATCGAACTGCAACCAGTGCAGCGTGCCATCGGTCTTGTACAGCGGACGCTTGGCGGCGGTGGCTTGCGAGGCGTGGTTGTTGCGTCCTGACTTATCGCGGATCAACCCGACCGGCTGACCATCCGCAGTGACCGGCGTAGTGCCTGCGGCGTCTTGGAACATCGTGGAGAGGTCGGACGGGTCGTACCATGCGCCTTGCTCGCTGTTCTGGAACAAGTCCTCTGGGTCGAACACGGGCGCGACGGACTGCGAGGCGTAGATCACGCCCAGAGGGCTGACAGCAATGCCCCCTACCAGCGGAGTGCCAGCAGGAGGTGGCCCTTGGGTGACGTAAATCGCCCCGTTGTCAGTACGCGCGCCCGGTAGCATCTTACGACTCTGCTACGACGTTGGCCCAGAAGAAGTCGCCAGCGACGACGCCGCCTGTGACGTTGCATTCGAACGTGCCTGCGCCTGCGGTTGCCGCGCCTGCCGTTACCGTGCAAGTTCCGTTTTCGGCAATGGTGCCTGCCGCACGAACCCACTGCGCGCCTTGGGCAGCGGTGCCGAGGGCATCGTTGTCGTTGGTTGGCACCTGCCAATCAGGTTGCGGGGGCGTGGTGGTACTAATGATGCTGCCCTGTGCCAAGACGTTGGTCCTGTACGCCCGCTTGTTCTGGAAGCCGATATAGTTGGTCGCTGCCGCAAACCGGGTTTCGGTCGGGGCTTCGACATAGGCACCAATCGGGTCTTGGATGACCCGAGCGGTCCAAGGGTTGCCAGCACTGTCGGGACGACCTGCGGCGTTGGCGATGTTTGCACCTGCTACTGCCATGATTTTCTCCTTTCAAGAGAAAACCGGGGGCCAGTCCTGCGCCCCCGCCAAGTTAGTCGTTCATGCGGCCCTGGAACTGCAGACCAGAGGAGGTCAGGTTGCCGGCCCAAGCCAGAATCTGAACTTCCGCATCCTGGTTGACAGAGTAGCGTTTGCCCGGAGACAAAGCGACCATATCACGTTGGGCATGCGGACGATAGAACAGGTACTTGGTATTGAGCATGAAGCCCGTCGAAGCCGGACAGAAGCCGCCGATACCGCCATCGAGCACCACGTCGGCATCCATGAACTTCGTAGTGACGAAACCGAGGTTGGCCGAGTCGCTGGACGTGAAGCGCTGGATCGCCTGCAAGCTGTTCATGTACAGGCCCCAAAGGACGCTGTCCACAATCACGAGGTCGGGACGGTCATTTCCGCGAACCAGGGAGCCCCAGAGTTTGTTCATGTAGGTCTGGATGTTCGCAGCGGTAACAGCCGCACCGCCGTTGGTAGTGAAGTCGAAAGCTTGGGAGCGCCAGAAATTCCACGTAGCACGGTCGATGCCACCGGGGGAGCCAGTTGCCGGGTTGATCGGCACCTGGAGGTTCAGGCCGGAGATTTCCTTGCCGCCATAGCCCGTACCATCGGAGTACAAGCCGCCGGCAATCAGGTTGGCCATGGTGGATTCAGCGACAGCGATGCGGCCTTCGAGCAGGTCGATGATCTGCTCCTTGCCGGCGTTTTGCAATTGTTCCAAGCCGGAGATAGTGACCGGACAGGCCGCTTGCTTGATGTCATACTGGGCTGCGGAGATCACGTCCTGCGCGGCGACCGGCAGAGTTTCATAGCCGCTGTAGTAACCGGCATTGGCGTTTTCGGCGAAAGAGAGTTCTTGCAGGATGACGTTACCACCGGAGAACTTCTTCACGTTCCCGCGCTGCTTCAAGCGAGCGAGAAGGGCATTGTTCTTGGTGACGTTGTCGGCGATGATCGCAGAGCGATTTTGGATCGTGGTCGCAATGACATCACTGATCGAGGGATTTGCAAAAGCCATTTTGGGCTCCTATCGAGGTTGGTGGGTTGTGCTGACGGGACTTCCGGTGGGCACTTCGGCTCCGGCAGGTGTCGTCCGCTGGACACCTCCAACTACAACGGGAGTTCCTCGGAACACGATGGGGGTAGGGTTGGCACCTTCGATCCTGTTACCAGGGCCGATGATCTCCTTCACCAAGAAATCAGTAAAGCCTGTCATAGCCGTCCTGCATCACCCAAAGCTGCGAGAATGGTTCCGCGCAAATCCGCTGAGTTTCCGGCATTCCCGCCAATACCAGTAGGGGAGCCACCTACACTAACCGCAGCTCCTTTGGCCTTTTGGGCCGCTTGGTGAGCTTGCAGCGCTGCTTGGGTAGCAGCTTGAGTGGTGTCTCTTACGGTTGAGGCTTCAAAAGTACCATCATTCATACGGACAGCTTTAGTATACGCCTGCTCTAATGATAAGTAAAGCCCTTTTTTCGCGGCGATGTCGATGAGATCCGCCATATCATTCCGCACCTCATTGAAGTACGGAAACTTGGGATCAACCGCCATTGACTCGATTGTATGGATCGTCTCTTGCTCAACTTGGCGGGCCTTCTCCTGCTCACGTTGCTGTTGGATAGAGATGAATTGCTGGAAGGGCGCCAGCTTCTGCTCAAGCAACTTCTCGATGTTGGTTTGCTGCTGAGCCTCGGGGGTGGGGGCTTCGCCTACAAGCAACTTATCCAAAGTTACAAGATCCACCTTGAAGTGGTTGATCATCTTCGCTACCAGCTGAGCCTTGGAGACGGGATCGCCGCTGGCCAGGGTGCGCTCGATGCCCATCAAGTTAGTGATAGCCTGGATCGAATTGCCGCCATAGATCGTATTGATGCGATCCATGTGAGGCTGGAGGACTTCTTGAATCTGACCGACTTGCTGACGAGCCTGAGCCGCTTCGCTCAACCCCTTCGTGATCTCACGTTCGCGCCGTATGACTTCCTGACGAACGTTGAGAGGAAGCTCGGTCCAGACCTTCTTGGACTCACCTTTCCATGATTGGGGGGCTAGATCAACCCGCTGACGATCCGTTGGAGTCTCAGCTTTGTCCTCCACCGGCTTGCCATCTTTGCTAGCAACCTCCTCGATGCTAGGAAGTTCAGGTGCTGACTTCTCGACAGGCTGATCCGAAGGCGTAGCATTGGATTGCTCCGGCGCATCCGACGATTGTACGGGCGCAGCCGCTTCGGACGGCGCAGGAGTGGGGGAGGACTCGACTTGAACGGGCTCAGAGTGTTCTTCAACGGCTGACTCCAATACGGAACGCAGATCATCGGACATGGGATTTTTCCTTTATTTGTAGAGTTGGCGCTTCAACGACTCCCTGATCGCACCGCGGTCAGGTTCATACGAGGGGCGGCCAACCGGCAACCCCTTCAAATCAGCGGTGGGGACTACATCATGCTTCTTACAATGCTCGCGCATACCTGCACGGCCCCGTACCACAGTGCCGTCGATAGGACTAATAAAATCAGGTAGATCACCCATAATGGTTGGCGATCTGTAACCCGATCCATCCAGTTCAGGAAGCGGTCCATCTTTGTCATAGAGCTTTCCTCCAATTTGTATGTATGATTTACGAGCCATTATCTTTCCTCGCATTCTCCACCATTTGCTGACGGGCCTTGGCTTCATTCTGTGCCAAGGTTTGGTAGAACTTCTCCTGATCCTGTGCAATCTTCTGCTGATGTTCCTGAGCCGAGAACTGCATGTCCATCTGGTGCTCTTGTTGCTTATTAGCCATATCTTGCTGATCAGCTTGCATGTCCATTTGGTGCTCTTCGCCCTTCATCTTGAGTTCGGCCTGGGCCTTGACCACTGCTGGGTCGGGCGGGGGCGGGGGCGGGTTCTGAATCTTCTGCATGATGACTTGGAGGTTCTGATCGATCACGCCCTCCAGCTCCGAGGCACCCTTGAAGCCACTGATGGCAAACTTGAGGGTCTCAAAGATGATCGGGGCGGTATCGGGCATAGCCTTCATCGTGGTCGCCGCCGACTGGAGGAAGGTAGCCACAGCGTTGGTGAATTCAATCTTCTCCTGCTTCTGCATCTGGTAGTCAGCCTGCGCGAGCGAATCGGCCTGAACCTTGACGCGCCACTCGAACAGTTCGTGCTCGCCTTTGAGGAGGGCTATGGCTTCCTGGATCAGCGTGGCGTTCTGAGCATCGTTGTAGTACTCAAAGTTCGACATCTTGATGATCTGCTCGGGCACAACGTGGCGGCAGATGATCTCACCCTTGAGGCGCAGGATGTCCTGAGCGAACCGGGCCACCTCGTCCTGCAGCTTCTGTATGCGCACCGAGGCGAACGCAGCCTTGATCTTCTGAGCGCCCAGAGTCTCGCTGGCCTTGGTGTCGCCACGAACGATGTCGGCAATACCAGTCAGCTCATAGATTTGACCCTTGATATCATCCCGAGCTTGGCGCAACTTCTCCAAGGCTTGAATGACCACCTCCAGGGGGAGCCAATCGACCGCGCCCTTGACCCCACCCTTCTCAGAGAACATCGCCCAGTTGTCAACGGGGATCATCGTGTTCTCGCTACCCTGCTGGAGCATACGCTGAATGCCGGTAGCGGATACGTCATACACACCCACGACCTTACATGCTTGAATGAGCAGGGAGATACGGTTGTTCACAAGGTCGAGTTCGTTGTATTGATCTTGACAGATCACGAAGTCATTGACGGCAATGCAGTTGGAGGTGGTGGTGAGGGCGAAGAGGGGTTTGGGGCACGGCTCGAAGTCTTCAAGGCCGAGGGGGTCATCGACCTCATCCAGAAGGGTATCGTGGCCCTTAGAGAGCCACAAGACCTTGCGGGTCTGGCGATCCCAGATTTCATAGATGACCGCCTTCTGAAGCACGTCATTCTTCGGTTCGTTGGATTGGCCCTGGGTGCCCCTCGGGTTGTAGTCCAATGGGATCTGCTTGCCAACGTCCTCACCGAAGCGCTCAACGAGGGCATCCTGGTCCATGTACACCTTCCGCCCGACCCAGCGGCGCTCCTTCCAAGTGCGGCATGGGGAGTACAGGAAATCCTCCCAGAACACGTGCTCGATAATCACCTCTTGGCGGCTGATCGCCTCATAGGTTGATTCCGGTTGTATCACCTCCCCAGTCATCGGGTCGGTCTGAGCCTCCAGGACATTCTCCTCAGTGTCCACCTCAAGGCGAAGCCATGCACACCCCATCCCTGGGACCAACCTATCCTCCACAGCATCCCGCATGACCTGGTCAAAGTCACACTCCGGCTCGTCAATGTCCTGCATAATCGCATTCTGTAGCATCAAGGACGCTACGCGTGCGGGATCGTCATTCATCTGACCAAAGCGGCGACTGACCGAAATCTTCGGCAGCTTGGCGTAGAGGGACGACTGCAGGATGCCCACATTGGCGGTGAAGATATTGAACTTGCGTTGATCTCCATCCACGGAGTCACGCTCATCCTTGAAGCGTCGCACGGTAGTGCGCCCTTGCTTGCGGAAGTTATCAAACTCCTTCTCCGCCATCGTGATCTCATCATACCAACGACGATAGCGTGATGCTGATGTCTTTTCCGTTTCCTCGACCGACTTGATCCGCCCAGCGGTGGTGTATGCTTCTGTTGACATTACGGCCTCCTCAACTCATTGATGGCAGATCCCGTCACTTGCTTGAAGTAGTCAGGATCAAAGGGGTACTGCTCGGAAATTTGGGATCTGGAGAGGTTGTGCCGCCCTTGGATCAACCGAGCCATGGCCTCCCCATAGATGTCACGGTAGTTTTTGAATGCTTGCTTAGGGTCAATATTTACCCCAAATTTTGGAACCCCACCGCCGTGGTAGCCCATCCGATTTTGGGTAGCATGTCCCCCAAGCTCGTGAAGAATCACCGATGTCGCAGTGTCGGGATCGGTGACCATTTTCGGGTTGAGTTCGATCAACTTCTTAGTTGCCCAATGCCGCCCCCCTACACCCTTCATATTGGGGTTCATCTGGATCAAGTAATTCTGGAAGTCAGGGTGTACCCCCATGACCGGCCCTTTGATCACATCAGGAGCAGCGTGGTAGGTGAGGGCGGGAGTGGAGTTCAGTTTTGCAAGATCCACCTTCGTGCCCGCATCGCTAATCTCTTGGGTCATCTGACCCTCAGGCAACCGACCCGTGCGCAACGCCCTCCAAACAGATTCTGGCGCCTCTCCACCTGCAAGACGCAATTCAGCAGCCGCTGCACGGTTGGGATCCCACAATGGGGAGTTCTTGCCAAGGAACGTACCAGCGACAAGAGGCATCCCTTTCAAGGCAGCAATTGCCGTCTTGGGGTTGGGGATGAAGTCTTCAGGTGATACCTGCTCAAGCGGTGGCTCCTTCTCATACTCAGGTTTCCACCCCTCTTGAGGTGCTTGGGTCATCACCGATCCTGATTGGTTCAGTGGACCAGGGCGCGGGCGGCGCAGGAGCATGGACTCAAGCGTTTCCATTACTTCTTTCTCCAAAGGTCTTCAAGCGACATTATGTCTGGAGTTATCTTCCAAATTGTTTGGTTTGGGGAGTCTGTATATGCTGCTACATAGGAGGGGCCATTGAGCAGCTCCCTGAAATCATCCACGGCGATGGGGGTTCCATCTTCACGAACGCCATGGGCAATCCCTTGAATTCCAATAGCATGGGTGGCTGATCCAGTATCTGGCTGCATCATCTGTTTTAGATTTGCCTTCCCAACGTGCTTTGTAAGGAAGGTTGATAGCGGCACTTCTTTGTAATCGGCCCCCTCAGCTTTGTAGGGGAGGTATGTTCCCCCTGCTCCGTGAAGAGTGTTTCCTGCTGCATTTATCCGGTCAATAACTTCTGGAGGAGGGGGTACAAGTTTCTTTGCTGCACGCTTCTCATCTCTCAAGAAGTTAGCATTGTGAAGCGCCATTGTAGATTCAGGAAGGGTCAGCCGTCCTGAGGGGAAGGTGCCCTCAAAATGTCCAGGAGTGGCTGCCTCCTTAACCCCAAGTTTCTCAATAAACTTGGGACTCCAATCCTTCAGGGCACCCACCCCAAACATGGCAGGGGCACCCTTCAAAGCAGCAACAACTGACTTTGGATTGGGAATGAAGTCCTCAGGAGACACCTGCTCAAGCGGTGGCTCTTTCTCATACTCAGGTTGCCAAGCTGGGGCGGAGAGCTGAGTCATGACTGAGTTGCGGGGGAGCGTAGGATTGCGTAGCACCCGCGCCGTTTGGATCATTTCATCAAGGGTTTTCATATGCGGGCAGTTCCTGTTTTGGGCATGTCCTCGAACAGCTGGTCGAGCGTCATATCAGCCGTGGTGGGGAGCGATTTGGGCACGACCACGAGGGTGGGGCCGGATATGGCCATCAGGCGACGACCCATGAGGGACAGTGCGTCCACCCCGTCATCCACCCCATCCCCCAGGGCGTTGGGAAAGGTCAATAGCTCCTTGGTCAGCCATTGGGTGAAGTGGGCGTCATGGGGCATGTACACCTTGCGACGCTTGTATTGGCCCCGTAGCGGCGCGGCACGTGTTTCCTTGTCCTGCCCACGGAGGGGCATGGGCTTCCATGGAACGTGCGTACCTGTCTGGCGCGCCTTGGTAGCCACGAGGGGCATGAACACCTTCGATGAGTTGTCATCATCTATGAGCCACTCGCGGGGGGAGTGGGTTTGGCAGAGGGAGATGACTCTTTGGGCTGACGCCTCAGGGTCAACACGCTCCCGCGTAGCGTCAATAATATCCCAGTCTCCAAGACTGTCAACTGCCACAATGAAGTGTACTGTGTAGTCCCCTGAATTGACCGACAGAGCCAGGTCTGAGCACGCATACTTCACCTCTGGGTTGGCTGGGGATGGGCGGAACTGAATGTCATCCGTGGAGACCCATGAGCCCTCATCAGCTGGCGGCTCCTGCTGGTACAGGGTACGCCATTTGTAGTCATCCCGTTGGGCGTCGGCGACCATGGACTCCGTGTACCACTCAGGCCACAGGCGCTCACCTTCTGGGCGGTTGAGTGGGTCACCCTCGCCCTTGGAGAGCATTGGAAGGGTGAGTATGCGTTGGCGGCGGGTGGGGGAGGCTATGTTCCGGTCAATCAAGTAGCCAGCCAAGTCATTCCGGGCCAGCCGCTGACAGATCAGTACCACCTTGCCATTCGGCTTCAGGCGGGTGATGAAGTCTGTCTCGTACCAGTTGTGCACCTTCTGTAGCTGCGTGATGGAGTTGGCCTGCTCGAAGCCAGAGATGGGGTCGTCAATCACCGCCAAGTCAGCACGGAAGCCCAATATGCCACTGCCTACGCCTGCACCATAGAACTCCCCACCCTCATTGGTAGCCCAGCGGGTCGCTGCGGTGGCGTCCTTGGACAAGCTGACCGAGAATAGTGCTTTGAAGCGGGGGGTATCGACAATGTTACGCACGCGCCGCCCCCACTTCTCCGCCAGCTCAGTGCTGTATGAGGCGGTGAGGATATGGCCCTTGGGGAACTTGCCCATGTAATATGAGGGGAGGGCGATGGAGGTGTATGTGGACTTAGCACTACCTGGCGGCGCCAGGATTATCAACTCATCATAGTTGTCATCGAGTAGTTCGTCAATGGCGTCACAGATGAGGTGATGGTGCAGGGCCGGTACGACCTCAAGCATGTAGTTGGCATACTCGGCCAACTGGGTTTTGGCTCGGTCCCTGGTCTCAAGCTGCTGTAGCAGCTGGTAGGCATCAACTGCCAAGTTCTTGCGCTCGCTTGTACAGCATCAGGCGGAGCTTGTCCGTTGAGATGTCCTTCAAGTCCTCCTCATGGAGGGCATTCGGATCAAGAGATGTTGAGTCAATCTTGATAGCGGCAGGGATCATCTTGGAGTAGAGAGCATAAAATGCCGTTGGGTTCTTGTCAGCCCAGAGGGCAAGGCGGGGAACACCACCAATGAGGTGGAAGGTAGAGTTGAACTGCTCAATGATATTCTGCTTGACGGTGGGGGAGCGAGACTGGCGTTTGCGAATGGCGTATTGAGCCAGGTTAATGACTTCCTGGGAGAGCTGATCTGGAGGAGAAAATTGGGCCAGGAGATCTGGGCCTTCTTCTGGCTCGCATGCGCTCGCTGTGAGGAGCTGCGCTTCAGACTCCTCGCAATCGTTGGCGGCAGGGAAGTATTCGAGGGCATCACTCATATCACATAGGGTACTCCTGTCGGAGTGAAAAGTAAAGGGGCAACTCGCGCGCGCGTAAACGTGTGTTAGTGACTTATCCGCTAGGTATGTTCATTCAAATTACTGAATACACCCCATGTATTCCCTCAGTATGTTAGGTACAATTACTGAATACATGACTGGATGGATCCTTTGAGTATGTTAGGTACAATTACTGAATACATGATGGGGTGCTATACGATACCAGACGGGGCCACCCCGCCGCTGGTGCGGGGGGTCAGTCAACCAACCAACATAAGTGAACCACTACGTAGTACAATCACTATATAGTGTATCCACTACGTATGACTACCACTACGTAGTCGGCGCACTACGTAGTGAGAACACTACGTATGCTGGTGCTTATATAGCCGCCCGCCCCCGATCCTGCCTCCGCCATAGGCTGCCGCTATATTAGTGAACCCCTACGTAGTGGATGCCCTACATACCCCGCCCCTGGCATACGCATAATCTATGCGGCAATAGAAAGAATATACCGAAACGAGCCAGAAATGCCTTTACTTTTCATACCGGAAGAGTAGAATTGGCTCATCGGTTAATTCTGACCGATGCTAACTGGAGATTGACATGACTGCTACCCAAATCGCCCCCCGCCGCGCCATCGTTGTTGGTACCAAGGAAGTGACCTTTACCCCCTACGTCATCCGTAAGGTTGGCGAAGTGCGCGCCCTGAAGATCGACGGTGTTGCCCAGGACGTTATCTACAACGAGCGCCGCAACCTTACGTATCTGGTGTTGGACGGTGTGACTGGCCGGATTGCCGAAGAGTTGGTAGCTGGCGAGGATTATGGCTCTGTGACGAAGGCAAAGAAGGTTGCCCCGCCCGCTGGGAAGCGTGAGGTTGCTGCCGCGGTGGTGGAAGCCCCCGTGGCCGCCAAAAAGGAGCGGAAGCCTAAAAAATCGTATGGCTTCCCACTCGAAGCCACCGCCTAGCCCCGCCTGACCTACCAACCCCGCCGCGTGCGGGGTTTTTTACATCTACTAGTTGCCTACACGAGGCACTAGGATCGACGCAGAGCGGTCGGGGTAGGGTAGGGTATAGGGAAGCCCCTGAAAGCCCCGTACAGAGCGATACAGATAGCCTGTAGGGGATTCTAGGGGGCGCGGGTAGGGGGCGGGGGCGCTCCGGCGGCGGCCTGGTTGTCTTGTACAAGACACCACCCCACACCACCAACACCGCATAGCATGCTACCAACATACTTGGTAAATTAACAGACACGGGTCGCTGCTGATTTCTGGTGGTTGGGGGGCCGATCAGGTAGGGAATTGGGCGCTCTCGCAGGCATAATCGGTAACGGATTACGGGTTACGGGTCGACTTTTATTTGTTTAGGGGTATACGAAATTTATAATCTCGTTTATAACCATATTCCACCTAAAAAACCCGTAACTCCGTAACTACCAGCCCGAATCCCGCGCCCCTAGGGGGTTTGCCTAGTTACGGATTCCGTTACGGCCCGTTACGGAGTTACGGATTCAGCCCGTTATTTCTCCAAATGTGACACCCCATCCATGATAAACTGGTCAGAATCCCTTAAATACTCCTTCAACTCAGTTACGGAGAGATTTCCGTAGTAAGTTTTTGTACCCTTGGTATCGAGCACCATTTCGCCATCATCAAACCTCCCAACCATGGTATATCTGGTGCCTTTACTGTCCTCCCTCACCACCTTACTCGCCCGATCCATCCCCATGCTACGAATCAGCCCCTTCAGTATTGTAAACACTGGCTTATATTGCTGCTCTGTGCTGGGAAAGTACACAAGATACTTGTTACCACTCTCCATCCACTCGCGCAAGATAACGTTGGCGGCGCTCTCGTTAGCACTCATGCTATCCTCAATAAGATCACGCGCCGCCTCGCCATTTATGACTTCTGCCATTGGATCGAAGCCGTTCAAATCAACCTCCTCCAACGCCTCCTTACATGAGGCCAAGAACACCTCACCCTTCCCATGGGCATATGGCTCAATGACCTCCTCACGAAGCCAAGCCTTCCATGCGTCAGCAGTAACGGTGTTAAGGGATGGCCTACAAACCCACACCCGCCTATTCTCTGCCCCTAACTTCATGGCAGCGGCCTCATTGCTATTCATCATGTAGCGTCTAAGGTTATTCACCCAATATGTAGCCCCTTGCTTATGCTCAATCTGGTTATGCTCCCGAGTTACCAGGTTCTTCATCCACCCTTCCTTGGCGGTGAACCGAGCATTAAGCTCGTTGATAAGGATCCATGTGCGGCTCTCAAGGTGGGAGTTAAACTTCTCACCAAGTCCATCAACTTCGACCTCAGCATAGTTGTCCACCCCGACGATGGAGCCAACGATCTCACCAAGCAACGACTTACCGATGCCTTGAAGGTTGGTAGCTATCAACACCGCCTGCGTCGTGCGCTCCCAAGGTCGGAGCACATAGTGAGCAATCCACTTCTCAATCTCGATGGGGAACTCCCCAGCCATGGTATGGATGAGCTTACGAAACGCAGCCTTGTAGCGTTCGCTAGTCTCCATCCCCTCCCACTCTTTGAATGGAATCCAAGTGTTTATTACATCCCCATGAAGCCCATATGACCGACTGGGATCCATGACGAAGCCGATGGCGCGTTGGCTGTCTTTCTTCTCAAGGAACTCCTTGCTTTTGTACTTACGCATCCGACCGCCAGACTTCGTGTCTACCTCCTCCCACTTATTGCTGGTAATGTCACGAAAGTTCTGGAACGTGTAGCTGTGGCCCGTAATAGCATCCCAAACAACAGGCTTGGGGAGGGTGACGATGACATATCTGGAGATCAGTTCTGCGAGGATTTCACACCCCTCAGGCGGCTCCTCAAGGTATTTGAACAACTCCTCGACTGTACCGCCGGCGCGAAAGTAATCGTCCAACCCCAACTTACCCTCAAACCCCTGAGCGGCGCCAGCCTTGCCTATGCTGCAAACTGTAACCTTGGCCCCACGCTCGATAAGCGCACCAGCCAGCTTACGAATAGCGAGGAATACACCAGCACCATACGTCCCTGGAGTTTGACCTACATCGTGGTCAAAGGAAATTACAACACTACGCCCTTCCCAAACGATATCCATTGATAGCAAGCGGGTCTTATTTGACACGCCTGGGAGTGCTAATACCGGCAACCCAGCCATGTACTCCCCACCTATTATTGCCTTTACCTCACCTTCTGTAATCCAAATAGGTTGAGAGGCGTCGGCAAGTACATCAACCCATTTAATGCGGCCTTGAGGCAGGTAAGGGCCACGATCCCCTGACCCCCGCTTCTGCCAATACTTCATACCAGGGCGAGGGATTAACAACCTCACCCGAGGGATTGGATCAATCTTCCCATCTGGGGCGTGGTAGGGAAACACTACCCCTGGACCAAGCAGCTCATGCATTCCAATCTTGCGACTGTCTGGGGGTGATGCAAGGTAGATGTCATTAATTGCTGCTAGCTCTTGAGATATCCCCTGTTTCTCAAGGTATTGGGTATACAGCTGCATCGGGGAGATTATGGGGGAGAGCTTTGGCCTCATAGCTCCTCCAAATCAAGTGCAAACTTCTTTACAAGGGTGATCAACGCCCTTACTTGTTTGCGGCTTAAATTCTTTCCAGAATGCATAGTAACTCTTCCCCATTGAACTTCAGGGAAATCTTGCATATCCTTAGCTGTATCTACAGCCCATTTTGCCTCTCTTTGTTGATTAGAGGAAATTGGACTATTGCGGCGTACCGCATCTTCAATTGCTGACATAATAAACCTCGAATTGACTTTACTTCGCAATAAATCCAAGGTAGAATTATGACTCTGGTGTGAGTCCTTCTCTCCTTGGACGCCTTGCCCCCCACTGAATTGACCATCGGTGGGGGGCTTTCTTTTGACACGAGCCTCTATTATACGCTGGTTCTCTTGACAAAAAAATACCCCCGCGAGTTGCGAGGGTATTTATATTTCTGGACAGTCAGTTAGGCAGCTTCAGCTTCCTCAACCTTGGGCTTGCGGGCCTTCTTCGGCTTGGCGACCACTTCGCCGGTTTCCGGATCAACCACTTCTGCCTTCGGGGCACGCGGCTTGCGTTCCTTCTTGATCGGGTTGCCATCGGCATCCAGTTCGACCGGCTTGGTCTTGGGAGTCCACTCTTCGGTGGTGAATTCCGCGCCGTCTTCCAGCACGGTCGGTACACGCATGGCCACATCTCCAACCGTGACGTAGGTCAGGTTGCGCTTGGCATTCGTGCGGGCCAGGCCGGTAACACCGTCGATGGTGACTTGGATGTCGTCGCCGACCTTGCGCATCACGTGCTCGACCAGACCAATACGCTTGCCATCGGCGGAAACCAGATTCAACTTGCTCATAAAATTCTCCTTGGAGGAAATTAGACCAGGCCAACCCCGATCTATGGCTCAAGTATAACCTATCACGATGAAAAGTAAAGGCATTTTCTAACTATTTTTCGTGTATTTCAGCATAGTTGTGCTATATTACGTATACGCGCGCGCGCGCGAGAGTGCCGCTAGCCAAAGGCTAGGACATCGAGAGTGCCTAAGTCGAAATTTAGTTACCCTTGGTCGTAGATTTCCGGTATAATAGGGGTTCCCTGGGGTAAGTCCCAGATACCACGGAGTGACTTAGATGAGATCTGAATACCAACGCCACGTAGCGTGCTCGGGTGCCCTCGCCCGTACCGCCGCCCAGCCCGTTCTGGGCAAAGACCTCCAACCGGAGTGGTCAGACTACGATGAGCGTCCGATGCCTATCGACGCGCCGACCTTCATGCCCCTCGGCAGCTCTATCCAGTACGACGGCAAACCCCTTTGCAACTTCGGCCTGATTGATCGGAGGATCGTATGAGCTTCATCCTCCACCTATGGGTCGTGACCTTCGTCGCCCTTGCCCTTCTCTATGTCGGTGCCTACCTCATCGACGCCTTCAACGATGTAGCCCGCCAAATCAAGGAGTTCTTTCATGAGTAATCCGCTTCCCCCCTCCATCATCGAGCAAGCCATCTACATCGTGAAAGAGCTTGGAATTTTCCCTGACAAGCCCTCGGCCCACGACTACGGGCGGCTCACCTCCAATCTGGCTATGCTGCGCATAAACGCCGTGCCGGATGAGGACTTCGACAAGCACTGGAAGATGCTCATCGAGAATGCGATGTATCCCGATGACCGTGACTTCCCCCACAATCTGTTCCTCCTGCCCCAGAAAGACAATATGCACTACAAGCTCTTGCTCAGTGCTGTCGACGACATCTACCAAAAGTATGGGGAATAACATGGACCTGACCCTTCAAGAACGTATCGACGAAGTGTTCGACCTCCGCCAAGAACGCTTGTCCATCCAGAAGAAGGTGGACATGATGAAGGCCAAGGAAGATGGCCTCGTGGCTGCTCTGGCCTCCGAAATGGAGGAGCTGGAGCTGCAAGAAGTCCATGGCGATCATGGAAAGCTGAAGCTCGGCATGATCGAATCTGCCGAGGTCACGAGCTACCCCGACCTGTATGCATACATTAAAGAAACTGGATCATTTGACCTCCTCCAACGCCGCGTGTCCCTGACTGGGGTGCGTGAGCGCTGGCAAGAGGGCAATGAGGTTCCTGGCGTGGCCCGCGTCCTGGAAACCAAGGCAACCCTGGGCAAATCCTAATCACTAACTGACGGAGCACTAAGCATGACAACTGAAATCGCAACCCCCATCGACTTCAAGGCCCTGATGGAAGCCGCTGCTAAGAAGGCAGTCGAAGCAACCAAGACCGAGGCCAAGCTGATCTCGTTCAAGTCTGGCGTCCTCTCGTTCAACGATCAGCCTGCGGCCGGTAACAAGGTCAATGTGATCGTCCTGGGCTTCGCCCACGAGAACCAGTGGTTCCCCAACGCCTATGACCCCAAAAAGGTCGTGTCGGCCGACTGCTGGGCTGTGGGCTACAACGAGGACTCCATGGCCCCCATCCCTGGGAAGGTGACCCACCTATTCCACGAGGGCGGCTGCGCCACCTGCCCGAACAACGAGTGGGAGTCTGACCCGAAGGGCGGCAAGGGCAAGGCGTGCAAGAACACGATGCGCCTCGGTATGGTGATCATGCCGAACGACCCCGAGGAGCTGGCCCAGGCTGACTTCCTGTTCGCCCGCATCCCCGTCACTTCTGGGAAGAACTGGAACAAATACGTCCAGCAGATCGGCAACGTTGTGAAGCGTCCCCCGTTCGGCGTCATCACCGAGATGTCCACAGTGCCGGACAAGGTGTCTCAGTTCAAGGTGAACTTCAAGTTCTCCGGCCTGCTGGACGACCAGCATCTGGAGGCGGTCATGCCCCTTGTTGAGCGTATGCAGACCGAGCTTCTGTTCGATAACGGGGTTAATACCCCCGAGGAAACGCCCGTAGCACCCCCTGCGAAGGGCAAGGGTAAGTTCTAGCAACTCGGGTAGGGGGTAGGGTTCGCCCTCCCCCTTTCAAACGATCCTACGACTACGCATAGGCAGAGATGATAACCTTTGACTTTGAAACTGCGGCCATTGAGCCGTACCCAAACTACCCACCCGAGCCGGTGGGTGTTTCCATTCAACTCGATGATTTCCCAGCCTGCTACTTAGCCTGGGGTCACCCTACGGAGAACAATTGTACCAAGGAGGCTGCCAGCTACTTCCTCAAATGGATGTGGGACTCTGGCCATGCCTTGTGCTGCCAGAACGCCCGCTTCGACATGGCGGTTCTGATGAAATGGTTCCCCGAGGTCGTGACTAGCTGGGGGTCGTGGGATCGCATCCACGATACGATGTACCTCCTGTTCCTCAATGACCCCCTGTCGCCCCTGGGCCTCAAACCCAGCGCTGATCGGTTGCTCGACCTCCCTCCTGACGAGCAGACCGCGGTGAGAGACTGGCTCGTACACAATGGAATAGTTCCCTCCAACACGAAGAAGTGGGGCGCCCATATCGCGGATGCCCCAGGTGACCTAGTCGGCACCTATGCGGGCGGTGATACCCTCCGCACCAAACTACTCTATGACCTACTCTATCCCAAAATCGAGGCCAGCGGGATGGTTGAAGCCTATGACCGTGAGCGGCAGCTGGCCCCGATCCTGACCCAAAGTGAGTTGGAGGGGATCCACGTCGACATGCCCAGGCTGGAGAAAGACATCGCCATCTACGAGGAAGCATTCGCTGAGGTCGAGCACCGCATCCTGGTAATCTTGGAGCAGGAGGATAATCCCGAGTTCAAGATCAGCTCTGGCGTCCAACTGGCCATGGCGGCGAAGGCTGTGGACATGACAGTCGATGATGACGACTGGCCTAAAACGCCAACAGGCAAGCTATCGACCGCACGTGATGTACTTGAGAAAGTCATCACCGACCCCGAGCTGTTTCACCTTCTTGCCTACCGTGGGGCGCTGTCGACCCTGCTCGGCACGTTCATGAAACCTTGGTATGAGAAAGGCCTGCTAACCGGCGGCATTCTCCATCCGCGGTGGAATCAAGTCAAAGGTGACCAGAATGGGGCGCTGACAGGTCGCTTGTCATCGTCTGATCCCAACTTCCAGAACATCCCTACCGAGTTCAAGATCAAAGCACCCGAGGAGTTGCCGGAGCTGCCCCATATGCGGGTATATGTACTCCCCGACCCAGGCGAGGTGTTCGTGTCAGCTGACTTCCACTCCCAGGAAATCCGCATGCTTGGCCACTTCGCTGAGGGGGCGATCAAGTACATCTACGACAACGATCCGGCTGCGGATATTCACCAGGTAGCAGCTGACATCATCTCCGACAATACGGGGCTGGCCCTAAGTCGTAAGCATACCAAGGTCGTGGCCTTCTCCATCCTGTACGGGGCGGGGGTCAAGACGATGGCCGAGCGTATGGGGGTCTCCACCTCCGAGGCTGCGAAGATTCGGTCGTCATATATGCGCACCCTTACGGGCGTCCAGGAGTTCATGGATCAAGTTGAGTTCCGCGCCTCCCAGAAGGAGCCAGTGCGCTCATGGGGCGGTCGCCTGCTATATGCTCCCCCACCCGAAATGGGGCGGAATGGGCGTATCTGGAACAAGGACTACGTGCTTCTCAACTACTTGATCCAGGGAAGCTCTGCGGATCAGACGAAGCAAGCGATCATCGAGTACCATAATACCAAGAAGCATGGACGGTTCCTGGCTACGGTACATGACGAAATCTGTATCAGCGTTTCGAAGAAGCATCTCAAGTCCGAGGTCGCCATTCTGAAAGCTGCAATGGAGAAGGGGGAGTTTGATATCCCTATGCGCGCAACGGTCGAATATGGCCCCAACTGGTACGAAATGGAGGAACTATGATTGATATCCCACGCACGAGCTACTCAGCCCTCACGAAGTTTGAGGACTGCCCTCTGAAGTACAAGCTCTCCTACATCGACAAGATCAACTACGCAGCCGGCCCTGCCGCGGCAAAGGGTACACGCCTCCACTTGGCCTGTGAGCGTTTCTTGAAGGGAGAGATTCCGGCCACGGCGCTGTCGGTGGACTTCATGCGCATCCGGCCACTCCTGGAAGAGGTTAAAGAGAAGGGCGCCAAGGCTGAGGAAATCTGGCTCATCCGCGATGACACCTGGGAGTTCCAAGACGAGGAGACACCCGACACGACCTTCAAGGCTATCGTGGATATCCACTGGATCGAAGATGGCATCTTGCATATCCGCGACCTCAAGACGGGTCGGCCTGGCAATTCCCACTATGATCAGCTGGAGGCGTATGCGGTCTTGGGGCTTATGCGCTACCCCGAGGTGGTGGAGGCTGTAGTGGCCCCCATCTACTTGGAGGGTGAGGGTGCCCATACCGCCTACCCCCGCGCCTTGGAGCCATTCCTCCAACAAGTATGGAAGGGTCGGTGGGACAAGCTGTATGAAGCAAAAGAGTTCCCCGCCACGCCGTCCAATGAGGCATGTAAGTGGTGCTCCTACAAGAAGTCCAAAGGTGGCGAGTGTGAGTGGGACTTCTGACCTAGAAAGTCGCATCGAGACGAAGGCAACTGCTCACGCACTCAAGCTGGGCATGTTGTCCTTGAAGCTCAACGTCAAGGGGCAGATCGGCTGGCCAGATCGGCTGTACTGCTACCGTGGCGAGACCATCTTTGTAGAGTACAAAGCTGCGAAGGAAAAGCCCAGGGCGATGCAGCTACATATCCACGAGAAATTGAGGAAGCAGCATATTCGCATCTTCGTCGTGGACAATTTGATCGATGCTTGCTATATCCTGGATAAATTCAAGGAGGAACGTGATGCGCTATACGCCGCACAAGTACCAACTGGAAGCAATTGAGTTCCTGCTGAAGAACCGCTATGCAGGTCTGTTCCTCGACATGGGGTTGGGGAAGACCTCCATCAGCCTGTTCGCGATAAAACAGTTGTCCGAGGCGGGGTTCATCAAGAAAGTGCTCCTCATCGCCCCCATCCGCGCACTCTACACTGTATGGCCCAATGAGATCGAGAAGTGGGGTGACTTTGAAGGATTGACCTACCACAACCTGCATGAGAGCAGACTACCGCCAACATCAGTCAAGGGGGCGCTCATCCACGCTATCAACCCCGAGTCGGCACTTCCATGGTTGAAGCGTGGTACGTTCTTCGGGGGTGATTATGACCTCCTGCTAATTGATGAGTCGGCGGAGTGGAAAAACCCCGCCTCCCAACGGTTCAAGGCAATAAAGAAAGGGCTAGGCGAATTCAAGTACAGGTGGATCCTCACCGGCACCCCCTCTCCAAACGGCCTGGAAGACATCTGGAGTCAGATCTACATCCTTGACCAAGGAAAGTCTCTCGGTCATTATATAACCCACTTCCGCAACGAGTTCTGCGTCCCAGATCGGTCGGGCTACAGCTACAAGGTCATCCCCCACTACAAGGACATCCTGTTCCGCCGGATCGCCCCATTGGTAATGCGCATGTCGGCGCGGGACAATATCGACATGCCCGACCTTATCATCAACCCCATAAGCGTTATCCTTCCACCTCCAGCCTTCAAGATATACAAGGCAATGGAGAAGGAGTTTCTGGCTATCCTTGGGAGTGGTGAAAAGGTAGCCTCCCCAAACGCGGCCGTGGCTGGGGGTAGATGTCGTCAAATATCGAATGGAGGCCTGTACACCGAGGATGGCGTAGAGCATATACACTATGAAAAGATCAACGCCCTGAAGGGGATCGTGGAAGATCTCAATGGCACCCCGCTTCTAATCTTCTACGAGTTTAACCACGATGAGGAGCGTATACAAACGGCGCTAGGGGGCGTCCCCAACCTTACCCGGACTAAGCCCCCCGACGAGCTTATCAAGAGATTTAACGAGGGTACAATCCCAGTATTGATTGGCCATCCTAAGACAGTTGGGGTCGGCCTTAATCTCCAGGGCGCTTGCTCTAACATCCTCTGGATGTGCCCGCCGTGGGATCTATACCTTCACGACCAAGCCAACGCTCGGGTATATCGCCAAGGTCAAAAGAACGCTCGGGTAGTAATCCACTACCTCATCGGCGAAAAGACTATGGACGCCAAGGTCTTGAAGGTGCTAGCTGAGAAGGGGCGGGAGCAAGAGGATCTGTTCAAGGCTATTGAGGATTACAAGAAAAATATTACCCTTGATTCTAGTTTTCCGGTATAGTTAAGGCTCTATTAACAACGTAGGAGTACCAAGATGATTGTAAAGATCCACGGAACCAGTGGCTCCGGTAAGACCACTATCGTGCGTAACATCTTCGATGAGGCAAGTCAGATCCTCCCCATCGGGCCGGTGAAGCGCCCTGAAGCATACAAGGTGGAGCACCCGTTCCTCAAGCGTCCCCTGTACATCCTGGGGCCGTATGAGAACAAGTGCGGAGGGATGGATGGGGTGAAATCTATTGACAAGCAGATCGAGCTTATCGAACACTACGCCGAGGAAGGACATATACTCTATGAGGGGCTTCTGCTATCAACCTACTACGGGCGCTTGGGTGCCATTACGGAGAAGTGGGGCAACTCCCATATCTTCGCCTTCCTCAACACCCCCATCGAGGTTTGTATTGAGCGGGTTATCCAGCGCCGCAAGGAGCGCGGTGTCCTCACCCCCCTCAACGAGCGTAACACGCGCAAGCGGATCGTACCAATAGAGGCACTCAAGAAGAAGCTCATTTGGTCGGGCCGGAACGTAGTCACCTTGGAGTGGAATGGTGATCCTACCGGCCAGGTGCTAGATCTGTTCGAGGGGGGTCACGATGTTAGCTGATCTAAAATTCTGGATCACCGAGCGTGAGGCGATCCGCGTCAAGAAGGAAGCTGGCCTGCCGAGACCATGGACAAAGGACCCTATGCTCGCCACCTACCGCTTCTGTAACGTCCACCGCGAGGATGACAAGGTGACGCGCTACATCAAGGAGCACTTCCGTGACCCCTACGATGGACACCCGTCCATGATCCTCAACATGATTATGTGCAGGTTGATCAACTGGCCGGATACCCTCGGCAAGATCGGCTTTATCGACAACTGGAGCAAAGAGCGCCCGACGTTCATAGCTACCATGAAGCACTTGACTGACCGGCCTGGGAAGGTCTGGACAGGTGCCTACATGATCACCGCCGAATCCGATGGATCCCCCAAGTATGAGTCAGTGGCCAGGACGCTCGATGCAGCAAACGATTCGTGGGATATGGATAGTTGCGTCAATGCTTGGCATGACCTCCAAGACCTCCCCCGCGTTGGTAGCTTTATCGCTGCCCAGATCGTGGCCGATCTCAAGCATACAAGGGTTCTTGGTGACGCCCCCGACGGGGACACCTTCTGCGCCCCAGGGCCTGGATCGGTGCGGGGGTTGAACCTCCTCCGTGGTCTCCCACAGGGAACTAAATGGGGCCAGCCGAAGTTCCAAGCTGAGCTCAATAAGGTTCGGCTGGAAGTGTCAGATGTGATCGATGTGGACGCCCAGGATATGCAGAACTGCCTGTGCGAATTTTCTAAATGGAAGCGTGGATACGCAAGGAGCAAATACTAATGGACCTCACAACCAGAAACGTGAACACCGGCCTCAACGACATGTTGTGGAAGATGCGGAGTAGCGGCCAACTCTACACCTCGCGGGGCGGTGACGTCCTCCGCATCATGGAGCCGGTATTGGTAACCTACGTCCAGCCCAAAGAACGGGTGCTGTTCAATGCGGAACGGGATGCCAACCCGTACTTCCACCTCATGGAGAGCCTCTGGATGCTCGCAGGCCGGAACGATGTGAAGTGGATCGCTGCGTTCAATAAGCGGATGCGCGAGTTCAGCGACGATGAACATCACTTTCATGGAGCATACGGCCACCGCTGGCGCCGCCACTTCAAGACGGATCAGTTGATGGATCTCATCCACCTCCTCGAACATGAGCCCAATACCCGCCGTGCGGTCTTAGCCATGTGGGATCCCAGGGCTGACCTCGATGCCGAGTCGAACGACCTGCCGTGCAACACCCATATCTACTTCGACATCGTGGATGGGGAGTTGAATATGACGGTGTGTAACCGCTCCAACGACATTATCTGGGGGATGTTCGGCGCCAACGCTGTGCATATGTCCTTCCTCCAGGAAGTCATAGCCAGTATGCTCAACCTGCGGGTCGGGCTGTACCGTCAGTTTTCCAATAACGCCCACCTGTATCTTGAAATGGGACAAGGGCGGGAGCTAATGGCTCATGTACCCACGGAGACATATGACCCCTACCTATTTGACGGTGTTCGCCCCTACCCCATCGTGGCCGACCCCAAGACCTGGTTCTATGACCTCGAAAACTTCATGGAGGAGGGTGACTACACCGAGATCAAAAATCCCTTCTTCCATGAGATCGCCATCCCAATGTGGGATTCGTGGTTCTCACGGAAGGAGGGGCGGGACAACGGCATTAAGGATCTGCTCAAAATGCCCGACTGCGACTGGAAACGGGCGTGTATGGAGTGGATTAACCGGAGGGCTGTATAATGGGCTCCATCACTAGCAAGCTGCGAGATCTGGAGGAGGTCATCTCCACCTACCCCGCCATAAGTACCATCCAACGGTATCGCAACGGTAATCGGGTCAAGCGGTTCCACACCGTGGACACCCTGGTAGGGGAAACTGTGGGACATCACTCAGCAAATATGGCCATCCTTTGCGTGCTCCTTTCCGAGGACAAGCCGAGCGTCGCCCTTCTCATGGCGGCACTGACCCACGATATGGCTGAGCAGTTCACCGGCGATATTCCGGCCACGGCCAAGTGGGCCAGCGACCCTCTCAAGGAGGCACTCGACGCAATGGAGCGCCGCTTTGACCGCTACTGGTTCAACTCCTCCCCCCTCACTCCGAGGGAGTGCAAGGTGCTGAAGCAAGCCGACATGCTCGACCTCTGCTTCAAGGCGTTGGAGGAGATCAATATGGGCAACAATCAATTCCGCCCCATCCTGGCTCGGGGCATCGACTACCTGCGTACAAACGAGCCACTACCTGCAACGAAGCAACTTCTCAAGGAGATCAGTCATGAGTGCAAATAACACCCAAGTCGGCGGCGGTCACTATAAGACCCCCATCCAGCACTGGGACTACGTGGTAGCCAACGACCTGGACTACTTCCAAGGCCAGATTACCAAGTATGTCAGCCGGTGGAAGAAGAAGAACGGTATCCAAGACTTGGAGAAAGCCCACCACTTCCTGGAAAAGTACATCGAGGTTGCCAAGGCTCAGGCTGATATGACCGAGGAGGAGCGTTTCCAGGCCGAAATCGGGATATCGCGCCGCCGTGAAAGGGCTGCGTAGGGGTCTGGAAGGGTGCTCAGTAATATCCCGCCGAGTACCCTTACCCTTTACCCTACCGGCCTCGCGTTCGTCGATTCTACGACTCCACATAGGCAGTAAATGAGGGCATATTATGTCAATACTTGATAGAAAGCGGTACAATCAGTTCTACGCACGCGTTGATGGGTGTTGTTGCGTTTATTGCGGGGGTGTAGCTACTACAGCGGATCACATCCCTCCAATAAACAGCGTAGCGTCAAGGGGTACAATTTACTTTAACAGTCATGGGATTCCTCTTGTAAAGGTTCCAGCTTGTAGTAGGTGTAATGGATTGCTTGGGGCGCTAGCTCTGGATACTTTTGAAGCCCGACAAAACTTCTTATTTACAAATTACAAAATAAGTAGTGGATTGTTAGGAAACTTTACAGGTAGAAAGGAGATTGAAAATCCTAATCCAAAAAAGGATAGAACATCAGACTTAGCTATTGGGGGTAAGGTAAAGCAACTAAGGCTTGATATGGGGCTTTCACAAACGAAATTTTGGGGAAAATTGGGGATTCAGCAAGGTACAGGAGCAAGGTATGAGTTGGGGTGCCATACAATCCCCGCTGTAGTTATTGATAGACTCGCTAATGTATTTACTTGCCTTTAATACTAGGGTATATTTAAGGCTCGATGTACCACTATGGAGATTGAAATGACTGGTGAACAACTTACTGCCCTCAGATGGGGGCTTGGGAAAACCCAACATAGCTTCTGGCGCAAACTAGGTGTTAGCCAAGCCTGTGGCTCCCGTTACGAGGCAGGGCGTGATATGCCCCTCCCCGTTGAAATCCTTTTGAGCATCGTGTATGCCCCCACCCCCACCGAGGCCGTTGAGCGTCTCAAGGAGATTCGCCGTGGCTGATTCCTATCGTATCATGCAAGTTACCGAGACAGGTGAGGCATTCTGTATTGAGGATGGGCTCCCCATGGAGGAGGCCGAGGAGTGGATTGGGAAGAACGCCCACCTCTACCCCGAGTGCGGATTCAACATTGAGAAAGTGATCGATGACCCGTACTACTCCGATGAACCTGACGAACTTGACTTCGAGGCCTGACATGAAAGACGAAGACTATGCATATGAGCAACGTCGCCAGCGTCGGCTGGACGCAATGACCCCGCTCAATAAGGGGGTCGGCACGGTGATCCCCTTCAGCCGCACGGTTGATCGTGACCCGAACCCGCGCATCCCGCTGTCGGTGCCGGAGAACAGCTACCCGAAGATGAGCAAGCGTGAGGCTGCGGTGTGGTTCGTGATCGGCGCGGTTCTTGTTGCTTGGTGGACGGGGGTGTTGTGATGGTCGCACCGGACAAACTGACTCGCGGCATGGTTATAGACGAAGAACTTAAGGCTGAGATTGAACTCCGCTATAACGGATGGGACGAACTGCGCCAGCAACTCGATACCGCATGGGCGCAAGCACACCGATTGGCGCTTGAATTGGAGTGCCTGCTACTGGACACCAAAGACAATGCAGTTGTTAGCAAGTGGTGGGACTCAGGCATGGAAGCACTGAGCGAGTACCAAGAACTTAAACCAGGAGCCAAGGAAGAAGCCGAGGCATGGGGGTCAATAAGAAAGGAGCCAATATGAGCCTACGCCCAGTAATGCAGCAAGTATTAGCCAAAGCGCAATACGAACTAGGAAATTACAAACAACTTACCAAGGAGAATAAAATGCCACATGAAGATTACTGCTACGCATTAGAACGTGAAAACCATGCATTGAATGAAAAGTACGAATCCCTGCGCCAGCAACTCGCCGCAGCACTGGCGGCTTGCAAGCTGAAGGACTCGATACTTGAGCGCCTGATTGCCGGAGACAAGCCCTACATGAGCGAGTATCAACAGGCCCTCGCCCTCCAGCCCGATGACTCCGCGCTCAAGGCTTGGTTAGGAGAGCCTGTTGCTTGGAAGCACGACAGCCCAACGCGGCACGATGCAATAACCAGCAGCGTCAAGGAACTACTGCAAAAAGCCAATTCCGGGTACCTAATCAGGCCGCTCGACAAGACCGAGCATTACACCATTCCACTCTACGCACCGAAGGGATTGAATCATGGCAACTGAACAGGACTACTGGAATCAGATGTACGCGAACGCCTGTGACCAAAACGAGGTATTGTCCCTGCGCCAGCAACTCGAAACAGAACGGATGCGACTCGCGGCCTGTGGTTGTGTGGCTATGGCAAACATTCCAGAGTCAGCGGCCAAAACGCGGGAGATGCTTCCACAGTATCGTAGCGCGTCCTGTGACGATGTTGCTGCTGCCGTTGATCGGGAGATGTCCCTGCGCCAGCCGAAGATGAAAGAGGTCAAGATGGAATGCTTCTTGATTGATGGCGAACTGATATGGCGCGACGAAAACCAGTCTGTTCTTCCCCACTGGATTCGCCAGCCACAGTATGACAAAATTGCGGTGGTACCAACATGAACTTCGCTCAGATGCTATCGATGGACGTGAAGCCGTTGCCGGTGCACCCGCGCGAGAAGAACAGTCAGTGGCGCGACCCGACTGTGATGCATGAGGCGCGCCACTCCAAGGCAGTCGAGAAGTATTGCAACGCCATCGGCAGTGAGTGGCGCAGGACAGTCGAGATTGCCGACCGGCTCGGGATGCACCGCATGTCGATTTTCAAACAGTTGGTGCGCTACGTCGAACTGGGCATCCTCGAACGCCGTCCGGTCAGCGAGGAGTACAACCATCACACAGGTTGGGAATGGAGGGTCAAATGAACATCTTCGCCGTCGCCGTTCTTGGCATCGTGTTGATGCTGGCCGCTTATGGACAGGGGTGGGACGACGGGATTGCCCGCGTCTGTCCCCTCCCCGCTACTGTTGATTCAGAATCGCATCCAACTGTGCCTGCCGCCCCTGCAGCGCGGCCCCCGCACCTCCCAACATCCCGCCTTGGGGTAGCATAGCCGCAGGATCGGGGACAGGGCCAGCAGGTGCCTGTCTCCGCATCGGCGGGTCGGGTTGCATCGTCCCCTGCCGCAGAGCCTGCAGCAAGAATTCGATGAAGCGTGGGTCGTTCTGATCCATGATTTACTCCTTGGTCGTTGCTGCCTGAGCGCAGGAGGGGGCCGCAGCGGCGTACTTGGACGTGCAGAGCACCTTCAGGGCGTCGTCGGCTTTACCGAGGCCGGAGAAGCTGCGGGAGGTTTCGCGGATGCCGCACTCGTCGTCAGTCCAAGACGTACCGACCGAGAGTCCAAATCCAACGCCTGCACCCCCAATTGTGGATGAACCCATGCAAGGCGCGGTGGGATACACGTTGCCGCTGAAAACGGAAGGTGTGTTCTTTGGAGAGGTGATTGCAAAATTGACTCCCGAGGATGAGCCACCGGATACAGCCTGACCGACACCACCTTGGCCGATGCCGACACCACCGGCAGCGAACGAGGTTGCAGTGGCGCGGGTGTCGTTGCTGATGCGATTGCTCACATCGACGCCGACCGCTTGCAGGTTGGTCTGGTTCGCGGTGTTGTAGGTCTTGTCGCCGCCAAGATCGAAGGCGAACGCGTTAAGGGACAGGACGGATAGGAACAGCAGGAACAGGTGCTTCATGGTATTTCTCCTTGACAGGGTTGGTTTGGACGCACGACCCAATGCACCATTGGGCAGGAGTCGTGCATCCGGTTAGGAACAGCAGTAAAAATAGGTAGTGCATCAATACCCAATCGCGATCCAGTTGAACGGTTCAGTTGCTCCGCTTGTGGTTGACCCAGACTGAAACCGCTTTCTCACAGAAAACCCTGAAGAACTGATTGCATCGACAGTAGTAGAAAACAACTGAGTTGTGGTGGCGCCTGTGACCATGGTAGTCTGAACAGAGGCTACAGCAACCGGAAAGATTATTGGAAATGCCACTGCGAGATCGGATGCTACAGTGGCGTCTGATCCCCACTGAATAATTAACCCGTTTGGCAGGGTCACATATCCATTGCTACTTTTTGAGAACGGCATTCCCGGCATGTTTATCTGACCATCGACTAAGACCTTCATTATGTCCGTGCCATCAGTCCGTTCAAGGGTCAAAGTTCCGTCAAGCGGCGTCGGTGCGGATAATACAAAGGTTTTCGACTGATCTATGGCGCTACCAAACTGTAACTTTTGGCCCGCATTCATGGTCAATGTTCCGGCCATGAACCCACCAGTCAACGCCAACTTTTCATTATCTAGCTCTTCGATAGCCAGTTGAACGTTGGCTGCAGCAACATTTCCTGCTGGAGTAAAGCTGGTAGTTGCTGCTGTAGGTGCGTTGGGAGATGGGTGTACATGATCCGCACGCGAAGCAAATACGGACGATCCTGCGTTTGCCGTCCCATCGGCCAACGGTAAGGCACTACTAAGATCAGGCTTGCTGCTTAGAGCAATCTGAGTCTCACTGTCCAATTCGGAAATCGCCAACTGGACATTCGCGCTGCTTATCGTGCCGGTGGGAATGAACTGCACGTCGGACGCGAGCGTCGCACCTGATACGGTCAGTGTGTACCAGCCGGTCGGATTGGTGACGCTACCAGTGACGTAGTGCAGTTGCGACCCCACAACAACCAGCGTGGGCGATGCAACCAGCGTCACAGGATCATAGACCGTCAGCGTACCTTGGACGGACACAGCATAGTAGTCACCACTGGTCGCAGGATCAGCAGGCAAAGTACCGGGGGACGCATCGAAATAGCCAAGGAACTGAGAACTGCTAGTCGGCATCTGCAGGATCGGCACCTTGCCGCTGGCGTCGAGCTTTACTGTGCCGAAGGCGACGTTGCTCTTGATAAGAAGTTCGGGGATCGCAGGATTGGAAACCCCGATGTCGATCATATTGACGTCGGAGGAGGTTATCCCCGCAATACCAGTTATTGGCCCTGCATCGCTAACGGCCTTGATGATGTAGATCTGGGCGATGTTCTGCGGACGGGTTTCACCATCACCAGTCGCGCCGATAGACAGACCAGCTACAGCATTGGCTACCGACACGTAAGTGCCGTTGAGATTGACCGTTACCGCATCGCCGCCCCCAGCCTGGATGCTAATGCCAGTAAGGGAGGCATCGGTATTCGCTTGCCACGGACTTCCTGCGGTAGCAGCACTTACCCCCACCCCTGCGATCTGGAAGCCAGCCGCGTGAGAATGACCTGGATCATTCACCCCGTGAGTATGTGCAGGCTGGGACGCACTGTGAGCATGGCCAGGATCAATCAAAGGATGTACGTGGCCTGGATCGCTGGTCGCGTGAGTGTGACTGGCAAATGCCGCAACTTGCTTGCTACCGACTGCCCGTGCTGCCGACTTACCACGAATGAACTCATCGCGCATATCTGGCACGTTGAAGGTATCCACCCCATTCCCTGCCCCATAGATCGTGCTAACTACATTAAACAGATCGGAGTAGGTGGTGCGACTTACAGCTTGGCCGTTGCACTCCAGGAACCCTGCAGGGGCCACATTCCCAGCATAGGCAACTACTGAGCCGGTAGGCATCCCAGTCGCCGTGGCAAGGAAGCTGGTGACATAATCCTTGCTAACGGCACTCCGCCCATTGGCGGGGGTAGCACCACTGAGTTGAAGATCGCCCGTCATCGGGGCGCTTCCATCACGAGGCAAAGAGCCAGTAAGGGCAGCGGCAATATCGGACATGGTGGGATTGGCCCACGTAGTCTCGATGAGAGTCCCTGGAACTACAGGGTTTCCAGCGGGGAGTGAATAAACCCCTTGAGCATTACGTGGCATCAGTACTCCTCCTCATTTGCACTTCTGATCCCTGCAACAGTTGCAGGTGCGGAGAGTGCGCGCTTCATTGCATTACGGTACACCGGATCACCAAGCAAGAGCCGCTTGGCATGTTGACTACTATTCACCCCACCGAGCATGAGGGCAGGGATTCCACCCCCAGTAACAACCCCAGCCGCATCACGGAGGAACTGGAGTGGATTACGATTGCCCATTGGATTACGCGCATGGGTCACTCCTTGAGCTTCCTCAGCCAGCCGTTGGAGGTCATAGGTTGCATCCAGCGAGTTCGTGGCGCGGTTATTCGACTGCACCCCACGCATGAGTTGTTCACCCGATACGCCCTCACGCGATCCCCCTGCCCTGCGGAGAGCGTGAATATTGGCGGCCGATTGACGGATTCCTGGGAGGTCAAAACCTTGGCGAACCGCGGTGTCATTCAGCCGCGCCTTGAAGCCGAGAGCCAATTCATTAACCAACTGCTGAGCGTTGTTATTACCACGAGTGGCGTTGAGACCCTCGAACATGTTCTCGATGAAGTTGTGGGCACCTTGGCCGGAAATCTCGCCACTACGGATGCCAGCCCAGATCTTCTGATTCATCTCTTGCTTGATCGCATCCGCCACATCGTCGGATACATAGTACCGGCCCTTCATTGAGTCGATAGCGCTATCCGCGACATTCTTGAGTTGATGGGTCGCCCTCATGGAGGTGCCTGCAAGAGCAGCACCGAAGTCCTGAGAGTTCATATCGCTGAGGCGATCAAGAACCTGTGCACGGTTGCCGGTAGGCAGTACGCGCCCTGGAGGTACACTCATATCAGCGGCCTCATTGAAGAGGTCACGAGTGACACGCTCCTTGGCGAACCGTTGAGGTGCACCGCTTATCGGCATCGCCTCGACCTGGCCCTCAAGGAACTTGACTACCTTACCACGAACCGTCGATTGATCCGCAGCGTCCCCAAGGGTCGGGTAGATACCCCGCTCCATAAGGCGTTCGGCGGCTTCTGAACGGGGTATAGAACGCGTGAGAACGCGTGTAGCGAGCTTTCCAGCGCCCTCCCCTATAGCTCCCCCTACCCCGCCCTCTGCTACGTCCGTAGCGAGGCCCGCATAGTCAGGGGCTTCCGACCTCATACCCCCAATTGTAGCTCCAAGGGCTGCTGCACGGGGCAATGACTTGCGGAAGGTATTGGCACCCTTCATGACTTTGGCTGCAGGGGCGAGTTCGGTGAGGACGTCACCAACAACCTCCGTGGCGCCAGCGGCGGGGGAGGCAGCAGTACCAGCCTTGAGCAGCTCGATGTCCTTGGCCGATGGGAGCCAGCCTTTCTTCTCCGCCCACTCCTCCATGGACTTCGGCAGAAGGGTTGTACCCAGAGCACGAACCGTCTTGGAGCCAGAAGTAGCAATGCCGGTCTCAAGAGCCTTGCCCCAGCTCTCGTTGGCTTGATCCCCCATATCGTCCTTGAGGGTACGCGCCACGACTTTGGGGGCTGCGGGAACAGGAGCTGCTGCGAACCGTTCCCAAGGTTTCATAGAGGGGGCAACAGCACCTTGCTTCGCACGCTCTCCAGCCACCTCGCGCCCCAAGGCCGCATCAGTAGGGTTGGCGGAGACCTCTTGCTCCAAGATAGCCAACCGAGCACGATCACGAAGGGCTTGATCAGCGGGAGACACTTGCATGCCTGTCTGGACGGGAACGTCAATTCCCGTCCCACCGGCAGGGGCGTCAATTGGCTGAAATCGTTCCCAAGGTTTCATGGAGCACCCCAACTTTCTTGGCGTCCAGGATCACCACCGAGGAAGCGCATTCCATCAACGATGTCCCCAGGCTTGGGAGCGTCGCGAGGTGCCGCAGGTGCCGTAGGAGCACCAGCCCCGCCACCGACCAGAGCAGCTTGCAACTCAGCCTTGTGGTTCCGTACATAGTTGTCTATATACTGCAAGCTCTCGGCCAGTTGCTCCTTGCCTTGAGCACGATCCAGGCTGGAGAGGGTATTTACAAACTTGTCCCACTCTTTGACTTGCATGGAGCCGAAGGATTGGCCGACCGCCGCCTTTGCAGCAGCCAAGTTGATCATCGTGATCTGATCCTTCAAGGCGTTGAGCTTCTTGCCAGCATCCACGGTGCCTTGCTTGAGTGCGAAGTCAGGCATGTACTGATCAATATTACCAGTGTACGCCTCAAGCTCGGGGCGGATGGCGCGCTTGCCCGTCTTGTCGGGCGGGAGAAGCAACCCCGCAAGGGATGTCTCGATGGGGGCCAGAGCGCCCAAGGAAGCATTGACAGCGTTCTGCTTAACCCGTTGGGCCTCCTCTGCCTTCTCACGCGCCCGATCACGTTGGTCTTGGAGCCGCCCCTCAGCAACAGCAAGGTTGCCTTGCCCGATTGCCGAAGTAACTGCACGGTTTGCAGCACCCTGTTCCTCACGAGAGACAAGGTTCTCGCGGTGAACCATCAACTGTTGAGCACGAGAGGCTTGAGACTGCATGGCCTGCTCGATCTGCTTCGTCTTGAGGAGGGCCAGTGCCTCGGGGAAGTTTGCCCCTTTGGAGAGGTATTCCTGAGCCACCTTCTGGGCGCGGGGGAGCTTGTACATCTCTGCTGCAAGCCCCATACGACGAGCATTGTCTGCTGACAGATCGTTGGGGTTGCTCATGTCGAGGGGGACTTGCTGAGAAGTCTCCTCGATCTCAGGCTCAGCCAACGCACCCTGCCCTTGCTTCAACGCCTTGGTCAAAACGGTCTTGGTAGCTGGCTCATTCATCCGACGAGTGATGTCATCGTACCGGCGCAACTCTTCCTTGTTCAGCACCTCGCGCTCGGCTTCAGTCTGAGTAGTATTGTAGGTGCCCAGGCCGCGTTGGAGGGCTGAGGCAACCCCGCCCATCCAGCCGGTATTGAGAACATTGTTCCCAAGCATGCGCGGGGCATCCGCCTCGGCAAGCTTGTCTGCTTGGGCCTGCTTCAGGTTGCGCGAGAGGATCTCAGCGCGGCCAGCGAAGTCCAGGTCAGGGTCTTGAAGATCATAGGAGAGTGGCATATTGATTACCCGTAATTGGTCGAATTCCAACCGTTGGTAAAGTCAGCTGCACCTTGCTGAGCTAAGGTTGGGGCTGCAGTATTTCCTGCCTTATTCCATTGATCGATGCCGGTCGAAGCAATCCCACCAAGTTGCTGCCCCAGTTGGTTGTAGCCTTGTTGAACACCTGCGCCAGCAACTTGGCCAGCTTGGGCCGATGCAAGACCGTTGACACCCTCTGCGTTTTGCACGTTGGATTGCCATCCTTGGGCGGTCGGAGCTTGAACGCCAGCGTAGTTGCCCTGTTTCCAGTAATCCGGTTGAGCCGTCCCAGCCTGGATTCCGGTGCGGGTTTGATTCAACGCACCGAGTTGGTTATTCATGAGGTTCTGACCCTCAAGCCAGGCCTGCTGACCGCCCAGGACTGCCTTCTGGTTCATGTCGTTGAAGTTCCGACCCAACTGATCTTCCATGATCGCATTGGCATTTCCGGAACCGAACCCTCCACCCATGGCCGCAGCACGAGCACGTTGGGCTGCAGCATTCTGATCATAGCCAGGCTGGAGCTGGCCACGGAGGGCGTTCATGACGTCGTTGTTCACGCCGAACTGTTGCCCCATGCCCCCCATGATCTCGCCAGTCTTTCCACGGAGAGCATCCATATTGGCTTGATCGCCAGCGCCGAGCGTCTGGGTGTAGTTCCCATTTGCATCGAAGCCCATGGAGGTTCCCATGGCATTCGTGCCGGAGAGCCGATTGTTGGAGAGCTGATCAGCCAACGCTTGCTTATTAAGGTCTTGTCCCCACAGTTGATTCTCACGGTTCGTCGCATTGGCCCAATCCATGTTCTCCCGCGTCATGTCCTGAGACATGTCAGCATTCTGACGGTTGAACAGGGTGTTATATATCCGTGCCTCGTTCTGAGCATCATTGGCACTCTGCTGTGCCTTCTTGGATGTCTTAGACGCTTGCGAACTTCCATATGCGCTTGTTGCCGCGCCGACTACTGCCCCACCAACTGCTACCCATGCCATTATGGTTTCTCCTCAAGTTGCAGCAAGCGGTCGTACTCAGCATACGTCTTGCAGATTATCCGATCTTCGATCATATCAACATCCCCAGCCTCAGCCGGATTGATGCCGTGAATGGTAGTCCACACCGTGTCCTCGTGGGCGTATACAACCCGCTTGGTACCAGGCTTGCTAATAAAGGTCAGAGGGGCACGAAACTCTTCAACGCCATCCTCAGTCAGCACCGATACATGCCCCTTCGTGATTATGTTCAGGTGACCATGACGGTGAATCTTTCCAATTACGATGGTTCCTGCGGGAAGAAGGATCTCACGCGCATAGACGTTATCGGCAAACCGATGGGTGAGAGGGAAGATGTCCTCACTCTCCCCAACGGGGAATACGGAACACAGAGCAGCCTCCATCGCAAGGATGCCCTCGCGGGAAGCAAGCTTGACCCCCTCGGGGATTGCCGGAAGCAGCTTGACGAAAGAGGTGATGTCGTTCATATCACGCCACCCCTCTCATAAAGCCAATCCGTGGAGACCCATACCACCTCAGCGGGGGTGGTGACGGAGAGGCGAATCGCAGCAGCGTAGCCAATCCCTACAATGGATGCCCAGTATTTGCTAGATTGTGACCCCCCAGCCCACACGTCGTTGGTGCTCCACAGGGATTGATTCCACACGCCATACGACGCAGAGTTGAATGCTGCAGGAGGCGGCTGGGTAGCAAAGTCAAAGTCCATGTTCGCCCCGGCGCGGTACTTGAACTCCCCAGCGAACAGGAAGGTCGGGCGGAACATCTTGAAGTGCTTGTTCTGACCTGGGAGCTTGAAGTACGAGAAGGCTTGCTGACACTCCGCGGTGATCATTTCGCCGCCAGTACCGTCAAGCTTAACGCCGTCAAGATACCCCTCCCAAGCGCGGTAGACAACCCCATTCTCACCATATACAATGGAGTCGAAGATCGGCCACCAGCAGTTAGCGTGCATCCCTGTAAACATGGACCACGCCTTCGTGATCGTATTGTAGACCAACTGGAACGTCTGCTCCGGCACGACGCCAGGGACGTTGATAATCATCATGTTCGCGGCGGGGTAGAGCAGAATTGCCCACCCGTAGCGATAGCTGCCCTCACCAATAACTTCACTGATGAGGTTCTGAATCCTCTGAGACAGGGCGTTGTCGAGGACGGAGATGTTATCCGGCTTGGCCAAGGAGCCAACTGTAATCATACCGTAGCGGGTAAGGATGGCGATGTCCCCACCGAAACGTGCAGTACAGCGGCGGGTGAAGGTGGCGCCGGTGTAGAACGTACCGACCAAGGACCAAGTCTCCAAGGCGGAGGGGTCAATCCCTTTGTAGATGCACATGTCACCTGCGGAGGAGATTGCTACCAAATAGTCATCCGGCCCATAGCCAGAGTCTTGAGTATACACAACCAACGTTTGGAGGTATCCGCCACGTGCGAAATTACCGCCAAAGTCGAAGTAGGTAGCCACCCCCCATACTTGCTCAGGCGGGAGATACCAGCCCTTGGTGCTGTTCTTCTCGACGGCCCAAACGCGATGCTGGTGGATGCACGGTACAACGAGGTCGGCGGGATCGACCCCAGCCCACGTGTAGGGGGTCGTACCGTCACCAGCTACTAGGCGGTGGAGTCCGTCATCGGAATAAAGAATGCCGTCATCTACGCCGTTAAACGCAATCATATGCGTCCCCGCCACGTTGGCGAAGTTCGTATGCTGCCAATACGAGTTTGTAGAGGCGCACTCAGGCGTTCCTGCGGAGTAGTCTCCAGGGGCAGTAATGTCCATCACCTGAGATTGATCAACAGCAAACAACTTGCTAGTCCCGTCGGAAGAGACAAACGTCATGAAGCTATTAACCTCACCGTCCAACCCCGTCGCATGCTCCTTGTACCCCTTCCGAACCCGACAACCAAATGGCTCGGGGAAGAAGTTACGCATGATGATCGCATCCTGCTCCGGCATATTCGAAATCGGATTGAATGCGTTCAACCCGCCAGTCGGGGCGGGTACGGTGGTGGAGAGGCTGATGTTATTTTGGGCCATTACGGAGTCCCAGTATTCCAATTGCCATCAGGTACGTTGTACATTGTAAGCCACGGAGTCTTGAAGCTGTTAGCTAGGCCAAGCACCGGCCCGCCATGGTCTTGCCCAGTAATCGCATCGAGCACGCGAGTGAAGTCACTGAGGTTAGCGGTGATATCCAACCCCTTCGCCTGCCACATCTTGAGCTTGAGGAACTTCACCATGAGCCAGAAGTCAAAAGTGATTACATCAGAGTCGTTGGTGATAAAGTTCTTGTACACGGTTGGATTTTGCCAGTCTTGAACCCAACCATCCGAGATATATTGATAGTCGAAGACGTGACCATCTTGGCCTGGGACGGGGAGGAATTCAGTCTTGCCACGAGCGACGCGGTAGCGAGCAAATGGGCCGACCGAGATCAGCGCGTTGGTGAGAACTTGCCAGCCTTGGGGGGATACCGGGCCATAGGCAGGGCGGCGGTTGCCATAGTCCCACAGGGTCTGATTCAGCATCCGCCCGAAGTCCGTGGGGGCGGGATACTGCCCTTGACCAGCCACGGAAGTGATAACGTGGGTGCGGGTGAGGAACTCCCAGTCGAACACCATGACCAGCTCATTACCGGCTGCTTGCAGGAGGCCAAGCAGTTGAATGTTCGTTGCTTCTTGAGAGGTAACAAGCTCGTTCGGTGCTTGGAGGCCCAACTCCATCGCCGCTTGGCGTGCTACCTGAAGTGCTGTACCTTCCATTATTTGAGCCTCGACAGTTTGTAGATGGCTTTCACGTACACAGAGGTGAGGCCGTCGTACAGGTTTTCCAGGGTGGGGTCACCGTTGCAGGTCTTGTTGCGCATCCGCATCAACTCGACGTAGCACTCTTCAAGCGCCTTGGCGGGGGTGGCCATCGGGGAGGGGGGAACCTGGTCACCGAGGCCGATCATAGCCTCAGTGAGCTCGTCAATAGCGTCCCGAGCGCCCTCATAGAACTCCCCGAGGGCCATATGTTCGGCGTAACTCTGCGAGTACAAATGAGCCTTGTGGGCCGCATCTGCGTCCTTAAATACCAGATCTGTAATCGCAGAGATGTCTGACATTACGCCGCCTTTGCCTTGGGCTTCTGAGCATCCAGAAGTTGCTGCATTTGGGTCTTGAGGAGGGCGATCTCATCATCACGCTTCTCAAGCTCTTTCACGATTTTGTTGTTTTCGGCCTCGCCCTTGGCGGCGTCGAGGAACATTTGGGCCTTACGGCGCAGATCGTGGGATCCCATGATACGCTGAGCTTTTCCATCATCCAGACCGGCCAGTTGTTCGACCGTACTGATGTTCATCGCCTTGAGTTCCGCACAGAGGCCAACTGACATCTGAGGCCACATTTCGAGAGGGGTGCCCTCAAGGGCTTGCGCGATCCCCTGCTTGAACTTGTTGTACTGCTTCTCAAAACGCTGACGGAAGGTGTTATCTACCGGACAATCAACGGTGGTCTTGGAGTCGCCAGGAACGATAATGCGGATGTACTCTTTTTCCTCATAAATGGGGCGCCCTGCCTCAGACGACTTGAAAGAGTTCATGATGGGCCGGACGTAGAAGGTGACGTACAGCTTGCTGTCCATAGCAAACCGAGCTTGATTTGCTAGTTGAGAGGCGTCGTCATAAGTCGATAGCTCAGCGTTCATTTGGATTTTCCTTGTAAGTGGGATGCTTGGGAAACGTGGCACTCCAACACGTTGCTACGGGTTAAAGCCAAGCGTGACGTCGTAGGGGCCATCAGCAAGCGCGGGCCACGACACCATGTCGAAGATGTAGTAGCCGCCAGCGTCAATCGGTTCCAACTGAATGATGCCTTCCTGCGATCCGACGAAAATGCTGTCGCCAATACGTAGTCTGGAGAATGGGCCGGCGTGATTCACGCCGTCCTTATCGACCTCGTTGATGCGAACCTGATTCGGTGCGCTGACGCTTCCTGCGCTGATTAAGCCTTCTGCTGGGACACCTGCGTTGGTCAGGTAGTTGTAGCGGGCAGACACGATGCGGATGCCGGGGCCGGTCACCGTTGAGCCACCGATGGCGTTCGTGGCGGTCACCCGACAGAGTACCGCATTCCCGAGGTCGCTCGCCTGCACCGTGTAGGCGTTGGTCGTCGCACCGACAATGATGTTGATGCCGCTGAACCACTGGTAGGTATAGGTGATCGGCGCGGTGCCGGTCCACGTGCCTTGGGTAGTCGTCAGTACCGAGCCGATCTTCGCATCGCCCGTGGTGTCTGGGCGAACGGTATTGACCGGCGCATCGCCTGTTACGGGCGTGGTATCCACGGCATACACCCCACCCAGCGGGCCGACACGCGTACCACCCACATAGGCATCGCCCGTGGCAGGTGGGACATTGACCTGAAGCACCAGACCATCATCGACGTTGAACGGCAGGCCCATCGCATAGTGAGTGATCGGCGGTGGGCCAACTTGCAATGTGCCGTCGTTATCAACTTTGAACCCGTTCGCGTATTTCATGGAACTACCGTCCAGCCGAATACACCCGGCTCCCAGACATTGTTGCCGGCACCGTCCGCCTGAGTCACCTTCCATGTGCTGCCCTTGTGGGTGCAGTAGTCGCCTTCTCCCGTGAAGGGGTTCACCAACTTGTAAGCGTCGTACTGGTCAAGCGGCTGCTGCCATGGCAAAGCCTCGCCGGGAATCTTCGCCACGCGGATCAGCGCGGGGATGACCTCGGGGTCTGGATACGTCACCGTGTTGTATCCTTGAATAACCCACCACAGCACGTTCTCGGCGTCGCGGTACAGCCCCGGCGTGACGTTTCCGGTCAGCGGCTTTGCATCGGATGCCCAGTCAGAGCCTACCGTGTTCGCCAGCGTCGAGGTGGTCACAATCGGATCGGCCAGCCCTTGCTGGATAACCACGCCCGGAATTGCAGCAACCGCCGCCTCGAATTCTGGATCACTCCATGAATGAAGTAGGCCAAAGGAAGGTGACGGGCCAGCATAGGCCGGCACACTGAAGTTGTTGGGGCCGAAGCCGTCCAGTTCGAGCGCGGCATTGGCCGACTGCATGTCAGCGACGGGTATCGAGGCGGAAAAGTTGGCCATCAGACACCTGCCTTTTCATTCAACCACGCAGTCAGGTCGGTTGTTTCCTGACTCGTTAAATCGCGATCGACAATAATCAATGTACAGTCATCCGCTGATGCGGAATAACTTGTTCCGATTGTCTGCCCTGTCAAAATTACTGCACCAGTGATCGGGTCAGAGCGCGCAACGGTACAACTTGAACCAAGCGACGACAGGAAGATTGTCGTCATGTTGTCATCAACAGCATCGAAGTTACGGTACGGCTTCGCTTGCGCGCTGTTTGTGAGCACCGGGCGCGCGGCGGCAGTGGCTTGAGAGGCGTGGTTGCCGGCGATTTCTTTGACGGAGATGTTGTCATAAAACGCAGTATTTGGAGATAGGCTATACGCGGATGAAAACTGAACAACAGCAACACTTCCTGTTGCTAAGAACATGCCGGTAAAGTCGCCAGCGGTTTGTTGAAGCGGTAACAGGGCTGCATTAGCAACCGAGGTTCCAACAAAAAAACGGGGGTTAACTGTTCCCGCTTCTGCTTTCCATTTGACCTGATACCACTTTCCGGCGGTTGTAGGGACATTTTGATACACAATATCGTTATTTCCAGATATTCCTTGATATTTAGCGCGATTTGCATCAATCGTCAGCGTAACCGTGTTGGCGATTGACCACCCTGCTGTGTCAGTATTAAAAGTACCATTCGTCACCAACTCCGGTCCAATCAACAGTCCCTGCGACTTGTCCAGAATCAACCCGACAGGCTGACCCACCGCAGTAACTGGCGTCGTGCCTGCGGAATCCTGAAACATGGTGCTGAAGTCAGACGGGTCGTACCATGCGCCTTGCTCGCCGGAGGCGAATAGGTCGGACGGGTCGAACGGTGGCGTGAACGCCTGCGACACGTAGATAGTGCCGTCCGCACGGACAGCAATGCCCCCCACCAGCGGTGTGCCGGCAGGAGGTGGGCCTTGGGTGACGAACAATGCGCCGTCAGCCGTGCGGCGACCGGGCAGCATATTAGCTCTCTGCCACTACGTTGGCCCAGAAGAAGTCGCCAGCGACGACGCCGCCTGTGACGTTGCATTCGAACGTGCCTGCGCCTGCGGTTGCCGCGCCTGCCGTTACCGTGCAAGTTCCGTTTTCGGCAATGGTGCCTGCCGCACGAACCCACTGCGCGCCTTGGGCAGCGGTGCCGAGGGCATCGTTGTCGTTGGTTGGCACCTGCCAATCAGGTTGCGGGGGCGTGGTGGTACTAATGATGCTGCCCTGTGCCAAGACGTTGGTCCTGTACGCCCGCTTGTTCTGGAAGCCGATATAGTTGGTCGCTGCCGCAAACCGGGTTTCGGTCGGGGCTTCGACATAGGCACCAATCGGGTCTTGGATGACCCGAGCGGTCCAAGGGTTGCCAGCACTGTCGGGACGACCCGCTGCGTTGGCGATGTTTGCACCTGCTACTGCCATGATTCTCTCCTTTGAAAGGATTGAGAAGCAGCCCCCACCACATCCGAAGAACCGTGGCAGGGACCGCAAACCTTTACTACTCGACCATCTTGCCTTGCAACGAGGCATTGGACATCGCCATGTTGCCAGCCCAAGCCAGAATCTGGACTTCGGCGTCTTGGTTGACGGCGTAGCGCGACTTCGGCGACAGCGGAACCATGTCACGGGCAGAGTGCGGACGGAAGAAGATGTACTTGGTGTTGAGCATGTACATTTCCTTCGCGGTCATAAACCCGCCCAGACCACCGTCGAGCACCACGTCGGCATCCATGAACTTGACCGACACGAAGCCGAGGTTGGCATCCATCTCGGAACTGAAACGCTGGATCGCCTGCAGGGAGGCCATATACATGCCCCAGTAAGCGTTGTCCATGACGATCAGGTCGGGACGGTCGGTGCCGCGAACCATCTTGGCCCAGAGGGTGTTCATGTACTGCTGGATGTTCGCAGCGGTGGTGGCTGCGCCGCCATCGGTGGTCGCATCGAACGTCTGGTTGCGCCAGAACGTCCAAGTGGCGCGGTCGATACCGCCGACAGTGCCAGTAGCTGGTGCAGTGGCGACCAATGCCTTGAGGCCCGTGATCTCCTTGCCGCCGGAGCCGGTGCCATCGGAGTAGATACCTTGGGCGATCATGTTCGCCATCGTCGATTCGGCGACAGCGATGCGACCTTCGAGCAGGTCGATGATCTGCTCCTTGCCCGCGTTCTGGAGTTGCTCCAGACCAGAGATCGTGACCGGCACGGCGCACTGCTTGATGTCGTACTGGGCTGCGGAGATGACATCCTGCGCGGCGACCGGCAGGGTTTCGTAACCCGAATACCAGCCAGCGTTGCCGTTCTCGGCGAAGGAGAGTTCCTGCATGATGACGTTGCCGCCGGAGAACTTCTTGACGTTGCCGCGCTGGCGCAAACGCGAGAGCAGGGCGTTGTTCTTGGTGACGTTATCGGCGATGACACCACTGCGATTCTGGATCGTGGTGGCGATGATGTCCGTGATGGACGGATTGGCAAAAGCCATGATTGACTCCTAAAGTGGAAGAGGGTTGTTTCCCGGATACGGTGAGCCGGTGGCAGTTCTTGACTGTCCAGCTTGCGGCGTCGGGGAGCCGCTGCCACTCAGGGGTGCTACTTGCCTGCGGAAGATGACAGGGGTCACTTTTCCATCCTCAGTCTGCTGACCAAGGCCAACGACAGCGCGTGTCATTGCGGGAATGAAGCGACTCACAACCTGCCTCCGCCAAAAGCGTTTTCGATCAGACCTCTGAGGTTGGATGGATCGCCGGTATTCTTGCCGGTGCCCGTTGGTGAGCCTGTCACACTGACTGAGGCTCCTTTCGCTGCCTGTGCAGCGCGGTGGGCTTCGAGGGCTGCCTGAGTGGCACCCTGAGACTGGTCACGAACGGACGAGGCTTGAAACGTCCCGTCGTTCATCCGAATAGCTTTAGTGTAGGCATCCTCCAAGGAAATTGCAACACCCCTGCGGGCATTCATTTCGATGATGTCAGCCATGTCGGCGCGAACCTCGTTGAAGTACGGGTAGCGGTCGTCCTGCGACATCTCGGTAACAGTCATCGTCACCTGTTGCTCGACCTGCTGGCGTTGCTGCTGTTCGCGCTGCTGTTGCGTCTGGATGAACTGTTGGAACGGTGCCAGTTTCTGCTCCAGCAACTGTTCGATGGTCGATTGCTGTTGAATCGCCTCCGGCGCAGGCTGGCCGACCAGGAAGGAGTCGAGGGTGTGGATGTCGA
>Ga0209310_1000215_pt1 | contig 81550 bp, 47 predicted proteins | sample AD_UKC030_MetaG_FD_184415 | JGI IMG/M metagenome (GOLD analysis project Ga0209310, IMG submission 184415) | Active sludge microbial communities of municipal wastewater-treating anaerobic digesters from USA - AD_UKC030_MetaG (SPAdes) (version 2) | ecosystem: Engineered > Bioreactor > Anaerobic >... | reverse complement strand
AGTTCAAGAAAAGGCCGCAGGAAAGACGCTCCCGGCTCGATTTCTAATCCATCCATCGGAAAATTTACACTGGCCCGAGGCCGCTCACACAGGTTGGCCGAAAACCCGGCTTTTGGGACAAGCTCTAGCTGTCCAGGTCGCTGCCATCCGGGCGATACAGATTTCATAAGAGTGGAGGAAGACTCTCTGGATTACCTATCGATCATGGCACGAATTGATTATGGCATGAAACCCGCCGCCTTCCGAGCTCCGCCCGATATTTCAGCCATGCTACCATTTACTAAAAGCTGAAAGCACAGCGCACGACCAGCGTCCGATCTCGAGGCAGGTCGCGGTGCAGGTTCAACGGATTCAGGCGGTAATCCTTATCGGTGATATTCAGCAATCCCAATCGGATATCGGCCCGGCGATCAAGGATTCGGCAACCCACCCAGGCATTTAGCTGCCAAAATGCGTCGTCGGGCAAACCGGGATCGTATCCCTGATTGTCCTGGCCGCGCCACACGCCGTCCAGCTCGGCGAACCATCCCGAGGGATGATTCCACACGGTGAACAAGCGAAGCTCCTGGAGGACGGCTTCCTCGTGGCTGCTTGCGCCGCGCACGGCGCTCGGGAATTCCGGGAAAACGGTGTCCAACTGGGCCTGGCTGAGGCGGTATTGGGCTCCCACCACCCACTGGTTGCCAATCAGTTGGTTGGCATAAACCGCCAGCGACCGCTCGCGGAACTCGAGTTTCTGTGCCGTTGTCGATGGAGAGAACGGCGGGTTCAAGTTCACCAGGTCAAACACGCCCACCTCTCGATCCGCATCGGAGAAAAGCGCTTCGCCCGCCATGCCCAAGTACGTGTCGCTGCCGATTCGTTGTTCCAGGGATAGATGCCAGGTTTCATAAAATGGCGCGGCCACCGATCCCACGACGGACTCCGGCATCAGGCTCCGATACGACTGGATGAACCCGGCCACCTGGGAAGGCTCGAGCTGGAAGCTCTGGTCGAAACTGACCCCGCCCACGGAACGGAGGTAAGCTCCCCGGAGAGTCGTCCCGTCCCATGGAGTATAGATCAATCCCAGCTTGGGGGAGACCTGGTCGCGGTGCTGTTCGTCCGGGGATAACGGCGCCAGGCGGTGGTTGGCCGGATAGCGGACGTAATCGTAGGCGACGCCCGCGATGAGCTCGAGGGGATGGGCGATCCGCCAATGATGGTATCCATAAAGGCTGAACCGTTCGAAATCGTGACTGAGATCCTGATCGGCGGCGGGATCGGAAAACAGAAACGCGAACCGGCTGGGATCGATCTGCCGGCTCCGAGTGTCAAAGGTGCCAACCTGAACCCGGCCGCCGGCCACGGTCGTATGACGCGGGCTTTGGAGAATCTGTTGAAGCTCGCCCGAGTAGATTTCGAGTTGGCTTCGGTAATCCAAAGCCACGTCCACTGGCAGGACGCTCGTCACCTCGAGCGCTGCATTTTTCTCGACGATGAGCGACGCTTGGTCTGGATCGTCCACTCGCAAAGTGTCGTCCATCCGGCTCAACAAGGCCAGCGTATGGGATCCTGGCCCCCACTCGTGCCGGTATCCCGCCACCAGGATCGGTTCCTGAGTCTCGCGGGTGCGCAGCCGTCGATTGGCCTGGTCCGGATCGTAGTATTGGGTCACATCACCGGCGTCCTGCTCATAATAGATGCCTTGGAGATAGAGCGTATCGTATGGGCTGAGCTGCTGTTTGGCTTGGAGGGAGAGTGTCCATTGCTCGAGGTCGTTATTGGGGCGCTGTCCGTTTTCGGATCGATATGTGCCATCGAGCGCGTAGCTGAAATTGTCAAAAAGACCATATTGTGCTCCGCCCTGGAACCAGTCGCCGCGGCTGAGATACTCGGTGACCGAGTTAAGGCCGAACCGGTTCCGCTCGAAGAGCCTCGAGTATTCCTGCTGCGAAACATAGGGGGACAACGATCCTGCCCCGACCGGCGCGAGCAGGTTAGCCAGGAGATACTCGTTCAGCCAGGCCGTTTCGTAACGGAGGCTGACCTGCCGCGGGTCCCGCTGGGCATCGTAGCTGTTGGCCAGGAACAAATGCGCCGAGTAATTCGCGTAATTGGCATTAACGGCGCGGGCGGCCTCGCGATGGGCGACTTCGGTCATGTCCGCGTCCTGGTAAAGGGCTGCCAGGTTGGCGCTGCGCACGGCCAGATCCTGGTCGAGCAGCAGCCTCGAACGGAAAAGCTGGCGGTTGTCGGACATCGCTTTGGACTGCTCGATGTCGCGGATGGCCTCGTTGATCCGGTTTTGCTGGCGCTTGGCCAGGGCCGAATAGAGTCCCGGTGTGGGATCCCCCGGATCGAGCCGGCGCGCCAATTCGATCTCTCTCAGTGCGCGATCCGGTTCATGCTGTTCCTGAAATGCCTTGCCCAAGTAACTCCGGAACAGGGAACGCTGCGGTTCGAGGGCGCTTGCCACCAAGAGGTCTTGGGCGCCTTCGTCGAGTTGGCCTTGCCGAATCCGGCAAAGGCCGCGCCCCAGCCACCCGTTGCCCAGCCGGCCATCGAGTTCGATGGCGCGCTCGAACCACGTCTTGGCGTCGGCAATTCGATTTTGGGCTGCCAGAACAAAGCCCATCACTGCCGCCGATTGACCGTTCCGAGGCGACAGTGCCAAGGATCGCTGGACGGATTCGAGCGCCGGGCGGGTTTGACCGAAACTGAATTCAAGCTCGGCCCGGCGGGCCCAGGCATAGCCAAAACTCGGACTTTTCTCGACCGCCGCGCGGGCGCAGGCCAATGCCTTGTTGAGTTGGCCGCGCGATTGGAGATAATAGGAGGCGGCGAGCCATTCACTGGCCGCGGCCTCGTTGCCCGGCTCGATATAGCCGGTCAACTCCTCGAACCGAACGGCGGCAATGAGAGTCCGCAATGCCCGATCAATCCGGGATTCGTCCAGTCGAGACTCCGCTTCATCGACCAGGCCGACCGAGAGCAGCAGGGCAGCCTGGTAGAGCCTTTCGACGGAGGCGGGTGCGGGCCAATCAATCGGACATTCCGCAAGGGCGCGGCGCAGATCGCCCTCGCGATAGCCCGCCAAAGATTCCTTGCATCGCTCCAAGGCCTCCGGATCCCATGGCAAATCGTCAGGATCCAGGATGGCCGGATAATACAGGCACCACTGGATGACATTGTTCGCATTGATGACGGGACTCTTTTCCGGCGGCCGGAGGGGCGCGGCATTGCCTTGTTCGCCGGGGCTCAACCGTACAACGCCTTCGTCGTTAGCTAGATCGACCTCGCCGTCAATCATGGTCAGGATCGTTCGCCCGTCTCCGGCGACTTCGACGTTGAACTCCGTCCCTCGGAGGACGGCGGTGGCGCTGGGGGTGCGCACCTTGAACTCTTTTTTGTCCCGCAGGAAGAAGTAGAAGAGACCCTGGGTTGCATTGGCATCGGCGGTTTCCGCGGGCACCTGCATCTCGCTGAGTTCGCCCATCTGGAACACCGCTCGATCGGAGAGCCGAATGCTGGCCCGGCTGCGTTCGCCAGTCCGGACCCGATGGCCAGGCGGGAGAAGCTGGTGGTTGGTCGCGGCTTGCCACTTGAGGCCGTCGGGGGCTGCCCATTGGACGACGCCGTCGCTCGTGAGCAGCATGGCCACTCCAGCAGGAGGAGGAACAGCCGCGCTCGACGGGGCAGCCGGCAAAGCGGGCTCTTGTGCCTGGACGGAACCCAAGCCCAACAACAGGAGTGCCAAAATGCGGAACGCGATCATTTCACTCGATGACTCGAGCCCGGTAATAGCGGCGCTCATAATCGCTGGGCCGCGGCTCGTAATGTTCCAGCACACCCTTCACCGGTGGATTCGTGCTCGATGGCTGCCACTGCTTCAAATCCGACGAGATCTCGATGACGTATTGCCGGTCCCACGCGCCGGTCAGCAGCAGGCGCAGTCCGCCATCGGCCAACCGCTCGAATCCGCCCCATGCCACCGGCTGGTCCGGCGCCACCGCCACCACGATCTCCGGACTGCTCAACAGCCCCGCGAAATTCCAGATCTCGATCCGATACTTGCCCGCCTGGCCTGAATACACCCCCGGCAACACCAGCACCGCGTTGGTCTCTCCCTTCAACATCACCCCGTTGCGCCACCATTGGTAAAACGGCGCGGGCACCCCGCTGGCCGTCACCGCCAGTTGCACCGGCTTCCCCCGGCGGACCACCTCCTCGACCGGCCACGCGACCGCCAGCCCCGGCGGCAATCCCAGCCGCCAGTTCAAGTGGATCCGACCCGATTGATCCCGCGGCCCGTCTACGGCCACCAGATAGGCCAATCCCTGGGCCGCCGGGAATCGCACCCGGCTTCGCACCCCGTCCGGCGCGCCATTGTCGTCGCTGGCCACCAGCTTCAAGTCGCTCAGTTGCCGGCCCGTGTAGACCGCCACCACCGTGTCGATCTCGCTGCCGATCGTGTCCACTTCGAGCACGCCGTCGGTCTCCGGCTCCAGCCGCAGCCAGCGCGACGCCCCCCCGATGATCCCCCCGTGATTGGGCTCCTCGACCTCGCGGGTCGATCCCCAGTTCTCGAGGATCTGCGTTCCCACGACACCGGCGGCCACGGACACAAACCCCATCGGTTGCCGAGCGCTCGCGGCCTGGGCCATGACCATGCCGGCCGCTCCCCCAAACAGATCGCCCAGCTTGTCTTCGGTGGTCACACCCAGAGCGGGGCCCAGCTCGACCACCGACGCCGCGCTCCGGTTCGTATACGATGCGCTTCGCACTTCGACCCAATAAGGCCCCACCGCCGCCGCAACGACCGGATCAATGAGCAATTCGGGCTGGTCGGTTCCCGGAAGCGGCTGATCCCGGAAATACCATTGATAATGAAGTGCGGTCTGTGCCAAGGCATCCACCGAAAGCAGAACAGCCCGGCCTGGCGCCGCGACTTGGGATCGTGGATTCTGTCGGATCTCAGGCACGTCGGCCACGCTCAGCTCGAACTGCCATTCGAGCAGGATCCGGCCCGACGCGCCATCGAATCCATCGACGGCGATCTGATACGCCTGGCCCGCGACCGCCCGAAACGCCAGCGCGCTGGTCAGGTAACCCCCGCTGTCTTCGTCGGACGCCACCGGAACCAGGCCAGCCAGGGTATCGCCGGTGTAAACCGCCATGAGAGTATCGAAACTGCTGCCGGCCGTCGTCAATCGCATCGTGCCGGTCCCCGGCGCCTGCCACCTCATCCAGACCGATCTGCCGCCGGGCTTGCCGGCGTGCTGGGGTTCGTTCGGTTCACGGGTCGCATTCGTGTTGCCGGCCGCGCCCGCGCCGGTCCACGCGACCGCCAGCGACGCATCGGCAAAGGAGTCGGCCAGTTCGAGGACCGGCGCGCCGATGACAACCTCGACCGGGTCGATGTCAACGGCTCCGACCGGATTGGCCACGGTGACATGATAACGACCGGAGTCGCGCGGCTGAACATTCGATAGGACCAGGATCGAGTTGGTAGCGTCGGGGATGTTGACCCCGTTCAATCGCCACTGGTAGGTCAAGGGCAAAGCTCCCTGGGCAAGAGCGCTCAAGTTGATCGTTTGGCCTGGATTAACAATCTGGCCGGGAGGCAGGATGCTTTCCCACTGGACCGAAGGCTGCTCGAGGATAGTCAGGACCGCTTCCTGGCTCATGGCCGATCCGGCCTGGTTGGTCACGATCACGGTATAGGAACCGGCCTGGACAAGCTGGAGGTTAGTGAGCGAGAGGATGGGCTGAGTCGCGCCGGGAAGAGCGGCGCCTTCGAACCGCCACTGGTAGGCGAGCGGATCGTCGCCGGAGGCGAGGGCTTGGAATTGAACAGCGCCGCCCACAGCCGCCGTTTGCGAGAGCGGCTGTTGAAGGATGGCCGGCGGCGTGAGGACGGTCAGGGATGCGATCGAGCTGATCGACTGGCCGGCTGAATTGCTCACGATCACATCGTAATCGCCGCTGTCGGCGGGCTGAACGCTGGCAAGGCTCAAGATCGAATTGTTGGCGCCTGTAATCGGCTGGGCGTTCTTCCGCCACTGGTAGTGCAAGGGCAGTGAACCGCTTGCCAGCGTGGTGAACACGGCGTTGGTACCCAGATTGCACGTCAGGTTTTCTGGTTGCCGAATGACCTGGGGCGCCACGGCTGCTAGAGGCAAGGGCCCTAAAATCGCCAAACCCCATTCACTATCGGCCACCAAGATGTGATTGGCCGCTACTGCCACGCCATAGGCAAGGCCGGCCGTGTCGTAGCCGCCTACGCGAACCGGATTGGCCGGATCGCTCACGTCGATTATCTGCAAGCCAGCATCCCTATCCCTATCCGCCACGTAAGCGTATGGGCCCGATACCGTCACACCGTCGGCCCGCATGTTAGTGTCGCAGCCGCCTACGCGGATTGGATTGGCTGGATCGTTCACGTTAATCACCTGCAAGCCGGCCACGTCCGCCACGTAAGCATATTGGCCTGATACCGCCACGCCAATGGCCCGCCCGCTGGTGTCGTAGCCGCCCACTCGAACCGGATGGGCCGGATCGCTCACGTCAATCACCTGCAAACCAGCCTCATCATCGGCCACGTAAGCGTATTGGCCCGACACCGCCACACCCTCGGCCCACCCGCTGGTGTCGTAGCCGCCCACTCGAACCGGATTGCCCGGGTTGCTCACGTCAATCACCTGCAAACCAGCAGTGTGATCCGCCACGTAAGCGTAGTTGCCGGATAGCGCCACACCATAGGCAGATCCGCTGGTGTCGCAGCCGCCCACTCGAACCGAGTGGACCGGATCGCTCACGTCAATCACCTGCAAGCCGGCCCACGCGTCCGCCACGTAAGCGTAGTTGCCCGATACCGCCACGCCATAGGCATACCCGCTGGTGTTGTAGCCGCCCACTCGAACCGGATTGGCCGGGTTGCTCACGTCAATCACCTGCAAGCCGGCCCACACGTCCGCCACGTAAGCGTAGTTGCCCAATACCGCCACGCCAATGGCAGACCCGGCGGTGTCGTAGACGCTTACGCGAACCGGATTGGCCGGGTCGCTCACGTCAATCGCCTGCAAACCATCATAGCCATTCGCAACGTAAGCGTAGTTGCCCGATACGGCCACGCCATAGGCATACTCGCTGGTGTTGTAGCCGCCCACTCGAACCGGATTGGCCGGGTCGCTCACGTCAATCACCTGCAAGCCAGAAAGGCAATCCGCCACGTAAGCGTAGTTGCCCGATACCGCAACGCCATAGGCATCCCCGCTTGTGTCGTAGCCACCCACTCGGATTGGATTGGTCGGGTCGCTCACGTCGATCACCTGTAAACCAGCATCGTAATCCGCCACGTAAGCGTAGTTGCCCGATACCGCAACGCCATAGGCATATCCGCTTGTATCGTAGCCACCCACTCGGATTGGATTGGCCGGGTCGCTCACGTCGATCACCTGTAAACCAGCATCGTAATCCGCCACGTAAACGTAGTTGCCCGATACCGCCACGCCATGGGCAGACCCGCTGGTGTAGTATCCGCCGACTCGAACCGGATTGGCCGGATCGTTCACGTCAATCACCTGCAAACCAGCCTCATCATCGGCCACGTAAGCGTATTGGCCCGACACCGCCACACCCTCGGCCCACCCGCTGGTGTAGTATCCGCCGACTCGAACCGGATTGGCCGGATCGCTCACGTCAATCACCTGCAATCCGTCCCAATCCGCCACGTAAGCGTGGTTGCCCGATACCGCCACGTCACAGGCATCCGCACCGGTGTCGCAGCCGCCCACTCGGACCGGATGGGCTGGGTCGCTCACGTCCATAATGATCAGTCCGCCCGATTCAGCGGCGATATATGCTATGTTATTTGTCACAATAACCGTACTTGCCGATCCGCGAGCATAGCCAGGCCATTGGCCGGCCAAAACCGGGTTCACGGCGAGAGACAATCGAGCCACCTGGCTGGTCGCCTGGCCGGCTGAATTGCTTACGATCACGTCGTAATTGCCGAAATCGACGGAACGCACATTGGTCAGGGCAAGCGACTGGTTCGTGGCGCCGACCAGATCGGCGCCATCCTTCCGCCACTGGTAACCCAAGGGCAGTGAACCGCTCGCCGTTACGGTGAATGTGGCCTTGGTGCCTGGAGCGCAAGCCAGATCCCGCGGTTGTTGGATGATTTGCGGCGGCGTGGTCGAGGACCATTCCGCTGTCGGACGCCCGCCAAAGGTCGAGCCCCAACCCAAGGTGCCCGACAGGTAATAGACGGTCAGATTGTCGTCCATTCCAAAAACGTCTTCGTCCAGGCTCGGAGCGTCGCCACGAAAGTAGATACTTGTGAGGTTGGGGCAATTGTGGAAAGCATAAAAATCGAGGCTCGCTACACTTTGGCCGACAGTAGCGGAAACAAGACCGGTGCAGTCGCGGAACGCAGAAGCTCCTATGCTCTCCACGCTGTCGGGAATGGTGACGTCTGTGAGACCGGTGCAAGACGAGAATGCGCCGCCCTCGATCCCGGTGACGCCGTTCGGAACAACATAGCTTCCTGTCTTCGCCCCCGGGCATTGCATCAGCAAAGACCGGTTGCGGTCGAACAAGACACCATCCAGGCTGCTATAGGCCGAGTTGAGAGGATCCACCGTGATGGCCGTCAGGTTGGCGCACTCGCTAAATGCACCGTCTCCGATGCTGGTGACGCTTTGGGGAATTACGACGCTGGCCAGACGATCGCATAACGCGAATGCGTATCTCCCGATGCTTAGGACGCCATTCGGGATCGTTATGCTGGTCAGCATATTGCAGTCGCGGAACGCCCAGTCTTTGATCGAAACGACACTGCTTGGGATGGTGTAGCTTCCAGCTTTGCCGTTTGGATATGCGACGAGCGTGTCCCTGCTTCGACTGAACAAGACGCCATCCAGGCTGTCGAAGGAGGTGTTGAGAGGATCCACCGTGAATGTCGTCAGGTTTGGGCAAACGGCAAAGGCCTCTTGCTCGATATAAACGAGGCTTTGGGGGATCTCGATGCCGGTCAGGCCGGAACAACCGGTGAAGGCCAGCATCTCGATATGAGTGACGCCATTGGGGATGGTGATCTGTGTCAAACGGTCGCAATCTCGGAACGCCTGGTACCCAATGCGTTTGACACTGGCCGGAATGGCATAGGATCCGGTCTTGCCAGCCGGACATTGAATCAGCTTGGTCTGGCTGAAGTCGAACAAAACGCCGTCCAGACTGCTGTAGGCCAAATTGGAATCATCCACCGTGATGGCCGTCAGCGCGTTGCAGCCTGCGAACGCACCATCCCCGATGAACCAGACGCTGTCGGGGATCTCGATTTCGAAGAGACCGCTACAGCCAAAGAATGCCCAACTTTCAATCGTAGTAACGCTGCCGGGAATCCTGACGCTCGTCAGGCTTCCGTGCCAGGAGAAAGCGCTATCGCCAAGGGTGGTGACCGGCAGTCCACCGATCATGTCCGGGATGATCATTTCGCCGCTTCCAGCAAAGTCAGTAATCGTGATGGCCGATCCCTCCAATGTGTAGCTGAATTCGCCGTATTGGCCGCCTTGCGCCGGCTTTGGCGATGGAACGAGAGCCAGGAACGCCGCGATGAAACCCGCGACAATCCGTGGAAAATGAGGCCACGCCGACGATAGGGTCTTTTTCATCGCAAACCCGAAATTGTGTGTCGGCGAATGAATAACAGGAACCGGACGAACTGGAAACATAAAAACATGAAAAGAAAGGTTCATGGCATGGAACTGCTCAAGCCAACGGCGAATGAGCGCCGCTACACGCGAATCAGAGAGGAGCCGGGCTTGAGATTCCAGGCGCGTGGACGGGCGGTTCGGCGCCTGAATAATCACGTTGGATCAGGTTAATAATCGGAGTTGCCATAGCTGCATAAACATCATATCCGTCGATCTGTTTGTGGCCGCGGCAGCTATTCGAGCTGCGATACCCGTGATCTGCCGCGACGCTCATTTCGACGCGATCCGGCGGGTGCTGGGCGCCCGAGTCCAAGTCGAACAGGTTGGAGCAATGTCTTAGCGCACTCGCTTGCAGCAAGCCAGCGTGGAGGCAATGGGGTCTAAAGAGGGCCGTGCTCGGGGCGGGTCGAATCGGCCAGGTTCTGGATTTCCCTGTGACAAAAGGCCTGTTCGTGGCAATCCGCAAACGGCACCGCCTCCTGACGTCGGCGGCTGCGGTCTCCCGGGTGTGGCCGTCTGCAGTTTGTGCTCGCCCTCTCCATTATTGGGCGCCAGACACCCACCGCTTGATTCCTGGGCCGGCACCGTGCACCATGCCGTATGATGAAGTCCGCGATAGGCAGGTGTGGCGTGGCGGCGGCGCTGGCGGCGCTCGTGGTTATTCTGGGCGCGCGGTTCGTTTCCCGTGATGCCAGCCTTCCTCCCCTGGCGCCCCGCCGGGCCGCATTGCAGCCTCAGCCTGTTCGGATGCCATCGAGTGCGGCGCCAGAAAGTCCAACAAGCGGCGCGGCTCAAGGGGAGGCTCCTCCGTCGGCTCCGGCGCTGGACGCGCAGCAGCCGCAGGACACTCCGAGCGGTGCATGGACGGCTTTCAACGGCTGGCTCGAACGTTTCCGGGCGGCGGAGGATGAGGCGCGGACGCAGCTCGAGAACGAAGGGATCGCCCGGGCCCGGGCCCGGCGGGCGGCGATGCGCGATCTGATTGTCCGCGATCCGCGCGCGGCGCTGCGGGCGGCTTTGCCTCCGGCAGCCCGAAGCGGTTTGCCAGCCGAGATCGCATCGCTGCTCGAAGAGCCCATCAGCGCGCGGGGCGATCTGAACGTCCTGTTTGCGAGCCCGAGGCCGGGGCAGGAATCGAGCTGCTCGGAGCCGGTGATTCGCACGGTGCAGTTGCCCGGGCGTTTCTACTATGCCTACACCTATGGGCGGCGGCGGCGGCAGATGTCGACGCCGGCCAGCTCGATCATTGGCATCGCGGTGGACGACCGTCTGGCGTTGCAGGACCAGCCCTATCGAGTGCTCGATGCCGCCGAGGCCGCGGTTCTGCCGGATCGGGAAATCCTGGCCAGCGGTTTTTGCCCCGTGTGCGGCCAGGCTCTGCCCGAGCGGGCCGGCGACGCGGCGTTCGTGGACATCGGCGGGAGCCTGATGGCGCTCCACTCGCCGGTGGAGGCGCCTTCGTTGTTCACGGCGCCAGACGGGACGATCATCTGGGCTGCCGGCGGTTCCGGCGGAACAGGCAAGGTGAGCCCGGTGGATCCGGAAACGTCCAGCCAGGGGAACAAGCGATTTCTCTTCACCCGGGTCCGCTTCGCCGACGACGATCCCGCCTACGAGCCCGAGACAGACGCCCAGGTGCGGGGCGATTTGAACACCGTGGTGCGCCGCTTTGCCGAGCAGTCGTATGGCTCGCTGCAGGGGAGCTACGCGTTCACGCCGACGCTCACGCTGCCCAAGCCCCGCTCCGGCTACATGAACGGCTGGAGCGACACGGACGGCATGACGGCGCTGCTCAACGACGCCAAAGCCCGGGCGGCCGCCATCGCGTCCGATCCGGCCTTTCCCGGCGTGCCGTATCCGTATCGTCCGGCGGACTACAGCCTGTTTGCCGTGCGCTGGAACGGCGAACCCGGGGGCTGCTGCAGCTATGGCGGGGGCGGCAACGCATGGATCCGGTGGGATGGCGCCTCGGTGCTCATCCACGAGTGGGGCCACGCGGTCGGCCTGCCGCACGCCAACTGGTGGAATCCGTCCACGGACGATCCCATCGGCCCCGGCACGCACGAGGAATACGGGAACAGCTTCGACAACATGGGCAGCGGCGGGATCGAGGAGGACTACGGCGCCATGCACAAGGCGCTGGTGAAATGGCTGCCCTCGACCCATTACTGGACCGTCACGAACAGCGGCGTGTATCGGATTCACGCGCATGATCAGCCGGCTCTGCTTTCGACGAACCGATATGGGCTGAAGGTGTTCCGCGCCAGCCGCGACGACACCCATTACTGGCTCGAACACCGGGCTTACACGGTCAGCGGAGCCAATGCGCAATACTGGACGCACGGCGTCGCCGTCACGCGCGAGTGGGAATGGGAACTGCTGGACATGACGCCCGGCTCGTCGAAGGGCAAGAGCGACTGCACGCTCACGGTGGGCCGGACCTGGAGCGACGCGGCCGCAGGCCTGCACTACACCGCTGTTGCGCGGGGGGACACGCCGCTGCCGTGGGTGGATGTGGCAGTGAATTTCGACGATGATTCGAGCCCGAACCATCCTCCGTCGGCTGTCGTCGTGGCGAGCAGCTATGCGGTGGGCGTGGGCGCCAATGTGTCGCTCAGCGCCATCGCCGCCGATCCGGACGCCGACACGCTCGCCTATGCGTGGGATTTCGGCGACGGCAGCATCAGCGTCAACAACCGATCGGTCCAGACCCGGAGCTGGAGCGTGGCGGGCACCTACATGGTCCAGTGCACGGTCTCCGACCTGCGCGGCGGCGCATGCGTCCAGTCGATCGCAATCAAGATCGGCACGCCCGCCGACTACAGCATTTCCGGACGTGTCACGGCCAGGGACGGCAGCCCCATGGCCATGGTGCGAATCACGGAGCCTTCCGGAAAAGCGGCCTGGACGGACAGCGATGGGGCATTCGTTCTGGGGCCGCTGAGCGCGGGCAGCTACACGCTCAGCGCCGTCCGCAACGGATTCACGTTTGCGCCTCCCAGCCGGACCATCGCCGTGGGCCCGAACGTGATGGGCGCCGATTTCGTGAGCCCGACGCGCGCGGGCCCGGGATCCGGCCTCGAGCGCGAGGTCTGGCTCAACATCTCAGGCAGCGCCGTGCCCAACCTGACCGCCAACGCCCGTTATCCAGACCATCCCGATCAGGTCGAGGCGCTGGCCGACGCCTTCGAGTCGCCCTTGGACTGGCAGGAGAACTACGGGCAGCGAGTGCGCGGCTATTTCGTGCCGCCGATCAGCGGCGGCTACACCTTCTACATCGCTTCCGACGATGCCAGCGAGCTCTACCTCAGCCCCACAACCAATGCGGCGTCGAAGGCGCGGATCGCTTATGTGAGCGGCTGGACCGACAGCCGGAGCTGGTCGGCGAATCCATCCCAGAGATCCAGCCTGTTCCAGCTCGCTGCCGGCCAGCGCTATTATATCGAGGCTCTCCAGAAGGAAGGCAACGGCGGAGACCACCTCGCTGTCGGCGTGGATCTGCCCGACGGCACGCAGGAAAGGCCCGTCCCTTACCATCGCCTTGTCCCGCTCGACGCGCCTTCGGCGCCGCCGATCGCCGTCTCCATCGCCGCCTCCGTTCCAACAACCGCCGAGGGCGGCGAGCCCGGCGCTTTCACGTTCGATCGGACCGGGGATGCCGCGGCGCCCCTGGAGGTCTTTTTCCGCGTGTCCGGCTCGGCCCGGTATGCTGCCGATTATGCAGGCACCGGGCTCAAGATCACCTTCGCCGCTGGCCAGACAAACGCATCCATCTCGATCGCGCCCATCAACGACACCGCGGCGGAGACGGCCGAGACGGTGACGCTCACTCTCGTTGCTGGAACAGGATACATCCCGTCTCCGGGAGCGGACAGCGCGACGGTCGCGATCCATGACAACGACGGCTCGCTCGCCGTCTCGATTGTCGCCACCGGTCCCAACGCGTCGAAAGAGGGGCCGGAGCCGGGCCGCTTCACCGTTCAGCGGTCCGGCATCGCCAGCGACCCAGTGCGCGTTCGCTACACCATCGCTGGCACCGCGACGAACGGAGTGGATTACGGCGCGATCGACAGCGAGGTCGTGTTCGAGGCCGGCCAGGCGACGGCGGATATCATGATCACGCCGCTGGCCGGCGCGGGGTTGGAGCCGCCCAAGACCGTCGTGCTGACCCTTGTGGCGGGCAGCGGCTACGTGGTGGCCGCGCCCAACATGGCCAAGATCACGATCGCCCAGCCTGGCCCCGGTCTGGGCTTGCTGCGGGAATGGTGGACCGGCTTGGGCGGCGCCGGGACCGTGTCCGAGCTGACCAATTCCGGCGGCTTTCCGGATTCACCTTCGGGCCGCGAGTTCTTGAGGAGCGCGGCCGAAGGGCCCCGGGACTGGGAAGACAATTACGGAAGCCGGCTTCGGGGCTGGTTCATCGCGCCGATGACAGGCAGCTATTCCTTCTTCATCGCCTCGGACGACGGCGGCGAGCTGTGGCTGGGCACCAGCTCGCAAGCGTCCAGCCGCCGCCGCATCGCTTATGTGAGTGGATGGGTCGATTATCGTGCCTGGACATCCCAGGCCAATCAGCGGTCCGCGGGCGTCCCGCTCGTGGCTGGCCAGCGATATTACCTCGAAGCGCTGCACTCCGAGGGCAGCGGCGGCGATCATTGCTCGATCGGTGTTCAGTTTCCGAACGGCGCCCTCGAGCGTCCGATCACCGCCCAATGGCTCGAGCCATGGACCGACCGGAGCGCGATCGTTGCGATATCGGCCAGCGTCCCGCTGGCTTCCGAGGGCGGCACGCCGGGCGAGTTCACCTTGAGACGGACGGGCGATCCCGGCTTGACGCTCGCAGTCGGATTCAGCGTGTCCGGCACGGCCGCCAGCGGCAGCGATTACGGCGCCGTCGGTGTGGCAGCGACATTCCCGCCGGGCAGCCGCGAGCTGCGGATCCCGGTGCGAGCCGTGCTGGATGCCGCGATCGAAGGGCCCGAAACCGTCACCCTAGCCCTGAAGACCAGCGCAAATTACCAGATCGGATTCGCCGACTCCGCTACGGTGACCATCGTTGGCGATCCGCCTCGAGCGACGGTCACTGCGCCCGATGCCGGCGCGGGCGAGAGCGGCGGCAATCCGGGGATGTTCCGGATCGCACTGCCTGTTGCCGCCTACGGACCGGTCACGTTCCGCTATGCCCTCGAGGGGACCGCCGCTCCCGGCGCCGATTACGCGGTGCTGCCGGGATCTGTCACCCTGGCGGCCGGGCAAATCGCCACGAACATCGTCCTTGCCCCCCTGACGGATGATTACACCGAAGGGCCGGAAACCGTGGTGCTGATCCTCAAGCCCGGCGACGGCTACATCGTCGGAGCATCCGGCAGCGCCGCCGTGACCATTGCCGATGCCAACGCGAATCGTCCGCCGGTGTTCGGGCCGATCCCGGATCGAACGATCTTTGCCGGGCAGATCCTGGCTTTCACCAACTCCGCCAGCGACCCCGATCTGCCCCCGCAGACGATCACGTTCAACCTGGTGAGCGCGCCTCCCGGCATGGCGCTGGACGAGTACACCGGCCTGCTCCGGTGGCGGCCGCACGTGGCGGAATCGCCCATGACAACCCAGGTCCTCCTCTCGGCCACCGACAGCGGTTCGCCCGGCCTCAGCGTCACTCAGAGCTTCTGGATCACTGTGAACCGACCGGCCGCCGCTCTCGAGGCGCTCAGCCTCGAACCCGGCGGCTTCGTGTTCCGTGTCACGGGCGATCCCGGCCCCGATCTCACCATCCAGCGGTCGGCAGATCTTGCGGACTGGATCGACCTGCTGAGGACGAACTCGCCCGCGCTGCCCTTCGATTGGGTCGATCCCGGCGCGGCCAGCCGGGACCGAACCTTCTACCGCATCCATCTGACGCCCTGAACGGGCCGCTCGACGCAGCGGTGAGGATCAAGGCGCAGCGTGGGGGCGCGGCGCCCAGCTCGATTCATCGATGCCGCGCAATGGGCAGATATCTTCTTGCATTCCGCGGCCGCAGCACCTAAGCATAAGCCAAGACCAATTCATGTGGAGCCCGCGTTGCTCGGCGGGGAATGGGGGCTGGATTCCGTCGTGTTCGCCGAGCTGAATTCAACGATCGATGCCGCCATGAACAGGACTCGAACCTTCTCGCCGCTCGTTTCAATCTGTGTCGCGCTTCTCGCCGCCGGGAGCTGCCTGGATGCCTTGGGCGGGTTGAGCCTGACGAACATACCGCCCGCGGGTCTGGATTCATCCAACGAAGGCCGCGCCATCACGCCGGACGGCAAGTATGTTGGGGGGCTTTCCGGGGCCGGGAACGGCTTCTTTTATGACGTGGCCAACAGCTTCGTCACCGTGCCCCTGGCAGGGAGCTACGCCTCGATCGTCACGGGGATCGGCTATCGGACCGACACCAGCCAGAGCCCTCCGGTGGTCCAGGTGGTTCTGGATGGCAACAACAGCGGCTGGCACGCCCAGTTCGAAACGTCCGACGGCGGCTTCACCTGGGGCTTCAAACGCCGCGACAACGTCTCACCCAATGCATATGGATGGTCGGAATACCCGCCGCCCGCGGCGAACACGCTGGCCGCCACGGCAGACTCGGATGTCTATTTCACCCTGTTCCGGGATTCGGCCAGAAACAACCTGTATACATGCCGGGGATCGAACCTGTGGAACTCGACCACGGCGGCATCGGTCCGGATCGTCGGCAAGGGGCTGGGCAGCGACCGAGGCGATGTGGGAGGCGTCGCAGCCAGCGGGCGTATCGTGGGCTACCGACAGGTCACCGGCGCGCCCAGAAAGAACTACGTGCTCGATTACCCTAACTCGTCCGGAACCGCCTGGTTTTTCAACGGCCTCAACGGCACGACCGACGGGCAGGCCTTCTCGATCAGCCTCGACGGCAACAGCATCTTTGGCCAGTCGCCCCTCACGGTCGGCGGAACGAACATGCATGGCTACAAGGCCACGGTGACGAGCGCGATGAACTCGCTCCAGAGCGTCGATCCCTTGCCCAATTTCTCCGACACCGCCGGGTCATCGAGCCTGGCGGTGCCCTATGGCTGCTCCGCCGACGGGCAATACGCAGTCGGCATGAACTACCGGGGCAAGGAGACAGCCGTGCTGTGGGACACCAGCCATTCCAATCCCGCCAACTGGACGGTCAACGACCTGCACGCGCTGGCCGCTGCCAACGGAACGGCAGATATCTTCGTCGAGCTCACCCGCGCGTTCAGTGTCGGCACCACGCCGGATGGGGACCCGGTGATCACGGGATACGGGACGGACGGCGCCGCCCGGCGCGCCTTTCTGATGACCGTTCCCCGCTGGATCGCGGCGATTGGTTTTCCCGGGCATCAGACGGTTAATCATGGGGAAAACGTCACTTTTCAACTGACCACCAACGGCATGGATTCGCTGACATACCAGTGGCACAAGGATGGGGCGCCCCTGGTCGATGGGGGAAACGTCTCCGGAGCAGCCTCGTCCGCGCTGACGCTGGCGGGCGTGAGCTGCCCGGGGGGAGACGCGGGCAATTACCATGTCGTCGTGAGCAACACAGCCCTGTCGTCTGTTGTGACTGGGTACGTGGCGAGGCTCGAGATCAATGATCCATGGATCGCCGCCCAGCCCGTCCACCAGACCAACGTCCTCGGCTCCACCGCCTCATTCACCGTTGTTGCCTCGGGATCGACGCCCTTGTCTTACCAGTGGCAGCGGGGCGGCTTCAATCTGACCGATGGCGACACGGGTTACGGCTCGATCGTGGCCGGCGCCACCAGCGCCACGCTGACCATATCGAATATCGCCGATCCGGACGCCTATTCCGGCGAGTATTCGGTCCTCGTGTCCGGATCGGCCTCCTGCCAGATCGCCAGCGCCGCGGTGACGCTGACGATTGGGGATCCGCCGCTCAGGCTGGTGTCGATCGTCCAGTCGGCTCCCGGAAATATCGCGCTGAGCTTCACCGGTCCTCGAGGCCAGACCTACCAGTTGCTTTACAGCACGGATGTCACGCTGCCGCTGCACGCCTGGATTCCCCTGACGCAGGGCATGTTCGACGTGGGGCCAGTGACCTTCGTTGACACGCCAGCGCCAGCCGACTCGCAGCGCTTCTATATCCTGGCCGGGGGCATCTGAGCCGACCGGCACCAGGCGCGAAATCGCCACGGCGGCTCAGTTGGCCTTGGCCTGGGTTCTGGCGCAGGGCGAGGACGTCACCCCCATACCGGGCACGAAGCGGCGGTCCTACCTGGAAGAAAACGTCGCGGCCCTCGCCGTGCAATTCACCGGGGCGGAACTGGCAGAGATCGCCACTGCGTTGCCGCCCGGCGCCGCCTCGGGCCCGCGGTATCCGGAGTTGAGCATGAAGGCCATCAACGGGTGATGGGGTTGATGGGCAGCCCAGCGCAATCGAAAGAACTCCTGGGCTTGAATGAGCGGCAGGGCAAAGGGGGTGTCGGCCTCGGGCGCGACGTTGGTCCAGGGGCCGGCAATGTCCAGCGCATGGTCAAGAACGAATCCCGAAGCCGCCCATGTCAACTGCCAGGATCCATCGCTGGCCACAAGGCGCAGCGGAGGAGGGGCAGGGGCGACGAGGGCGACCCAATCGCGGGTGCTGGTCAGAGGGGGGCGGCCGAGGCTGGCCGAGATTCCAGTTGCGCGCGAGATGGCAGCCGAAGCGGGCGATCAGCTCGCGGTAGTAGAGGCTGCGCTCGAGCCCGAGGTTTCCTCCATCCATCGTCAGCTCATTCTTGGTCTCGAGAGTTTTGAAGTGCAGATACATCCCCAGATGCTCGCCATAGGAGAAGATCCGATCCCACTGCTCCATCTTCGAGATGTCGAATCGGTCATGGTGCCCAGGCTGTTGGTGGCCCAGGGCGCCGCCCAGCCCGCCCCTCCGTTCTTTCCGTGCAGCGAATCACCCGCCGGAAGGTAATCGAAGGAGTCCTCGGCAATCAGTGCCGCTCTCGATCCGCATGCGGCGCCCACATAGCCGATCAGAACGCTCGCAATGATGGCGGCCGATGTATGCCGCCAGCCCGGGAACCGAAAGCCGAATCCATTTGGATGACCAGTCGCTCGGAAATCCCGCCGCGCTCCAGCCCTGACGCGGCGGCTGCGTCGGAAAAGAGATGTGATGTTCTTCATGTCGTTGCCTCTTCAGCTTTTCAAACACGGCATGAGTCGTCGATGAGCTTTTGCGTACTTCGCTTGTGAATTTGCGCCGGCAGGCGCACCCGAAGCGGCAGGCGCGAGAACCTTCAGCGCGAGCGAGAACCGCGGAGGCGAAAGAACTGGGCTGCGCCTGGACTTGTGCGGGATCGCCTATGGCCTGGGCTCGGGCTGGTAAGCCTCCCACGCCTTCTCGGAAGGGACCACCGGGAAGATATCGAATGTCAGCTCGGGCCAGTCTGCGGTGTATCGCTGGATGGATTCCGCCGTGTCGGCCTCGAACAGGATGACCGCGCGGCCTCCCTGCACATCCGTGAAGCTTTGTGCGTTCTTGAGGCCGGCGGGATAGACATAATTCCGGCGACGCAACAGGATCTCCTGGGCGGTCTTGTTGTCCCGAGAAAAGGTGGCGATGGCGATGTAGTGCATATGCAGTGTTGAAGACAAGCTACTCCATGCCGACACGGCAAGCAAGAAGCCGGGCAAGGCGCGCGGATGGGGGTCCAGGACAAAATTCTCCGGTGCTTGGTGCTTCCGGTCGCAGTTGGGTGATCGTCTTCTCCCTCCCCTCCGCGGCAGTGGAGGGGAGGGCCGGGGAGAGGAGGTCGAGCATTGTTGAAATCCCTGAGCCCTTCCCCCGCTCATGCCTTGCGTGGAACGAGATTGGCAACCGGCGTCGATTCTGCCATGCTGTCCGAGTGCAAACCCCCAGCGCCCATATTCTGCGGGAGAACACTGGAACGTCAGGCCTCGAACGGACGCTGCGAAGCGCGGTAGAGATTCTGGCGCATCATGGAGTTCCGCACCTTGTGGTGGGCGGCTTGGCTGTCCAGGAGCACGGCTATTTCCGCGTGACCCTTGACTGCGACATTGTGGTGCCGGACGTGATCGAGGCAGTGGAATGGCTGACGGCCGGATTGCCGGGGCCATTCGTCCGCGTTCCTGGCTGCGAAGACAGCGCGAAAGATAATCGCAACGGCGTGCTGATCAACCTGCTGCCGGCTGGGCGCGTCTTGAAATCGGGCTGCGAAGTTCCGTTCCCGGTGCCGCGGGCGGTCCGGGACCAACCGCAATTTGCGTCGCTGGAAGAGCTGATCTCGCTCAAGCTCGACAGCTGGTTGAACAGCCCCGTGCAGCGGCTGAAAGACAAGGCCGATGTCGTCGAGCTGATCCAGGCCCGGCGGCTTCCGCGCGAGCTGGCGGTGCACGAAGCGGTGCGCGTGTGCTACCAGGAAACCTGGGGCGCGCTCGCCCGCGAAAGGGGCGGGTGACCTGCGCTGTGGGCAGGGCGAAGTCTCCATCCCGGCATCTGGCCCGGCGGCGCTCCCGCCAAGACCGGAGGTGGTTCTTGCGCAAACCCTACGGGGATGCGGGGGGCGGCGGGACAGGTTTTCGACGTTTGCCGGCGGGCAGAAACGGCTCGCGGAACGCGGTATAGAAGTCGTAAACCCCTTTGAAATCGTTGCGGCTGTCCTGCTCGGTCTTGCTCAGGAGCTGGCAGTCGACCAGGTTGAAGACGATTTCGCCGAAGTCTTCGCACCGGGAGACGCCCCAGGTTTCCAAGACGACCGTCGTGAGGGGGCCGAACTGGCCCAAGGCGTATTGGCGGATGCCTTCGAGCAGCTCCTGGCCGGTCACGTGGTGGGGGGTGCGCGGGCTGTTTTTCGCCACGGTTTTCTGCGTGTAATCCAGCGCCTCGCGCACGAACAGGTAAGCGTCCCTGTGGTAACGCGGGTCCTTGGCAATGATCCGATCGAGCGTGGTCTGAAAGTCGGGTTCTTGCATGCAAATCAACGGGCCGCGGGTGGCGGGGCAGGGGAGATGGGATGGGCGGCGCGCCAGGTCCGGACCCCCCAGCCGACGAGCAGGAGGGCCACAACTGTCCAGAGCACCGTTCGTTCCCGTGGTGTCAATCGCCACATGGTTGCGGGCGGCGGCGAGATGCGAAAGCGCGGATCCCCCGCCATCCATCGTCCGGGCCGGCCATCGAGCCGAGCCGCGACGAGGTTGACAGTCGCCATGGGGCCGCAATCGTTCTCATGCCGCTATGTCATACATGCATGCGGATGAGGCATCCGTCAAGCGAGGGTGATGTTGACGATTTTTCCTGGCACCACGATGACTTTGCGAATCGCCTTTCCCGCCAGGAACGGCTGGATCGATGGGCTGGCAAGGGCCGCGGCCTGAATTTCGTCCGGACCGGCCTGGGCGGGAACCTGGATCCGGCCTCGGAGCCGGCCATTGACCTGCACGGGCAGCTCGACGACCGATTCGACCAGGAACGAGGGATCATGTTTGGGCCACGGCAGGTAGGCGAGCGTGGATGCGGCGCCCAAGGCCGCAGGGAAGGCGGCCGCCAGCCGCTGGTAGAGCTCCTCGGCCAGGTGCGGCGCGAACGGCTGCAGCAACTGCAGGAACGTGCCCAGGACCGCTGCCGGCCGCTGGGGCCATTCCATCGCCTCGTTCACGAAGACCATCAGGGCCGAGATGGCGGTGTTGAATCGCATGGCCTCGAGATCCTCGGTGACTTTGCGGATGGCGGTATGGAGGGCTTTGAGCTGGCCCTGGGCGGGCGGGGCGTCCTGCACGAGCGCGTGCAGACGCAGACGGTCGAGCAGCGAGATGTCATCCGCCCCGGCAAGGGTCTGGGCCTGCTCGAACTCCTGCTCGCTGCGCTCGTCCACCAACAACCGCCACACCCTGCCTAGAAACCGGTAAACGCCTTCGACGCCCTGGGTGCTCCACGGCTTCACCATCTCGAGCGGCCCCATGAACATCTCGTAGAGGCGGAACGCATCGGCGCCATACTGCGCCAGGATCTCGTCCGGATTCACGACGTTTCCCCTGGATTTGGACATCTTCTGGCCGTCTTCGCCAAGGATCAGCCCCTGGTTGACGAGCTTGAAGAACGGCTCGGGAGTCGAGACGCAATTCAGATCAAAGAGGACCTTGTGCCAGAACCGGGCATAGAGGAGGTGGAGGACGGCATGCTCGGTGCCGCCCACGTAGAGGTCGACACCGGGCGTGGGCTTGGATGGGGCGCCGGGAGTAGGCTCGCCAGGCGGGTCCCCAGACATCCAGTAGCGTTCGGCGACCGGATCGCAGAAGGCGCGGGAGTTGCCGGGGTCCAGATAGCGCAGGTAGTACCAGCAACTGCCGGCCCATTGCGGCATGGTGTTGGTTTCTCGCAGGGAACCGTCGGGACGCTGGACCCACTGGGCAGCGCGCGCCAGCGGCGGCTCGCCGGAACCGGTTGGCTTGTAATCCGCCAGCGGGGGCGGCACGACGGGAAGATCGGATTCGGGGATGCTTTCGTGCTGTCCCTGGCGCCAGGCGATGGGGAAGGGCTCGCCCCAGTAACGCTGGCGGCTGAACAGCCAGTCCCGGAGCTTGTAGTTGATCATCCGATAGCCCGCCCCGCGCTCCTCGAGCCATGCGGCGATCCGCTGCTTGGCCTCCGGTGTCGGCAGGCCATCCAGAAAGGCGGAGTTGACGCTGACGCCGTCGTCGATGTAGCCGATCGATTCCTTGCCCACGGGCGCCTGGACGACAATCCGCACGGGCAGATCGTACTGGCGGGCGAACTCGAGGTCGCGCGTGTCGTGGGCGGGCACCGCCATGATGGCGCCCGTTCCGTAAGAGGCGAGGACGTAATCCGCGATCCAGATCGGGATCCGCTCCTGATTGACCGGATTGACAGCAAAGGCGCCGGTGAACACGCCGGTTTTCTCCTTGGCAAGGTCCGTGCGCTCGAGATCGGATTTGGCGGCAGCGAAGGCGCGGTAGGCGGCCACTGCCTCGCGGGGTGTCGAGGCGGGGTTGGCGCCTTTCCAGGCGTCAGGCGTATGGGCAGGCCAGGCGCCGGGGATCAGGCCATCCACCAACCGATGCTCCGGCGCCAGCACCATGTAGGTGGCCCCAAAGAGCGTGTCCGGTCGCGTGGTGAACACGGTGATCGCATTCTCGCCGGCATCCGCTGACGGGATGGGATCGGCGAGGGGGAAATGGACCTCGGCGCCTTCGGAGCGGCCGATCCAATTCCGCTGCATATCCTTGAGCGACGGGCTCCAATCGATGAGATCCAGGTCGCGCAGGAGGCGCTCGGCATAGACGGTGATCCGGAGCATCCATTGGCGCATCGGCTTGCGCACGACCGGGAAGCCGCCGACCTCGCTCTTGCCGTCGATCACTTCCTCGTTGGCGAGGACGGTCCCCAGTTCGGGGCACCAATTGACGGGCGCCTCCGCCACGTAGGCCAGGCGCCGGGCATCCCGGTAGGCCCGGCGCTGCCCGTCGGTGACGATGTCAGGCGGATAAGGGAGCGTTTCGATCGGCTCCGCCCGCTGCGTGGCCGGATTGAACCACGAGCCATAGAGCCGCAGGAATATCCATTGTGTCCACCTGAAATAGCCGGGATCGGTCGTGTCGATCTCGCGCTCCCAGTCGTAGCTGAAGCCCAGTGCCTGGATCTGGCGCTTAAAGGTGGCGATGTTGGCCTCGGTGGTGACGCGAGGGTGCTGGCCCGTCTTAATCGCGTATTGCTCGGCTGGCAGCCCGAAGGCGTCCCAGCCCATCGGATGCAGCACGTTGTAGCCGATCGCACGCTTGTAGCGGGCCAGGATGTCCGTCGCAGTGTAACCCTCCGGATGCCCCACATGTAGCCCCGCGCCCGAAGGGTAGGGGAACATGTCCAGAATATAAAACTTGGGAGGCAGACAGCGATGGCGCTGCGCAAACGGATGCTCGGGCGAGATCGAATCCCCTGGATTCCAGGCGCGGAATGTCCGCTGCCGATCCCAAAAACCCCGCCATTTCGGCTCGATCAGGTGAAACGGGTACTGTCTTCGGACCGTTGACATACCGGGCAATTTTGGGGCATCGATCCCCCCAGAGCAATAGTGGAGTGACAGGACCGTTGCGACTGGGACGCTGAAAACAGAAAAACCCTGCCGGCGTTGATTCACCGACAGGGTTTCGCACCTGGATCTGATCCGATGGATTACGGGATCGCCACCTTGTAGAACCGGATGGCCGCGCCGCCTGTATCATCCTGATAGGAAGCGGTGGCTCCGGTCGCGCTCACGGGCGCCCCCCGGTTTTCCCACGGGCCGAGGGCCGAGGCGGCCGACATGACCTGATAGCTCTTGCCCGCTTGGGATTCCCAGGTCAGGGTGACCACGCCCTCCGCAGCCGTGACACCCAGGATCTTGAACGCGCCCACAGGCGGCTGATAGCTCGAGTCGATCCGGAAGGCCATGAGCCCGTTGTTCTCGTTCAGCGCGAACAGATACGTGTTGCCGCCGAAGTCCAGCGCGCCATTGGCTTCGATGCTGGCGTTGTAGGTGGGGAACAGCTCCTGGTCGCGGAACTGCGGGCCGGCTTCGAGGTCGGCGACGCTGTAGATCTGCACGTTTTTCTGGTCGTCCCGGGCGACCGTGGCCAGGAATTTGAGGTCGTCGTTGTATGCCAAGGTCGTGGCGGTCAGCGGCAGGTGGCTGTTGTCGTAGGTCTTGAGGACGGTTCCTGTAGCGGCAGCCAGGTCGTATTGGACCAGGTAGGTGGGGCCCTGCCAGGTCTTGACCCAGAAGGTGTTGCCGGCGCCCCACGAGATGCCGAGCCGCGCGAAGTTGGCGGGAACGCCGGGCACCAGGATTTCGTTCGGGACGAAATTGAGGCCATCCGTGGTTGTGAGGATCGAGAGCACGTTGGTGGCATCGGTGCTCAGGAGGATCTCCGTGTTGAGGCCCGCGCCGCGGACCTCCATGGTCCATCCGCAGAGCTTGTTGGGGTTCAGGACGGAAAACGGATCGCCGGAGAAGGCGATCGTGGGGAGGGTGGCTGGCTGGTCGTCGGCCCACCGGTAGAGCGTGAACGGGACGGTGCCGGCGCTGGTGGTGCGGTTGGCGGCGTAGACCGCGCCGTCGTCAGCGACCCCGATCTTGTTGATCCAGCGGTTGCCGCCACTGACGAAGCTCACGTCCAGGGTGTGCTTGTCGGCGCCCGTCAGGGCATCCAGCACGGCGATGATGACGGGCGTGGGATTGGTCGCCACATAGCTGGCCACCAGGAGATTCGACGTCGCCGGGTTGAAAGCCATCCCGTACTCGTAATAGTTGAGGTTGAGATAGGGCCGGCTGCCCGCAATGGCCGACCAGATGTTGGTCATCTGGGGGGTGTTGTTGAGCGGCAGGACGGCCAGCGAGGCGGGGATGCTGTCGCGGTAGCCATCGGCATTGGAGACGCGAACATGGTACTCGCCTGCCTGAGACAGCTGGATGTTGGTCAGGGTCAGGGTAGCCGACGTCGCGCCCGGGATCGCCTCGGCGCCATTGAAGAACCACTGATAGGTCAACGGGGTGGGGCTGTCGGCCGTCACGCTCAGCGTGGGACTGGTGCTGGCGAACCAGGTCGCGCCGGCCGGATGCGCCAGGATCACCGGCAGACGCGACGGCGCGCCCGCATTGATCTTGAATGCCTTGACACCGTTGTTGACACCGAGGGCGACGAGATAGCCGTTGGCGAGGTCGACGTTGCCCTGGTACTCGATGTCTGCGTTGTAGGTGGTGAACAGCTCGTGATCCACCCAGAAGGGGCCGGCATCGATGTCGCTGACATCGTAGATGGGAACGCTCACCGGCGAGGGCGGAGAGCCGTTCAGCAGACCCGCAAGAAGCTGGGTGGCCGGATCGTATTTGATGCCCGTGATCGAGTTGAAGACGCTTCGCGGCCCGGTGGTCGGGTAGATCTTCTTCACCGCCCCGGTTTGTGTGGCGAGATCGAACTCGACCAAGACCAGCTGGCCGACGGATTTGGCCCAGAAGGTGTTCGTGCCCGGGCCCCAGTCGATGCCCAGGCGGGCGAACTTGTCGGGCGCGTCGGCAATGGTGATCGCGGTCGAGGTAAAGAAACCGGAGTTGTCGAGCTGGAGGATGGCCACGGTCCTGCTCGATTGGTTGTAGCTGCCCGAACCCAGGAGGATCTGGGTTTCAGGGCCCGAGCCGCGCACGGCCAGCGTGCCGCCCCAAACGACGTTGACGGACGTCCATCCATTGCCTGGATCGCCCGAATAAAGCATGCGCCCGGCCAGCGCCGGCACGGGGCCGTCGTCGGACAAGGCGTCGATCCGGAACGGATTGTTGATGGTGTCGGTGCTGAGGTTGCAGAGATAGACCGTCCCATCATCGGCCACATCCACTTTGTTGTAGCCGCTCGAAATCGGCAGCAGCCCCGAATAATCAATGTAATGTTTCTCGGCCCCGGTCAGCCCGTCGAGAACAACCAGCATGTTGGTCGGGTTTTGACGCGTCAGGACCAGCACGTTGGTGTTCGCGGGGTTGATGGCCACGCTGTATTCCTTGTAGCCCGGGATCGAGGTCAGGTAAGGCCGAAGATTGGGCTCGATGCTCCAGATGTTGGTGACCAGATCGGATGGATTTCCGCGGGTGACCGTGAGCGTGCCGGGGTTGCTCGAGGCGGCGCCAGAGGCGTTGGTGACCACCACCTGGTAGCTGCCCGCGTGGGCCAAGGTCACGGCCGGAAGCGTCACTGTCGCCTGCGTCTCGCCCGCCAGATCCACCCCGTCGAACCGCCATTGATAGGCCAGGGGCTGCGTTCCGCTGATCCCGGCGCTGACCACATACCGGGCGCCTTCCCAGAGCTGGATGTTGGCCGGATGGCTCGTGATGCTCGGGGCATAGACCGCCTCATGAACCGTGTATCCCACGATGCCGTTGTTGGTCTCCAGGGCAAATAGCAGGCCGTCCCGGAGAGAGACCGCGCCGACGGAGTTGCCATTAACGTTCGCAGCCGGCATGTCCTTGGTCGTGTCGGTCTGCACGGGCGCGGCCGGATTCGAAATGTCGAACACGCGGAGCTTGTGATTGGCCGGGTCGGTGGTCGTCGAGCATTGCAGGATGGCGATCAGGTTGCGGCTCAGGTCGACGGCGAGGGGCCCGCCAGGGCCGGCAGGCAAGGGGATGCTCCGCGTTGTCTTGGCGGTGTTCGCCTCGAGGTCGAGGGTGAGGTTCTTGAGGTTGCCCGTTCCCTGCTTGACCCAGAAGGTGTCGCCCGCGCCCCAGGCGATCCCCCAGCGGCTGTCTTGTTCTGCGAGGTCGGTCACGATCTTGGTGGCCGTAAAGTTCACGCCGTCGGCTGTCGTCAGCAAACCAACCCCCTGGTTATACGTGCCCAGCAGGATCTGGGTGCTGGCGCCCGTGCCGCGGACGGCAATCGAATCGCCAAAGCGCCGCGGGTTCGTGCCGGTGGTGCTGCCGCCGGAAGGATCCCCTTCGTAAACCTTCTCGGGCTGTGCCGTTTCATTCGCCCAGCGATAGAGCTTGAATGGCCCGTTCGCTCCGGTCGCGTCGGTGGTCAGGTTTCCGACGTAGATCACGCCATCGGTCGTGATCCCGATCATGCTGAGGGGGAAATTGCCTCCAGAGATCACGCCGCTGTCAAAGGGCAAAGCGCCAAGCACAACGCCGTTGGTCGAATCCAGTATGTGAACCGCGGTGGACCCCTCCCGGCTCACCACCAGGAGGTGGCCAGTGGCCGGGTTGTAGTCCAGCCCGCGGGTTCGGTCGCCCGTGGCCTTCAGGAAGGGGTGGGACGGCGCCTCCGCCACCACGCTCCAGACGTTCGAAAACGCATGCATCTGGCCGAAAGCGCTTTGCGCCAGACCGAGCAGGATGGAGAGAATGATGAAGTATGGCAGCGGCAAGGCGCCGATGCGCAAGACGGCCTTGTGCCGCACGGAAGGAGGATGGTGTCTTTTCATAGTTACAGCAATTACGCCATAGGCTGTGTAAGCGATCCGATCTTGCCAAGTCAATCAAAGTTCTGCAGAACGGGCCTCTGCGGCAGACGATGCGCCGCATCGCGTCCATGCACCCGCCAGGGCCGCTGGTTTTCCACAGTTTTTCCTTGAGCCGGGAGGGGGCTTGATCGGAATGTCTATGCCATCGGAATTCATTCCGATGCCTGTGACCGATATGGAGCATGCAAAGCTTTCGGCGGCGAGCATCCTGGTGGTCGAGGACGACCTCCTGTTTCGGAAGCAGCTCGTGGCCTATCTCGAGAAGCAGGGTGCGGACGTCACCGGAGCAGACACCGCGGCGGCGGCGCGCCGCTGGGCCGCCGAATCGGCGTTCGACTGGGTCTTTCTGGATGTCAACCTCCCCGACGGGCGTGGAACGGATCTGCTGCGCGACCAGGTCTTCAGCGGCAACGCCGGAGTCGTGGTGATGACCGCCGAGGGCGCCGTGTCGGGCGCGGTCGAGGCCATGCGATGGGGCGCCGTCGATTACCTGGTCAAACCGTTCGATCCGGCGGAGCTGCCGCTCGTCATCCAGCGGGCCCGGAAGATGCGGCTGGCTGCGCGGCTCGATGAGCACCAGCGGCGTCATCGGGAGCCATCCGAGGATGCCTTCGTCTTCGGACACGCCCTGGCCGGATTGCGCGAGCAGCTGGAACGAATCCTGGCTGTCGACCGGCGCCTCCAAAACCGGCTGCCGCCTGTGTTGATCGAGGGCGAGACCGGCACCGGCAAAACCATGCTCGCTCGCTGGCTCCATCACCGCGGGCCCCGCGCCGGCCAGCCGCTGGTCGAGATGAACTGCTCGGCAGTGCCCGAAACGCTGGCGGAATCGGAGCTCTTCGGACACGAGCGCGGCGCGTTCACCGATGCCAAGACCGCCCGGATCGGACTGCTCGAGGCCGCCCAGGGCGGCACGCTCTTCCTGGATGAATTGCCGAGCCTGGCCGCGCCCCTCCAGGCTAAACTGCTCACCGCCATCGAGGATGGCCGCATCCGCCGGCTCGGAGCCAGCCGCACCCTCGAGGTCGATGTCCGGATCATCGCCGCCAGCCACAAGCCCTTGATGGACCTCGTCGCGCTCGGCCAGATCCGCGAAGACCTCGCCCACCGCCTGGATCTGTGCCGGATCCGCCTTCCGCCGCTGCGCGACCGGGAAGGGGAGATTGTGCCGCTGGCCGAGGAGCTCATGGCCCGCATCTGCCGCCGGCACCGCCTGCCCAACCGCAAGATCACACCCGAAGGCCGCCATCGCCTGCTCGCTTACCGATGGCCAGGAAATGTCCGCGAACTCATGCACGAGCTCGAACGCGCCATCATTTTCGAAGATTCCCACGAGCTCGATTTCCCCCATCTGGCTCCATCTCAAGAATCGACACCCGCCCGCCCGCCCGCCGCAGACCGCCCATCCGCAACCCCGGACGATTGGTTCAACGATCAATACCGGTTCCCCAGCGATGGCTTCTCCTTGGATCAGGCAATCCAGCGTCTGATCCGACATGCCCTGGCCCAAAGCGACGGAAACATATCGGCTGCCTCCCGGTTGTTGGGTGTCAGCCGTGATTACCTCCGCTACCACATCGCCCAAGCGAAAAAAGATGGGCTGCTCGATTCAGCCGGTTGATTAAACAGAGAATGGGTGAAATGACCCACCTAACGCCTCTTCTGGTGCATTTGGAGTTGGGTGAAATGCCCCAACCCCCAAAAGATTCAATTTTTGATTCTAAATCAAATATTCGTTATGTGTTCATTACTAAGAATTTAAGATTATTTCGAAATGCTGGCACGAAGAATGCCTTTGCTTGACTCGGATGCGCAAGCATCCAGGTAAGTGTAACAGAAAAATGAGAGTTTATGAAAAGAGTTGTATTGATTTTCGCTGCGTTGACCGTCGCTGTTTGGATTGCACCAGCATGGGCGGAAGATCCTGGTGATTCTGGAACCGGGGATCCGCCGGTGATTGAACCGCCGACGCCGCCTGCTGATCCGCCGCCAGTTGATCCGCCGGTGCGGAAAGGGTGGGGGAAGGACAAGGGATGGTTTCCGAGCATTACGGAGGAGAATCAAGCGAAGTACGACGCTTATGTGGCCGCAAGGGACGCCTATCTCAAAGCTCAGCGCGATTTGGTCAAGGAGATGAAGGCGGCCGATGCGGATAAGAAAGCGGAGCTGCTGGCTGCGCGGAAAGCCGCGTTCGAGGCCTACAAGGCAAGCATCGAAACGCTGCGCCAGGAGGCCAAGAGCGCCGTCCAGAGCATGCGCAACCAACTTGCCAACCAGGAGCGTCAGCGATTGTTGGAGCAGGCCAAGGAGCAGATCAAAGAGCAGGTTCGCGATCGCGCGCGGGGCGGGGAATAATTGGGCCAGGTTTGACAGACAATTCAGGTTGATTGGTTGAGTCACTTGGCTGATAGCACCGGGCTGGGCGGTCCGACGAGGATCGCCCGGCTTGCTTTTTGGGGCCCCTTCAGGCCCCTTTTTTTCGTGCTCATCGGATGCCTCAGCCCGCTCTCCTGCTCATCGGCATCCTCAGCCGCCACCGGGCACGCCCGGATGCCCCCACCCAATCTCGCCAAGGCGCCGCCGTTTTTTTGGGATCAAACCCTGAATGTACGGGCCGGATTCGGATATAAAGACAACCTCACTTTGGGGCCGTTCGATCCTGAGGGGAGCGCATTCGCCACGGCGGGGTTCGATCTGGTCCTCATGCGACTGTCGGCGACCGGATCGGAGCTGACGTTGCTGCTTTTCGCGGACGACTGGCGATACCTCGACGCCGAGAGCGTCGACAAGGAGAACCTGGTGGTGGCGCAGGCGCGCTGGAAGCAGCCGATCAATCCCGAGTGGCGGCACGAGGGCGTTTTCGAGTATTTCCACATGAACCAGGTCTTCGACGCCTCGATCACCGAAACCAACCGGTCGAGCGTCAAAGCCAAAGGGCACCTGGCCCGTTGGCGGCCCGGTTTCCGGCGGGACTGGAGCACCAACACTCATGTCGATCTCCAATTCGGGCTTGGGCGCCAGTATTATCAGGAGCCATTGGATGATTATTGGGAGATGGGACCCAGGATCGCATGGGAGCATCGGTGGTCGAACCGTCAGGCGCTCACGCTTAGTTACGAATACCTGTATCGGCCATACGACCGCCGCATGGCCACCACTTCGGATGGGATGTCCATCCCCGGCACAAGCCTGAGCTTTCGCCAGCAGGAGATCGTCGCGCTCTGGCGGATGAGCTGGGGGCAGAACGGGAGGTGGACAAGCACGAGCCGGGCCGGCATCGAAATCAACCAGGACAACGGCGCCGAGTATTTCGATTACCTCGATTACCAGGCAAGCCAGCAGCTCCGGCTCCGACTGCGCCCCTGGGAAATGCGTGCTAAAATCGGATGGCACTATTATGATTTCGAAAAACAGACGGCGGACCTGTCGGGCCTGGAACGGCGGACAAGAACCGCCGTGGATTGGAATGTCCGCATCGAGCGGCAATGGGGCTCGCGGACGACGCTGTTTGTCGATTATGAACAAGAGCACTCGCTGGGCAGCGCGAGCTATGACCAATATCGGGTCCGCGTCCTGACCGGCGGGCTCGAGCTGGAGTTTTAAAAGATGGACCGGCTTTGGATGGCAATGGCCGCATGGCGATCACGGCGGCTGGGTTTCCTGGTGACGGGATTCACCCTGGCGCTCTTCGCGGCCGCCGTGCTGCTGGTCAGCCTGCGCCTCCGCCAGGCCGTGCGCGAGCAGATCCTGCGCCGCGACGGCGCCGTCCTCAGCGCGGTGGCGCTCATGCAGCAGTACGCGGATCAGGAGGAGGGCTCGACCCCCTGGGAGATCGACAATCCCATGGACCAGCTCATGATGATGCTCGATACATCCAGAATCGAGGATGTGCTGGCCATCCGTCTCTTCGACGAAAACGGCTCGATCCAGGCCGTGTTCCCCCCCGACGTTGTCGAAACCCGCCTGGCGCGCGCCGACCTCGAGTCGCTGATCCGGCTCGAGACCGTCAGCCGGTTTCATCCTCGAACCGAGCCGGCGGCGCTGTTCGAGCCGGCCGGACCGTCGGTCGATCCGGATGGCTCATGGCCTGCTTTGCTCGAGGTCATCATCCCGATCTTCCCCAAAGACGATCCGCGGCTGGTGGGCGCGGCCCAGTTCTTCATGGATGGCAGCTCGATCGCCGAGGAGTTCGCCCGCCTGGACGCGCATGGCTGGCGATACGGATTGACCGTGCTCGGGGTCCTGGGAGGAGCGATGGCCGCGGCGCTGGGCTGGGCCTTTCAGCGCATGCAGCACGCCAACCGCCTGCTGGCCGAACGGTCGAGCCACTTGGCCCTCGCCAATCAACAGCTCACCCTTCAGGCCAAAATGGGCGCCGTCGGCGCCCTCACGGCGAACTTGCTCCATGGCCTGAAAAACCCGTTGGCCGGCCTCCGCACCCTGGCCGCCAGCCGCTCCGGCGAGGCCCGCAACGGCGGCAGCAGTGACGACGGCCAGTGGCGCGATGTCGCCGACGCTGCCGGACGCATGCAGGAGTTGGTCAATGAAACCGTCCGCATTCTTCGCGAGGAGAACGGCGTGGCGGAATACGAGCTGACCTTCGAGGAGATGGCCGCGGTCTTGCGGGAGCGGATCCTGCCGCTGGCCGCCCAGGCCGGCCTCGAGCTCCAGTGCCTCTTGCGCGCCCGAGGCGCCATGTCAAACCGCGAGGCCAACCTCGTGCTGCTGATCCTCGAAAACCTGCTGCGCAATGCCATCCACGCAACACCCCGGGGCCGCCAGGTCCGCCTTCGAATCTACCGGCGCGCCACCGATACCGTCATGGCGGTCGAGGACCAGGGCCCGGGCATACCCGAGGCGATCCGCGATCAGTTGTTCGTCCCGGGACAATCCACGAAGCCCGGAGGGACGGGCCTCGGCCTGGCGTTGAGCCGGGCGCTGGCCCGCCAAATGGGCGCCGAAGTCCGCCTCGAGCACAGCGGAGACGATGGCTCGGTCTTCGCCCTGATTCTCCCTGCGGATCGCCTGCTCGATCCTGCGGGCGCGCCCGCAAACCTCGCACCCGAGCCGGCGCCGCCCCCCTGAGCGGGCGCCCGGAGCCGGGATCGGCCCATGCCCGTCAACACCGTCAGCCGCCCTTGAGCACCACAAGGAACTGCTTCATCGCAGGGGACAGAACCTTGTTCTTCTTCACGATCGCAGCCAGCGGACGGTAGAACTCCCCGTCCTCGATCATGACCTGCGCGAGCGTCTCGTTGGCCACCTCCTGCACGACCGTGGCCTGCGGCACCACCGAAACTCCCGCGTCGATCTCGACAGCCCGCTTCACGGTCTCGATGTTGTCGAACTCCATCACGTTGTTCACCTGGATCCCATGGTCCTTCAGGATCCGGTCAATTGCCTTGCGCGTCGGGATGTCCGGCTCGAACCCGATGAATTTCTGGCTCGACAGGGCGCCCAATCGGATGCTCTTGCCCTTGGCGAACGGGTGTTGGGGGTGGCAGATCAAGACCAGGCGATCCTTGCGCAGCGGGATGATCTCCAGCTTGCTGTCGCGCGACGGGTAAGCCACCAGCCCGAGGTCGACCACGTTGCCCAGCACGTCCTCATACACCTGGTTCGCCCGGCGGTACTCGACATGCACGTTCACCGTGGGATAGGTTCGAAGATACCTCTTCAGGTAGGGCGGCAGGTCGTGCAGCCCGATGCTGTAGATGGTCGCCAGCCGGATCGTTCCCGAGATCACATCCTTGATCTCCTGCAGCTTGCTGTGAAGAGCGTCGTAGATCTGGATGATCTGCTTGCTGTAGTCATACATGATCTGCCCCTCCCGAGTCAGCCGGAACTTCTTCTTGCTGCGCTCGATGAGGACGGACTTGAACTGGCGCTCGAGAGAGCTGATTTGCTGGCTGACAGCCGACTGGGTAACCTCGTTGATCTGCGCGGCTTTCGTGAAGCTCTCGGTTTCAGCCAGATCACAGAACATCTTTAGGCTTTCAATTTGCATAAGGCCAATACGACTTGCATACGACGTGCAAAGCCCAAGTATCGTATTAAATAACCTTATGTCAACACCGAATCGTGAGGGTTTCTGATATTCGTGGGCGACCCGGGAATTCCCATTAGATCGCCCACGAACCGAATCCCATTCTCCGCGCCGTCCCCCCCGAGACTCTCTCAACGGCTCTTCCGATACCGCTCCTCGATATGCTCCCAATGGATCACATGAAAGAACGCATCGATGTATTCGGGCCGGCGGTTCTGGTATTTCAGGTAGTAGGCGTGCTCCCACACGTCCAGAGCCAGCAGCGGGATTCGACCCGATGTCAGCGGCGAATCCTGATTGGGTGTGCTTTCGATTCGCAGGCTGTTCTGATCGTCAACGGTCAGCCACGCCCAGCCGCTCCCAAACACACCCGCCGCCGCCTTGCCAAATTGATCCTTGAACCCCGCAAACCCGCCAAAAGCCCGATCGATCGCCCGGGCCAGATCCCCTCGAGGCTCTTTCCGGCCACCCTTGGATAGCATCTCCCAGAACATCGTGTGGTTCACATGCCCGCCTCCGTGGTTGCGCACCGCCGTCCGAACCGACTCCGGAACGGACGCGAGCTGGCGGACCAACTCCTCGGCGCTCTTGCCCGCCAGGGAGGGCTGATCGGCCACCGCCTTGTTCAGGTTCGCCACGTACGCCGCGTGATGCTTGCCATGATGGATTTCCATAGTCCGCGCGTCGATGTAGGGCTCGAGCGCATCCGCAGGATAGGGCAGGGGAGCCAGCTGGAAAGGTCCGCCGGCCGGCGCCGCTTGGGCCCTGGCCGATTCCCGCAAAAGCGGCAGCGCCGATGCCGACGATGCCACCACCATTGTCTTCAGCGCCTCACGACGAGTCATCATCTTCGAGCTTCCTTTCCTGGGTTCTTTTCGGGTTTTACGCGGTTGCCGGACGAGCGCGAAACTCCATCGCGCCCTGGCTGCCGGCTCTCTCGATCCGGCGGCTGCAGCCCTGCACGCTCCTGGCAACAGACGCCGGATACCATATCATACCCGGCGCATTTTTCCAGTCGCGCCGTCCTTTCGGCAGCCCGCCGCCGCCTTGTCTGATGCAATCCGACTGCGCTTTCCCTCCCCGCGCGCTCGGTGCGATTGTTCTTGCTGCCGTTTTCCGCTCCTGGGTAAATAGAGCCGGATTTTGCCAGGGCCCATGGAATGCGGACTGACGAACCCCGCCAGGGCAGGAATGCAGCAACGGTAGTTTGTTTCGCATCTGCCGTGGTCACCCTGGCATTTCCATTGAGATTCCAGCCATGGCATATCAGGTCATCGCCCGAAAATACCGGCCGCAGCGTTTCGCGGAGGTGGTGGGTCAGGAGCATGTAACCCGCACGCTGGCCAATGCCATCGAGCGGAACCGGATTGCGCACGCCTTTTTGTTCGTGGGCCCGCGCGGGACCGGCAAGACCACCATCGCCCGGATTTTTGCCAAGTGCCTGAACTGCCTCGACGGCCCCCGCCTGGATTTCGCCGATGACGACGCGCGGTGCCAGGAGATCAGCGAGGGCCGATCCCTCGATGTGCTCGAGATCGACGGCGCCAGCAACCGGGGCATCGAGGAGATCCGCGAGCTGCGCCAGACCGTCAAATACGCCCCCGCTGTCTCCCGCTTCAAGATCTACATCATCGACGAAGTCCACATGCTGACCAAGGAGGCGTTCAACGCCTTGCTCAAGACGCTCGAGGAGCCGCCCGCCCACGTCAAGTTCATGTTCGCCACCACCGAGCCGGACAAGGTGCCGCCGACGATTCTCTCGCGCTGCCAGCGGTTCGATCTGCGCCGGATCCCGGTTCGGCTGATCGTCCAGCACCTGGCCCAGATCGCCCAGTGGGAGAAAATCGAGGTGGACGATGCCGCCCTGCACGCCATCGCGCGGGGCGCCGACGGCTGCATGCGCGACGCCCAGTCCGCCCTCGACCAGCTGATCAGCTTCTGCGGCGGCCGGGTCGCCGAGGAGGATGTGCTATCGATGTTTGGCCTGGCCGGCCGCCCGCAAATCCTCGCCCTGGCGCGTTCGATCCTGACCGGCGAGTTCCAGACCGCCATGCGCCTGGTGGATGAGCTCGCCCGCGCCGGCAAGGAGATCGGCCGGGTCATGGCCGAGCTGGTCCAGCACTTTCATCATCTGATGCTCTTCCAGGTCACCGGCGGCGACCTCGGCTTGCTCGAGCTGACCGAGACCGAAGCCGCTGCAGTGGCCGAGCAGGCCGGCCTCGTCTCGCGCGAGTCGCTCACAGCAATCCTCGAGGTGCTCGCCGATGGCGAAGGCCGAATCCGGGACGCCGTCTCCCGCCGCATCGCCTGCGAGGTGGTCCTCCTCAGGGCCATCGAGGCCCGGCACGCGATCCACTGGGACACCGTCCTCCATCAGCTCAAGCAATGGCGGGACGAATCCAGCCCCGCATCGTCCCCGCAGCCGCCCGACGCCCCCACCCACGCTCCCCCTCGCCCCGCCCCGGCCGATTCGCACACCGCCGCCGCGCGCCGCGCGCCCGCGCCTCCCGCAACCCCGCTCGCCGTCAGCACCACCGCGCCCTCGGCCGAGACAGCCAGGACCCCCAAATCCGGCCACTCGCTCGAAACGCTCTGGCCCCGCCTCATCGAATCCGTGAAGCGGTCCAGCCGGTTTACTCACTCGTATCTGATGCAGGCCCAGCCAGTCAGTTTCACGAATGATCTGCTGGTGATCGGTTTTGCGCCGGAACACTCGGACACGCTCGGGCTGGTGGATACGCCCCGAGGCCGCGATCTGATCCAGAAAGCCTTGTGCCAGGTGCTCGGCCGGGACGCCGCGGTGCGGGTGGTCCCGATCCAGCCCGCCGCTGCCTCCAACGCCTCTGAGGCCTCCAAAGCCGACAGCGCCCTTCCAGCTCCGTCCGATCCGCCGCCAGCCGCCGTCTCCCCGCCTCCCGCCCCCTCCGCACCACCCGCCCCGTCCGTGCCCGCCGATCGCGACGATTTCAAGAACGACCCCAAAATCAAAGAGGCATTGGAAATCTTTCGCGGACAGATTGTTGACGTTGGTCCTTGATCGCGGCACAAATGGGGATGTGTCGCGGCAATAGACCCCACGAATCGTTATGTCTAGCATCGGCAAACTGATGAAACAGGCTGCCCGCATCCAGCGGCAGATGGAGGACGTCCAGACCCAGCTCGCCAGCCGAACCGTCGAGGCCACGAGCGGCGGCGGCGCCGTCAAAGTCGTCGCCAAGTGCGACGGCACGCTCGCTTCGATCAAGATCGATCCCCAGGCGGCCAATCCGAGCGACATCACGCTCCTCGAGGATCTGGTGATCAGCGCCGCCAATAACGCTCTCAACCAGGCCAAGGAGATTTCCAACGCCGAAATGGGCAAGGTGACCTCCGGCCTCAACCTGCCCGGGCTGGCCTAGCCCGGTTGAAACACAACTCCCGCCATCGCCCGGCAGCGTCTTTTTCCTGAGAGGGCAGGGGAGCAATGGATCGTTATCGCATCTCGACCTGGCCCCCGCCGCTGCTCGATCTCATCAACGAGCTCGGCATGCTGCCCGGCATCGGCCCGCGTTCGGCCGAGCGCCTGGCCCTCTTCCTGGCGCAGAGCCCGGCCGCCGACGTCGAGCGCCTGGCGGAATCCATCCGCACCGCACGCCGCGGCATTCAGAGCTGCGCCACCTGCGGCGCGCTCAGCGACCGACAGCCCTGCAGCCTCTGCCAGGACCCCCGCCGCGACCTCGGCATCCTCTGCGTCGTCGAACAGCCGGTCGATGTCCTCAACATCGAAAAAACAGCCGCCTTCCGCGGCCGTTACCATGTCCTGGGCGGACGGATCTCGCCGACCCGAGGCGTCGGGCCCGAGGACTTGCGCATCCCCGAGCTCGAACGGCGCCTCCAGGACCAGCCCAACCTCGAATTGATCGTCGCGCTCGGATCCGATGTCGAGGGCGACGCCACCGCCATCTATCTCGCCCGCCGCCTTGCCGGCCGCTGCGCCCGCATCACGCGCCTGGCCCATGGCCTGCCCGTCGGAAGCAGTCTCGAATTCGCTGACGAGCTCACGCTGCGCCAGGCCATCGAAAACCGCAGACCCCTCCAATGACCAATCCCGCGCCCTCCCCGCCGCCACACTCGATCGCACCGCACCCCGCCCGATTGCCCGTCATCGCCTTCGATCTCGGCAAGGTCCTCCTCGATTTCGATTACCAGATCGTGATCCGCCGCCTCACCCCCTATTGCCGCCACGATGCCGCATCCGTCCTCCAGACCCTCACCCAGTCGCCCCGATTGCTCGACTTCGAATCCGGCCGCATTCGCACGGACGAATTCCTCGAAGCCCTCCGGGAAGCCGCCGGCTATAGCGCTCCCCGGACCCAATTCGAGCGCGATTTCTGCGATATCTTCACCCCCATTGAACCCATGGTCCAGCTTCACGCCTGCCTCCGCCGCCATGGATACCCCACCTGGATATTCTCGAACACCAACGAGCTCCAGTCCGATTTCATCCGCAGCCGATACCCTTTCTTCCACGAGTTCGATGGCCGGATCCTCTCTTACCAGCAGGGCGTCATGAAACCGCACCCGGCCATTTACGAAGCCCTCGAGAAGGCCGCCGGCTGCTCCGGCGCCAATATCGTCTACCTCGACGATCGCCCCGAAAACATCGCCGAGGCAGCCCGGCGCGGATGGCGCGCCTTCGTCCATCGCCAGATCCGCGAAACCCTCCTCTGGCTCAGGGGGCAGGGGATCGATCCCGCCTGCCTGAACCTGCCCGATTGAATTCTTGTCGGCTTGATGGCCCTGAAGCTTGAGGCGCGCAGCCCGGCGCGCAGCGGAGTGCGCGCCCTGCCTTGCAAGCCCAAAGCCGAAGGGTAGGGCGACCACTCCGTGGATGGCGCTCCAGCTGAAAGGCTCGCGGCTCCCGGCCGCGTGAACGCGGGCCACCAAACCTGGCTCACAGGATTCGCGCGCTTGAGAAATCCGCGTCGCGGCCTGCCATCCTCTTCTCAAAAATGATAACAAATAGTAATTGACTATATGCATGTAATGAATGATTAATCAATGGTGATCGCTGGCGGGCGCTCGTCGGTCGGGCTGCCCGCCGGCGGTCCGGAGCGCGGCCGGGGTTGGTGGCGTTGGCATCAACAAAACAACAACACCATCAATCCCATGAAACACATCTATTATTGGCTGAGCCTGGGCCTGGGGCTGACGAGCAGCCCGCTGGCCGCGGTGGTCTTGCCCGGACCTGGAGAGGTCTACGAGCAGGATTTCAATACCCTGGCCATCACCGGGACGGATCTGACCCTCTTGCCGGAGGGCTGGTCGTTATCCGAGCAGGGGGACAACGCCAACGGGGCGTATCGGGCGGGCACCGGCAGCTCGTCCACGGGTGACACATACAGTTTCGGCGCCGCCGGCGACACGGACCGCGCCTTGGGCGGAATCCGGAGCAGCCGGCTGGTGTCCCGATTCGGCCTCGAGCTGTCCAACGCTGGCGCGACAACGATGACCGGATTCCGGATCAGCTATCGGGGCGAGCAATGGCGCCTCGGAACGGTTGGACGGGCCGATCGTCTCGATTTCCAGTTCAGCACGGATGCGATCTCGCTCGAGTCGGGCTTCTGGCAGGATTGCGACGCGCTGGACCTGATCACGCCCGACATGGGAGGCGCGGTGGGATTGCGGGACGGCAACGAGCTGTTCCTGAACCTGGCCGGCATCCTCGACGGGTGCGCGATCGCTCCGGGCGAGAGCCTCTGGCTGCGGTGGGTCGACTCGGATGCCAGCGGCAACGACGACGGATTGGCGGTGGACGATTTCCGCTTCGAAACGGTGCTGGTGCCCGAGCCGGCCGGGTCCGCCGCGCTGGCGGCCGCCAGCCTGATCGGATTCGCCATCGCCCGCCGCCGGGTTCGAAGAGCGGACCCCCCGGTCTCGTAGCGCAGACGCCGCACTTATGAGCTTGGCTTGACGGAAATCCGAGGTATCCTCTAATAAGACAACGCGGCCGGCCCGCCAGATCGGAGCGGGCCGGCCGGGATCTCGCCGCGCATCGGCCGTGACCGGTCGTGCGCGGCATGATGGGTTGATTGTCCCATCGAGTTGGGAGCAGGGGAAGCAGCGGGATGGAAACCGACCATATACGCAATTTTTGCATCATTGCCCACATCGATCACGGAAAGACAACGCTTTCCGATCGATTGCTGGCACGCACTGGCACGATCACCGAGCGGGAAATGCAGGATCAGCTGCTCGATTCGATGGACCTCGAGCGCGAGCGCGGCATCACGATCAAGGCGCATCCGGTGACGATGGTCTACCGGGCGCGCAACGGCGAGACCTACGAGCTGAACCTGATCGACACGCCAGGCCACGTGGACTTCACTTACGAGGTCTCTCGCAGCCTCGCCGCCTGCGAGGGCGCGCTGTTGATCGTCGATGCCGCCCAGGGCGTCGAGGCCCAGACGGTCGCCAACCTCCATCTCGCCGCCAAACAGAATCTCGAGATCATCCCCGTCATCAACAAGATCGATCTCCCGCACGCCAATGTCGAGCAGACCAAGGCCCAGCTCGAGGATATCCTGGCGATCCCCGCCGAAAACGCCATCCTCGCCAGCGCCAAGGAAGGCATCGGCATCGATGAGATCCTCGAGGCGATCGTGCAGCGGATTCCACCCCCCAAACCGACGGGGGCGCCCTCGCTGCAGGCGCTCGTCTTCGATTCCTACTTCGACACCTTCAAGGGCGTGGTCAACCATGTCCGCATGTTCAACGGCGCTCTCGAACGCGGGCTCGAGGTGATGCTTCTGCACTCGGGCAAGTCGCTCGAGGTCAAGGAGGTGGGCAGCTTCAACCCCAAACCTTACGAGCGCGAGCAGCTCGGGGTGGGGGAGACCGGCTATTTCACCGCCAATATCAAAAGCCCCCTCGACGTCAAGATGGGCGACACGCTCACTGACGCCCGGCACCCGTCGCCCCAGCTCCATGGATTCCAGGAAATTCACCCCATGGTCTTCAGCGGCATCTACCCGATCAATACCGCCGATTACGAGCATCTCAAGACCAACCTCGCCAAGCTCCAGCTCAACGACTCGGCCTTCGTCTACCAGGCCGAAACCTCGGTCGCGCTCGGGTTCGGTTTCCGCTGCGGATTCCTCGGCCTGCTGCACCTCGAGATCGTCCAGGAGCGGCTACGGCGCGAATACGGCATGGATATCATCGCCACGTATCCCAGCGTCGTCTATCGCGTGCAGATGACCGATGGCACGGTCAAGGAGATCGATAATCCCGCCTTCCTCCCGGAGCCCAATTTCATCAATCAGATCGAGGAGCCCATGGTCCGCGCCTATATCATCTGCCCCAACGAATACATCGGCGACATGCTCAACCTGCTCACCGAAAAGCGCGGCACGGTCCTGAACACGGAGACCCTCGATACGCGGCGCGTGATGATGACCAGCCGGGTGCCGCTCAACGAGATCGTCATCGATTTCCATGACCGGATCAAGAGCCTCACCCGCGGCTACGGGTCGATGGACTACGAGCCGGACGGCCTCCAGGTCTCCGATATGGTCAAGCTCGATATCCTGGTCAACAGCGAGCCCGTCGACGCGTTCTCGTGCATCGTGCACCGGGAAAAGGCCGAGGGGCGCGGCCGAGCCCTCGCCGCCCGCCTCCGCGACGTCATCCCTCGGCAGCAGTTCGCCGTCCCCATCCAGGCCGCCATCGGCGGCAAAATCATCGCCCGCGAAACCGTCCGCGCCTTCCGCAAGGACGTCACCGCCAAATGCTACGGCGGCGATATCACCCGGAAACGCAAGCTCCTCGAGAAACAGAAGGAGGGCAAGAAGCGGATGAAATCCATCGGCGCGGTGAACATCCCCCAGGAGGCATTCATCGAGGTGCTCAAGGCTTGATATATGATCTGGCGATGGTTCATCTCCCGCACTGTCCGGCAGGCCACCGAGCTGCGCCAGCAGGTGCACAAGCTCATCCAACACCAGCGCGACCTGCTCGCGCCCGATAAGATCGGCGCCATGCGCGCCGCGTCGGCCGATCTCCAGGCCGCCATCCGCTCCGGCGCCGACCGGCCCGCGCTCGAGACGCGCATGAAAGACCTCGAGGCCGTCGCCGAGAAGTCCCTCATCCCATACCCGCGCGCCGCCTGGCGCGAAAACACCGAGGTCTTCCTCGTCGCCATCGCCGTCGCCATGGCCATCCGGACCTTCTTCCTGCAGCCCATGAAGATCCCGACCGGATCGATGCAGCCAACCCTGTTCGGCATCACCCACGAGCAGAGGCCGCCCGAGGAGCCCAAACCCAACTTCTTCCGCCGCACGATCGATTACTGGCAGCACGGCATCAGCTACCACCGGTTCGTCGCCAAAAACGACGGCAGCTTCTACTGGATCGACCAGGAGCCCAAACTCGTCTTGCCGCTCATCAATAAACAGCGGTTCCGCGTCGGCGACCAGGTCTATACGGTCTGGTTTCCCGGCGAGAATTTTCGCAGCCGGCCCGGGATCGAGCCGGGGCACTCCTTCCGATCCGGCGACGTCATCATGAACCTCAAGGTCATCGCCGGCGACCACTTGTTCGTCAACCGGATGGTCTACAATTTCCGCCGGCCGCGGCGCGGCGAGATCGTCATCTTCGAGACGCGCGGCATCGAACCGCTCCAGCGCGCGCTCCAGGGCGATACGTACTACATCAAGCGCCTGGTCGCACTCGGCGGCGAGAAGATCCGCATCGGCAACGACCAGCACCTGGTGATCAACGGCGAGCGCCTCGACGCCACAACGCCGCATTTCGAGAACGTCTACACCTTCGGCCCATCCTACAAACCCAATACTTACTTCGGCCACGTCAACCAGACCGTCGGCGCCCGGTTCGAGCCCGCCCGATCCACGGCCCCTTGGTTCGCTGACGAATCGGTCGAGCGCACCGTCCGCGCCAATCACTATCTGGTCATGGGCGATAACACCATGAACAGCTTCGATTCGAGATACTGGGGCGATTTCCCGCGCGAGAAGGTCATCGGCCGAGCCAGCTTCGTTTATTGGCCAGTCAGCAGCCGATTCGGATGGGGCTACCGTTGAACCGGATACTCGAACGATCAGGGCTTCTCAGTCTGGACGGTCAAAGCCAGGCAAACATGCGCCTACCGAGGCCGGAATGATTATTTCGCACAATGTATGTTATATTTAATTTATGACATCTCTTGAGCTGCCGGCCGCTGATCCCGCCCTCTGGCGGCTCGATCCACACTCTCCCTACCTCAATCATGGGTCTTTCGGCGCCTGCCCCCGCGCCATCCTCGATCGCCAGCGACTCCTCCAGGACCGCCTCGAAAACCAGCCTGTCACGTTCTTCGTCCGCGATTATGAGCCGCTTCTCGATGCCGCACGCGCAGCCCTCGCCAGTTTTCTCGGCGGCCAGCCCGCGAATCTGGCTTTCATCCCCAATGCAACCGCCGGCGTCAACGCCGTGCTCCGGTCCCTCGAGTTCAAGCGCGGCGAGCAGATCCTGGTGACCGATCATGCGTACAATGCCTGCCGGAATGCCGTGGATTACGCGGCCGCTCGAGCCGGCGCCGAGGTCGTCGTCGCCCGCTTGCCATTCCCGATCCCCGGGCCCGAGGTGGCTCGCCAGCGCATCCTCGATGCCGTCACGTCAAAGACCCGGCTCGCCATGCTCGATCACGTGAGCAGCCCGACCGGCATCGTCCTGCCCATCCAATCCCTCGTGCGCGAGCTGGATCAGGGCGGCATCGACACCTTGGTGGATGGCGCGCATGCACCCGGCATGGTGCCGGTTCGGCTCGATGCCTTGGGCGCCGCTTACTACACCGGCAATTGCCACAAATGGCTCTGCGCACCCAAGGGCGCCGGGTTCCTCTACGTGCGTCCGAACCGCCAGGATCGGATCCGGCCGCTGGCGATCAGCCACGGCGCCAACTCGCCCCGCCGCGACCGCTCCCGGTTCCTGCTCGAGTTCGACTGGACGGGGACTTCGGATGTGACTCCTTGGCTCTGTCTGCCGGCGGCGATCGAGTTCATGTCGGGACGCCTGCCGGGCGGCTGGCCCGAGGTGATGGAGCGGAACCGGGCGCTGGCGCTGGCGGCGCGCCGCCTCCTGGCCCAGGCGATCGGCGTTGCTCTCCCCTGCCCCGACTCCATGATCGGCTCGATCGCTTCCATCCCGCTGCCCGCAGATGGACAGCCAGCCGTGCCGCTCCTGACCATCGATCCATTGCAGGAACAGCTCTTTTCCAAATTCCAGATCGAGATCCCGGTGATGCCCAATCCATCCGGCGGCCGCCTCCTTCGCATCTCCTGCCAGCTCTACAATTCCCTGCCTCAATACCGCCAGCTCGCCAGCGCCCTCGCGCGCTTCCTTCCCACGCGCGCCGCAGACTGAACAACGCCTCGGATTTGTACCCGGGAACGACGCGGCAATTGTGATGCCCTTGGCGAGGTAGGGATGCTGTCGCGTCCGCTCGATGGCCAACTCTTGTCACTTCCGGCCTTCACGCCTACTCTGTCTCCATGAAACGCCTCGGATTCACGGTTCCGTTCGTGGCATTCATGTGCATGGCGTTGCATGGACTGCCCGCCAACGCGCCGCGACTGACCATCAGCCTGACCGACGCCGCCGATCCACCTCTTCTGGCCTCGAGCGGCCCCTCGAACAGCCTGTATCGGATCGATGTCTCGACCAACCTCGCCGATTGGACCGAGCTGGGCATCGTCCACAACTCTGTCAAAACATACCCCGACCTCGCGATTGGCGGCAGCACCTCGCGATTCTATCGGTGCTGGACCCGCCCGCTGACTTCCCAGGACGACGTCAAAAACCAGATTCAATACGAAGAAGATGCGTTCCTGTCCGCGCCGCCACCATATGGCCAACGCCAATCCCGGTGGATCAAGTTCGCCCTCCTCCTGTCCGAGCCATGGCGGATCTATTTCCAGGACAGCGAAACATACCTGTTTCATTACGACTTCGCCGCGGCTCGGCTTCCGGGATTCCAGGGCATGAGCCGGGACGACTTCGATCACGTCTCGCTCCGCACCAACCAGCAGCAGGTCGTCCTCGGTGCGGTCCTGTTTCCCCCCGCCACGAATCTCACCGAGATCGGCATCCAGTTCGTCGGGCTCGATCCTTATCCTCCTGACCGGCTCGCCACTTGGTATCGAACCGTCCGCGCCATGATCCTCCTGCCGTCCTCGGTGACGGACTATTACCTTCCGACCTACGACCAGAGCGATGCCGCTCTCGAAAACCTCGCCTTCTTCCAATCCCAAGGCATCCGGGTCAGCTCGCCCGGGCGCTGGGTGATTGGCGACGAGTGCTACGCCCCCGGCTGGTGCGTCGGGCGGCTCGTCTTCGTGCCTGCGCCTGAAATCGACGCGGCATATGCCGAAGGCCGATTGCTGCCCGCGGACGTCCTCCTGCTCGATCGCGTCCCCGCGGAGGTCCCGCCTGTCGCCGGGATCATCACGCTTTCACCGGCTACGCCGAGCTCGCATGTCGCGCTCCTGGCCGGGTCGTTCGGGATCCCGTTCGTCTACCTCGCCGATCCCGCGATGCGCGAGCAAGTCATGGGCTGGAACGGACGCGATATCATGCTCCGCGCCGTCCAGAACTACGGGGGTTCGGAGGTCGTCGTCGCCGACATCGACGGCCAGCTCAGCGCCCAGCAGCGCGCCGAAATCCTCGACCTGAAATCGCCGCCCAAGCTCGATATCGTTCCCAAGACCGTTGCCGGAGTGATGAGCGTGCCCGCGGATAACCTTCACCCCGGCGATGTCGGGATCGTGGGCGGCAAAGCGGCTAATTTCGGCGTTCTGCGCCGCGCGATCCCCCAAAACTCGCCCTCCGCCATCGCCTTCACATTCGATCTTTGGGACGCCTATCTCGATCAGATCCTGCCCGGCGGATCGACGCTCCGGCAAACCATTGCGCTCGAGCTGGGCGGATTCGCATGGCCGCCCGACATGGGCATGGTCAAGTCGAGGCTGGCGGCCATCCGCGACCTGTTCACCGACGTCGCGGATTTTGCGCCCGCCCAGCGCGCCCTCGTCCTCGATGCCCTCGCCCAGGCCGGCTTCGATCCCTCGAGCAACATCCGATTTCGCAGTTCGACCAACGTCGAGGACACCGAGCAGTTTGTCGGCGCCGGCCTCTACGGCAGTTTTAGCGGCTGCCTCGCTGACGAGCTCGACGGCGATTCCCAGGGACCCAGCCTCTGCGATCCCGCCGAGCCCCGCGAGCGCGGCGTGTTCCGCGCCCTGCGCAAGGTCTACGCCAGCTTCTACAACGACAACGCATTCCTCGAACGCCTCCGCCACGGCATCGACGAATCCGCCGTCGGCATGGGCGTTCTCGTCCACCACTCGACTCCCGATCCCATCGAGATGGCCAACGGCGTCGCCACGTTCCATGTCCAGCAATCCTACCAGCGATACGCCAGCGCGGACCTTGTCACCCAGCAGGGCGCCGTCTCCGTCAGCAACCCCGACTCGACCGCACGCCCCGAGCGCGCCACGGCGTCCGTCTACGGATCGGGCTCTCCCTGGCTGAACATCGAGTCGCGATCGAGCCTCGTGCCGCTGGGCGGCACCGTTCTCGAATGGCAATCCGAATACCAGCTTCTTTACCAGTTGCTCGATGCGGCTGCGCGCGGTTACGAATCCGAATTCCCCGGCCGCCGCGAGTTCCATCTCGATTTCGAATACAAAAAAGTCGTGCCGGGCGACCTCCGGATCAAGCAGATCCGCGAGCTTCCCCTGCCCGATCGCACCTCGACGGTGAACCCGTTCCTGGTCAACACCCCCCTCGATCTGGTCGTGCACCAGGGCGAATACGGCGACATCGTGGCCAACCACCGTCTGAAATCCCGATGGACACTCGCCGTGCGCAGCCAGTGGCTGGTCAAGTCCAACCTGGCTTCGAGCGCCATCCAGCACATCCAAGGCGCCCTCTGGTGGAGCACCAATCGGATCAATATCGACAGCCCGCCCGCCTCCCTCCCCGGCTACAAATACATCTACCAGGAATCCGAACTCACCGACCAATGGACCCTGGGCACGGCCGGCGCCGATCGCCGCACCGGCTCGATCTCCTTCCAGCTCCCCTCCCCTCCCCTGGCCGCCGTCGGCCCCATGATCACCCTCGACGATCTCACGTTCACATTCGACGTCGCTTACGCAACCCCTCAGCTCACCGTGGATTACCAAGGTCTGAACGTCAAAACCACCAACGAATCCGTCCGCCTCGAGCCGCCCACCCGACCGACCGCCGAAAGCATCCGTCAATCGCGTGTTTTCTCGCAGGGAAAAGCGCGCGTCGAGACCGAGTTTTACTGGCCGCCAGTGCCGACCGGGATCGTTGCGGGCTACACGGCCCCCCTTCAGGCATGGATCGAGACCCGGATTTACGGCCTGACCACTGAACCGATCGTATTGCGCGGTTACGATTCTCAGACCTACCGGCCCGGCCACCATAACTTCTACGAGAGCTTCATGTTCGATCCGTTCCTCGAAGACGGCGTTTCCGAACCCCAGCGTGCCGAGCTGCGTGCCCAGGACATCCGGGCCATGATCATCAGCGGTCCCACCCACGACAACGGCTCATGGACCGTCTGGGGCCACGACGGCCGGTTCCGATCCTTCCCGTGACTCGCCAAAAAAACTTGCGCCATCGACGCCAGCCGCTAAGCTAACCACTGGCAATGGCGGGGTAGCCAAGTGGTAAGGCAGGGCTCTGCAAAAGCCTTATGCGTCGGTTCGATTCCGACCCTCGCCTCCAAAATCTCCAAAGCCAATAAAATCAAGGGGTTGCAGCTTTTTGGCATTCATCAAAACCGCCTAGTGCTAGCGTCTAGTGCTAACACCTCCGCCTAAATTCGCCTGTTTTTGCTGACGTGCACGGATGTTGGTTTGGCAGGAAAACAACCCTTTTAGCTAGCCTATAGACTAGCTTGAGCCGCTTGCTGCCCCCGGCGGCCAAGCTGGGCCCACCTCGGGGGGGATGTGGCGTGCCGGCGGCAACCGCCTCCATGCCACTCCTGCCCCCGCGGCGGTGGCCCCCCCCTTCATCGGCCATCGGCCATCCCGTCCCCGGGGCGCCGCCCGCCCGCGGAGATTCCTGCACGGGCGAGCCGCCACCCCCGGGCCACCCAGCCGGCAAAACAAGCAACCTAATTTCGCCCGCCGGCCACAGGGGGCAACCGGCCGCCCCCCCCTTCCTGCCGCTGTGCGATGATGGACTGCCACGCAAGATTTTGGGTTTTGCGCCCAAATCTGCAGGTGTTGGCGGGGGTGGGTTCACTTGCGCTAAGTCGCAACTGCACCTAGTCGCAAGCGAAAAGATGTTCGATTATGTGCGCGATGAAAGCGAACATTATCAAAACACCGAAACAGAGAATCACCCCCACCATTGCGGAGCGGTTGGCCGAGCGCCAGGGCGGCGGCATGACTGAGCCGGAGCGGAAAGCTTTTGCTGCCGAGCGTCGCACTGATTTGCCCGTGTGGATTCGCGCGCCAGCGAACGGCCAGGAGCATTACAGCGGCCTGACGCGCTCCAAGCTCTACGAGCTTTCATGGGCTGGGCTCATTCGTACCTCCAATCCTCGCGCGCCCGGCGCTGTGAAGGGGTGCAGGCTTTTCGACTTGGGGAGCATCCTCGATTACCTCGAACAAAACGTGGTTCCGCCCAAGGCGGCGGCTCCTGCCCAACCGGAGGGGGAATAGCCCATGCCAGCGAACACCTCCCAGCCCCTCGCAAACGCCTCTAGAACGCGTTCTAATGAGCCGCCCGCTATCCTGACACCCCCTGAGGGCTTGCGGCGCGTTCTAGAGCTCAAAAGTGCCCCCCACATGCACGCACGGATGGCCAAACGACTGGCTCAGACACCGCCCAGCCAGCGCGGATTGTTCAATCGAGTTTATGCGGGCTGGGCGACCCAGCGCCAGTGCATCAGGGCCATGTGCCTTGAGTGTTTGGGGTTTGATAAAGACGGCATTCGGAACTGCACCGCGCCCGAGTGCCCGCTCTACCGCTTTCGCCCCTACCAGAAATGAAACTAACCGCCTTATCCATCCCGCCGTGCCCCCTGCCAGGGGGGCGTGTGCATCGTTGGCTGCCATCGGCCGCGAATTATTGCCGCATCTTTGGGATGACGAAGGAGCAATCGGTCGCGTATCTAACCGCCAGGATGACTAGGCCACCATCCCCGTCCAGCGAGGTGCAGTCGGCGGTTGAATTCGCGTATAAAGAGAGCTCAAGCGGCCCAGGTGTCAGCAAATCGCGGATGCCCGGCCAGTCCGCCCCAACCCCGCGAAAGCCCCTGCCCGAATACGACGAAAGCCAGCTACGAAAGGCGGCGGCCAGGATTCAAATGCCCCGCTCCTGGCGGCATTGGTTGTGGGAGCGGAGTGCCATCCGGCCAGACAGTCAGAATGCGGTTTCGTTCCTGGCCAAGCTGTTCGAGCCCGGCGAGACAGTGCTGGCATTCGATGAGATGCAAGCGCGGTATCCCAAATGGCAGCTCATAATCGAATCACCGACGATGGATTGCAGGGTGCCGCCGGAGATGCGCGCGGGCGGCCAAGGGCAGGGCATTTGGTATCTGTGCGCGCCTGTCGACGGCCAATGGCATCCGAATCCACGCGACGGCGGCAAACTATCTTGCCGTTCACAAGAGGCCGCCACCGCGTTCCGTTACATGGTGTGGGAGAGTGATGAAGCGCCGTTCAGTCTGTGGATGGCGATGGTTGTCCAAATCCCCGCCCGGATAGCCGCCATCTACACCTCGGGCGGCAAATCGGTGCATACACTGGTGAGGATTGACGCGGCCAGCAAAGCCGAGTTTGACGCCATCCGCGAGCAGCATATCCGGCCGCTGTGCAAGCTCGGTGGTGACGTGGCATGCCTGTCGGCAGTCCGGCTTACTCGATTGCCAGGTTGCCGGAGGCCGGCGAAAGGCGGCATCCAGCAGTTACTCTACCTCGCGCCGTCCGCGCCCAACAAAAGACTCATCGACTTGCCGGTTATCCAGACCCGCGGAGACGCGCTTGCACGGTGGCGCTCTATTCATCCCCGATGGAACAAAGACATGGAGGCGTTTCAATAATGATTCAGGAAATCGACTTCCCCGAGGCGCTCGCCCGAATTGCAGACATCGAGATTGAAGAACAACCTGCCGCGCCACTACCAGCAACGCCACAAGACGCCGCGCCGCAAGCGCCCGCGTTCCCGCCGTTTGAGTCTCTGGCGGAAATGGACGCCACCCCGCCGCCACCCCCCGTCCCGATCATCGACAATGTGCTGGCCTGTGGCGACATTATGATGTTGAGCGGGGCGTCCAAGACGAACAAGTCCTGGTGTCTATTGAACCTCGTGCTTGATGTTGCATCCGGCAGCGATTGGTGGGGGCATCCATGCCAGAAAACCAAAGTGCTGTATGTCAACCTTGAGCTAACCCGCTTTCGAATCAAGGAGCGCTTGGACAAGCTCCGCTCCACGCGCGGCGATAAAGCCGAGGTTGCCAATATGATTGTTTTCTGGCACCTCCGCGGGCAAGCGAGAGATTTTACATTTCTTAAACCAGAGTTATCCAAGCGGATGGAAGATGATTGTTTCGGGCTCATTATCCTCGACCCAGTTTATAAGTTGCTTGGCGACCGCAACGAGAACAGCAACGGCGAAATCACCGAGCTTTTGAACCAAATCGCGCAAGTGGCCGACCAGCAAAATGCGGCAATCATCCTCGCCCATCACTTCGCCAAAGGCGACCCATCCGGCAAAGCCGCCCAAGACCGCATGTCCGGCGCAGGAGCCTGGATGCGCTACCCCGATAGCTCCGTCATCCTGACGGCACATGAGGAGCCAAATTGCTTCACCGTCACCTCTATCCTGCGGAACCATCAACCAATCGAGGATTTTGTTATGGAATGGCAATATCCGCTCATGCAGCCGCGGCCGGATTTGGATGCCGGCCGAATCAAACGACATAATACCAGTAAAATTATGCCAGATTCGCAATTCATCGAAATATGCCTGTCCAAAGACGGCCAGCGGCACAAAGAAGTCATCGCCAAGGCAGTTGCAGCCGGCATCAAAGAATCAACCGCTGAGGCGTATTTGAGGCGGTTGAAACAAGAAAAGAAGGTAGATTTTGTGGCCGGATTGTATAGCCGAAAACCCGACAATTTCACCTTACCTTAACCTATAGTAGTTTAAGGTTAAGGTGAAACTCAAATGCAGGCAGTATGAATCATATCTATAGAATATCCGGCAGCCTCCTATTCTATAGACATGAATTTCAAACTGCCAATAGGTTTAACCCAGAAAAATGAAAACCAAAACCCAGGCAAGGGCGGATGACGACAAATGTGGCGCCTGTTGTTGCGCTGGAGTCTGGTTTGTGGTGGGTTCACCGGTGGTAGTGGGGGTGTGGGGGGCGCGATGGTATGGTAGTTCAACTGAAAATCGAGACTGGAGATAACCATGAAGATGAATACCAAAGTTGAATCTGAGGTGAAAACCGATGAGCAAATTGCGGAGGAATTCACTGAAATGGTGTTGATTACAACCCGCCGGCGGCTGGCGATTTGGAGCCTGTTCCCAGATGCCAAGGTCATCCGCTTCCGAAAGGTGGGGAAACCGGCCACCCGTGTGGTGGTGTTTGCCTGGGATTCGCCCAGCCACCACCACGAGACTCACTTCGTTCCGCTTGAGGAGGTGGATGCCATCGGAATTGAAATACCAGAGGAGAGGGTGTTTGAGGAGTTAGCTAAGTATGGCGCGAGAGACGAGCAGGATGGCGTTCTTGCCAAGGATGAGGGTGGGGGTATGGGTATTGCCAACCCGGCTCGTCTAATGCAATTTTAGACTATGGCGAAGCGTATTTCGAAGGCGGTAATCGAATCCTGCCGGCGCGAGTATCTATCTGGGTTGTGTACAAACCTATCTGAGCTTGCAGCGAAATATAATTTGAAGTTCAAATCATTGGAGTCGATTGCATTACGCCAGCGGTGGAAAGCTCAACGCAACCAGCCGATGGCATTACCGGAGCAGCCAGTTGAAGGAGTGTTGCAGGTGAATGAAGGTTCGGTAGAGGAATGGGCCAGGGAAATCCGTGCGAAAGCTCGGACCTTCGTCCATGGCGCTGCAGGATTGGTCGAACAGCTAATTGACGATGCCTCTGCCCTCCGCCCCCTCGCGCGGCAGAACCTTTGCGACTTCAGCCAGTTGGTTTCTGCAACTTCGGCGGTCGTAGCCTGCGGTCGGTCGCTGCACAATCTCGATGCCGCGCCCGTGCAGATACAGGGCAGCAACGTGGGCATTGTGGTGGGCGAGCTCGAAGGCCTCTGCGGATTAACCTCAGATTTGGCCGAAGCCAGCCCGGCGGCGGGGCCGACACCCAAGGGGGCGGGCTCGGCCCCGGCCGCCATCCCGACACCCGCGCTCCAAGGTGCGTTAGATGTTTAGCGGTCGCGGATGCTGTCACCAACGCACTCAGCGGTTACGGCGGCCGCGTCGGCCAGGATGATGCACCGGTGCTTACTGTCCCCCCGGTGGTTCCACTGCGCGAGTGTCTTGAATGACACGATGAAACCTTTGATGCTCATCGGGGATTTTGTCAAAAACGCACTGTTTCGTCCCCGTCCCCAAAATAGGCGCTCCGAGCGGGGTCCAGATATTCGTGGTAAGGTCCGAGCAATACTCGACTTGATATAGAACGTTCGATGCAGTCTGCCAGCAGATTTCCACTTCTGAGCAGCGGATGGTAAGCTCAAAGCCCTGAAATTCAAAAGCAAGGTCGTCCATCACGAGATCATCTCCAAAGTTGACAGCGTCGTCGCGAATCTCAATGGTCGCGTTCGTTGCAACCCCCGACCCCCAAGACACGACATAATTCGTCCAGATTCCATGCACGTGCGGCACGGGTAGCGAGCCGCCGATGCGAACACCGTTGATGAGAACGCTCAGAACCGGCGCCCCTGAGTCGGGGCTTACACCGTTCCAGTTGGCCGCCCAAACAGAGAATGCATAAATTGACTTGGGCTGCACTGCAACCGACTGGCGCCAGACAATCCGCGCATGGTCAAGGGCACCGTTGGCCGCCAGCATGTATCCCGAGCCGGTTGTGTGGTCGGTCATGGAAAAAGCCTCCGGATGGCTATCGCGTGGATTTCTTACAACATCGTATGTTCCGGCGGCGAGGTTGCCAGGGGAATAGGTGTAGTCACTAGCGAATCCCGTGTGGCCAGCCTCGAAGTCGCCGTTCACAAGCAAGTTTGCGGGCTGAGCGTGCAAGGAGATGAGTGCAGCCAAAAATGTGGCTGTTGCGGTTGCTACAATGGTCGTTGTTTTCATATTCTGATTTTGTGCTCAAGGTTGCTATTTGTGGTGTGGTGTCATATGTGATTACCGTGATGGCGTATGCAACTGCTTAGGCCAGAATGTAAAGTTCCCCTGCTTTCTCGAATGATGTGAAATGTCTTCCCGGCATCCTAATCAACCCCATCCGGCGGATTGCCCGTTTTACATCATCGATTCCTACCTCTTTGGATTGAACTGGATTCACGTTCATCAGTTTTTGAATCAAGCCTGATGAGCAGTAGCACAAGCCGGCTGGATACATGCCCTTTTTTGCGGTTTCCGGTTCGGGCATCCAATTCGCCAGAATGAATGCGTGGATGCGGTTCAAGGGCGGTTCATATTGGGCTTGTTTCCGCGCCAGCAACCGCCCAAGCCGAATCACACAGTCGGAATCATCCCGATCAAGTGCAGCTTTGAATTTTGGCTTTAGCAGTTTCCATCGCACGTCCTGCGGCATCAGTATGGCGTGTTTGCATCCAGGGCAAAGGTGGCGGCGCACCTTGTTCAATCCAAATCCGTCATCAGCGTATCTGATGAAAGCCGCATCAAAACTTTTGCGGACAGCTTTAAGGTCGTCCTCGGTGATTCGGGGTGTTATTTCGGAAAACAGCTTGCCGCATAATTTGGGGATATTGGGAGGAATCCAATTCATACGACACTCGGCAGCTTGGCGACAGCGGACTTCAGGGTGGCGAGCTCGGCATGGCTGTAGCCGCGGTGAACCTCGGCCGACTTGTGCCCGGTGAGTTTCATCCTCAACTCTGGCGACACGCCCGCGTTCAAGAGGGCGCTGGTGAATGAATGCCGCAGAGCATGGAACGAGCGTCGGCAAATCATGCGCTTGCCGCCGCCTTTCACTGGCATCGTGTCCACGCCAGCCTTGCGCGCGACACGCTTGAAGCCTTCGGACAAGCCATGCCGGCCACCAGGGCCCAGCTCGGCCATGTGCGGCATGACAAATTCGGCGGCTGTATCAGTGCCGGCCAATCCTTCGAGGTGCTGCAGCAACGCGGGATGTAGCGGGACAAGTAGCTTGGCGTCCGTCTTGCCTTGCCGCAAGCTCCATGTGCCGGCGGCCAGGTCCACGTCAGCCCAAGCCATCTTGGTGCAGTCGGTGAGCCGCTGCCCGGTGTAATAGCCCACCAGGATGAGCGTGCGCCATTCAGGCTCGGCGGCGTCCATCAGCATCTTCACCTCGGGGGCGGTGAATATGACACGCTCAACGCCTTCTGCGCTGGGCAGGTCTACCGCCTCGGCCGGGTTGGTCGTGATGAGCCCCTGCCGCCGCGCACGATTCAAGACTGCACGGATTATCTTGCCATCCAGATTCACAGTGCCGGGGGCCAACCCGGCATTCAGTCTCTTGCCAATAAACGTCTCGATTTCGGCCGGGGCCAGGCTTCCCAGCGGCTTTGAGGCCCGGCTGCCGAGGTGCGCGAGGAATTCCCGCACTACCTTGCCGTATCGGGCCGCTGTGCCGGCGCGTTTGTGGGCCTCTTGGTTCTGCAGCCACCCCTTGAAATGGGCCTCAATGCTTGGCGTGCGGATGCCATCGCCTGTCCCTGTCCGCTCCAGAATGCTATTCACAACCTTGCGGGCTTGCGCCTCGAACAGCATTCCGGCCACGGCCTTGCTATCGGCTTCTGCATACTCGATGGCCAGCGCCATAGCTTTTGTGCGGTCTTTAAGCTTGGTGCTGCGGAGTATCAGCTTCTTGCCGCCCTTGCCATCCGCGCCCATCCAAGCGGCATACCAGAAGGGCGAGCCGGGGTGTCTCACTACAGTAGGCATATCTGGTGTTAAATGTAATGTTAATGTGCACCTCTGTCAAGCAAGTTCAAATATGCTGATTTTATTGGGGTTTTCGCATACTCTATGGCTGGGATAGAAGCGTCGGTTCGATTCCGACCTCCGCCTCCAACTCCAACGGTTTAGTCCTCAATGAGTTGCAGATTCCAGAGACGGCAAGTGCCAGTGAAAGTGTCAGTGAAATCAAAACCGGGGCACTACCCGATCATCACCCCGGCACTACTCGGCAACCACTGGTAATGGCGGGATTCGCAGCCCGCCGCGTGTAGCGGATACACCCGACGCCACGCGAAACTCCATAGGCTCCGGCGAAAGAATCGAGCCTATGAAACGCCGGTTTATCCTCTACCGCCGCAAGCGCGGCGGCATGTTCTACCTCGAAGACACCGAGACCCGAAAACAGGAGAGCCTCGGTACCCGCAACCGTCCGGAAGCCCTGGCCCTGCTGAATGCCCGGAACGAATCTGTCCGCCAACCGCAGCTCAACCTCCACATCGCCCGCACCTACCTGGCCGCGTCTGATCCCGGAGCGATCGAGCGCCCCTGGCGCGTTCCCCTCGAAGAAATCGGAAAGACCAAGAAGGGCGCGACGCGCGACCGCTGGCTGCGGGTGCTGAAGGACCACGCTTTCGATCTCATCCGCGATCTGCCCCTGCTCGAAACCCGTCCTGAGCACCTGCTGAAGGTGATGGAGGTTGGCACGGTTTCGACCAACGTTTTCCTTCGCCGTGTCCACAACTTCGCGCTGGACATGGGCTGGCTCCCCTGGCCTTTGATCCCGAAGAAGCACTGGCCCAAAATCACCTTCCGGGAGAAGCGCGCCATCACGCCCGAGGAGCACCAGGCCATTCTCGACCACGAACCGAATTCCGACCGGAAGGCATTCTACCGACTCTGTTGGTTGCTTGGAGCATCACAATCTGACGTAGCCTTCCTCGGCGCCGAGAATGTGGATTGGCCAGCGCGGGTCATCAGCTTCGCCCGAAAGAAGACGCGGACGGTTTCGATGATCCATTTCGGCGACGAGGTTGAAGCCGTTCTCAGAACGCTTCCAACGACCGGGGCGTTCTTCCCGAAACTGCGGAAACTGAATTCCGGGCATCGCGCGACCGAGTTCACCCGCGTCTGTCATCGTGCCGGGGTGCATGGCGTGACCCTCCACTGCTACCGTTACGCCTGGGCGGAGCGGGCAAAGCAGTGCGGCTACCCGGAGCGGTTTGCGCAGGAGGCCCTTGGCCACAACAGCAAGGCGGTGCATCGCGCCTATTCGCGCAAGGCCAAGGTGAAACTGCCTTCCCTGGAGAACTACGAAAAACAGGCGGCTGCCGGGAACGTTATTCCGTTCCAACCGGCGCCGGTGCCGGCGGCAGAGCCGCAGCCTTCTCGACCGCAGGTGCACCTCGCCTGATTGCCTTGCCTCTCGTGACACCGCCACGTCCGCAGGCTGCCCGCTTGCGGGCGTTTTGTTGTCGCCAATAGTCCGCGATGGCATCCGTCGCACGGGCAAGCCACTTCTCGTCGCGACGCAACTGGTCCAGGGTCTGCGTGGCAAAAAACTTGGCGGCGTTGCGTGCCGGGTGCCCGAGCGGCTTGAGCAGGCCCTCGCCGACCAGCATGGCGATCTCGTGCGGATCGAAGCCGAGGTACCATGCCGCCTGAGTCGCGTTCAACCGCGCTGGCGCGATTTTCCAACTCATGAACTCCGCCTGCTGCTCGTTACCGTTCATGCCAGGAAGAATAGGCCAATCTGGGGCAAGAAGTGGTGTATCGCAGACACGCGCGGAACCCTCGCCGCGATGCGCTTCTTGTCGTTGGAGTCCAGGAGTGGCGTGCATGTGGTTGGTGCCAAGCGACAAATTCCATACCCACAGGCATTCGCTTTCATGTAATCGCGTCACCATCGATGACGGGCAATCAGCCACCTGCAAGAACGCAAGACAGCAAAGGTGGCCCTTTGATCGCTTACCGCACAATCGCCGAGGCAAAGCCCCCATCGCATTCTTGACACCAAACACAGAGCGTTCCCGATGTTCCCACGATCACGCCGATCAAGAAATGAATCTCAAGCCGGCTTGTCCGGAAAAGATCTCGAAACATCTTGCGGTCCTCGCCCGAGGGAGAGGGAGTCGGCTCAGGATGTGTGTGCCATTCACCGAGGTAGTTCACGATTCCGCCAGTCTCGTAATAGACGTCGTCCACGAACTTCTGAGCGTCGCCACGATGTCGTTTGAGCCAGAAGCGTCCTGCGCGATTTCGACGCGAGGGCTGCATCGGGTGAGAGATGACCCAAACGTCGTCCTTTCGCAGAAATCCAGCCAATACACCTCCGGTCTCAAAAGCGAATCTCAACTGAACGTGGCGACGCAGGAATCCGATAGTGGCCTCTGGCAATTCGATGGGGCCGGCAGGCTGAAGGCAAATCCTCATCCGAGGATCTCGAGGGTTTCCCACTGGTTGCAGCTCTCCGCTCGCCAACGGAGTATCTGCAGTTCCTGGGGGGGCTGATTCAGCCATCCTACGACTTTGCGGGTGGCTACCGCGGCAAACGCGGCCAAGTCGATGGCCGAGTAAGGCGTGAACGTGAACTGGCACGCGTGTTCGTGACACACTTCCTTGTCGGGATCCCCTATCAGTCTGTGAACGTAAAGGTAGCGACCATCTGCTCCCGGGCCATGCAGGTCGGTGAGAGTATGCGAGTGAAGCGCGGGCTGGTAAATAACATGACATCCTCGCAACCCGGACTCCACCCAAACGAAACAACAGGCGCCAATCCGGCCTCGTCTGCAGAGCTCAGAAAGCGTCATGTCCGTGTTTGTCTCCCCTGTGGCGATGAGATTCATCGCGCTTCCGAACTCCGCGAGTTTCTTGATACCTTCTGGACGCCGCACGTCCGACACAAATGATTCGACATTGCTCTCGGGGAAGCGTTGTCTGAGCCGCGAACAAAGCTGGCTGGCCTTAGGCAAGAAAAGCCCCGTTGCATCAAGGATGTGCCGGGCGAGGTTGGCTGACTCAAGTGACTCCTTGTCTACAAGCAGCATCCGCTGGACCCCCGATCGAACAAGCAGATCAGCCATAAAGCTTCCGAGCGAGCCGCAACCGACAAGGGCGACTGCCTTGTCCATCAGGCAGGTGTTTGCACCGGGTCCCTCGATCCGTCGAAGCAGTCTCTCCGTACGTAGACTGTCGATAGCACACCTGTGAAACCGTGAGCGAAGCGGCAGATTGACCAAGCGCTCCTCGTTCTGACGTCGGTCTTTGGCGATATGGAGCGGATCTTGGAGAAGTCCTCCGAGCCATGCTTGGCCATTGCTCGTTTCACATCTTGCGAGAACAAAGACGGTAATCATTTTCCGCGAATGGTCGCGCTGCGACAGGATGTCAGCCAACAACGCACAAGACTGTCTCCAGGACGCCTCTTGGCTTATCGTCCTCGCGGGGTCGTTGAGAAAATCGATAAGGTGCGCGCGCGGGACGTCCAGCACTAAACCGACCTGCATGCCGTCGCGGATCCCGCTCGGCATAGGCCCAAGGAAACTGACCCGTTTCTTCGTGGCTTTGTTTATCGCCTCGGCCAAGTCCACGTGCACAATCCGATGGGACTCCAACGTCGCATCAGTCAAGAACAGGATCGGCTCACTCCCGCCCCAATATGCAACCAGTTCTTGTTCGACCTCGGTCAGAAATTCATCCGGTGGGTACTGCGTCTCGACCACCTTCTGCGCGTTTTGTAGGACCGCGACGATCTGGGCTGCGGGTCGAAATGGGTTCACGACCGCACCGATGGGCAGCGTGCAAATCTGCCCGTCTCGATTAACGTGAGGGACGACGCATTTGGGGAGGTCCGTGGCCTTGAAGTATACAATCGGACGTTCATCCGGGAATTCAACCGAGAGGTAGAGAATGACTTCGGTCACGCCATTCCACTTCACCGGAACCAGGTAAGCCTGTCCCAACGCGGTCCGAAGCTCCGGGGGCAACTCCGGATCCCCGATGGCCACCCGTCGCGCGCTCAACTGCTGGAGCAGTGAGGTGACTTCGTCCAGTGGATAAAGGCCCTCCATTATGCCGCCTTGCCGGACGTCCCGATGACCGCAGGCGCCGACCAAGGCTTCTTTGCCTCAGACAGGTCGCTGGGCTCTGGAGCCTGGAACCGATCACCAAAGAGATCGCGCCAGATTCGCTGTGCTGCGCCTGGATCACCTTCGTTCAGCGCCCTCCGTCCTTGAATGGATATCTCGTTCAGCTTCTTGATTAGGTGGTCGAGGCGTCCCGGACTGTAATTCTCGAAGATGTTGTCTTTGGGTATGACGGGGCGCCGGACGGGGTTGCCGGTGCCGGAGCGATACGCAGAGAGGCGGTCGCGTATTCCCTCGGCCGTGAGGACGAATGCCCGATCGTGGCGGTCCGGCGAAAGCGCCGAACAGTCCAAAATGCAAACTGTGAAGTGGAATCCGCTGGGCATTTTCTCGCCGCCCTTGGTTCCCTGGTAATCCGACCAGCCCTTGAACAGGCGCACTAGCGCCCTGATTTGATCATTCGACTTCGCCTTATAGTGACTGATGAAGCCCTTTTGGTCGCTCGGTTGCCAGCCGCTCACCCGATGCGCATAAAGCCGGGATCCGTCCGTCCTCTTGCGGTAAATGGCAAGGTCGATATGGTGGGCGGGCGTGCCGTCGGCAGCGGCCTTATACTGAACACGGACGCAGGTATCCTTATGCGGTAGCGGGATGGTGGTCTGGCCCTGGACCGCCTCGCTTACTAAGCGGAAGGCCTCGTCCACCGCGACAGGCTCGTTATCGCCCCAGTGAACCAAATAGACCCCGTGATCAAGGTCGAAGTCGTCCGAGATCGGCCGGTTTTGGGTGTTGATGGCGTAGGACCCCTGCGACTCGTATTCGGGGACCCCTCTTCCCTCGTCCTTGAAGCGGCTGCTGATGCGTGTCAAGAGGGCATCGCGGGAAGTGCGAAGTTTTCCCTCTTGGGTGTCGGTCAGGTTCAGAGCGCCCAGGTAATCGATGAACGATGGATGACAGTCGGCCATATCAATTCCTTTAGTTGTGGAGTGTAATCGGTCTGCGAACGGTTTCGAAAAAGTAACGAACAGCAGGATCAGTAGCTGCCGATTGCCCGTCCATCATCCCGTACCCCTCGAGTTGTTTCAACTTGTGCGGGCGGGCATCAGCCAGGTTAAAGGACAAGAGCTCGCTATCCGGTGTCGCCCGGCTCTTGCATCGCATTGCGTCGACCCGGCAGTAGTGGACAAACGCGGGCGTGAATTCCTTGAATATCGTCACGGCGCGCTCGGCAAGCGCCGTCTGCCCATCCATCAGGACATTCAGAAGCGGAATGTTGTTCGCCTGAGGAACTGCCCAACCAAGAGTTGATCGATTCAGTCTTGTTCCGTGGGAGAGCCAGCGCCTTCGGAACCCCTGGGGAGAACCATAGGAGCCGAGCGACAGCATGGCCAACTCGTTGAACTCGTTTCGCTCGCTTGCTGGACCCACGAAGATCCTGAATGCCTCGAACGCGCCTAGGAGGGCTGGATTGTTTGCGACGAGGCCACCGTCTGCATAGAGTCCGTTTCTTGCGTCCGGCGCCGGTACAATGGGGAAATATGTCGGAGCTGCCGCAGAAGCCAGGGCTATATCGACCATACGCGAGTCCCCGTCGTAGTAAATCCGTGAATGCCTGGTCTTAAAAATGCGGGGAGTGTAGTTTCCGAGGTTAGTGACGGGGACAAGCAGGTAGTTGTTGGCTTCTGAGAAAGTTCGTTCACCCAAGAGATCTATGACCGCCTGACGCAGGTCCTTGGCCCGATAGCGCGCGGAGAACAGGAGTTGCCGCACGCTGTAGAACGCTTGAGAGAGTCTGCATTGATCGCTGAAGATCTTCGGACCTTTCTTGACGTAGGTGTCGGCGATCTCGTCGCATGTGCGACCGGCCGCCAGCCCTAAGGCAATCAGAGCTCCGGTTGACGTGCCGCAGATCAGGTCGAAGTAATCCCCCAGCCGCGCGTGACCTGACGTTTTTGCGAGGGCATGTTCGAGCACTCGCAACATCGTTGCGGTGTAGACACCTTTGATCCCGCCACCGTCGATGGAGAGCACCTTGAAAACACCCGTGCTCATTCTTCCGAGTGCGCCAGCCATAAACGCCTTGTGTAGTTCAGATCGAGAGTTGTTTTCCCCTTCTCTGCCGCGGACCGTGAACCGACGATCCATTCGCCGTGGTGCCTCCAAGACCCCACATGCCAGGGCTCTATGGCCCTGCGTTGATCCGGGGTCGCCACATCCTCCCGCGCTTCGGATCTTGTTCGGTATGACATTTGTTATATCGCAGATTGACATTTACCGCGATATCTGTCAAGTTCCAGATCGTGACGGCCGAACAGGTCAAGAACTTGAGGAAACAGCTTGGGCTGTCGCAGGAGGCTTTTGCCGAGCGCTTGGGGGTTTCGTTCGCCACGGTGAACCGCTGGGAGAACGAGAAGGCCAAACCGCAGAAGGGCCGGATTGCCCAGATGCAGGGGATGCTCGTTGGGAGCGATCGCGAGGCTGCAAAGCAACTTGTTCTGGAGGAAGTGGCCCCGAGCCTCAACTTCGAAGGTGAGCCGGAAGCCATCAAGCTGGTTGTGGATGCCCACCGGCTGCGCAACGGACACCAGTTCAACAAGGCCTACGGCCTTGAACTTTCCCGGGTTGTGCCGCTACCCCATCAACGCGTCGCGGTGTATGAGCACATGCTGCCGCAGAATCCACTGCGGTTTCTTCTGGCTGACGATGCCGGTGCCGGGAAAACAGTGATGACCGGCCTCTACATCCGCGAAATGATCAACCGTGGCCGGTTGCGCCGGGCTCTGATCTGTTGCCCGGCCGGCCTGACTTGGAACTGGCAACGTGAACTGCGGAACTTCTTCGACCTGGAGTTTCGCATTCTGCGCGGCCAAGACTTTCAAACCGGGGATCCTCTCCTGGACGAGCACGGGCTCTTCATCATCAGCGTGGATACCGCGGCGACCGAAGCGATTCGCGAACGGTTGCAGAGTGCGAGCGGCGGCGGCTTCGACCTGGTGGTCTTCGACGAAGCCCACAAGCTTTCTTGGACTGACAGTCGGAGGCTGGACACCAAGACCCGACGGTATCGGCTGGCCGAGACGCTGGCGAAGTCCACGCACCTGCTTCTGTTGACGGCCACGCCGCACATGGGCAAGCCGTTTCCCTACTTTGCCCTTTGGCGTTTGCTGGACTCGAAAATCTTCTCGACGCTGGAGGCGTTGGGGGCGGTGGCCCAGGAAAAACGAAGAGCCTTTTTCATCCGACGGCTAAAGGAGGAGATGATTGATTACAGCGGGCAGCCGATCTACAAGCCGCGGCTGTGTCAGACGGTGAAGTTTGAGCTGTCCAAGCCGGAGCAAGACTTCTACGAGGAATCCTCGGACTATCTACGGTGGAGCTTCGAGACGAACCGGTCTTTGAACCGCAACGCGGCAGCGATGGTGGTGGCGGTGCTGCAGCGACGGCTGGCCAGTTCCACGTATGCGATGGTTCAGTCGTTGAAGCGCCGTCGAGAGCGCATCGTGAAAGAGGGGCCGGCGGAGAGCCTGCCGCATCCCGAGCGTTTGTTGGAACTGCTGGACACGGCGACCGCCGACGAATCGGAGCCCACGGAAACCGGGGCTGAGAGCCAGGAGCGGCTTGAAGAACAGGCGATGGCGCTGGCCCATCCGCAGACTGAGAAACAACTGGAGACCGAGCTACGCTACCTGGGCGCCACGATCGGCCAGGGTGAGGCGATCCTCGGCAAGCAATGCGAGACGAAGTTCCTCAAGCTGCGGGAGCTGGTGGACTCGGCGGAGTTCCAGCAGGAGCGGCTGCTCATTTTCACAGAGCACCGGGACACGCTGGAGCATTTGCAGCAACGCTTCGAGGCGCTGGGCTACACGGGGCAAATCGCGGCGATCCACGGTGGCATGGACGTGGAAGAACGCGAGCGGCAGCGGGTTTTCTTCATGCCGCCCGCGGAACGACGCCGGCAGGACCTGCCGAATCCGGACGCGCCCAGCGCGCGGATCATGTTGGCGACCGACGCGGCGGGTGAAGGCATCAATTTGCAGTTCGCCTGGCTGATGGTGAACTTCGATGTGCCGTGGAATCCGGCTCGGCTGGAGCAGCGGATGGGACGGTTGCACCGCTTCGGCCAGCGCCATGACGAGGTGCGGATCTTCAACTTCGTGGCGGCGAAGACCCGTGAAGGCGACGTGCTGGCGACGCTGCTGGCCAAGCTGGATGAAGCGCGGCGGGAGCTTTGCACGGACAAGGTGTTCGATGTCGTGGGGCAGCAACTTCAGGAACTTTCGATTCGTGACCTGCTCCGCGACGCGCTGTTCGAGACGGCGCCCTACTCGGCACAGAAGCAGCTTGATTCCTTGTTCGCCACGCAACGGCTCCGTGCGGCGGTCGAGGAACAGCGCCGCCAGGCCTCCGCTTTTGGCGACGTGGCGAAGCGGCTGGGGCAGCTCAACACGGAGATTGAGGTCGAGCGCTTCAACCGGCTGCTGCCTGCTTACGTCCAGAATTTCGTTGAGAAGGCTGCGCCCCGGCTAGGCTTCGAAATCGAAGGGGACTTAAACGATCGAGCGCGGCTGAACCGTTCGAGTGGCTCCACATGGATCGAATCCCTGGCGAGCCACTGGCGGGGTGGCCTGCCGCCCTATGTGTCCGTGCGGCGCGACGAAGGCCCGGGCAACGGCGCGGCGCCCACGGCCTTCCTGCGACCCGGAGAGCCGCTGTTCGACGCCCTCTGCGATGAGATTATCCGGCGGTTTGCCGTCGATTCCCGGCGAGGAGGGTTCTTCCTCGATCCGGCGGCGGAGCGTCCCTATTTCGCGGCGGCCTATGTCTGCCAGTTGGGCGAGCGTTCGCTTCGCGCTGGCGACACGAAGCCGCGCCTGATGGAACGCCGGCTTGTGGGCCTGCGCTGGGACGGGAGCGGCGAATTTGGGCCCTGCGCGCCGAACCACTTGCTGGCGCTGGTGGGCGCGCCACCAGCGCTGGCGTGGAAAGCAGGGGCCTTGCTCCAGGCTCCCATCGAGCAAGTACAACGGGCCGACGCGCACGCCCGGATGGTGGCGGAAACGAGTTTCTTGCAGCAGGCCCGGGCGGTGGTGCAGGCAGAGTCTTTGGCGCGGGTGGAAGATCTGCAGCGCGGTTTTGACTTCGCTGCCGGAGAAATGGCAGAGCGGCGCGTGGAATTGAGTCGCCGAGCACGGGAGGGTGACGCCCAGGCGGCACAGCAACTGGAACTGATCAAGCGCGAGCAAGGCCGGATTGAGCAGGACAAGGCGGAGGCCCTGCTCTATGAGCATCGCCGCGGGGACCTGCTGGACATCATAACCCTCGATCGCATCGCCGCGGCACTGGTCATCCCGGACCGAAGCCCGGAGGCGGTGGAAGGCTACGACAAAAACATCGAGGCCATCGCCATGCGAATTGCCGTCAACTACGAGGTAGACCGGCACCGGGCCAAGGTGTTCGACGTGTCGGCTCCGCACCTGGCGCGTGGCTACGATTTGGAGAGCCACCGGGCCAACGGTGAGAAGATCGTCGTCGAGGTCAAAGGGCGGTCTGGACGAGGGGCAGTGCATCTGACGGAAAACGAATGGCCAACGGCGGCGAACGTGCGGGACAAGTACTGGCTCTACGTCGTCACCGATTGCGCGACCGAGCCCCGGCTCTACCGGGTGCAAGACCCGGTTCGGCTCGCGTTCAGGACGCGACAGAGCTTCACCTTGAACATCGGGGACATCATCAGAGAGGCGGAGAACGACCAGTAGTCCAGTGGAACCGAAACGAGAGTATCTATCATGAAAGTTGTTGGCATCGACATAACAGGTGGAGATGTGAACTGGATCGGACTGGAGGGAACGCAAGCACGCGGCCAGGTTTTCCTGATGACCAAGAACAAACTGCCGTTCCCGACTTCCCACGATACAGACTATAGGAATCTGGTTGCTTTGAAGGCCCTCATAGGACTAAGCCTTCAATCCGCAGGCGCGGAAAAGGTTGCGATTGTAAGAGCCGGAAAGGACTGCTCGCCACTTCGAATCAAATGCGAATTTGTGGTTGAACTTGCGTGCGACGAACTCAACATCCCGTGCAACCTCGTAGCCCCCCAGACAATTGCGGCCGCACAGAAGAGGAAAGTCCCCCTCGTGACTGGCTCCTCATTGGCCACTGCCTTTAACAGCGGCGCAGCGATTTCTCCACAGTACCTCGAGAAAGCCGCCTACTGCGCTTGGACGGCCCTCCCAGGAGGTGCCCCGTGTTAGAAATCATCGAGGCACTTGGGAAATTCGATAATCTCGAAGAAATCCGCGAGGGGGCGAACTCTTATGCATTTTCGGCACGGCACCGGCATCTCGATCAGCCTCGGTTTCTCAAGCTCATTTATCTTCCGGAAGACGACCCCGACAGCATACTTCGCGAGCCAAAAACCCTAGTGGCAGCGCTTGAAGGAGGGCCACCCTGCGAGAACATTGTGAGACTTTTCGATGCCGAGGTGGTTCCAATCAATGGGGACGACTATGTCCTGCTACAACTCGAACTGATTGAAGGCCTCAGTCTGCAACGGCAGCTAGAGCAGAGTCCCTTTGGCCAGCAGGACGCCGTCAGAATCACATCCGGAATCCTCAGGGGGGTTTCCCACCTCCATGCGAAACGACTCCTCCATCGCGACCTAAAACCGGCGAATATTCTTCTTAGCCAAGGCATTCCCAAGCTCGCCGATTTCGGATCGGTGGCATATCTGCGAGAAGGATTGACCTCGGTGTCCGCCTCCAAGCACTCCGACCTTTACGTCCCACCGGAAGGCTGGGCGAAACCGAGCCAGTATTCCTTTGTTTCGGATGTTTACCAAGCGGCTCTGGTCCTTTACCAACTGATCAACGGCTCGCTACCAACGGCAGGTGACCAATACGTCACGAAAGCAGTGCATCGGGAACTGGCGAAACAAAACACTCCGTACGACGGTTTGGATCCATATGAGAAGGGAGCCGCCGAGAAAAAAGGGCTGGCGGAGTTAACCAGCAAAGAACGGTTGTTGGGGCATGCGCTTGCTCCGCGCCCCTATTATTCTCCCAGCATCCGCCGGATTATCAACAACGCGACCCGAGCTGACCCCGCCCGGCGTATTCAGAGCGCATGCGATTTTCTGACTCGGCTTTCACAAGTGGATGTCCCGAATTGGATACCCGACGGGGATACTTTTACGGCAGCCAACTGGCGCGGATGGGACTGGAGAATCCGCGAACGCGGAGGCGCGCCAGGCAACGCCGTTCAGATAGAGCGCTCGCGTGTGTCGGCCAACAAATATCGTCGGCACGCGGAGCCCAACACCTTGGAAGGAGCGTTTGAATTAATCGAAGGAGTGCAATGAACGACCAACCCCGCCTCATTGAAGTCGCCTTCCCCCTTCGGCAGGCATCATTAGCCAGCATGCACGAGAAGAACGTGCGGCATGGGCACATATCGACGCTGCACATCTGGCCGGCGCGGCGGCCGCTGGCGGCCTGCCGCGCGGCGCTGCTCTGCACGCTCCTGCCGGACCCCGGCGATGCGCAGAAGCGCCAGGAGCTGTTGGACCTGATCGGCGGGACGGTGGTGAAGAAACTGGTGACCTCCGAGGATGACGACGGTAACTCGGTGTCCGAGGAAAAGGAAGTGGTGGAAGGCGGCGTGCTGGCGTGGGGGAACGAGAACGCGGTGGAGATGGACACCCTGCGCGCGGCCATCCGGGAGTTCTACGGTGGCGAGGCGCCGAAGGTGCTGGATCCGTTTGCGGGCGGCGGTGCGATTCCACTGGAAGCGATGCGGTTGGGGTGTGAGGTCACGTCGGCGGACCTGAACCCGGTGGCGTGGTTCATCCAGAAATGCACGTTGGATTATCCGCAGCGGTTCGCGGGGAAGAAATGGCCGCTGCCGGACTTCGTGCGTGATTGGCCGGATTTCGTCGAGGACTTCCTCGCCGGCAAAGTGAAGAAGCGCAAGGGCGAGCAGAAACCGCATTTCACGGACCCGCAGCAACGGCAACTGCTCCCGCTTCCGGATGCAGACCTGGCTTGGCATGTGCGCGCCTGGGGACGGTGGGTGCTGGAGCGTGCGCGGCAGGAACTGGCGGCCCGTTATCCGACCGTGGATGGCGAGCCGACGGTCGCCTACCTCTGGGCGCGGACTGCGCGTGATCCGGAAACGACAGGGCGCATTCCGCTGCTGAAGACGTTCTGGCTATGCAAGAAGAAGGGGAAACGAGCTGCCCTCTTGCCGGTCCCGAGGGCTGACGGCACGGGCGTGACCTTCAAACTGCTTCGCGAATCCGACCTGGCACAGCCTCAGAGGATAATTGAGGAGCACTGTTTCTTGCAGCGTTGGGAAGTGACTGCTGAAACGCTGGAGGACTTCTTGACGAAGGGAACGATGAACAGCGCGGGTGTTTGGAGCCCTTGTGCTGGGCGCCCTGGCGTTGTTGCGCTCACAAAGAATGATTTGCGGCGGCAGGGATTGCAGGGATTGCTCGGCGTACAGATGACCGCGGTGGTCGTCGAGAAACTGAAGCCGAACCGAAAACAAACATACAAGACCTATAGGCTTCCAAGCGACGCTGAACTGCGAGCCGCAGAGGTTGAGCCGGAAGAGCTCGAAGACTCATACTCATCGGTTCCTTTCGGAATCCCGCGCGAAAAGATCGTTGAAGATGCAAAGCGCAACACGTGGTGTGTTGGATACGGTTTTGATGAATGGCACAAGCTGTTCACGCCTCGCCAACTTCTCGCGATCTCGGTTTTCATCAGGCACAACCGTGAAGCCGTGGCTAGGGTTAAGACGGTGGACCCTTCCCTCGGGGAGGCGATGGCGGGCTTCCTGGCAGTCGCGCTCGATCGGGTAGTCGACCGCTCCAGCAACATCTGCCAATGGACTGTCGATTGGGACAAGATTCGGAATACCTTCGTTCGTTTTGCACTCCCTGTCGCTTGGGACTTCGCAGAATGTGTCACGACCGTCGAGGCGTCGGGCGGTTATCCTGGCCAACTTGAACTCGTTGCGAAGTTCGTTGCTGAAGCATCGGCACAATCTCTCGCCTCCACCGCAACCAGCGTGCTCCGGCGTTCGGCGATCGAGGCAATTCCAGATCGACTCTCGATTGTGGCTACCGATCCACCCTACTACGCTGCAATTGGCTATGCCGTCTTGATGGATTTCTTCCAAGTATGGCTGCGGAGGATGCTCTGGGACGTATCTCCGGAAATCAACGTGGCGTTTTCTGAGCCAACCTCTCCGAAATGGGATACAACAAAGAATGACGGGGAGCTGGTGGACGACGCTTCTCGGTTTGGTGGCGACAAGCAGCTTTCGAAGCGCACCTACGAAGACGGTATGGCGCGAGCGTTTCAAAATTTCTGCGAGGCTCTCATCGAAGGCGGGCGTCTGGTCATAGTCTTTGCCAATAAATCCGTTGATGCCTGGGAGACACTGGTCGGCGCGCTCATTCGCGGCGGAGCAGAGGTGGCGGCGAGTTGGCCGATTCAGACCGAGCGGGAAGGCCGCACGCGCGGCCAGGCCTCCGCCGCGCTCTCCAGTTCGGTGTGGATTGTGTGCCGGAAGCGGGCCAAGACCGCACTAGCCGGCTGGGAGGAGCCGGTGCTCGAGCGGATGAAACAAATCCTGTTCGACCGGCGGGAGGGGCTGGGCGGGAAGAACATTCTGCAATACTACTTCGACCTGGGCATCCGGGGGCCGGACTTCATCTGGGCGGCGCTCGGCCCGGCGCTCCAGGCTTACAGTGAGCATCCGCTCGTGAAGAAGACCGCAGGCGGCGTGATGAAGGTGGAGGATTTTCTCACGGAAGTCCGGAAGCTCGTGCTGCAATTCGCCCTGGGTGAACTGCCGGGCTTCCGGGAACTGCAACGCGAGACCCAAGGCCGCGGCGAAACGGTCTCCTTGGACCCCGTGACGCAGTATTACCTGCTGCACCGGGCCTATTTCGGGCTGAAGTCCGCGCCCGCCGGGGCCTGCATCCTCTACGCGAACGCGTGCGGAAAGGACGAGACGGAACTGAAGGTGGTGTGGAACATCCTCGAACAAGGCGGGAAGTCCGGTCCGGGCAAGAAAGGCCGTCCGCGCAAGGACGAAGAAGAAGGCGAAGCGGAAGAGGCGAGCGAGGAGAGCAGCGGGAGCGAGTATCGGCTGCTCGATTGGTCGGAGCGGGTGGACCGCGAGGACCTGGGCCAAAGCCGGGGCGGTCTGGCCTCGCCTCTGGTGGACAAGCTGCACCGGCTGATGGCGCTATTCCAAGAGAACCGGGCCGCAGACGTGCAACGGCTTTACGACGAATGGGGGATGGCTAGCGAACAGGCTTTCCCGCCGCTGCTGCAGGCCATCCGTGAGCTGGCCCTGCAAGATGGGAACGAAACGGAACGGCGGCTCGTGGAGGCGCTGGCCACACAACTGAAACTGACCCGGCGGCAAGTGGTGGAAGATGGGGTGATGAAGGAAGGGCCGTTCTTCCCGTCCATTGATGAGGCGACGCGGACGAAGGTGAGCTACCGAAAAGAGAAGAAATGATCACATGGCTAGACACGTTCTGAAACCCTGGAAAGAGGTCTGCATCCTGCGGGATGAGATCCGGACGAAGACGCTGACGATGGCCGATTTCGCGGTGGACCTGCACCGCGTCATCTTCGAGCCGGGTGGCGGCAAATACTACACCGACCCGGAGGCGTTCTTTGCGACCAGCTACGCCACGCCGAACTTGCGGCGATTCTGCCGAGACGTGTTGCGGCGGCTGGCCAAGGAGGATGGCGGCGAGCCGATCATCAATGTGGCGCAGACGTTCGGCGGAGGGAAATCGCACACGCTGACGACGCTTTACTACCTGACGACGTTGGGCGCGAAACTGCCCCGCAAGGCCACGGCGGTGGAACACATCATGGCGGAGGCCAAGCTGGAGAATCCACCGGCGGCGGTGGTGGCCTCGGTGTCTTTTGACTGGGTGGATTGGAAGAAGGGCGGCAGGGCCAAAGCGCCGGACGGCAGGGAACGGTTCTTTCGGATGCCGTGGAACCTGATTGCTTGGCAACTGCTGGGCCAACAGGGGCTGGATATTCTCGGGCGGGATGAATCCCAACCCGATTACGACACGCCGCCTGCGACGCCGCTGTGGGTGGAAGTGCTGGCGGAGGTCGAGAAGACCGGCAAGGGTGCATTGGTTCTGTTGGACGAGTTTCTGATGTGGGCGCACACGGCGGCCACGCCTGATCCTGATCCCACAAACAGAGGCCGGGGGCCAGATTGGATTCAACGACTGAAGAACTTCTTCCAGTGTCTGTCTCAGGCGGTAGATGGATCGGAACGATCCTGCCTCGTCGCCTCTCTCCTGGCCACCGAACCCGCGAAGAACGATGAAACCGGGAAGGCCATTTTGGACGCCTGCAACCAGGGATTGAACCGGCAGGCCTCCGTGCAGTCGCCCGTGGAAAAGGGCGACTTGGCGGAGTTGTTGCGCCGCCGGATGTTCGAGAAGTTTCCCGAGAACCCGGCGGACCGGCATCCGCACGTCACAGCGTTTTGGGACCGGATGAAGGCGATTGATCCCTCGCAGGCGAAACTGCCCAATGCGGAAGAGAAGCTGCGCGATGCGTATCCGTTTCACCCGGATTTACTGGCGCGATTCTTCGGGAAATGGACGGAACTGAACCAGTTTCAGCGGACGCGCGGTGTGCTGCAAACGTTCGCCGCGGCGCTGCGTGAGGCGAGCAAGTGGGACGAGTCGCCACTGATCGGGCCGCAGGTGTTCCTGGCGGAACCGGGGAGCACCGACCTCAGCCCATCGCTGCAAAAGCTGGCCGAAGTGGCGAAGGAATCGCAACCAGAGAAGAAGCCGCAGTGGCCGAGCAACCTGAAGACAGAACTACCACGGGTGGTTGACGCACAGAAGGCGGCGGCGGGAACGTTGACTGGACGGGAGCTGGAAGCGGCGTGTGTGGCAGCATTCATCTACTCACAACCGATCGGTGAGCAGGCGGAGATTGGCGACTTGCGCTGGCTGGTGGGGCCGACCTGCGACCTGCCGGCGGTGTTCAACAACGGGCTGATCGCTTGGGCGAAGACGTCCTGGTATTTGGAGGAAACCGACGCCACCGAACCGACGACGAATGTGCCGAAGTATTGGCGGCTGGGGCCGAAGCCGAACCTAAACCAGGTTCACTACAGCTACCGGACCAAGGCCCTGAGCATTGCCAAGGGGAAGTTCGACGAACTGGCGAAGAAGTGCGGACCGCTCAAGGAGGGCTGCGACCAGGAGGGCATCAAATTCCACAATCAGCCGAATTCACCGGGCGATGTGGAGGACGATGGCGTGTTCCGGTTGATCGCCCTGGGTTCGGATTACGCCGGGCAGCCCGGTGCGAAGGCGCACACGGGGGCCGAGGCGTTCCTGCGCACCCATTCCTCGCCGACGGACAACCGGACTTATCAAAACGTGGTCCTGGTGGTGACTCCCAGCGTGGCGGGATTGCAGCAAGCGGAACAGCAAATCGCGGACTGGCTCGCCTGGCAGGAAATCAAGGGCTCAAAGGACTACAAGGATTACGAGGGCCACGTAAAGGAGACGGTCAACAAACGCGAACGGGAGACGAAGCAGGCAGCCGAGACCGCCGTGAAGAATGCCTTCGAACTGGCCCTGCACGTGGACAAGACCGGCGCAGTGCAAGTGAAGAAGTTCACGATGGGGGCACAAGCCTTGTTCCCGACCCTATTGCAGGAGAAAGAGCTGCGGCTGTTCAAAGAGAAGATTGACGCGGAGACGATCATGCCAGGCGGGCCGTATGCGGTCTGGCCAGGAACGGATGACCGCGTGCAGGTGAGTGCCCTCTACCAGCAGTTTGCGCGGCGGCCGAACCTGCCGAAACTGCTGAGCCAGCAAACGGTGACGAACACAATCGGGGACGCGGTGCAGCGCGGAGTGCTGGCACTGCGGCATGTCCGCCCCGATGGCTCGGAGCAATGGTTCTGGCGCTCGAAGATTGATGTGGCGGACTGGGAGAAGACTGGCGAAGCGTGGTTGCCGAACAAGTCGGTGCTGAACAGCGTCAGCGCTAGGGCCATTCTCCCGGAAGCCCTGCCCGGTTTATGGCCGGCGGAACCGAATGGAGTGGAACTGGCGACCTTGTGCTCCTGGTTCGACGGAAGCCATGCCTTTCAGGAGGTCACGCAACCCGGGTATCCGCCGGAGTCACGGCCCATTCCGCAAGTGGCCGTGGACGAGGTCCACAAGGCCGTGGCGCAAGCGGTGAAGGCTGGCGATCTGTGGCTGGTGCTGGGGAACGACAGTGTGTGGCTGGAGGATCCCAGCACGATCCAGCTTGATCCGGCTGCGCGTCTCTTCCGGCGCCCCGCGCCCCTGAACGCAATCGAATTGCTGCCCGGTGCGCTCAAGGCTGCGTGGACCAACGATGTCGAGCCGAAGACCACCGTGGCCACCCTTTATGCGGAACTGAAGAAGGTGAAGGGCAATCCGTGGCCGCCGAAGGCGTTCATCAACACATTGAGCGAGGCCCTCGGTCGGGGACTGATGCAACGGGCCAGCGGCGGCGGCCCGCTGGTGTCGCTGGCCGCAGACGGGACAGTCGCGTTGACGGTGAGATCGATTGGGAGCGTGCCGCCACCAGAACCTGAGCCAATCCCCGGCCGCAAGCTCTCGCCACGAGTGACGTTGTCGCCCGCTGAGTTTCAGAATCTGGCGGATGACGTTTCAACCTTGAGCAAATCCATGGCGGGTTGCGACGTGCAGTTTGAGGTCGCCGTTTCCGTAAAGACGAAGTCGGGAATGGACCTGACGCAGGCGAACGAGGTGCTGGGGAAGATCAAGGAGGGGTGGAAACTCTAGCGCGTATGCCGTGAACCAGCATCAACCACCAGCAGGAACTATGAGCGATCCGACAGCAATGGCGTTGGACGCTTTTGTACGTTCCATTTCGATCAACCAGGACACGCCGCACAGTTTGTTCCTGGGAGCTGGGGCTTCCGTGAGTTCCGGCATTCCATCAGCAGAACGGTGCGTGATGGAGTGGAAGGGTCGCATCTTCACGTCTGCGAATCCGGGACTCGAGAAGCAGGTTGGGCATGTTTTCTTGCCCGCAGTACAACGTCGAATACAGACCTGGCTCGACAAGCAGGAGGGGTTTCCGGCGCTGGGCGCGCAAACAGAGTACAGTTTCTACTGTGAAAACTGTTATCCACTGAGCGACGACCGCCGAGCGTATTTTCAGAAGCTGGTGAAGGCGGCGAAGCCAAGCTACGGGTATCGACTCTTGGTCTTACTGGCGGAGGCCGGGGTGTTCGATTCCGTGTGGACGACGAACTTCGACAGCTTGAGCGCGGTTGCGTCGGTTGGTACTGGCGTGACGTCGATCGAGGTTGGGCTCGATACCACTGGGCGCGTGGACCGCTTACCACGCAAGGGAGAACTGCTCTGTGTGTCGATGCACGGGGATTATCGGTATGACGCGCTGAAAAACACGGTGGCGGAGCTTCAGCAGCAGGACGCAGATTTGCGCTCGGCGTTCGCTCAACGGTTGATGGAGAGAACTGTGATCGTTCTCGGTTACAGCGGGCGCGATGCTTCGGTGATGGGATGCCTAACGAACGCTTTGTCCAAGAAAGGGGTTGGGCGGTTTTTTTGGTGCGGATTCCAAAGCCCAGAGCCACCGAGGGCGGTGGCGGATTTGATTGCGGCGGCTCGCCGCGCGGGCCGACAGGCATTTTACGTGGACAGTTACGGTTTTGACGACACGTTGCGACGGCTGGCCCTTCAGTGTTTGGACGGAGACTTGGGGGAGAAGGCGAAGACTATTTTGGCCGCGAGCGCGGCAGCCGATGCGGCGAACAATAAGCCGTTCTCGGTTCCGAGCGGTGATCCGGTTGCTTTGGTGAAGAGCAATTGTTTCCCGGTGGATGTACCGTCGGAGGTTTATGAGTTCGAGGTGCCGGATCTGCATCGCGAAGGAGCGTGGGCCGCACTGAGGGAGACGATTAAGGGGAAGCCCCTGGTGGCGGGGCTGCTCGCTCAGAAAGTCCTGGCCGTGGGTCTAGTGGATGACGTTAAGGCGGCTTTCGAGAAGCGGATACAAGGCGACATTGGGAGGAGCCCAGTCGCCGACCATGAGCTTGCTTTGCCAAACGGGACGGTGACGGGCATGTTCCGGCAGGCCATTGTCCGGTGTCTGGCAGCCCGCGCCAGGCTGGGGACGGACGGCGACGAATTGATTTGGGAGCCGACGGCTTACGAAATGCGCGAGGTGTATAAATGGAAGTGCAAGGTGTTCCGGGCGGTGGTGGTGGCGCTGAGGCGGGCACAAGGCAGGGAATACCTCACGCTCATGCCGACAGTTTTTGGCCGACCTGAGCGGGGAGACAAGCCGCTGCCAGATTTCGTGGAGAAGGAGTTGAAGCGGCAGATCCTGAGCAAACAGTACAACCCGGTCTTTAACCAGGAGCTGGAACACTGGAGGAACCTCCTCTTTCCGAAGGGCAGTGGCGGGGTGCTAGAGTATCCCCCCAACGCAGCAAGTTCGTTCAAGTTCGGAGTCCGTCGATCGCCAGCGTTTGGCCGCATCAATGCCGTGCGAGCGAGAACGAAGGTAAAGGTGCCTGACAAGTTCTTGAACTTGGTTCAGTTCGAGGGAACGAGTCTGCCGGAGCCTAGAATTGTATTTGCGTCGAAGGACGGCGCGAGCATCGCGACCGATTCGCATCCCATTCGGGGCTTACTGGCGAATCGGCCGTATGACTTCGCGCTGACCGCGAAGGGTTTGGACACGAATGTACGGTTTGGGGTGGTGTGTCCGGCGAGTGAAGCGGCGAAGCTGAGCTCGTTTCTGGCGAAGATCAACCAGCGGATTCGAGCGAACAGCAAGAAGGGCTATCTGCTGGATTATCCAGGGTTTGCCGAGGCGTTCGGTTTGCCGTTCTTAATACCGCAGCCGACTGACGGCGCGTGGGCGACGTGTCCGGAGCCGAAGGGTGCTAACGCCAAGGAGAAGGCATTGTCATTGCTGGAGGGTGTTCGGGCCGGCGTGCAGCAGGTAACGTCGGCGACTTCGGTGCGCTTGGTCTTGGTGTTCATTCCTGAGCGCTGGGCGGAGTCTGCTGATTACGAGGATGAGGACGAGGAGATCAATCTGCACGACATGGCGAAGGCGTATTGCGTCCAGCGGGGAATCGCGTCGCAATTTCTACGGGAGTCGACGCTGCGAAAGAAGTTTGATTGTGAGATCATGTGGTGGCTGGCCCTGTCGTTGTATGCCAAGTCCATGAGGACACCGTGGATTCTTGACGGCCTGCCGAGCACAACAGCCTTTGCTGGGCTGGGATTCGGGATATTGCGACCGGGAGCAGCGAAGAACGGGCACATTGTACTCGGGTGCAGTCACATTTATACGTCGGACGGCCTGGGCTTGACCTATCGGCTCAGCAAAATCGACAATCCGATCTTCCGGCAGAAGAATCCGCACTTGTCGGAGGAGGACGCGCTTAAGTTGGCGGAGGATATCCGGCAATTGTTTTTTGAGAGCCGAGCCGCCCTGCCCGAACGGGTGGTAATCCATAAGCGGACGCCGTTTTTGAGAGCGGAGCGCGAGGGGTTGCTCAAGGGGCTCAAAGACGTGCCGCAGGTGGATTTGGTGGAGATCAACGTCGAGGCGATGATGCGGTGCACCGCGTCGGTGGTGACACCGACTGGCTTCCTCGCCGACGGTTCGCCGGTGGACCGAGGGACGGCGATCCTCCTGGATCGGTTCAAGTTCCTTCTTTGGGTCAACGGGAATGCTCATCCCAATTCTGCGAGCGAGGCGTATTACATGGGGAAATTCAGGATTCCCGCGCCGGTGATGATAAAGAAGCACTGGGGGCCGACGGATTTGAATGAGGTTGCGGGCGAGGTGTTAGCTTTGTCGAAGATGAATTGGAACACCTTTGACCTGTACACGCGGCTGCCGGCGACGATTCATTCGTCCAACGAGATCGCGAGGATTGGGAAGCTCTTGAAGCGGTTTGAGCGCCAGTCCTACGATTATAGACTCTTCATTTGAGGAGCCCACGAATATGCCATTCAAACCCGAGATAGGAACTGCTGGAGGCCAAGAATATCCGGTCTTGCGCTCCATCCAGACCTTTCTCCGGCAAATGGCGGAAGGTGGTGCGCGGCCCGCACCCGCGGTTTTGAAGGAATTGCTTCAAAACGCGGATGATGCGGGGGCAACTGAAATGTCCATCATTCTGGACGAACGTGAACCTCGTCCCGGTCTTTCGCCGGACTACGCTCCGCTCTGGGCACCCGCCCTGTTCATACGGAACAACAGCCCCTTCCGATTGGCGAGCGAGGTAGGACCGGAGCACGATGACTTCTCTGCGATCCGCGATGTTGCAGGCGGACACAAGCGGGCTCAGGCGACAGCTGCGGGTCGTTTTGGCATCGGCTTCAACAGCGTCTATTTTCTCACTGACACACCGATGCTCGTTTCTCGTCGCGAGATTCATGTGTTTGATCTACTGCACGAGATATTCGACGCAAACGGCTGGCGATTTCCAATTGAGGATTTCAGACGAGACTCTGGATTTCGGGAGGGGGCAGTCAAGGAAGTGCTAGATTGGTGCCTGCCAGCGGCTGCGCTGGCGACGCACTCAATCGGCACCATTGCAAGTAATCTGGAAAAAGACTACAGACAAACAGTATTCCGGCTCCCGCTCAGACGAAGTCCGGAAGGAGCAAAAGCCTTGTACGATGACCGATTCCCTGAGGCCATAGATCGTCGCGCTTTGCTTGTCGAAATGGCAGATGCCGCAGCGCACGCCATTCATTTCTTAAAGAACATTTGCATCATTTCCTTCTCGGTCCTGCAGGATAGGCAGGTTGACCTGCAGGTCAGGGTCGAAACCACTCCGTGTCCGGCCGAATTCAGGACTTTTCTCAATAGAGTCAACGAACTCGCCAAGCAGGAACAGGCATCCGAGAAGCAGTATTGTGCATTCGATCGCAAAATCAGTCGTCGTGATTTCGGCGTGGATGGAAAAGAGATGTCCTGCCAGGAGTGGAGGTTTCATGTACGCCACGTCGCCCGCTTAGATGATGAGTATCTGACCCAACTTCGTGAAAGACTGCGGAGAAATGAAGAAAAGGCAACACCATGGGCGGCATTAGCGGTGCCGCTGGATATCGAGGCATGCCGACTGGCGGGAGGTGAAGCGGCAAAATGGCGGGTCTTCTTGCCGCTGTTGGATGACGGGCCATGCGGCTGCATTTTGAATGGGGCGTTCTTCGTGGGGCCGTCACGCCAGCGCGTCGAATATCGGCTGGATAAATCAGACGCCCAAAGGCGGAAGACGGAATGGAACCAACGGTTGGTCGAACGGGCTCTTATTCCTTTGCTCCATGATGTCAGCCTCGAATTGCCGGAGCTGGCGCATGATTTACTGAAGGGCTATCCGAAGGATTACCTGAATCTTTTCCCAATAGCTGCCAAGGGCACTGCGGAACCAAATGACCTGACTGAATTTGCGCGCCGGTGCTTTTCGTCGGATGCCTGGGCCTTGCGACTTCGGGATATCTGGAATGAACCGTTCGATCTGCTGGTCGGCGATGGCGGGGTTGAAACGGTTGTGGAGCTTGTCCCGGAGTGGCTATCGGCATACGCGGCGCGCTTTCGGGAGCTTTCATCGGATCGCCGGCGGTTCGTGCGCTACTCGCTCGGAGAAGCATTGTCGGCCCGAGTCGGCGGAAGCAGGGGAATCGCAGTCCGGTGGCAGATTTCTTCAGACGTTGCTGGCAAGGTGCTTCGCCACACTCAAGCGCCAAACGCCCAGGACGTTGAAAAACTGCTGAAGCTCATCATTAACGCGGAGGGTATTCAGTGTAACTTTGAGGGAACATGGGCGTTTCAAAGGCAGGGAACTGATGAGCTTTTGCGGTTTGAAGCCAGTAAACTCTACGTACTTGAGGAACCCGGCGGCGATCCAATCATCGAGCACCTTCGAAGGCTCCAGTTGCCCTTCGGGGACACGTATTGGGTTCGCCCTGACGTGGGGTTGCCTGGTTTGCTCGCCGATCTTCGTCCAGTCCCCGGAAATATTCTTAAGCCTACAGCAGACGCCGGGCTGGAATTGTTGCGAAGGCTCCCCGCAGCGAATTCCCATGATCAAGTCGTGCATGACTACGAGATCAAACCTGTCGTTGATTTTCTGCTAAAGCAATCACCGGGTCGCTTGCCGGCAGACCTCCGTTTGGGATTCTTGGTCCGCACGGCGCACGCGCAAGCAGCAAGACGAGGGTTCGGCGTGATTCTGCTCAAACCCAAGACGCCGACAGCGGAGGATCAGGCTTTAGGGGAGGTCTGGTTCCGCCGGATTTTCGCCCACGCTGATCCGGGCTTTGACAGCGAACTCCAACGGCTGCTCACCGTGCATCCAGGCAGCTTGGAAATGCTCCACGCGTCCGATTGCCGTGTGACCCTCGCGCGGGCTCACGAAGCCATCGGAATTCTTCATGGGGCAAGACTCAAGCGCCCTGAGTTCTGCGGGATGCTGGAAAAGGAGATGGCGACTGCCGCCCAAGAACATCCTGGGCTCGCCGAGCGAGCGGCGGCGTGCTTGATGGATGCCGCCGACAGCTCTTGGGATTCCATGGATCAGGCACAGCGATACACCGTGCTTGCCTTGCCAATCCACCGTTGCTCCGACGGCAAGTTCATCGCATTGGTTCCCGCCCTCGGTGACGACATGACGGTCGTTTCACGACACTTCAGGCTCCAGTCTCAAGACGATATCGAGGATGCGCCCATCAAGCTGCCCGCTTGCCGGCTGCTGCAAACCGCGAACGCCGCTGTGAAGCGGTTCTATCGACTTCGCTTGGGCATCAAGGCGCACAATCGAGTGGAGGTCTTGCAGGAGACCCTGCGTCAAATCGGCGAGCCAACCACCGACAACGAGCGGATGCTTCGATATCTCGTTCGCTACTACGATGCGACGTTGACCGGGCTTGATAGCTCCGGCGAGTCGACTGACAGAATCGATGCAGGGGAGTTGCGCGCGTTGATGGTTTCGGCGCGGACAGTGCCCTGCCTGGACGGTTCGTGGTATGCTGCCCATGACTCTGCCGAAGCTTGGCAAATTGCGGATCGGCTGACCGAGCAACGGTGGTCAATAGACCGACTCGCCCCGCTTATGGCTGAGCTGCTGTCGGGAAGGCACATCGCCAGCATCGATACGCAATTCCGGGATTTGCTCCCACGCCTCCATCGGCTGACAAGCTGGGATTCGAGGAAGATCGTCGAATTGGCGATCACCAGCGAGAGCACAGACCTAGGCCTTAATGATCGCGCAAAACTGTTTTGGGACAACAAACGAGATTTCCCGGAAGCCGGCGTGGTGCGGTCGAAAGCGGCCGGCCTGCTGCACGTCTCGACCCACACGGGCCAAGTAAGGCTCGCTGACGCTGAGTTTTTCGAGGGTACGGCGGATTTACCCGGGCGGGTCTTATCATTGCTTGCGCCCAAGGCGATCTCGCTGGCGGCTCTCGCAACTGCGGTTGCACTGAAGCCCTCCGACTTGCCGCTGGTTCTGCGGAGCTTCCAGGTAACAGAACTGACCGCACTGGATTTTGAGACACGATTGATCGAAGGGTTCGACGGCATGTGGCCCGGGCTGGATGATTCAGAACGGTTTCAAGTGCTCCGCTATATCGACACACGGAGGCTGTCGAGACTGGTTGCAGATAAGGCCAAGGGGTTGGAAACCGTCTTGGTGGCAACTCGAAAGCCGACGTGGAAAAGCCCATCGACTGTGGTCTCACCTCGCTGGGCTCAAACGAAGCCGCCTCTAGTGCTTGCTGAGGTTCTCCCGGTATTGGAAAAGACGTCTGAAGCGGTCGTGCGAGTCTGGGACGACTGGTGTGGTGTGAGAATTTTCAGCGACGTGTTCTCACTAGTCATCGAACAGGCATTGAAAGGAACGACCGAGAAGCGAGGAACGGCAAAAGCGATTTACGCCTGGCTCGATAAGACCGCCGGCGCGTCGCCAAGTGCCGAAGACCTCAAAGCCCTCAAAGCGCAGCCTTGGGTGTTGGCAGAGCGAAGCGGAACTTGGGAGTTCAAGAAACCCGCTGAGGTGCTGGTTCACGCAGGCGAAAAGATATTGGGTGCACGCTTTTGGGTTCCTGCAATCCAAATGCCCGATGTTTGCAGGGTCGGAAATGCAGGGTTGGGATTCGCAACGATGCCAACCACGACGCCTGCGGCACTTGAGGACATTTGCGAGTGCCTGGTCGAACGCGCGAGGGTGGACGAAAGCGCAGCACTTAAGGTTTACGAGCTGACCGCCCAGTTGCTGGAGGAGGTGGAAACACTGCGTCCCCACTGGATGAGCCTTGCGGAGCGCCGTCCCGTTTATCGCACCTTCCGCGAAAGTGAGGGCCAGGTTACATCGCTGCAGCTCTTCCTCGGTGACAATGATTTCAAAGAGGATCTGTCGGCGCATCTCCTGTGCCTGAAAGCCAACAGCAAGCCACCAAAGGGTTTGACCGAGACTTACCGCAGGCTCGGGGTCTCAGAAAGGGAAACGCTTTCCCAAGTGCTGGACGCCTTGACTGTGATCACTGCGTCTGAGCCGGGCGTTGGAGCTTCCTACGGCCGTCTGCTGAACTCGTTCCAGAGGCTTGCGGAGAAGGATTCGACGCAACTACAGCAAGCTTCCATCGGGTCGATACGGGTGCTGACCTGTGCTGGCAGCTATGAACGACTCGATCGTTGCCACTGGGATGATGTGCTGGGGAGAAAGGGGCGGGTGATCGTAGAGCATGCACCCCTGCTCGCAGATACTCAGAACCCGGCCACCCGGCGCCTTGCCGATTGGTTGCGTGAGCGGTGTCCGGACAGGCTTTCCAACCTGCGCACCTGCGCCCGGATTGAAGTCGCTGACACTCCTGTCCCAATCTCGCTCCCGCCCGGAATTTCGCATTTACTGAACCCTTGGCGGCGGTGGCTCAAGGACCTTTCGACGGCAGAGTCAGCGTTGCGAGGCGCACTTTCCGGCTTCGGGCTCAATTTCCCAGAGAATCAGGTGGATCTGATGGCTGTGGAGCAGATCCGACTGCGTTGCCGATTGCAGAACGGGCAGATCATCGATCAATCCTCGAAATGGGAGGGACCAACAACCTTGGCAGACGCGGACGGCAGGTTGCTGGTCCGCGCCCAAGCCCTGCAGGTCAAGGACCGCAAAGAGGCTGATTGGCTTAATGAATTAGACCGCGCAATGGCGAACGAGATGGCGCGGCTACTTCGAGCAGGCGCACCAACCTAAAACCAATGGGGTCAGATCCATATTGTTGACAGAATAGAACGATCCGGAGAGATTCTCGGTGAGCGCCACGCTAAAACCAATGGGGTCAGATCCATATTGTTGACAGAATAGAACGATCCGGAGAGATTCTCGGCATGGCGCGACCATGGCGAATTCAAATAGCGGGCGGGTGGTATCACGTGACCAGTCGGGGGAACCGCCGCGAGGCGATTTTCCGGACCGA
>Ga0209310_1000213_pt1 | contig 81897 bp, 78 predicted proteins | sample AD_UKC030_MetaG_FD_184415 | JGI IMG/M metagenome (GOLD analysis project Ga0209310, IMG submission 184415) | Active sludge microbial communities of municipal wastewater-treating anaerobic digesters from USA - AD_UKC030_MetaG (SPAdes) (version 2) | ecosystem: Engineered > Bioreactor > Anaerobic >... | reverse complement strand
TCGTCTGGAACGCGATCTCATCGATGGTCTTGACGATCTTGGAGGTCGAATCCGACGAGGTCTTGATCTTGTTGATCGCCGAGGACATCCGGCTCATGCTCTCCACGCCTTTCTCCGCACTCCCCCGCGCCTCTTCCGCTACACCTTTCGCTTCCCTCGCGTTAATGGCGTTCTGCTTGGTCATCGACGACATCTCCTGCAGGGAACTGGAGACTTCCTCCAGCGAGCTGGCCTGCTCACTCGCACCCTGAGATAAGGATTGTCCGCCGGAACTGACCTCCACACTGGCCGCCGCCACCTGATCGGCGCCAATGGCCACCTGCTGCAGGGCCTTGTCCAGATTTTCCACCGCGGTATTGAAGGATTCCTTGATCTTGGCATGGTCACCCCTGTATTCGCCCATCATCCGCGACGTCATATCCTTCCCGGCCACCTTCTCCAGAGATTCAGACGCTTCATTGATCGGGCCGGTCAACTCATCCAGCGTCCGGTTGACCCCGTGAACAATCTCCCGGTAAGCGCCTTCGAAAGCTTCTTCGTTGCCCCGAACGTCCAGTTGCCCGTTCATCGCGGATTGAGTGAGCATATTCATTTCACTGACCAGATCCTTGATCGTATTGGTCATCTTCTGCAGCGCGGGACCGATTTCATCATTTTCGTCAATAATTTCGGGAGCGACATTGACATTGCCTTCCGATATCTGCTGCATGTTGAATACGACATTCTGCTGGAGATTGTCCGTAAACGAATCCATCGCGTGGGTCAGATCGCCTATCTCATCCTTCCTGTCCATATACAACCGTCTGGAAAGATGACCCTGTTCCATTTCCCGCATCATAAACAGAGCCCGCTTCAGCGGTCTGGTCAGAGACCGGTTAAAGAAAACACCACATCCGACCAGGAAGAGGGCGCCAAAAAGCGATCCCAACCAGAGGATGCCCGACCAGCCTCCCCGGCCCTTAACATTTTTTTTAATGATGGCCTGATGTTTACCGGCGCTGTAGTCACCGAGTCCGCTGACCGCCGACACGATTTTCTTCTGGGCTTCCGTCACAAAGCTGCCCTCGGCTAGCAGGCGGCTGACTTCATCATTCTTCCCCTCGGCCGCCAGTCTCATCACTTCTTTATAGCCGCGCTGAACCTCCGGCCAACCGGCTTCAATGTCGGCAATCAATTTGCTTTCCTCGGCGTCAAGACTCCTGCTTTTATAGGTCTGAATCATCCGCTCGATCGACTCCGTTTCCTGCTTGATGCTCTCCTGAATCTTGCCGCGCCCCGCAGACAGGGCAATATAGCCGTAGATCTGCTTCTCTATCTTCTCCAGATTGGTTCTCAGATCGCCAATGGTCTGCATCTCCGTTAAATACTGGACATAGCTGGCATCCAGCCCGCGCAGCGCGTTCATTCTGACTTTGGCGCCGGTCAGCATCAAGGCTGTCACGATGATAAACACAATGGCAAATGCCCCTGTTAACTTGATTCCGATCTTCAAGTTATTAAACATTTTTCCTATCATTTTTGGGCTCCTTATCTGTAATTTTAATTCTTGATTCTCATTCAGTATGTTTCCGGCCAGGCCTCTAGACATCGGCCATTCGGCCCTGAACCAGATTGGCACTCAGTTTAAAACTGGCCACCATGCTGCGCATCTCCTCGGACTGGGAAGACATTTCTTCAGCCACACTCGCCGATTCCTCAGCACTCACCGCATTTTGTTTGGTCAGTTGATGCATTTCATCCAGCGCTTTGTCCATCTGGATGAATCCATCATACTGCTGCTCGGAAGATTCAGCGATGTCCGATACGACCTGACTGACCTTGTTGTTTTTCTCGGTAATCTCCTGGAAGTTCTTCAAAACCTCCTTATTGATCGCCACGCCGTTCTCCGAGTTCTTCACCGATTCTTCGATCAGATTTGCCGTGTTCTTGGCCGCCTCCGCGCTCCGCATGGCCAAATTCCGGACTTCTTCCGCGACCACCGCAAAGCCCTTGCCCGCATCGCCCGCCCGGGCCGCTTCTACCGCCGCATTCAAGGCCAGCAGATTTGTCTGGAACGCAATCTCATCGATGGTCTTGACGATCCTGGCTGTGGCATCCGAAGATGACTTGATCTGGTTGATCGCCGAGGACATCCGGTTCATGCTCTCCACGCCTTTCTCCGCGCTCCCCCGAGCCTCTTCCGCCACGCTTTTGGCCTCCCGGGCGCTTACGGCATTTTGTTTGGTCATTGACGACATCTCCTGCGCGCACACAGTCACGATGTCCAGAGCATTGTTTTGATCACTGGCCATCTGGGATAAAGACTGGCCGCTGGTACTAACCTGGACACTCACCGATGCCAGTTGATCCGCTCCAACGGCCACCTGCTGAAGAGCCTTGTCCAGGTTTTCCACCGTCAGGTTGAGTGATTCTTTTATTTTGGCATGATCGCCTTTGTAGGTACCATGAATACGCGCGGTCATATCCCGTCCGGCAATGTTTTCCATCACTGATAAGGCCTCGTTGATCGGACCGGTCATCGCGTCCAGCGTCTTATTGACGGCACTGACCAGATACCTGAAGACGCCCTTTAAATCCGTTTTGTTGCCACGGACATCCAGTTTGCCTTCCACAGCCGACTGTGTGAGGATCATCATTTCATTGCCCAGCAGATTCATATGGTCAATCATTCTCTTAAAAGCCGGACCGATTTCATCCCGCTCATCAATGATATTGGTATTGATGTCAATATTGCCGTCAGCTATTTTCTGCACATTCAGGACGATATTCTGTTGAAGGTAGTCAGAAAAATTATCGATGGCATGGGCCAGCGCGCCTATCTCGTCTCTGCTGCGAATACCCAGCCGGTGGGAAACGTGGCCATTCCCCAGTTCCTCAACGCCTTCGACGATCTTTGTCATGGGGCGCAAGGACCACGAAACGACCGCGAGAATCGTCACGACGATACACGCGATGAGGGCCAGCATGGCCAGTGTGATCACGATGACGGAGGATTTGCTAAGCCCGGTGATCATCTGCATCAGTTCAACCTTCGGAATGCCGGCATAGAGAGCGCCAATGACCTGTCCCTGACTGTTCAATAAAGGCATGTAGGTTGTGTGATAGGGAGAACCGAGAATATTGGCTTCGCCGACATACATGTTGCCGTTGATGAGATTTTGATACGCCTTGCTATCCTTGCCCAGCCCGGTTCCGTCTGCTCTGCTGCCGTCGTTCTTCTTCACCGTCGTGACAACCCTGGTAAAGTCGTCGCCTTCGCGGGCAAAGATAGTTGCCGTACTTGAAAATTGTTTGGATATCCGGTCTACCACTTCATAGCGCTTCGCAATGGGCATGCCGACCTGATCCACCAGACCGCCATTTTTAAGATCCATGACACCATAGTTTCGCTCCACCTCGTCACGGAATGTGTTAATTTCCGAAGACAGCTTCTGCTCCAGAAGATGATCCGCAACCGACGTAGCCGTCTCTTTGAGCTGTTTATTGGCAATCAAAAGAACCCCGACGGTAAAGATAACGATGGGAATCAGGCAGAATAATACGATTTTAAATGATATGCGCATGATGGTTATTTATCCTTTTCATTGCCGTGCCGGATCGAAGTCTTATCCGCGTGACCATCAAACGCGACTCAGGCCCCTGAATGCTCCTCGCTGGAAGCCTTTTTCATGTTGATGATGTCGGACGTTGTGATCACTTTCTCAATATCCAGAAGAAGACGCACCCGCCCCCCTGTCTTGCCCACCCCGAGAAGATATTCGGGATTCACGTCCCCGCCGAAGGCGGGCGTATCTTCAATATCATCGGCGGCCACATTCACCACTTCAGAAACCTTATCCACCAGAATACCCATCATCAAACTAGAGGTTTTGATGACAATGATGCACGTCTCCTCTGTGATCTCGGCTTCTTCCATACCGAACTTGATTTTAAGGTCCATAATGGGATGAATCTTACCCCGCAGATTAATGACGCCCCGGATATATTTTGAGGTCAGCGGCACCGGTGTAATCGGCATGCGTCCGATGATTTCCTGGACTTTGAGAATTTCGACGCCATACTCCTCGCTGGCCAGGAAAAAAGTCAGGTATTTACCGGCACGAGAATCAACCTTGACAGACTGACCGTCTTTCGCTGCAGTTGCGTTATTCATTTTTTCCTCCTCATAACCTGTTTATGACTCTTTAATATTCACTTGCTGTCGGGCGATGCTGACAATGCCGGCAGCATCCAATATCAGACCGACAGTGCCGTCTCCCATGATCGCTCCACCGGCAACACCCGGCACATTATTGATGCCGCTGCCCAGCAGCTTGGTGACAACCTGCGTCTGGCTCAACAGATCATCCACAAACAGCGCGCACCGCTGCTGACCTTCACCGATCACGACCAGAAGGCCGGAGGTGAGTTCCGTGGCGCCGTCCGGGATCTTAAATAACCGGTGCAATCTGATAATCGGGATCAATTCCTCCATAAAGGACAACATTTCCGCTCGCAGATTCACGGTGTGGATACTGGACGATTCCGGCCGGACGGCTTTTTGTATATTGTACGTCGGCAGGATATATCGTTGGGACCCCACTTTAACGATCATGCCGTCGGTAATCGCCATCGTGAGCGGCATTCTCATAATAAAGGAACAGCCTTTTCCTTCCGTGGTCTGGACTTCTATCCGGCCCCGCAGCGCTTCAACGGCCCTGCGCACGACATCCATTCCCACGCCGCGCCCGGAAACTTCGGTTACCTTTTCGGCCGTGGAAAATCCCGGCAGAAAAATCATCTGCCAGACCTCCTGATCCGTCATTCTTTCGGCTGAATCGATAATCCCCCGCGCGATCGCCTTGTCCACGATATGCTGGCGGGACATTCCCCGGCCGTCATCCCAGACTGTGAGCATAATGCTTCCTTCGGCGTGACCGGCGGTGAGATGAATATGCCCGTTTTCGGATTTTCCGGCCCGGCGCCTCTCCTCCGGCATTTCGATACCGTGGTCAACCGCGTTGCGGATCAAATGGATCAGAGGGTCGGCGACCATATCCACCATGTTGCGGTCAATTTCAATATCATCGCCTTCCGTAATGCAATTGACCATTTTGCTGTTTTTATGGGAAAGATCACGGGCCAGCCGGACCATCTTCTGAAAAGTCCCCTTGAGAGGCACCATGCGCAAAAACATGCTCAGATCATGCAGTTCACGCACGATCTTCCCCGCCTGAGAAATTTTTTTATTCAGTTCGTGATATTTCCCGTTGACAATCAATTCATCCTGTCCCACCATCGTTTGCGCGATGACCAACTCACCCACGGTATCCAGCAGTTTGTCCAACCGATCCACCTTGACCCTCACCGTTGATTCCGCTATCTGTTCCGAAACAGGAGTTGCTGAAACGGTCTGCTCCGCAGGAGCTTCCTTGGCTCTGGCAGGCGTTTCTTTAACCTTGGCCGGCGCCTCTGGGGCCTTGACAGGGGCCTCCGGGGCTTTGGCGGGAACCGCTTCAACCGACACCGCTTGAGCGGCCGGATCCTTCGGCTTCTCAGCGACTTTTTGTTCCTGGGTGCCGGAAACAAAACCTTTGAGCGTTTCCAGGAGTTCCTGATGGCCCGGGGGCAGGTCTATCTGCTGCCCGGGACCGGATGACTTCATCCGCTCCAGAATAAATTTGATCATATCCAGCGCTTTCAGGGAAAGATTGGCGTGTCCCGTCGTAAACGTGTCCTCGCCATCTCTCACCCGGGCCAGCATGGATTCTACATGATGAGCCATGTCCTTGACACAATCAAGATTCAGAAAAGCGGAGGTTCCCTTAATGGTGTGAAAACCGCGAAAGATGGTATTGAGCAATTCTTTGTTGTTTGGATTTTTTTCCCAGTCCAGAATCGCCGATTCCGCCATGGTGGACCATTCCATGTTTTCCACGATGAACTCGTTCATCAGGTCCACGTCAAATTCCGTCGAAAGCGTAAATTTCTGCGCTGCCATAACTTTGGGCTGCGCGACGGCCGGCGTTTCCGGTTCTGCCGCCGGCAATTCCTGTTCGCCGCATTCCATGGCCCGCTCCAATAGATCTCCCAGACGGGCAATCCCCTCACGGCGCTTCTCCACATCCTGGTCGGGCCAGGAATCCATCTCATTGCAGGCCTGTTCCAGAATTTCCCGGAGAGCGCCAACGGTCTTATCCTTAATGAGGATCAATTGTTTTTTGAATACATCGCATTCGGCGTTGTTTTGGGGATCGAGTTCAATCAATGATATAGCAAGATTATTCAGATTCATTTTCTCATCTTTTCAAATATTTATTTTAGTCAACAATATTGGGACTAAGTCGTACTGCATCGTATGGCTGCTTTTATGAATCAGAAGATTTTTTTGGTTTAATTTGACATATTTCAAATGGTTTTGTCAATATTATTGTTAATTTAAATATGGTCATTCTTCATCCGCCGGGCTGTCTGTGCTGCTTTTTTTCAAACCAAAGAAACGGAAAACCAATGCGACCACTATCCCGCCATAAAATCGCATTTTCAAATTCCCGTTCGGTTGTCCGACAATCGTCGTTCGTTACAATGTGTTCGTCTCTCCTCACATTTGATGTTGACTATTTAAAAAAAGTAAACAATAATACAAAAACATTGATGTCCGCTGTCCTGGCTTCAGGGATTGGAAGAACAATCCATAAAACAGAAGTTTTTTTCACATATTCAGGACCATGATGAAAAAAAATCTTAATTTTTCCGGCAAAATGTTATATACAAAAAAAAAGTAAATCATTTTCTTCTTGACAAGAGGTTAATATGATAAAAAAAATATTAATTGTTGACGATTCTCCCATCTCTGTAAAGATCATCAAAAGCTGCATCCCTAAAGATAAAGAGTACGAATTATTTGATGCCAATGACGGCCAGGCGGGTGTGGACAAATATAAAGAAATAAAGCCGGACCTGACCTTCATGGATTTAACGATGCCGGTGATGAATGGTTTTCAGGCCCTGGAAGAAATTCTGAAGTTCGATCAGAAAGCAAAAGTCATTATTCTCACGGCCGATGTTCAGATTAAAGCCGTGTCCAAGGCCCATGATTTAGGCGCTTTCTCGGTCTTGAAAAAGCCCCCCGCAAAGGAAACCATAGCCGCGGCAATCAAAGAAGCAGATAACGCATTACTTTAATGTGGATGAATTATGCAGAAAAATGACAACGTAAAAGAGATGATTACAACTGCCGAGACGGACCTGCTTCAGGAAATCATGAATATCGCTTTCGGACGGGCGGCGTCAGACCTCGCGGAATTTGTCGATATCTTTGTGATTCTGAGCGTTCCTCAAATCAGGCTGCTCCAGGCCTTTGATCTTCCGACTTATATCAACAGCGAGATCTTTGACTATGACAGGGACCGCGTGTCCGTCGTGGAACAAAGCTTCTGGGGCAAGTTTAAGGGGAATGCTTTTCTGGTTTTCCCTCCCGGCACGGGAACAAGATTGATTTCATTGTTTGACGGGGGAACCACCGTGCTGGAATCAGAACCGCTTCAGGAAACGGAAAAGGAAACTTTTCTAGAAATCGGCAACATCCTCATCGGAGCCTGCATCGGTAAGATTGCCGAGCTTCTGGGCGATGTCATTACCTATTCGCCACCGCGCGTTGTTGTTGAAAAAAGTCTTCACGGTGTCGTTTACGACAATCTGATTGACCCGGACAATATGGCCATTGTTCTAAGAACCGTCTTTGAGTTCAACGAGAAAAATGTCAGCGGATTTATGTTCATCATTACCAAGCAGGAATCTTTCGTCTGGTTAAAAAATGCTTTGCACAAATTCCTCGAGCAGTACGAATAGACGCCTTCTCCTCTCATACCCTCCGTTTTCTTAAAAGGGACAAATTAAACCAAGCGATCTTCCCCATCCGACTGGGCGTTTGATAATTTTTTCTCCGGCCCGGCTCGGATTTTTTTGGTATTCGTCGATGCATCATCCAATCGTCGTGATTGCTGAAAAGCGTCCTGATATTTTTTGTCTTGATTATCGCCGGATGATTGTTTAGGTAATCTTAAAATCAACATGACAGGGGAAAGATGCGATGACCCATCCCGCACTCATTGACGCCATGAAAAATCCGGATTTTTATCCTCACCATCCGGCAGAGGTTGAGTTTATCCAGACGCATATCTCCTATGTTTTCATCGCCGGAGACTTCGTTTACAAAATTAAAAAACCGGTCAAATTCGATTTCCTGGATTTCACAAGTCTGGCGAAAAGAAAATTCTATTGTTTGGAGGAATTGCGGCTCAACAGAAGACTCGCTCCCGACACCTATCTGGATGTCGTCCCTATTTCCAGAAACCCGCAAGGTGACCTGACGCTGGAGAGCGGTTCTGAAATTATAGAGTACGCCGTGCGCATGAAAAAACTGCCCGCCGATAAAATGCTCAAAATGCTTCTCGCCCGGAAAAACGCTGATGAAAAAACCATGGACGCCCTGGCTGAAAAGATCGCTCTATTTCACCGGCAGGCCCAAACGGGAGGGCACATCGATGAAATGGGCAGCATCGAAAATATCCGCCGCAACCACGATGAAAATTTTTCTGAAACGGCAGATTATATTCATGTCACCCTTCCCGAACATCAGTATCTCTTCATCAAAGGCTACGCGGAACAATTTCTGATCGACAACAAACGCCTTTTTGAAAAAAGGATATCGGATCACAGGATCAGGGACTGTCACGGTGATTTGCATCTGGATCACATCTGCATTAACGATGAAATAGCGATTTTCGACTGCATTGAATTTAACGAACATTTCCGCTGCGGCGATGTCGCCGAAGATGTCGCTTTCCTGACTATGGACATCGATTTCAACGGCTATGCGGAACTTGGCGAAGCTTTTGTGAAATCTTATATCCGCTACTCCGGTGATGCCGACCTGCCCGCAGTGCTTAATTTTTACCGCTGCTATTCCGCCTATGTCCGTGGAAAAGTGACCAGTATACGGCTTGCGCAGGAGGACATCACGGAAAACGAATATCGCGATACGCGGCAAACAGCCGAAAAATATTTTGATCTGGCCTATTCCTACGCGGCCCGGCTGGAGAAACCTGTGTTGATTGCAACGGCAGGCCTGATGGGATCAGGAAAAAGTTATCAGGCCCGCCAGCTCGCCATGCGTTTCGGCGCGGAGATCATCCGCACGGATGTCGTGCGCAAGGAAATCTTTGCCCTTCAACCGACGGACCGACGCTATGAAGATTTTGGCCGGGGCATATACGCCGATGATGTTTCCCGCCTCGTCTATCAGAAAATCTTTGAACTGGCCGGGCAAAAAATCAGACAGGGCAAGCCGGTCATCATCGACGCCTCCTTCAAAAAAAAGGAGGAACGGCAAAAGGCCATGCATCTGGCGGAAAGACTGGGGGTGCGCTTTTATCTTCTGGAATGCTTCTGTCCGGACGACGTGACCCGCCGGCGACTGGAAAAAAGGCTGTTGAAGAACGACAACGCTTCGGACGGTCGATGGGATCTGTTCCAGAAGCAAAAGAACGACTTTGATGCGATTCAGGAAATTCCTGAAAATTGTCACCTGAAGATGGACACCTCAGTCCATCAGGAAATGGCCCGGCATGAAATGATCGTCAAAATAAAAAAAGAGAACTCCCGGATGTGAATGGGGGGAATGAAATTTATTGTTTTGTTTTATCTTCCCTGCTCAGTTTCTGCTGCTCTTTCTGTGCTTTCTTCTTTTCCTTCGCTACTTTCTCAAGCTTTTCTTTTTCTTCTTCGGCGATTTTCGCCTTCGTCTCATCTATGAATTTTTTGACTTTGATGTCAATCCCGCTGTTGGCGTATTCCCGGGCAATGGTTTCGAAACGCGCCAGGGCGGCCTGATATTTTTTCTTTTTCAGGTAAAAAGAGCCGATGTAGAATTCCCGCTGTGCCAGCTTCTGTTTGACTTCCTTGAGTTTCGTTTCCGCCAGCGGGGAAAACTTGCTGTCAGGATACCTTGAAATAAGCTTTTCCCAAGCCCTGCGGGCTTTCATCGTTTCCGTCTGATCGCGGTCAATCGCTTCCATCTGATGATAACTGCACATCCCGATCTGATAGATGGCGTAGGGAACATTTTCATTCACGGGATGCATGGCCATAAAATCGCTGTAGGCATTTTCCGCTTCAACATATTCCTTGTCGCTATAGTAGGAATCGGCGATGCCGATCTCTGCCAGAACAGCCATGTCATGCAGGGGATACTCTTCCTTGAGACGGGTGAAATAGACGCGCGCCTGACTATAGTTATTTTCCTTATATTCATCCGAGGCCAGGGCATAAAGTTTCTCGGGTGTGGACACAGCCGTTTCCTGTTTCTTAAACAGCGAACAGCCGCCGAGGATCATGGATAGCGCCACCAGAAGTAAGACTATTTTAAATTGAGGAAATCCGGAAAATTTTCTTGAATCAATCAATGTTCAGCCTCTTGATACGACAATTAAAACGATTTTTTCACAAAATCTTCCAGCTTATTCTTGGGCACAAGACCGATGAGGCTGTCCAGCACCTGTCCTTCTTTAAACAGAAGCAGCGTCGGAATACTTCTTACGGAATATTTAACGGCTGTCTTCTGGCTGTCATCAACGTTGAGCTTCATAATTTTTATCTTGTCCTGAAATTGCGCCGCTATCTCTTCGACGATCGGGCCGATCGATTTGCAGGGACCGCACCACGGCGCCCAGAAATCCACAAGAACAGGCTTGTCGCATTTCAGAACCTCCCCCTCAAAATTATCGTCAGTGGCAACGCCCACTAATTCACTGCCCATGAATAAAATCCTCCTTAAATTTTAGCGTTTGTTTATATGTCACAATAAAGGATAGAAAGTCAAATGCAATCTGCTATGCCACAGAGCGCATTTCTTTGACGGTCGGACATTAATTTGCTATACAAGCGGGCAAAGGGAGAGCATATGGAACGATTGGGCATTATTTCCACCGGCTTAATGATGGCCGACAGTGATTTATTAAAGAAAAGCACTGCCAGAGCCATGAAAAATGAGTTCGGCAAAGCTGACGTTTTCATCACAGACAAGACCGCGCTGATTCTGCGCCATGGCAATTCTCCCCAAAACTATATTTTACCCCACCTCATCAACCATCGCGCCAACATCAAGGCCTTAAAAGATATTGGTGTGACGGAAATCGTAGGCGTCAATTCTACCGGCTCCTTAAAAAAACGTTTGCGGCCGGGAATGATCATTGTTCCCGATGATTTTATAACTCTGACAGCGACGCCAACGATCCATCACAAAAGCGCTGTCCATATCGTTCCGTCTTTGAACGAAGAGGTGCGACACAGGATTATCAGGGCGGCTCTGGACAATAAAATTAAAGTTGTCCGGAAGGGAACTTACTGGCAGACGCAGGGCCCGCGGCTGGAAACAAAAGTGGAAATAAAAATGATGGCGCGTTTTGCCGATGTCGTCGGCATGACCATGGCCAACGAAGCGGTCATTGCCCAGGAACTGGAAATTCCCTATGCCTCCGTTTGTTCCTTGGATAATTTCGCCAACGGCCTACTGGAGAAACCTCTGGGCATTGAGGAAATCCGTGAAGGAACCCGCAAAAACGCGGCTTTAATGAAAAAAATATTGCAGAGCTACCTGAAATTATTCCTCTAAAAAGCGCCCAGCTGACACGGTTTTACCTTTATATCCAGAGCTTCACAGGCTGCACAAACCTTCATACGGGGAATATCTAATTTCTGAGCGATTTCCCAGGCGGCAATACAGGAAAGCTTTCCGTCCTGCACGGCGGCCGATATGCTTTCCTTCAATTCGGGAGATATTTCTTTGGCCGGCTGCACGATTTTCTTGGTTTCACCGTATCCGAAGAGACCCAACTGGCATTTCGTAATATTGATATTCAGAATATCAATCGTCCTGCCTGTTTCTTCCAGAGAAAATCCCATCTCTTGAGCAATTTCCTCCGCCTTCCTGCAAGAGATGCTGTTATTTTTCACCTGTTCGAGAATCTCTTTTTTAAGATCTTCATCGACGGGCGTTCCATCGGGATGTTTCTTGAAATATTTGCCTTTATCCTCATGCGTCATGATGCTTCCTCCTGCTAAAATATTGAACAAATGATAAACATATCACATATCGGAAAGCGCTTGACTGTCCAGCGTCTTAAAGCCTTTCTGCTCCAAAAGATTGGCCGTCTTCTCCATCTGATCCACGTCAACGACAAACACCGCCTGCCTGGAGGTCTCCAGCACAAAACCATAGGCATTGTTGATATTGATGCCCTCCTGATACAGGAGCTGCATCAAGCTGTCCAGTCCTCCCGGATGGTCCGGAATCAGGACCGCTAAAATTTCCCGGAGATGAACCATCATGCCGGCCGCGGAAAGAGCGGCCTCGGCGCGCCGGGGATCGTCAACAATCAAATTAATAATGCCGAACGTGTCCGCCGTGGCGATGGTGGTCGCCCGGATATTTATTTTTTCTTTCGCCAGCACACCTGTTATCTGGGCGAGTTTTCCGGATTTGTTTTCCGCAAAAATGGATAGCTGATACGCGAACATATACTTCTCCTTTGTTGTTTCAGTGAATGCCTGTCTGCGCCTCGACAAGACTGCCGCCGCAGTATTTCTCGCGGAGTTTCGGCTTCTCAATTTTGCCGGTTGGATTGCGCGGAACATGGTCGAAGATGATTTTGCGCGGTCGCTTATAGCGCGGCAGCTCCCTGCAAAACTGCTCGATCTCAGCTTCCGAAAGAGAAAATTCAGGCTTCAGCTCGATGACGGCCGCGACGATTTCGCCCAGACGCTGATCGGGGAGACCGATCACCGCCACATCCTTGATCGCCTGATGCGTCCGCAGAAAATCCTCGATCTGCACGGGATAAATATTCTCGCCGCCGGTAATAATGACATCTTTCTTGCGGTCCACCAGATAGATGAAACCGTCTTCATCCGTCTTCGCCATATCCCCCGTGAACAGCCAGCCGTCTTTCAGGATTTCCGCCGTGGCTTCCGGATTATTGTAATAGCATTTCATCACACCCGGACCTTTTACGCAAAGCTCACCGACCTCTCCCTGCTTCACGGGATTCCCCTGTTCATCCGCGATCTTCACCTCCCAACTGTATCCCGCCTTGCCGATGGCTCCCACTTTATGGATATTTTCAATTCCCAGATGAACACAACCGGGGCCGATGGATTCCGACAGTCCGTAATTGGTGTCGTAGTCGTGATGGGGAAAATATTGCTTCCAGCGCTTGACCAGACTGGGCGGAACCGGCTGCGCGCCGATATGCATCAGCCGCCACTGATCAAGGTTATAATCGTTTAATTTGATGTCGCCGCGTTCGATGGCATCCAGGATATCCTGTGCCCAAGGAACCAGCAGCCAGACGATGGTCACTTTTTCCTGGGAAACCGCTTTTAATATCCATTCCGGCTTGACGCCGCGCAACAACACGGCTTTGCTGCCGGCAAGAAAACTGCCGAACCAGTGCATCTTCGCGCCGGTGTGATACAGCGGAGGAATGCAGAGAAAATTATCCGCGCGCGTCTGCCTGTGGTGATCCTTTTCCACTTCGCATGAGATCGTCAAAGCGCGGTGCGCGTGAAGAATCGCCTTGGGAAAGCCGGTGGTGCCCGATGAAAAATAGATAGCCGCATCGTCATCATCGGAAAGACTGATTTTCGGAGCGGTCGAAGAACAACAGGCCGTCAGCGCGTAATAGCTTTCAGCAAAGTCAGGACGGCCCACACCTAAAAACAGCTTTATTTTCACTCGCGGAATCTTATCCTTGATCGCATTCACTCGCTCGGTAAATTCCGGCCCGAAAATCAAGACATCACATTCAGCCAGATCAAGACAGTATTGGATCTCATCTTCTGTGTAGCGGTAGTTCAGCGGCACCGCGAGAGCGCCGGTTTTCAGAATACCGAAATAAACAGGCAGCCATTCCAGACAATTCATCAGCAGGATACCGACCTTGTGGCCTTTGGTCAGGCCCCTGCCGAGTAGAAAATTGGCAAAGCGGTTGGCCTTGTCGTCAAACTCGCGCCAGGTCATTTCACGACGGTACCGCTTTTCGGGATTGGTCTCGACCAGTTCGTAGTCCTTCCAGCTGGCCGGAACGTCTTTAATTTCCGGATTGATTTCAACCAGGCATATTTCTTCACCGTACAGAGCGGCATTGCGGGCAAGAATTTCTGTGATGGGCATTGTTCATTCCTTACATTTACTCATTTGTGCAGTTATCAGCAGCATCCTTCAGACGATGCAAGTTCATCGCGGATCTGCTTTTTCTGTCCGACAAGATACGAATTTCGGACTATGATGTCAAGGATGTTTTGGATGGGGGTAACCAATCCTTTTCATTATCTATTTAAAAGAAGTGGAACAATAACGACAGCGCTTCTTTTAAATACCACTCACTTCTTTTGACTGTATTGTAAACGATTGCAAATCACTTTTCCGGCCTCATCAAAGACAATTCCTTCTTTTTCCAGCAGGGCCCGCTTCATCGCAGCGCCACCCCCGAAGCCGCCGAGAGAAAAGTTCGAAAGGACTGTCCGATGACAGGGAATAATGATCGGGAACGGATTACACGCCATCACATTGCCCACCGCTCTCGCACCGCCGGGGACTCCGACATGTGATGCAATCAACCCATAAGTGCTGACAGAACCCCGCGGAATCGCATACTGCGCCAGCAAAACAGACTTCTGGAATTTCGTGAACGATGACAAATCAACGATATCCAGAGAAAACTGGACAGGGGCACCTTCAAGGCACGCCGTTATGGAGTCAGCCAAAGCGTCAATTTCCATACAGGATGATTTCCCTGATTTCGCGAAAAGATTATCCGCCTGAGCTTCAGACGAAAGTCCCGGTCTGGAAAGCAGAATACTGACAACCAGAGGCTTTTGATTGATCACCGACCAGATCACCACAACGGGTCCGATGGGCGTCCGCCTGATTATTTTTTTATTTGTCTGCTGAATTTGAATGAACGACATTCTGTTCCTCCCGTTTCTTTTTGGGAATTAAAAAGAAAAGACCGATGAGCAGGACAATCGTCAACTGCTGATAAGCATCCTTGAACAAAGCCCACATCATCATCGCCAAAAACGGCAGAGCCAGGATCATAAGGTGAATGCGCAGTATTTCATTTTGTTTGAAAGGAAGAACGATGCGCTCCCAGGAATTCCTGCGCATAAAATCATCCGCGTTCGTGATAATGGTTGCCAGAATCATCAGCCAGTATTTTTCCGTAAGATAAACCACGGGCGTAAAAAAATCCGAATTGATGAAACCATTGGGACCAAACAAATTTAAAGGCGGCATGGCGGCAAATACTGAAAGAAAAAGGCCGTAAAACGAAAATATCCAGGCGTATAGATAAAGTGCGATAAAACCGACAGACAGACTGACCGGAATGATCGCCAGCGTGAATAATTCAGGAGAAATGTTCTTGAGGAAGGCGGCTTTGGAATCATAATAATCTTTTTGCGTTCTGGCCGTCAACATAATTTGTATGACCGCTGTGACAACGCACGTCCACGAATAAAAGAGAGCGGACAGCCAGATGCACCAGCAGAATTCCTGAAGCGACCACTTCTGAACAATCGCCAGATAGGACGTCAGACCGAAGGCGATCAGACTGACGGCTATGTTTCGAAATAAATTCACAATTGTTTTCTATGGACTATCATTCCCCGGCTTGACCTGAAAATCCAGTAGCCACATAAAGTTAAGATTAGAACATTCCTGAATGATCCTGTTGGAGCATCAAATAATGCCTTCCAGTATCTCCACCACACTCTGCACGCAGGGTTTGCATATTTTATTACGATAATCGTTTTCGAGATATCTCTTATGTCCTTCATCATCGGATAAATCGCAGCCATTCAGCAACTGGCGGCAGATGAACGATCCGTATTTTTGAGAAAACTGATTCATCAGCTCTCTTGTCTTGACATAAGTGATCTCCGTTTCCTTCTGGGCATCATTTTCTCCCCGACCGTACTTTGCACCGATAACCATGACGCCACCGGTCACCGCGCCGCAGACCTCTTCTTTTCGTCCCATGCCGGCGCCAAATCCGCAGGCAATCTTGAGCGCTTTATCTTTGTCCACCTCCACATCATCGCAAAAAGCGAAAAAAACCGACTGCGCGCAGTTATAACCGCTGACAAATTTGGCAACCGCCAATTCACCTCTATCCATATTTCCTCCTGTTTGCTTCTCTTTAAAAGCTCAGCGAATGAATTGAAAGTATTTTTTTACGTTGTTCACCCGAAAATTTCAATTCTTCTTTTATGATTAGGAATTGAATTTAAAAATAGCTGGTAGTATAATTTGCATCAAGATCAGGGGGTGACATCATGTCCAGAATCGACCTGAATGTTCAGGCGCCGGATTTTACGCTGAATGATTTCAACGGCAAGAGCGTATCCCTTTCCAGCTATCTCAACAAAAAAAACGTTATGCTCGTTTTCAACCGCGGCTTTATTTGACCCTTCTGCCGCGCGCACATGGCGCAGTTGCGCCGGGATTATGAAAAATTCGCAAAACTGGATACGGAAATTCTCGTGGCCGGTCCGGAAAACGCCGAAGCATTCAAGAAATACTGGGAAAAGGAAAATCTGCAATTCGTCGGTCTGCCCGATCCCGAACACAGGGTGCTGAAACTTTACGGACAGGAGGTCAAACTCTTCAAACTCGGCCGTCTTCCCGCTCAAGTCATCATTGACAAATCCGGTATGGTTCGCTTTGTCCACTACGGTCATTCGATGATGGATATTCCGGAGAATAAAGAATTACTGGAGCTTCTGGAGACGCAAATCACGAAGTAAACACTTTCGGTGCTATCGTCCTTCCCGTAAGAATAGCGGTAATGGGTTTATTTTAGCGTCTTTTGACGTTCTTTTTCCCCATTCACGCTCTTTTTTCATTAGAAACCTCTATGAAAAATAATCTAAAAAACCCCACTTTCGAGGGATTGTTTTTTCTTTTTTCAACAAGTAGAATGAACCGTTCTGCGGAGGCGTTCTCCTCCCAAACGGAAGAGTTGTGGACACACTCCCCTCCACTCCTTGTGTGCTACTCTGCCTCCGCAGGACTTCCGGTACAGCATTGAAACGACTTTGGAAAGAATTCACCGCGGGCGCAAATCCGGCATCAAAGAAGAAACGATCAGACAAGGCTTTTCCTATTGCTTAGCTGACCGCTTTTTTATCCCGCAGATGTTTAAAAGTAAGCAGACAAATAAACAAAACAATAGCAATGAAAGAAATGATGGCGCCTGTATAAAAATATAGGGGAATGAAGGAAAGTTCAACACGATGTGACCCTTTTTCCACAGGAACTCCAATAAAGCCGATATTGACCATCATGGGAGTTATTCTTTTTCCATCTATTTTAATATTCCATCCCTTGTCGAAAGGAATTGAGAATAATAATATTTTATCTTTATCGACATTAATTTCGCCTTTAATTTTATTTTGTCCATGTTCACTTATTTTAAGAGTGTCCTGACTTAGACGTTCCACATCCTTTTCAAATCCCTTTTCCCAGTAATTATCAGACATACCACTTAAATCAAACTTAACCACATTACCAAAGCTGTTATAAATACTATCATCGATAACAACAGCTTTGTATAATGTGATCATCTTTTGATTTTGTGACAGACTTTTAAAATCTTTTAAAGAGATGTAATTTTCATATGTGAATCCAAGTGGTAAAAAGAATTTATTTTTCAAAACCTTCACATCTCCAAATCGTTTTTCAATTAAATCATAACCAAATTTTAACAAGTAGGGATCTTGATCCTTACTGAGAGCGTATTTTATACTTGCGAAGCTATGTAGTAAAGGACATCGAGTAAGTCCCAAAGACCAGCGTGCGTCCCGTTCGCTATCCATATTTATGATTTCTAATGTTTGAAGAAATTTTATATAGTTTGATTGATTAAAGGAATGATAAGATGATGTTCCGTAAAAATCCTGAACTTGGGCATCATTCAGGCTTTTGTTCATGGATGTTCCTGAAGAATAATCTTTATTAATTCTAAAGAATGTTTTATCATTCAATTTAATGAACGCCAGGGAGTCAACTGTATAATCGTTATAACCGACTTTTTTTACTATTTCTTTACCTGAAATCACAGGCCTTTTGTTAATAGTTGCGTTGTGGGCGTAGATTAATTCTATTACGATCAAGGATAACAGCGCAATTTTTACAATATTTTTTATGTTTTTAAACTGAATTAAATAAATAAGAGCAGAGTATATTATTAAAAAAATTGCGACGGTATTTCTGATGTCTTTATTAATAATTTGCGCGTTTTTATAAGGGTAATAAAGAAAAAACAACAAAAATAATAATGTCGCAATGATTATTTTTATATTTGCTTCTGATTTACAGTCAATATTGTCAATACTTTTCAAACCAATTAATAAAATGACAATGGCAACAAATAATGAAAATATTCTGTAATAATTACCTGTATAAAGCCAGAAAGAATTTCGGAAGAAAGGAAAGATGACAGGAACTAAGAAAATTAGGATCCAAATAAGGTAAATGATCTTTTTTCTTCTATCGGACAGACTCAGAAAATGAGGGAACGTAACCAATGAAATTAATCCGCAGTAAAATAATGGAGCCTCAAGATAATTCCACCACCCTTTAAAATTATTGCCCGTACCCAGAATGTTGCAGGAGAATAATCTCATAAATGAAGTCAAGTAATGTGTCTTCCCGGAATATTCAAAACCAAAGATTGGTCTGGAATAATACAAATTGAAATAAGATGTGTTACCGCTTATGCGGGGACTTTCAATCAAATTAAAGATGTGTATTGAAAAAAATGCACTGATCGCTATACCGATCATTCCAAGAATAAAAATTTTTTTAAATAGAACAATTATCTTTTTCGGTTCTTTTTCGTTGGTTTCAAATAGTCGAAATATGACGTAGATTAAAAAAAATAAGCCTATGATATATAGATCTAGCGGTTGGTTGGAAGCAATCAGAAAAATACATAAGGGGAATAATATCCAATTATTATCCTTATAAAGTTTTTCAAATGAATAAAGCAATAATGCAACGTAAACGGCTTGCGTTGAAAAAAGGCCCCATTGTCCCCCTAAGATAATAAACCCACTAAAAGAATATAAAATTGTTCCTATAAATACAGTGTAATCGGACAAATCAATTTTTTTCAGAAAAAGATAAAAAAATAATCCGGCACACAAGATTTTAAGTAATTCCGCGTAGAAAATGGAGTAGTAAACCAAATTTTTACCCATCATTATGATGAATAAGGAGAAAGGGTCTGATAATCCTGACGGAAAAATGTTCTGTCCCATCCCCTGATTAAATGACCATTTTGGTATTCCTTCGTTTGCAATATAATTTGCCAGGCTATAATATGATGGATAACTGATGTTGATTGAATCGCTGCCAGCAGCATCCTTAAAAAGGTATATTTTTTTCAAAATAATAAAATCTTTGAAGACAAAAGCAATGATTAGTGCAATCAGAAAAAATAAGAAATAATGGCCATACCTGTGAAAAAGGTCATCAAATGCTTTCAATAGAATATTTTCTGACTTTATCTGATTTGCTGATTTAACAAGATTAAGTGTTTTTTGATTTTTGTTTTGCATCATATGTATTCTATAAGCTGAATTTATTCTCGTGAAAATATATCGAATGCTTACGTTACATGAATAAATATTTCAAATATTTCTAGATTAACATTCTTATCAACAATCAACCTAGCGCCGGATTGCGTGAAAAAGTCCACACAGAAAATGATTCCTTAGAATACTGCTCGAAAATGCACAAGGCCTCTGGAATAGTTTCCAGAGGCCTTATCTTGCGGGTTTAATTGATAACGATTTTGTTTGCCGGAAATACCTTTAAGAAATTCATTTTACCATGCTTCGGGAAACGCCATATTGGTAAAGGTATCTTCCAGTTTGACCTTATGGCCTCTTTCCATAGTCGCCAGCGACTGAAACATCTTTTTCTGTTCGGCGTCCTTGCTACAATTGGCCATTTCCGTGTACATCTCCATCGCCTCTTCTTCGTTCTTGACCGCCAGCGCGATGGCATCAACCGGCTTCATGCTCAAGCTCAGTTTCGGCTTTTCAATGGACTGGGCAACTTTATAATCTTTGGTCTCGTCAAACTGCATCTGTACCTTGCCGGACGTAAAGCCTTCCAGGAACTTGCGATGTTTAGCTTCTTCTTCGGCCAGTTCCGCAAAGATCTTCTTCAAGCCGGCGTCTTTTGTTTTGTCCGCAACTCCCTTATAAAAATCATAGGCTTCAATTTCATTGGAAATAGCGAAAGTAATTATTTTCTTAAATTCATCAGTTTTCATAAAAACCTCCATTAGGATAATAATCTTTGAATGAACATCCACACTGCCTGGTCATCTGGATTTGAGATATACATTAAATGACAAACAGCGTCAAAACATTTGTTCTGAAACTGTCTGATGATGATATTTTTAATCTTTTAATCCATTGACATGCGGCGCTGTGAACCTTATAATTAATGATTAGGAAAAGGCTTATGAAGAAGGATAAGATGCGCGTTTATATTGGATTTGATGATACAGATGCTGTCAATTCGGATTACGGCACCGGGAAAGTGGCCCGCCGCTTCATCAAGCTGCTGCCCGCAGACTGCAAAGTCTGGGGGGTTGTGCGTCAGCAGCTTCTGGTGGACCCGGCCATCCCCTATACGTCACATAACAGTTCAGCCTGTGTTGTCGTGGACTGTCCGGATGAGTTTTCCATTGATGCTTTGAAACGCGCGGCGATTGCTCACATCGAGGCCATGTCCGTTCCCGGCAGTGATCCGGGGCTTTGCCTGGCTGACGAAGGAAATCACTCTCTGCCCGGACTTATCTCGTTTGGCATGCTGTGCACATCAAAGGTTGTTTCCCAGAAGGAGGCCATTGAGGCGGCAAGCCATGCGCATCTTTCAGGACATGGAGGCACCAACGACGGCACCATCGGGGCCGCCGCGGCAGTTGGTCTCACCGCGTCAGGATGGAGCGGGCGGTTTATTGAATATTCAGGACTGAGAGATAGTCCGGAGAATGTGGCGGTTGCAGTTTTGCAGCAGCACAATATCCGGGTGATTTCTCTGGATCGGGATGCGTGTTGTCCCCGTCCGGAAGACGTGGTAAATACAAAAGGTTGGTTAAGGCCCAGACTCTGGGGAAATGAGGCTGTGCTCCCCGTCAAACCGGCCGGCGCCGGTCTTTGGGAAAGCCTGGGAGAAAAACGAAACCCTGACAAAAAGAAAACTTAGGGAGGTAACATTATGGCGGGGAAAATATTTTATCGCGAACGGATTAAAGTGGGGGAAAAAGAGAAGAAGCCGCGCTTCAAACTGGTCGCGGTTGCCGATGTAAATCTCAAATTTCATGCCGATCATCTCAAGAAAAGAGAGTTGGAAGAAATCGCGGCCGCCGTGGGAGCGGATCTGGTCCTGCTCAAGGCACCCCAGGATGGTTCGGTGAAAGACGAGGAAGTTGAGGTTGAATAAAAAGGAAAGGACGCTATGGCACTGTTCAGAGAAAAAGACGGACGAAGACTGCATGTGAAGAGCAGACTGATGGGGGAAAGTCTGGTGAGTAAGCAATTTATGGAAGATCTTCGGGTTGCCCCCCAGGAACGACTTTTCCCCGACGTCAATATTGTTAAAATCGGCGGGCAATCCATCTGCGATCGCGGGATCAAGGCTTTGCCCGCCATCATGAAAGAGGTCGTCGCCAATAAGAAGAAACACAAGATTCTGCTGACAACAGGCGGCGGCACACGTAGCCGCCATATTTACGCCATCGGTCTGGAGTTGGGCATGCCGACCGGCATCATCGCAAAATTCGGAAGTTCCATTTCGGAGCAAAACGCCCTGCTGGTTTCCACACTGCTTGCTCCCTGGGGCGGCATTAAAATCGGCCACGATGAAATTACAAAATTATACAATTACTTCGGCCAGGATTGCATTCCCGTGATGCACGGCATGCCGCCATATGATTATTTTGCCCTGCCGGTGGCAAAATCGCGCATCCCCGTTCACCGCACGGATGTGGGAACGCTGGTGATTGCCGACTTAATCGGCGCCCGGAGCTGCATCTTTATCAAAGACGAGCGGGGACTTTACACGGATGATCCGAAAAAGAACGGCAGGGCAAAGTTCATTCCTGAAATCAGCGTCAAAGACCTGTTGAAAAAAGACCTGGATGATCTGATTATTGAAAGACCGTGTCTGGACATCCTGCTCAACAGCGAGGTGATCGACAGGATTCAGATTATCAACGGTCTGGAAAAAGGAAACCTGACCAAGGCGCTGAACGGAAAGCCCGTCGGCACGATCATTTATAAAAAATAAACAAATCCTATGGATTCAGAAAATCCAGGAGGGCGCCTGTATTGCAGGTGCCCTCTCTATTTTGATTTGCTTTTGATCGTCGATGAAGCAGCGCAACCGTGCTTCCCTTTCGTACCGCACTTGCAGAGGTCTATTTGCCTTGTAGGAATCAGTCCCAGATCGGCAATCATTTCATGGTCAAGCTTGCTGTTTCTTTCGTTGGCATTCAGATAATTTCCGGTCATCAGAGAATTGGCGCCCGCGATGATCGCCAGCGGCAGGAGCTGCCTCAGATTATTTTTCCCGCTGCCGCACACCTTGATGTCTTTATCCGGCAGCATGAACCGGGAAACAGCGATCGTCATGAGAATTTCCATCGGAGAAAGCGGCTGTATCCGTTTACCCTGGCGGCCTCCGTCAGGATCGATGATATTGAGGGCAATGGAATCCACGTCCAGTTGACGCAGCGCTTCAGCCTGCTGGATACGCTGTGTAAAGCTCTCGCCAAGGCCGAAGCCAACTCCGGCACAAGCGGACAGGCCGGCAGCCTTAATCATTTTCAAATCTTCTTTGCCGTCATTTTTCAGATTGAAGCAAGAGCGGGAAAGTCCGGCAGCTTTCAGTTGCGCAGCCTGATTTGCATCAATCCTGTCGGCAGACAGACAGGGCTTGATTCCTGATTTGTTGATTTCCGTGATAATCCGGTAAATGTTCGTCCATTCCTTTTTCGTTTTCAAACTTTCAGAACCGGCAACGATGCTGAAATACTCCGCCCCGTTTTTTTTCGCCTGTATGGCATCCTTCAGGATCTGTCCGGCTGTTTTCATTTTCTTCGCCGGAAAACTTTCCGGATCGGCTTTAATAGAGCTGCAGGATGTGCATCCCTGCGTCCATTTTGCAGATGTCAAGTGAGTTGTGCCGCAAAGAATAACTTCTTTCCCCTTGAAGTGTTCACGGATTTCGGATGCCGCAGCCAGCACACGATAGGGATTGCCGGTGCCTTCAACAAAAAGTTCGAGCGCTTCTGAGGCGCTGACATTTTTTTTCTTAATCGCTTTTTCTTTTAATTTTCCGATAAAATCCATTTATTATTTTACCTTTCTCATTACCGGAATTTAATAGTTAAAAAAGAATGGCTTGTCAATTTGTAAATCAGAGTAGGCCATGCTCTGCAGCGAACCCGCGTGTAGGGCTGCCAATCCCGGTAAGAACGATACACCAATAAGATTAAATGTGAGGCGCGTTTATCTGCTCTGAAATAAATTGATAGTGTTCAGAAAAAACTTGTATGTCGGTCCCGGATTTCAGATGGATAACGACCATGCATCCAACTCAGACTGATGGCGTAAAAGATAAACCTTGCCGTCCGCGGTCCTGACCTTGAAATAGTCAATGACGGACCGGCCGCTATCCAAACCACCTTCATACCAGCGATCAACGATTTCCTCTATTTTCCGCCGCTCTCCCTGATAAGTAAAAGCAACCGGCCGTTCATTGGCTTTAAAACCGCTATAGCACTCAACTTGAATTTCTTTATAGTCACCTAACATAGAAAGTAGAACGTTATCTCTTCATCAGGTAAGCTTGACCAATTTGGGCTTCACAAGTCTTTCATAATCGATGTATGACATCTCGATGAGTTCCGAGTGCGTGCAGGCGTTAAAGAAGATCTCATCATCCTCCGTCAAATGCTGGTCTGCGTAGACTTCCATTCCGTATAAGTTACCGAAAGGCGGCATGGCGCCGAGCTCGCAATCCGGAAACATGCCCTTGAATTGTCCTTCGGTGGCCAGTTCGATCTTTTTCGCGCCGATGGCTTTCTGGAAATGATCGAAATTGACGGAGCGGTTGGCGGGCAGAACTGCCATGACCATCTTTCCATCAATAAAAACCATGACGGTCTTTGCTATCTTCCTGCCACTGATGTGCAGAGACTGGGCAATTTCGTGGGCTGTATAGGCTGTGGAATGCGAAAGCTTGACATATTTCACTGCCTGGCTGTCCAAAAATTCTTTCAATTTTCTTGCTGACATAAGTGACCTCCTTTTAAACTTGTTGACGGGGTTAAACGCTTCCGGAAACTAGCCAGTCAAAGGAGCGGGATCACATTTTTTCAACAGGAGGGGGAATAAACAACATCTGTATGGAACTTTTTTTAATAATACCACTTTTAACTTAAAACGTAAATAGCGACACTCGCTGATAATGAGACCCAAGCTTCAGAAACAAAGTTCGCCTCATGTCTTATTTACCTTGCACCCCTTATCAAGAGATGGATGGGAAGATCTTTGGGAAAGGATAAGTTCTGTTGGGCAGATGCGGCAGGGCAAAGCGACGGCATATCACTCTTCCACCAGGAGATACCTGCAGACCATGTCTTCCAGCTCCGCGAGCAATCTCTTGCCGTCAATATCCGATCCCATGATTTTAATATGATGAATGATTTCCTCGCCGATTCTGTGAAGAAGAATCGCCGCGGCTTCGGCGTCTTTTACGCGGGTATATTTTCTGTACTCTTTAAACAACAAGGTCATGGCGGCGATGACTTTCCGGTCTTCTTCGCGGCTGATTTCTTCGATTTCCCTGTCCAGCAGGATCATCGCGAGCAGTTCCCTGTGCAGCGCAGGATTGACCGTATGGGCTTCGTAGAGCGCCCTGATCATGTAATGAACAAGTTTTTTCCCTTCCCGGTAATTGTCGGTGGAGTTGTCCCGCACCTGGATATTATAGGCATTGAGAACTTTTTCCGAGGTCGCGGCATAGAAGTTCCTGATGATTTCTATCAGGACTTCCTTTTTATTATTGAAATATGCGTAGAAGCTTCCGGTCGCGACACCGGCCCGGGCGGCAATTTCCAGGGCGTTTGTTTTATGAAAACCTTTTTCCGCGAAGAGGTCCTCGGCGGCTTCGAGAATTTTCTTTTTCGTTTCCATGCCCCTTTTCTGTATGGGGCTTCTCGCTAGATGTTTTTGTTTTGACAATGTTTTCTTCATGCCTTCTTATCGAATAAAAAAAGAGATAAATCAAGCATAAAATGAAAGATGTTTCACATTCTGCTTGACAATATGAAAAATGTTTCATATTAAATGGGCACCATGGAAAACATTCGGGCAAAAGGAGGCTTTGCAATGTTCAAGTATCGTTACCTGATCTTTTTGTTGGCAATTCTTTTTTCTCTGTCGTCGTTGCGTGTGGAGGCGGCGCCTTCAGAAGGAAACACGTCGCCGCAATCGTCTGCGCAATTTACCAGAGTGGATCAAACATTTGTCAGCCAGGGTGATAAATTGAAGGCCTGGCTTTATCTGCCGGCGGGAATTGCAAAGCCGCCCGTCGTCGTCATGGCGCACGGATTCGGCGGCCAGCGATGGATGCGCCTGCCGGCCTATGCCGAACATTTTGCCAAAATGGGTATGGCGGTTTTTGTTTTCGATTATCGCGGATTCAACGACAGCGAGGGCAAACCGCGCAATTATGTAAATCCCAAAAGCCACCTGCAGGATTGGGACGCGGCGATTGCGTATGTGAAGACGCTGAACGAAGTCGACGCGAAGCGCATGGCCTTGTGGGGCACGTCCTTCAGTGGAGGCCACGTCATCGTTGAGGCGGCAAAAAATCCCGACATTCGTGCCGTCGTATCGCAGGTTCCTTTCACGGACGGCATATCGACACAGTGGTACTACATTACGACGGATCCGATGTTTGCCCTGAAAGGGACTTATCACGGTCTTGCCGATGTGTTTGTTTCTCTCTTTACGAATCGTCGTCATAATGTGCGCATCGGGGGAAGACCGGGTGAAGCATTTGCCATGATGAGCAAGCCGGACTCGATGGCGGGCATTATGAATCTGACGGGTATGGATGAAAAGGAATTTGAAAAAGACAATTTCTGCCCCGGAAACATCATTTTTACACTTGGTCTTTACAGGCCGATCAGCAAGGCCGCAGAGGTTGCCTGCCCGACGCTGATCATCGGAGCGGAAACGGATACGCTGTTTCCCCCGACGAGACCGAAGAAAATGGCGGATAAGATGAAGAACGCCAGATATATCAGCCTGTCCATGAACCATTTCGAACCGTATGTCGGAGAGCCGTTTGAAAAGCTTGTTGTGGTGATGGGTGATTTTTTGAAGACGAATTTGAATTAGAAATGCGGCAAGCAAAACTTAGCCGCATGTTCAGAAAAGCAGCTGACCGGGAAATTTATTCCGTCAGTTGCTTTTCTTTCGGAGGTCGGCGCCGGCGCTGACTGCGTTGCAGCCCGAGGGCACCGAGTTGCTCATAGATTTTCTCAACTTCCTGCGCAATTTCCGTTCTGCTACCTCCTCTTGCTTCAATCTCATCAAGGATGTGGTTGATTGCCTTGTCATAATCCCGTTTAAATTGTTCATTAACCGATTTCCAGGGCACGTCAGCCAGGAGTTTTGCGATCAGGGGATTGAAAGAGATTTTGCCGATCTGCAAGAGCACGGCGATAATGGGATATCCCATGTAGCCTTGCCAATAGGAGGCATTGTCATTCGATGTGATTTCGCTGATGTCTTCAGACCACTCGACATCGTATGTTTTGTCGCGAGAGGAAGACTGAACCTGCGCCGTTGTCCGGCCTGTCAGGGAGACTCTTTTGTCGGCCACGGCACTCAATCCTTCATAGACTTTTGCTTTCGGCGGCATCTTCCAGGTTGACATATAATGTCCTCTTTCTAATAAATCTGAGCGCTCATGTGTGGGAGTTTTTCTCCCTCATAGAAAATATTGTTTCTGGAGAACATCTCCTGCCAACCCTGACGCGAGCCGATGAAAAATTCGTAATCATCGTAATGATGATCAACCTCGTCCCACACTATACAGCCGTTTTTGCGCCGAATGCCGGGTGATATGGGGCAATTTGTAATCAATAAACTTATCGCTGAATCAGGAAACAGTTTTTCCAGCAGGTCGTATAACTGCACAAAGGTGTTTTCGTCCATCGGCGTTGCGTCCCGGTCGAGGTGGGGAATATTTCCGTCCCGGTTTCGTATAAACAAGACTCTTTTATTTTGCAGGTCGTTAAAGAATCTGTGAACGAGCATGTCATACTTCTGTTTCACCAGCGGTAATTGCTGCTCGATAAGATCCGGAATAATTTTTTCATCCTCCGTCTTTTTGAAGTCGTGATGGTACAACAGATTATAATATTTATCCCTGACAGTGAGCAGATCGGAGGATACTTCCAGATTGTTGATATTAAAAAGATCGTGGAACCTGCCTTCCAGCAGTTTCCATAATGCCTGAAATGGCGTTATCCACCAGTCAAACGGATAGGCGCGTTCGATGCCGAAATAATCGCGAATGCTCAGGGTGAGCTCGCAGTTACAGCCGAGGCTGATGATTCTGTCAAACTTGTTGTGAGACCCAAATTTCGAAAACGAAGTGCATTGAAATTTGTGAGACGAACAATCCCGCAATGAGCGGAGTGTACTATCGTACCCATGATTCGCCTTGCCTTCGGATTCAAATATGTTTAGAGGGCGTTGCATAATCCGCCTTCAGCCTTAACTCCCTCGGTCTTTCTTTGCAACATTGAACATCGAACTTAGAACAGTTTTTTATTCACCATCCACTAGCAACGAGTCACCAGGCACTGTTTTTCCCTTCACCCTTTCACGATTCACTGTTTAAATCCTGACCATTGAACCGGGGACGGTTTTTCTCGTCTTCACCGGCAATTCAGTCCAGCACCGTCAGATCCAACGGCGTTTTGCAAAGCATTTCTCCGCCGTTCTTCGTCACCAGAACCGGACATTCCAGCCTCATGCCGCAGACACCGGGCACGGTCATGGCGAGGAATGCCACTTCGACAACGTTTTCCTCAAGAACGACATCGCGGAATTCATCATTGTTGACGATAGCCGGATACCATTCATGGCCGAACACGCCCAGTCCGTGACCGAAAGAAGGAATCGTGTACTGGGCGTAACCCAGCCCGGTCACTTTATCCATGACCGCCTTGCAGACATCACCCACCTTGTTCCCCGCCTTGAAATTACGAACAATCGTTTCCGCCGTTGCCAGATAGGCGTCGGCCAGTTTTCTCTGTTCGGGGGACGGCTTGCCGATAATGAAATTATGGGCCAGATCCGAGGGATATAACTGATAAAGCGGGTGCAGGTCCACGATGAGATTTTCTCCGCTCTGCAATATTTTTTGCGTGGGCTGAGTCGTACCGTTCATGGCATACGTCGCCCGGTATCCGGAGGCGACTTCCGACGATCCGGTAACCGCCCAGTGATATTCACTACCGAGGCGGCGCAGTTCCATTTCACCAATGCCGGCTATTTGAGCCTCCGTCATGCCGATGTCCAGCGAATTCTTCACGCAATCGATGGCGGCGTCCGCTATGGCGGCGGCCTGACGCAGCAGCTTGATTTCGCCCGGCTCCTTGATGTAGCAGGCCCGGTCCACGATGTTGATCGCATTAACAAAAGCTGCCTGCGGCAGCGCATTTTTCAGCAATTCGTATTCCGTGGCAAACAGATATCCCGTATTCCCGCGGGGAGAATGGCCCAGCTCAACACCTATCCTTCCCTTTTCCGCGCCGTGCTGCTTGATGAAGTTGATGACAAGATCCATCAGATCCATGCCCGGCAGCGGAGCATACGGCGAAATGTTGCTTAGCCAGGACTCATTTTTCAATCGTTCACAATCGAGCAGCATGGAAATCAAACCGACATCCCCGTCTTTCGATACAATAACCGCGCTTCTCCAGGGGATAAAAGCGCCGGCCACGTAACTCAGACTGACCGTTCGCGTGCCCACGAAAAGATCGAGATTGGATTTCTTCATTTCTTCCTGTATTTTTTTTATACGCGCGGCATAATCGATATATGCATTCATAATGACCTCCGCTTCTTTGATATTTGATGAAAATTATTTTCATCAAGTTTCAGTATAGGCCTGTTGTCAGAGTTAGTCAAGACGACCCGGATGGACGAATTGCCTCAAATAAAATGTTACCCAAGGGTTGCATAAAAGGGATACGTTGACTCATAAATCGATGTTACCGAAGAAAGATTCGGAAACGGAGGTTTAGCGATGAGTCCCAAATCCAAGGAAGAGTATTTTGAAGTTCTTTATAAGCGATATAAAGAGGCATCTCGTAAAGAAAAGACCGTTATCATCGATGAATGTTGCGCTGTTTGCGGTTATCATCGGAAACACGCCATCCGACGATTAAAAGGGTATAAGCGGTTTACCAAGCCCAAGGCCAAGAAAAGGGGAAAGCCTTCTGTTTACAATAAGGAACCTATTATCCGGCCGCTTAAACAGATCTGGCTGGCGGCCAATCTTCCCTGTTCCAAAAGACTCAAGGCCATTTTACCCTTGTGGATACCTAAATACAGCGAGCATCTCGGCCAGCTGACAGAAGATATTATCAGGGCTCTTTCAGCCATATCCCCGTCAACCATCGACCGGATTCTCAAGCCCGTCCGGATTCAGTATCAGAAAAGAGGGAAATCAACGACCAAGCCGGGCACACTGCTGCGAAAACAAATCCCCATCAACACGAACCAGTGGGAGGAATGGCGCCCCGGTTATCTCGAAGCCGACACCGTCGCCCATTGCGGTGATTCTCTCATGGGGATGTTTGCCTACACCATTGACTTTGTCGACATTGCCACGGGCTGGACGGAACAAAGAGCGGTCTGGGGTAAAGGGGAAAGAGGCGTCCTGGAACAAATCAAAGATGTCGAAAAAATGCTCCCGTTTCCTCTCCTGGGCTTTGATTCAGACAATGGCAGTGAGTTTCTCAACCATCATCTCCTGCGTCATTTTCAGGACCGTAAACAGCCCATAAACTTTACCCGCAGCAGGGCTTATCACAAAGACGATAATGCCCATATCGAACAAAAAAACTGGACGCATGTCCGCCAGTGGCTGGGGTATCAACGATTAGACAATCCCAAGGTGGTCACGCTGATGAACCATCTCTATCGCAACGAATGGAGGTTCTTTCATAATTTCTTCCTCCCCTCGGTCAAACTCATTGAAAAAGAACGCATCGGCTCTAAAACCATCAAGAAACATGACGACCCTAAAACGCCCTATCAAAGAATCATGGAATCAAAATACATCGATCAATCGGTCAAACTTGCTCTCACAAAACAACTTGAAAACCTGAACCCTTTTGAGTTAAACACTATGATACAAATGAAGCTCAAAAAGATTACCCGGCTTCGGTAACATCTTTTATGAGGCAACGTTCTCTCCACTCGCTCTTCTTTCGGTAACATTTATTAATGAGGCAACGAGATTATTTGCCTTTAAATATCGCGGCGCGGCGTTCAATGAACGATTGGAGGCCTTCTTTCATATCCTCGCTTCTCATGACTTCGGCCACTTCCTGATAAATGACCTTCCTGGCGGCGATTTCTCCCTCTTTTTCCGCCAGGCGCGCGTTTTTGAGAATACTGCGCACACCCAACGGAGCGGCACTGGCGACTTTTCTGGCCAGTTCCATCGCCTTTTCGAGCTGTTTGCCCGGCTCGGTCACATACTGCACCAACCCCATCCGATAAGCGTCTTCGGCGGTCCACTGATCGCCGGTTAATAGATAGCGCATGGCGTTGGACCAGCCGATATCTCTGGCCAGTCTGAACGTCGCCCCTCCGCACGGAAAAAATCCGCGCCGCACTTCCAGCATGGCAAATTTCGTATCGGATGCCGCCACGCGGATATCCGCATTCAGCATCACTTCCGGCCCCCACGTAAAGCAATAGCCCTGAACCGCATAAATAAGCGGTTTGCGGCAGCGTTCCTCATTCATCATGTAAAAAGGATCAATTTCGTTTTCACCGCCCAGCGGAAATCCGACGCCGTTACTGAAAGCATCCGACCAGTCAGTCAGCTCCAGACCGGAGGTAAAATGCGGGCCATTCGCGTATACAACTCCCACCCACAAATCGTCGTTACGGTCGAGTTCGTAATAAGCCCGCGCCATTTGCGTGTACATGTCGCGTGTCATGGCGTTGTATTTCTGGGGACGATCGATTTCAATCAGCATGATATGGTCTTCTTTTTTAATATTGATGGTCATGGCAGGTTCTCCTTTATGATGATTTACTGGAAGACAGTATAAGAAAAATTTGTGCCCGGTGTCAACTTAAGAAATGAAAAATCTGGATGAATATGGAGGACGGTTTGTTGGCTTTATAAATCAGGCTCGAACTTATAGCCGACACTGTAAACGGATTGGATTAAGGTTGATTGAGGATCAATCAATTCAATTTTTCTGCGCAACTTTTTGATGTGACTGTCCACCGTGCGGTCACTGACAAAACGCTCTTCCTGATAAATTTTGTTCATAATCTGCTGGCGGCTGAAGATGCGGCCGGGATGCTCAACCAGCAGTTGCAGCAGCTTGAATTCGACCGCGGTTAATTCCAGATTCCTGCCATGAAAAGTTGCTCTGTAGGTTTTTTCATCGAGAACAAGCCCTTGTGCCTGTATCGCCTGCCCGTCACGGGTCCGCCGCAGAACAGCCTTGACTCTGGCAACCACTTCGCGCGGACTGAAAGGCTTGCAGATATAATCGTCCGCACCAAGCTCCAATCCCAATAAACGATCAATTTCTTCAATGCGCGCCGTGACCATGATGATGGGCACACGGGAAAAAGCCCGGATTGCCTTGCAAATCTCCATGCCGTCTTTGCCGGGCAGCATGATATCCAGCAGGATCAGACCGGGTTTGTTCTCCCGTACCCAGGATTCAACCCCGGTTCCCTCGGCGATGATGAAAAAATCAAAGCCCGAGGCCTTCAGATAGTCGCCGAGCAAAGCGGCTAGTTTCGGTTCATCTTCCGCAATCAGAATATTTTCTTTCATGTGTGGTCTCCAAAGACAGGGATGCTGATGCGGATCAGTAATCCGCCCAGAGGGGATGAGTGGGCGGATATTTTTCCTTCATGAGCTTCAACAATGTTTCTGCAAATGGCCAGGCCGAGGCCGGCGCCGCCTGACGCCCGGCTGCGCGAACCATCCACGCGATATAATCGGTCGAACAGCTTCTCCATATCCTGGCCGGAAACGCCCGGCTTGGAATCCTGAAATTCGATAATCATGACACTGCCGCTGACTTGCGCAATGATTCTCAGCATACCTCCGGCATCTGTGTAGCGCAGTGTATTTTCCATTATATTCGTGAAAAGCTGTCTTAATCTTTCCCGATCGGCAAAACACGTCGTTTTTATATCCTTGTCAATATATTCCTGAAGGGCAATCTCTTTGCGGCTAAATTCCGCAAGGTAAGATGCTATCGATTCTTTGAGCACTTCCGCAAGATTGAGATTTTCCTTGCGATAGTTCAGCGCGCCAAGATCGGAAAGAGAAATCAGATGGAGGTCTTCCACCAGACGCTTCAGACGCAGTGTTTCCGCGTGCAGTGAGCGGATGGTTTCCTGGTTGATGGGCCGGATGCCGTCCATCAGCGCTTCAATTTCGCCTTGAAGCACAGCCACCGGCGTGCGCAATTCATGCGAAATATCGGCCACCCATTGACGTCGCTCCTTTTCGTGCTTTTCCAGCGTCAGAGCCATCGCGTTAAAATCGCGGGCCAACTGCCCCAGTTCATCATGAGATAAATCAGAAACCCGCGTGGCATATAGTCCCGAGGCAATGCCATGTGTCGCCGCAGCCATTTCTTTGATCGGTTTGACCAGCCGCCGTGAAAGCGGGAATGTAATCAGCATAACGATCAACATCATGCCCGCGGCTGCCCAGAGAAGGGCCAGTTTTTGCCGGCTGAGAAAGTTCATCTGCATCGGATCGAGAAAATGCGTCGGTGACATAAGAGCAACAAAACCAACTGTGCTGTTATGAACAACAACCGCATGCAATTTTACTTTCTCGTCCGGGCGATAAGACCCGTAAACCGGCTTTTTATCCGCAGTTAAAATCACGAGAGGATCGGGAGGTTCCTTTTCGGGAGGAGGTAGCCCCATCGGTTCGTGCTGATCGTGTCCGTTCCTGTCCGGTGGCGGCAAGGGGGGGCGATCCATTTTATTCCCGGACGGCGGCTCCATCGGAGGTTTTTTATCCTCCATAGAAAATGGCGGCCGATCAGTGTGCGGACCACGAGAAAACTCTATGTCGAACTGATGCCAGAGCGGAGGTTCGTGTTTGAGAAAATCCCAATTGCCGTTTATCTCGTATTGCTTTCCCAGATAATCGACAAGCTCAGTCAACTTTTTCTGATCAACATTTCCAAGGTATTGATGGAATCCTCTGTTGATATTCCACCACATAATCAGCAAAAGAAAAAGAACGGCCAGGCCGGTAGCGCACAGAATGAGCAAAAACAGACGATAAGTGATTCCCATCTTCATGTTTGGATCTTTCCTCTGTATGCAGTTTATTAATCTGATGATTAAGCGTCAAGAATAAATATCTGCCCGCAAACATCCGCTCTCCATACATTCCGGCTTTTCAAACAATGATAGTCATTTATTATTAATGACTTGGGAAATTCAAGACCTGTGTAAACGCGGAATTCATTGTCTGATATTTCCTCATTTCTTCCATATTTTCGTCATATTTGCCTGCTATGCTTCTTTCCGTAAAACGAATTAAGAAAGGACATGCTTATGGAAAATAATCTCGCCGGTTTCAGTGGAACAACTCTGCACAATATCGAAACAATCAAATTGATGAAAAGGTTTGACACAAAATTTATTTTTCACAGCAACAAGCTTCCGGCTGTCTTTGATTATTTACGCCCACATTATCAGGTCCTGGAAATCAACGGCAAGCGGTTTTTCCGGTACGAAAATCTGTATTACGACACGGACGATTATTTCTTTTATCATCAGCATCACAATCAGAGACTGAATCGATATAAATTGAGATACAGAAAATATCTGGAGTCCGATGACTGCTACTTTGAGATTAAATTCAAGAACAACAAAATGAAAACGATCAAGAGCCGCATCCGTCTTGAAGATAAAAATATTCACGATGAGCTGCTCCATGAGTCCAGAGATTTCGCGAGAAAGTCTGTTGCCGTTGACCATGGAAACATCGTCGACAAAGTTCAGCCTGCCCTGTGGATCAGATTTAACAGAATCACCTTCGCCAATATCATTAAAAAAGAACGTCTGACCTTTGATGTCCATCTTGCCTACACGGGCAGAAATTCTCACAGTTGCAAAATCAATCATTTAATTATCGCTGAACTCAAAAGCGAAACCGCTTCCCCGAATTCTCCATTTTTTCAATACCTGAAAGACTTAAGAATATTTCCTTCACCTTTCAGCAAATATTGCATGGGCGTGGCCCTGACGGACAATAAGGTAAAAAGCAACCGGTTCAAGAAAAATTTATTAAAGCTTCATCAATTCAATTAAGGAGATTTTTCATCATGATTTCTAATCTTGATCAGTATTCTGTTTTAGGCATTCAAATAATGAATTTTTATAATCTGGGACATCTGTTGATCAAGTTGGCGACGGATGTTTTTTTCACATTCATCATCATCCGACTGATTTTTTATCCCATCTATAAGGATCGAGACTATTTGTTTACCAGCTTCCTGATTAACATCGCTATTTTTTTGATTTGTTTTATGATGGCCAGTATAAAACTGAAAATCGGTTTTGCTTTCGGACTCTTTGCCGTTTTCTCCATTATCCGCTACAGAACGGAACAAATTCCCATCCGACAAATGACCTATATGTTTGCCGTCATCATTGTGGCAGTCTTAAATGCCCTTTCAGATGAAACAATCAGCTATGCGGAACTGATCATCGCCAACGTCGTCATTCTTCTGACCATCTTCATCCTGGAAAAGAACCTGTTACATAATCGGGATATGGTCAAAATCGTTAAATATGAAAAGATCGAATTTATCAAACCCGAAAACTACGACCAGTTGCTCCAGGATTTAAAAGAACGCACCGGCTACAACATCCACAAGGCTGAAATCGAATCCATCAATTTTCTGAACGATACCACGCAAATCAAAATCTATTACCAGTTCCCCGGAAACGCCTCGAAGAAGAAGGAGATATAAAATGAAAAGCATCTTGACTAAGCGATCATTAGCGGTCCGCATATTATTTCTGGTAACATTTTTAACAGTCCTTCCCTGCCTCGGCCAGTCGGAAACGGCCAATAACGAATCTTGTTTGAATCGGGAAACAGACGATCAGGACAAAGCCTACAAACTGCATTTATATGCCGAGACCGGTTTGGAATATACGGATAACGTCTTTCGTCTTACGGATTCTCAGATATCCAGAATGAAGGCCAAAGATTATGAAGATGTTGTCAGCAGACGCTATAAAGACATGGATTCCGTATCCGATTACATTGTGGAACCTGAAATAGGATTAAAATTCGGTTGCGATAATCCGTTGGGGGGCAAATTCGGACTGAAATCATGGCTGAAATATAATTACTATACGCAAAACGAAGAAAAAAGTTTTCCGGAAGGTGGAATCAAACTGAAAAATACCATCGGAGAAAAAGGCGTCCTCATTCTGGGAGGAAAATTTCTATCCGGCTTTTTCAAGAAGAATTATCTTTCCGATGTTGATGATGCAGATGATGACGGCAATATTCCCCGGGAAGAGCGCATCTATTCATCGGCGACTTATGACGAATACGAAGGAATAATCGCTTATGAGTATGAGATAGTGAAAGCCAAATCCAATACAATTTCTGGCTTTGATATTTACCCGTTTGCAGGCTATCGTTCCCGTATTTACAATTCAACATTCGATAATCGTGATCAGGATATTGGATTCCTTGGTCTGGGAATCCGTCTTGAGTTCATTTCCAGGATCAATCTGAACATGATTTATCAGTATGAAAATGTTGCCAGTCCTGGCTATCATGAACTTGTCTTGTATAACGAATATGTTTCCGGAACGGATGTCAACGGTGATGGTGTCATAAAAAAAAATGCGCCGCTTATAACGTCCGTTGACCGGTCTTCGAACAGGCATACTCTGGAATTCAATTCCGCCCTGAAATTGACAAAACGCTTCACGCTGTCTCTGGGATATAAAAACAGGTGGACATCATACACGTCGGACAATCCGTTGGATATTGATCATTATGAAAATGATGCGCACCGTCAGGAAATCAAATCCGGCATCAGTTATGATTTTTCGAAAACATGGTCTGCAAAGTTTGAATACAACAGAACAGATGATCACGACAATGAAGATGGCGATTATTCACAGAATAATTACCTGTTTACCATAAGATATAATTTTATCTGATATGCAACCGCGGCGCTCACTCATATTTCCTCATTTCCTCCATTTTTGCGCCATATTTGTCTGATACGGTTCAAGTCAGAAAAAATAATTTACCCATAGGAGATCATCATGAAAAAGAAATTACTGCTGGTTTTTATGATTTGTTTGATTTGTCTGTCCTGCTCCGGCTGTGGGTCAGACAGCGATTCAAACGACTCGGGAACTTCAGAAGGGTCGTCATCCTCCGATTCTTCAACAAATGCTTCAGCTGTGATAGAGCCGGCTTCCTTCGCGACGTCGGTCGCGAAAACAGCAAGAACTTATGATGCTGACGATATTGTTGAAAACGCTTCTTTCGATTACATCATCAATATCGATTTCTCGGAAAATACCGTTCAACTCTCGTCTGGCGATGTGATGACCATTACGACAGTCGGCGTAACGCCGCTTACGGTCGGCAGCACGGACGTTACCGTTGCCCATACCGATGACGGAATAACCATTCAATCAACAGTGAATGCCAATATCAGATATAATCTGACCGGAACATTGGCGGGTACGTTAACGGTTTCCAGTGCCAACCTGTATCAACTTTACCTGAACACCGTGACCATCAACGGCTCCGCAGGGCCCGCGCTTGATCTTGAATCATCGGAGAAGGTTTTCATTGTCGCGGCATCCGGCACAACAAACACCCTCACAGATTCAGCCACCCGCAGCATGACGATGAAGGCTGCCGTTTACGGCAATGGCCCGATGATTATCGGCGGCGAGGGAACCATCAATGTTCGCGGAAGCTACAAACACGGCATCTTCAGCGAGGATTACATCCGGGTCGACGGCGCGAAGCTCAATGTGACCGTCAGCGCGAAAGACGCGGTTCGGTCAGTCAACGGTTTTATCTTTGATGAAGGAAATCTGACGATCAGCGCCACGGGAACCGTAAAAGACGACGAGAGCAAAGGCATCATCGTTGAAGGGGCGGAAGGCACGGGCACCAACCAGGGATATATCGTCGTCAACGGCGGATACATCACCATCACGTCCGTCGGCAAGGCGATCACCGCGGGGTGGGATATCGATGAGGACGCAACGACTTCCAGCACTTCGGATGATCCCGATCCCTATGTCATCATCAATAACGGCGTCATCACGATTACCACAACCGGCACGCCGTATGAATACATGACCGCCGGCGGCACGGTCAGTTGCAGCCCTGAAGGGATCGAAGCCAAGTCCGACCTCACGATTAACAATGGCTATCTCATTATCAATACCACGGATGATGCCATGAATTCTGGAAATGCTATGACCATCAATGGCGGATATATCTACTGCAACAGCTCCGTGAATGATGCAGTGGACACCAATGGAAAATTCACCATCAATGGCGGCGTTATGGTCGCCATTGGCTCCCGGGCGCCGGAAGGGCCTTTTGACTGCGATGTGAATACTTTTGCCGTTAATGGCGGCACATTTGTGGGCATTGGCGGTACGGTTAGCAGACCTACCGCCGGCTACGTCACGCAGAATCTCGTTGTTCTCGGCAGTTTGACCAAAGGCTCCACGATGGCCCTCAAAGCCGGCAGCGGTTCTGTCGCGTTCGCGTTCACCATTCCGCAGTCCTACGCGACCATGATTATTTCATCTCCGGAAATTGATACGGGAACAAAATACACCGTCTATACCGGCGGCACGGCTTCAGCGGATAACGTCTTTAAAGGTTTGTATCTTGGTTCCCTGGGTTATTCCGGCGGCACAGCCGGGAGCAGCTTTACGGTATCGTCAAAGATTACCAAAATCGGCGGCGCGTATTTTTAGATCCCATTGATCAGACAGACACTAGGATCTCAGTGGATATAATCATTCTGAACTTGGATGACCATAATTTATGAAAGGATATAAAAATGAAAAAAATAGCGAGCTTTCTCATATTATGTCTTCTGATCTTATTTGCCATGACGCAGTTTTCATACGCGAGGCCCGATCTTCCTGTTGATGAAATGGACACAGGCATTCCTGATGACGGACCTTTTGCAATGGGACCGCCGATGATGCCCTGCAATCCCGGATCCATGAAAGAAATGCCAGGGTTCAGGGATTCTCATTGGATGCGTTTTCAGGACCTTCACCTTGATGAAAAGCAGGAAGCGGCAATAAGAGAGGTGGAAAACATCGCGGTGAAAGAGTTCATTAAAAAAAGAGCCGATGAACTGATCGCTGAAATCGAATTGCGAGAGCTTCTGGAAATGGGCCATGTTGATCTGAAGGCCGTTGAAAGCAAACTCAAACAGCTGGAAGCCATTAAAACAGAACTGCTGTTAATTCATTTCAGATTAATCGAAAAGATGAAAGCGAAACTGACGTCGGAACAGTCCGGCAAATTAAAAAAGTTGCGATCCATACATCACCCCCGGATGAGGCAGCCTTGGAGAGGAGACATGATGAATGATGAAACAAAACCACAACCTTCTACCAGGGAGAGAGGGAAGTAAAATCATGACTCCAATCAAGGATGCCTCATCTTAATAACGGTAGTTGCGGGACATGTTCAAATATTTTCCTCTATTAATGTTCCTGCAACTGCCATCTTAAGGCTTTTCATCCAATCTTTTCCTCTTGCGGGTCGGCAATAAATATTGCCGGCCCGCGCTTATGATAATGCTTATAATTCGAAAATGAATTGCCGGTTAATGCAATCCTTTTCGTTTACGTTTGACTGCCAACAGACATTTCACATCCCTGATGATCTCATTATTATCGATGGTCAGAAGCACCCATTTTCCGTCGTGATAGACAACCGCTTTATCATACGCTTCCTGCGTTTGCCGCGAGAGATTATTTTTGATGCCTTCCACTTTTGCCCGCTCTTCGGCGCCGAACACGATGAGCAGCGCAAAGCGATTCTTCTCGGGAATCAAAGTACAAAACGATTTGCTTTTTTTATATCGGAGAGACCAGCCATGCTTCTTACCGCCATAAAGCCATTCCGGCTCAAAGACAGCAGGATAGAACTGCTCAATGAATTTTGTAACCTGCTGCCAGTATAGATAAGCTTTCCTGCCGATCCAGCCGCTGATTTCAGCATCCGTCGGCGGCTTATCGGGTTTTGTTATGCGAAGATCTGATTGTTCCATAGATTCCTGTTAAGAGATTGTAAATCAACCGACTTAAAATTTTCTGCTATCATAGGCCCAGTTCAGCAGCGCCTGTCTTTGTTTCGGGCGGCAATTCACATTGCCCTTTTTGCAGTGTTTAATGATTTGAGAAATATGCCTTTTCATCGCCTTCCATCTTTTAATCTGCCTTTCATCATCGGGGCACCTTCTGCCCATATAATACCGGCAATACCATTGGAACCAACCACGGGGATCTTCGTGATAGATCCAGCCCTTATTACGCCAGACCGATAAAGGTTGTGAGGCAATAACTCCAAAGAAGTTCAGTTGCGGATCATGAAGCTCTTGACAAAGTTTGGCGCGGGTAAACCAATTTTGGGGGAATTCTTCGCGGCAATCGGTCATGTATTTGCCGCCGAATATGCCCATCTCCAGCATTTGCTTCGGCGTTAAATCGGGTTTGAACTCCGGATGAAAGTTTTTTCCAATCGGCTCGGTAAGATAATAGACATAGTTCTTCTGCATCAAGTCGTTGACAATAATTTTGCGTTTTCTCATTTTAACAACCCGAATTGTTTATATGCATCGCGGAAATATTATTAAATTCTGACAAATTGCTCAATAGACCGATCTGCACTCGATCCCCAACCGGTTACAATCCTTTGCCATCTTACTTCCAATAACTTCAAAATATTCGGCCATATTTTTATCTTTCCAGCCATATCGTTCGTAAATCTTAACGGCATGGAAATAATTCATCCGGTCAAGAATGATGTAATCAACCTTTCCGGCCAGCATTTCAATAAGATTCTCGGCTTCCGGGAGTATCGGCGCAATCATCACATATGTTCTGATGACGTTTTGGTGCAATGTTTCGATGGCGTTTAATCGTTTTTCAACCGGCGGTGCATAAGGCTCAAATATTTTTCTGATCCTGTCGTTTGCCGTGGTGATGGAAAGACCCACGTCGATATTTTGTGTTTTTTTGAATATATCGATATCCCGGACAACCATAGGGGAACGTGTCTGAATAAACACCGGCCAATTATTCTGGACAAGGATTTCCAGACATTTTCGTGTTAGTTCGTATCTTTTCTCCAGCGGCTGATACGGATCGCATACGCCGCTTACCCAAACAGACCCTACCCTTTTCCTCTTTATTTCCCTGCTCAGCAGATTAGGTGCGTTAATTTTCACATCGACAAAATCACCCCAGGGTTCTTTATGACCGGTGAAGCGTTTCATAAATTGGGCATAGCAATAGAAGCACGCATGCTGACAACCCACATACGGGTTGATGACGTAGTCATAGACTTTTGATGGAGACAGAATGGATTTGGAATGGATTTCTTTTATTTTCATGAATGATAAGAACCAATGTTACTTAATTTCAGTCCCTTCCTTCTATCATCCGGGCGATGTATTCAAAACCATTATGCCGGGCATAGGAGGCGGCATTATTGCCTTGCCCGTCCTGTATGGATTTATCGGCATTCATTTTTACAAGCAATCTGACCACTGATTCATGTCCTTTCATCGCTGCAATCATCAATGGCGTTATGGTTCTGCCGTTGGTGTTATATGTGGCATTAACGAAGGCGCCATATTCAATCAGAAGCTTTGCTGTTGCCGCCTCACCTTCCAGACAGGCAAGCATCAGCGGTGTAAAACCGGTTTCGTCGGAAGTATTGACATTGGCGCCTTTGGTAATCAGTATGGCTGCCTGCTGTCGTTCATGCCGCTTAATTGCAATATGCAGCGCATTGATTTGCTTATCGTTGGGCGTGTTGATGTTGGGAGAGGAGGATGTCAGCAGAGCCACTGTTTCGGCATTGCCGCTCAACTGAGCATACATAAGAGCTTGATTGCCGTCCGTTGAACGAATATCGGGATAGGCGCCTTTCGCGAGAAGAAGACGGACAACTTCAGCCTGCCCGGCACTGGCGGCAAACATTAAAGCGGTCATCCCCCTTTGCCCGGTTGCAATTAAATTAGCCTCCGCCCCGCTGTCGAGCAGAACCTTCACGCAATCGGCATGACCGTTGAACGCCGCTCTCATCAGGGCGGTAATACCGGTGTTGTCAGTCGTATTAACATCTGAACCTTTATCCACCAGCATTCTGATTATTTCCGCGTGCCCGGCATGAGCGGCAATGATGAGCGCGGTGTAACCATCTTCCGCGGTTCTGGCTTCTTTGTTGATTCCGGCGCTGATAAACTGTTTGACCGCGTCGGTATCGCCTTCATACGCTTTTTCAAGAAACTTCTGCTCGGTAAAGGGTATTTTTCTGCGTTCCAGTTCCCTCAAGGCTGACTTCTGGGGATCACTGGAACAGGAGCAAATAAACAGTAAAGCACATAGAATATAAACGCAGAATGTTGCGCGCTTCATGGCCATTATTTTTTTACTGCGATCTCTTCAACGATAATCGGCTTTTGCAGGTCGTCGCCATAACCTTCGACGATCAGCGCATTTTCCTTATTACCCGGCAGTATGAGCAACGACCATGGTTGCAGGCCTTGACGATCGCTGTAAACCGAGGGATAACTGCCATCCTCCGGAAGGCTGGAAGTGTAAAGCATAATCATTCCCTCTGGAGTATTCGCCTGGTAATGTTCAGCAGCAAGCTTATCGGCGGGACCGGAGCCCGTCAGACTGTGCATAAAACGGATTCCTTTTTCCAGCTTCACCTGGCGTTCATCCTTGCCTTTGCATCCGAAAACCATAAACAGAACCAACAGACAAGCAAACAACAAAAGAATGCTTTTTGACTTTTTCATGTGCTTTCCCCCTATGTTTTTTATTGGTGCTTTAAGCGATTTGTTTAATTTATACTCAAAAACATCATATTTAACAATCATCAATTCATTGGTTAACTTTTCGCCGCTGATGGAATTGCGATTCGTACGACCATCATACTATTAATGAGATTGCGTTTTGATTTGCAGGGCGGAAAAGAAATTCACCGCGGCGATTACGGCGCCCAGCAGAAAAACATACTGATAGCCCCATTTCACCCAGACAAAGCCACTCAGCAGGGCGATAGCTATGGAAAAAATGTGATCAATGCTCACACCCATGGTCAGCGTCTGCGAGACATCCTCCGGCGCGACGGCAATTTTCTGCAGATAAGTCGCCCGTGCCATAGAGACCGCGACCAGCATTTGGTCGATAATGTAGCAGGCAAAGACAACGTAGATGGCTGTTGTTTCCGGAAAAATACTTTTAGCAAAACCATAACCGATGCAGACAAAAATCAGGATGGCCGCCTCCGACGCGAGGATGAGCTTCTCGCCCAATTTGTCAATTGCCTTTCCGAGCATGGGTTTGAAAAAGATGCCGATCACACCGCCGATGGTGAGCAGCGTGGCCAGAACCTGAGTCTTTTGCTGAAAGACCGTCACCAGCACCCACGGCGCAAAAGTGAGAAATAATTGCTTGCGTGTTCCATACAAAACGGTCAGCCAGTAATAAAGTTTGTATTCGCGGCGAAGCTGAAACTTCATCCGTACAGGAATCGGTTCGTCTTTTTTCATCATGAAGATCAGCGCCGCCACCGCGAGAAATCCCAGAAAGGCAACGATGTAGGAGATTTTAAAATCCAGATTCAGAAATTTGAATCCGATGAAAACGGCAAAGCTGCCGATAATCATAGCGACATTGGCCACGGCGCTGAATTGGCCGAGTCTTTTACCGGTTTCTCCTTCAACCGCCAGCTCCATGCCGATGCTCTGATTCAGCGGAATGAACAGATGCTGCCCGATGCTGAAGATAAACAGCCAGATCAGCATCACGGAAAAGGTTGGCGAGAACAATCCGATCAGGAGAATCCCTGCGGCGCACAGGACATTGGCAACCACTGCTTGTCGCCGTGAGCATAAAAAAAATAAAATCGCGGAAATGACAATCGTCAGAAGACCGGGCAATTCCCGAGGCAATTCCAAAAGCCCGCGTTGAAGATTATCGATGAAGAAGGTTTCATTGAGAAAATTATTGAATGTGGAATCAACAATACTCTGCGAGAACCCGAAAACGAACGTCGCCGCCAGAAACAACCGGAAATCCCGAGGCAATTTTGATAGAGTATTTTTCGTTCGTGTAATAATGGAATTAACCTTAAATAATTTGTAATCCTTGACACGTCTTATATCTTTCCATATATGTTGTCCGATTAAAAAAATAAAGGATATTCTCTTCATGTCCAAGCCACGCATACTTTTTATGGGCACGCCAGATTTCTCGCTGCCAGCATTGCACCTGCTGCATCAGCATCACTATCCGATCATCGGCGTCGTCACTCAACCCGACCGCCCTAAAGGGAGAGGCTTAAAAGAAGTAGCGCCGCCGGTTAAAATTCTGGCGCAGAAGTTGGGCCTGCCTGTTTATCAGCCGCCGAAAGTCCGGGAGGAATCTTTTCTGGAAGTTTTCAGAAACCTGAGTCCGGATATGGTCGTGCTGGTGGCTTTCGGCCAGATCCTTCCCAGGGCCATCATTGATTATCCGCCTTTAAAATGCCTGAATATCCACCCCTCCCTGCTGCCCAAATACCGCGGAGCAGCGCCGCTCAACTGGCAGATCATTCGCGGGGAAACAAAAACCGGCGTCAGCATTATGATTATGGACGAAAGCATGGATTCCGGCGATATCCTTCTTCAGGAAGAAACGCCTCTGGGCGCCGCCGAAACTTTCGGCGAACTGCATGACCGTCTTGCCCAACTGGGCGCGCAACTGCTCATCAAGTCGATTGAACAGGTTGCCGGCGGAACCGCACAGCGAAAACAGCAGGATGCTTCGGATGCGACACTCGCGCCGCGTCTCACCAAAGAAACTGGAAAGATCGACTGGAACAATAAAGCCGGTAACATTATCAATCTCATCCGCGGGTTGAGCCCCGCGCCAACGGCCCACACAACGCTGGAAGGTTTGCCTCTGAAGATTTTTAAAGCCGTTGCGCAGCCCGGAAAAGTTGAAAATTCTCCAGGCACAATCGTTGAAGTCAATTCTGATGGCCTGACGGTAGCGGCAGCCGACGGTTACGTAATATTGAGAGATATTCAACTGGCTGGAAAGAAAAGAATGACGGTTGCCGATTTCCTTCGCGGCCACCATGTGAAGGTGGGAAGTATATTAAATTGAAACGCACATGACGGTTCCGTCGCAAAGAGTGACGAAAATTGTAACGCGGACATTCATGTCCGCTATTCAATCGGGTCTGAAAACCCGCACTACTTATGCATTGAACCGTTTACTTAATGTGCCCTTCTGAAAAAAAGGATTATGACAAAAACAATCCGCCATCTGGCGGTTGACATCTTAACTCAAATACAAAAAAGCCGGGAATTCGCCAGCCCGCTGCTGGATGATTGTCTGAACAAACATCACTTGTCGGGAACGCCCGACGGACGTCTGCTAACGCATCTGGTTTATGGCGTCCTGCGCTTGCGAGGTCACCTGGACGGGATACTGACCAGACTCTACCGCGGCAATTTTGAAAAGCTGGATGAAGGTGTTAAAAATGTTCTGCGCGTTGGATTATATCAGCTGAAATTCAGCGACCGCCTGCCGGATTTTGCCGTCGTCAATGAAGCGGTCAAAATTGCTAAAATCATCCGGCCCGACAAAAGCGCTTTGGTAAACGCTGTTCTGAGAAATTATCTGCGCCGCGCGGATCAAATCCCCTTCCCTTCTCATGAAAAAAATCAGACTCAATATATTGCCATAAAGCACGCGCACCCGCTCTGGCTCGTGAAAAAATGGGTCAAAGTATTCGGATCGGAGGAAACAGAATCTTTATGCTCGGCCAATAATCAATTGCCGCCCTTAACGCTGCGTGTCAACACGCTGAAAATATCGCGAGCTGAAATAAAACAAAAACTCGGCGAGGCCGGTTTTGACACAAAAGAAACCCTTTATTCTCCTGACGGCCTTATCCTCAACGCATCAGCCTCTCCCGTTCAGAAAACCGATTTTTTTGACGCGGGCTTCCTGCGCCTTCAGGATGAAGGAGGGCAGCTTATTTCCTATCTGTTCAATGCCGGAAAATCGTCGTCCATACTCGATGCCTGCTCGGGCAGCGGTGGCAAGGCTACGCACCTGGCTGCCTTGATGAAAAATAACGGCCGGATTGTCGCTATGGACCACAGCGCGGAGAGAATTGCAGAACTGACGCGCGAAGTCCGTCGCCTGGGCATTTCTATTATCGAAGCGCAAATGGCTGATTTAAGCGTTGAGCTGCCGGATTCCATCAAAGAAAAATTTGACGGCGTTCTGGTGGACGCACCCTGCTCGGGAACAGGAACGCTGCGCCGCAATCCGGAAATCAAATGGCGCACCACTGAAAATGATGTGACCGCTTTTGCCGTCGCTCAGAAGAACATTCTGCAAAACGCATCCGCGGCCGTTAAAAAAGGAGGGCGTCTAATCTATTGCACCTGTTCGCTCCTGCCTGATGAAAATGAAAATATCATTGAAGATTTTTTAAAGCATCATCCAGGCTTTTCTCTATGCCCACCGCCGGATTCCATACACCCGACGCTCGTTGACACCCACGGCTTTTTTCATACCTATCCCCAACGACACAACATGGATGGATTCTTCGGAGCAATCCTTATACGTTCATAATATCAATAACTTACATATTTAATTAAATTTGACGTTTTCAGCATAAAAATGTTATGACGTGTCCACTTTTATCCCGGGAGTTGGAAGATGTTTGTCAAACAAATGCAGGTCAGCTCAATGGCGGTTTTCGCCTATATCGTTGGAGACCCGATTACCGGCGACGCCCTGGTGATTGATCCGGCGGATAACATCAAGGGGATTGTCACCGAAGCAAAAAAAAATAATCTGCGGATTAATTATATTGTCAACACACACGGACACGTTGACCATATCAGCGGCAACACAGAGATGCAGAAGGCAACCGGAGCAAAAATCATTGTTCATCAGGATGACGCTATCATGCTGACGGATACGCCCGCCATGATCCTCAGGATGTTCGGAGCCAAGGCATCGCCGCCCGCCGATATTCTGGTCAAAGAAGGCGATGTCATTTCGGTGGGCAATGTTGAACTCAAGGTGATTCATACACCGGGACATTCTCCGGGTGGAATCAGTTTATACGCGCCTGGCTATGTCTTTACCGGTGATACGCTTTTTGTCGAAGCGGTGGGCAGAACGGACCTGCCGGGCGGCTCATGGGAAACATTAAGTAAAGCCGTAAAAGAGAAACTCTTTAAATTGCCGGACGACACAAAGGTTATGCCCGGACACAATTACGGTCGCATGCCCAGTTCGACGATCGGTTATGAAAAAAAACACAATCCATTTTTCCAATAAAAGGAGCATGTCTTTATGACCAAGAGCATCCAAAAAACAGACTTCCTTGGGCTGAAACTGATGGGCCGGGGAAAAGTCCGCGATATTTATTCCGTCAGAGATTCTCTGCTCATCGTGACCACCGACCGCATTTCCGCTTTTGACGTCATCATGTCTGATCCGGTTCCCGGCAAAGGTGTGATTCTGAATCAGATGTCCGCTTTCTGGTTTGATCAAATGAAGGATATCATCGACCATCACATTATTTCTATTCATCCTGTCGACTATCCGGAAGAATGCGCGCCTTACCGCGAAAGTCTGGAAGGCAGAAGTATGCTGGTGAAGAAAGCCGCTCCGCTTCCTGTGGAATGTGTCGTTCGCGGTTACTTGAGCGGCTCCGGTTGGAAAGACTATCAGAACAGCAAAACGGTTTCCGGCATCCAACTGCCGGACGGACTGAAAGAATCGTCCAGACTGTCCGCACCTATTTTCACACCCAGCACCAAGGCGCCGGAAGGCGAGCACGACGCGCCCATCAGCAAAAAAGAAATGACTGATCTCATCGGCGCCGAACTGACCGACAGAGTCATTAATATATCTCTTGCCGTCTATGAAAGAGCGGCGGCAGCAGCGTTAAAGGCGGGCATTATTATTGCCGATACGAAAATGGAATTCGGTCTTTTAGGCGATCAACTGATTCTTATTGACGAACTGCTGACGCCCGATTCTTCCCGTTTCTGGCCGGCTGATGATTATCAGGAGGGCCGGGCACAAAAGAGTTTCGACAAGCAGTTCTTGCGCGACTACCTGCTTTCGATCCACTGGAATCAGAGGCCGCCGGCGCCGGTCCTACCTCCGGAAATCATAGAAAACACGAGAAAAAAATACGAGGAAGCGCTGAATCGTCTGGTGGGCTAACCGGGAAGCAATATTGACGAACGTGATTTGATTGTTAAATTATTAATAAATCCAATGGGAAGAAGACGGAAGGAAAGTTTCAAGTTTGAAAAAATATTTCTTTGCACAATAGGCTATGCAAAAAGAAAACAGCAAGAAAATGATTTCTGCATTATCTGTAATGGTGGAAGAGGTTAACCTGAAAAGCATATGACAACGAAGAAAGATTATTACGAAATTCTGAATGTCTCCAGAACGGCTGCGGACGAAGAGATCAAAAAGAGCTACCGGGCGATTGCGATGCAGTGTCATCCGGACAGAAATCCGGGGGACAAAAAAGCCGAGGACCGCTTCAAGGAAGCCGCCGAAGCCTACGAGGTATTAAGCGACAGAGAAAAGAGAGAAATCTACGACCATTACGGCCATGAAGGTTTAAACAGCACCGGCTTCAGGGGCTTCAGCGGATTCGATGATATCTTTTCCCATTTCAGCAATATCTTCGACGACGTTTTCGGCTACGGCAATATGCGGGGCCATTCACGCTCCTCGGCCGCTGCCGGCGCCGATTTGCGCTACGACCTGAAGATTTCCTTTCTGGACGCGGCGTTTGGACTGACCAGAACCATCGAGGTTGAAAAATCAGCAGGCTGCAGGAAATGTGGCGGTTCGGGAGCGGCGCCGGGATCCTCTCCGGAAACGTGCCGCACATGCAAGGGGCGCGGCCAGGTAATACAATCCAGCGGCTTCTTCACGATCAGCTCCACCTGTCCACACTGCAACGGCTACGGCAAGGTGATCTCCAAACCATGCAGCACCTGCCGCGGCACAGGCAGGGAACTCGTGACCAAAACCGTGCAGCTTAAAATTCCCGCCGGCGTCGAAACAGGATCGAGGCTTCGTTTAAGGGGCGAAGGAGAAGCGGGGAGCAAGGGAGGACCGGATGGCGACCTTTACGTGTTTATTCACGTCGAAGATCACGAGTTCTTCACCCGATCGGGCAATGACATATTTTGCCGGATTCCCGTTTCTTTTGTTCAGGCGGCCCTAGGCGGAACCGTTGACGTGCCCACCCTTCAGGGAAAAGAAAATTTAAAAATTCCCCGCGGCACACAAAACGGAAAAACCTTCCGGCTGAAGGGCAAAGGATTCCCTCATATACGCGGCTTCGGTCACGGCGATCAAATCATCGAGGTTTACGTGCAGGTTCCCACCAACCTGAGCAGAAAGCAGGAAGAGCTGCTCATGGAGTTTGAAAAATTCAGTTATACCAAAAATTAACCGCCCATTGGTATGCGCTGCCATAATAGCCGTTGCAATCAGCGGCGACATATGCTTTAAAATCAAAAAATAAATCTTCCGGAGCAAGGAATATGAAGAAGTTTTTTTTGCAGTTTTTTATTTTAAGTCTGTCGGCACCCTTTCTTTTTTCCGGATGCGTACCCCTGCTGGTTGGCGGAGCGGCTGCCGGCGCGGGAACCGCGGGGACTTACTTTTATATCCAGGGCGAGCTGAAAACCGATTACCCGGGATCATTCCAGGCGGTATGGACGGCCTGCGAAAAGACCATCGCCGGCATGAACGGAACTGACGTGGTTCCCCGGAAAGAAATTGCCAAAGGAACGATTGAAGCCGTCATCAACGGCGAAAAAGTCAAATTCGACATCGCCTACAAATCCAAAAATCTGACAACGGTCGCCATTCGCGTCGGCTTAATCGGCAACAAACAGTCTTCCCAACTCCTGCATGATAAAATCGCCGATTACCTGGCCAGGGGCTGAATGCGCGCAAATAAGAACATCCCGGTCCATTCATGAATAAAAAAGTCATCTTCGGCATCCTGATCAGCGTTGTTCTGGTCTATCTATCCGTCAGGGGAATTAATTTTCAGGAAGTCTGGACGGATCTCAAAAAGATTCAGCTGCCTTACGTCATTCTCTTTCTCCTGCTGGTCACTTTGATGCAGTATCTGCGCTCCTATCGCTGGGGGGTGATTCTGCAGCCCATGGAAAAGATCGATCAGCTTTCTCTTTTTTCGGTCACCTCGGTCGGTTTTCTGGCGATCGCCGCGATCCCCGCGCGCATCGGCGAACTGGCGAGGCCCTATCTGATCTCCAGAAGAAGCTCCATCAAGATGTCCGCGGCGCTGGGAACTATTATCGTGGAAAGAATCCTGGACAGCTTTACCGTCCTGACCATGGCGGTGATCGTCTTGCTCAACACCGACCTGCCCTCTTGGATGATTCGGTCCAGTATTCTTTTTTTTCTGATCGCGCTGGCTCTGTTCTGTTTTATTCTTTTTCTGATTCTGCGCCGGGAAAAAGCGTTGAAATTTATCAACGCCATTCTGGACAGGCTGCCCGGAAAGTTCGCGAACAAAATCGACGGAATCATCCATCATTTTATTAACGGTCTGCAGATTGTCACGAATGTTCGTTTGCTTTTATACCTGTTTTTTCTTTCCGCGGTTATCTGGCTGGTCGATGTGCTGACGATTTATGTGTTGCTTTTATCGTTTGGGTTTTCGCTGCCGGCGATGGCTTCGTTTGTTTTAATGATCATTCTGATCGTGGGAATCGCGATTCCGACGGCGCCTGGCTTTATCGGCAACTGGCATTTTGCCTGCATTCTGGCCCTGAGTTTTTACGGTTTATCCAAAGCCGAAGCCCTATCATTCGCAGTCGTCTACCATTTTCTTTCCATGGTCGTTCTGGTGGTCTTTGGAGCCGCCTTTCTGCCGTTTAATAAATTTTCGATCTCCGACATGACCAGGCAAATGAATCATGACTGATCAAAGCGCTTTTAATCATCACCCCTCATGGTAACTTTGAGGCTTTTGAGCTTCTTGTGCAGATGGCTGCGCTCCAGACCGAGTGCTTCCGCGGTTCTGGAGATATTGCCTTCGTTTTCTTCCAGTTTTTTCAGAATAAACTGTCTTTCAAAATCCGTTTTGGCGTCCTTCAGCGAGTCGGCCGTTGCCGTCTGAATTTCTGCCGCCGCGCGATTTTCTCTGACACTCAAAGAAGGAATGTCCTTCGCCATGATTTCATCGGACGGTGTCAAAATGATCAGTCGTTCAATGATGTTTTTCAGTTCCCGGACATTGCCCGGCCAGTCATGCTTCATCAGAACATTCAAAGCCTCTTCCGTCAGGGTCTTGGGCGGAATGCCCTCCTTGGACGTAAAATCCAGAATAAAGCGCTCCACCAGAGCTCTCATATCTTCTTTTCTTTCGCGCAGCGGCGGGACAACCAGCGGGATCACGTGCAGACGATAGTAAAGATCCTGCCGGAAGCGTCCGGCCTGCATCTCTTCCTCCAGATCCTTGTTGGTCGCCGCCAGGACGCGGACATCCATATCGATCAGTTTATTGCCGCCGACCCGCTCAAATTTTTTCTCCTGCAGAATGCGCAGGATCTTCGCCTGCGCCCGTAGACTCATATCCGCCACCTCATCCAGAAAAATCGTTCCTTCATGGGCCAGATCGAATTTGCCGCGTTTTCTTTCCGTTGCGCCGGTGAAGGCGCCCTTCTCATGGCCGAACAGCTCGCTTTCGATCAGCTCTTCGGGGATCGCCGCGCAGTTGACCTCGACGATATCCTTATGCGCCCTCAGACTTAAATGATGAATGGAGCGCGCCACCAGCTCCTTGCCGGTACCGTTTTCCCCCATAATCAGAATCCAGGCGTTGGTCGGCGCGACAATGCTGATCATTTCCTTGAGTTCGGTAATCGCCGGGCTCGTGCCGGTGAGTTCATACTGATGGCGGGACACCTTCTGTTTTAATAAAACATTCTCCTCCTGCAGGCGCACCATACTCAGGGCGTTATTGACCAGAATGATGATCTTATCCAGGGAGAGCGGCTTTTCGATGAAATCAAAAGCTCCAAGCTTCGTGGCTTTCACCGCCGTTTCGATCGTGCCGTGGCCAGACATGATAATCACCAGGGTTTCAGGCTCGATTTTTTTGATGGCCTTGAGCGTCTCCAGGCCGTCCATACCGGGCAGCCAGACATCCAGCAGCACGAGCTGCGGCGTTTCTTCTTCCACGATTTTTACGGCCTCTTCGCCACTGCCTGCCACCAGAACGTGATAGCCCTCATCGCTCAGAATTCCCCTGAGCGACTGGCAAATGCTCTGTTCATCATCAACGATTAAAATTTTCTCTCGCATTTTGTCTCTTTCCGTCTAATTTTTTTACACCCCTCATCCTTTACGCCGTCACGACAGGCAATTGAAAAGAAACCACCGTTCCGGTTGGCACATGATCGGCAATACTGACCTGCCCGTGATGATCGGAGATGATGGAGCTGACAATGGCCAGCCCCAGCCCCGTGCCGGATTTTTTGGTCGAAAAATACGGCTCAAAAATTTTTCTTTTATAACTCGCCGGAACGCCGGCGCCGTCGTCCGCGACCGAAACGCTGACCCAATGATGTGGTTCATCATAGGTCACCGTCACTTCAATATTCCCGGTCTTCCTGCTGATGGCCGCGACGGCGTTGTCCAGGAGATTGATCATCACCCGATTAATCTGTTCCGCGTCCAAATCAAATTTCGGCAGTCCCTCCGCTGTTTTTAAATTGAACGTGATATCTTTATGCGCATCCTGAAAAAGGGAGACCGCTTCGGTGACAATCGCATTTAAGTCATTAGGCGTCGGCGTTGTGACCGGCATCCTCGCGTAGCGGGAAAATTCATTCACCAGATTTTTCAGCACCTCGACCTGATCGATAATTGTCTGCGTGCATTCCTTGAAGACCGACCCGTCCTCGCCCAGTTTATCTTCATATTTGCGCTGCAGTCTCTGCGCCGAAAGCTGAACCGGCGTCAGCGGATTTTTGATTTCATGGGCCATGCGGCGGGCCACCTCGCGCCAGGCCGCGGCGCGTTCCGCCTTCTGAAGCTGAGTCATATCCTCAAACACGGCAACGGTGCCCGACTCATGGCCCGCTTCATCCTGAATCGTCGTCATCGTTACGAGCACCGTCAGGGCTTTGTCTTTCAGCATGATTTCCAACTGCTTTTCCAGAAGGCTTTCATTTTTTTCTTTCATCTCCTGCAGGAATTCATCAACCAGAGCAATATGCTCCGGCATCATCAGGTCGCGATAATTCTGTAAAAGAACATTCTCGGCTTTGATGTCAAACATCTTCTCCGCGGCGCGGTTGAGGGTGGTGATGATGCCATTTTTGTCCGCGGAAATAACGCCGGCGGAAACATTGCGCAAAACCGTTTCCATATACTGGCGTCTTTGATCTAAACGGACGTTCGCTTCTTTCAGGCTGTCCTGGCTCTTCTTTAAATCCTTCGTCATCTGATTGAAGGATTTCACCAGAATGCCGATTTCGTCATCCGCTTCAATATCAATCTGGCTGTCCAGATCCCCCATGGTGATCCGGTTCGTCGCGCTCACCAGATCCTGAATCGGCCCGGTAATCCCCTTGGCCAGCGTCAGTCCGAACCATGTGGCCAGAAAAATGATCACCAGCGTGACGATGGACAGCGTCACGATGTAATTCAGCTTGATCGGTTTTTTTAAAAGCTCAATTTTCTGATACTGCTCTGACGCGTCGGCAATGCCTTTTAATTTATCCACAAATCCTTTGGGAATCAGGTAACTGACCGAAACCCGGCCGATCACTTCCTCGGGAATCGCGGACGCAAAGACGGGGGCAATTCCGACAACGATATCCCCTTTTTCTGAAGATTGAATGATGGAGTCTTCTTTGCCTGAATAAATGTCCTCCGTCATTTTGGGCGTCAGTTCCTCCGGCATGAGATCAGGATGATCGGCATCGGGAAAAACAAATTTTTCCTGCTGAAAATCGAAATAGGTTTCAATCATCCCCTGCTGATAATTCTTCTGGCGCTGCTCAATAAATACTTTCAGATAGTCCACGCGCTCTTTTTCATAAAGGCGGTTGCGGGTGATATCGGCGCTGATCTGACGGGCGTTGAATTTGGCCTGCTCCTGCCTTTGCTGATAATAAACCTGAGCAACTTCCAGCGATCGGCTCAGGCTCTCGCCGATCTTGATATTAAACCAGAAGTCGATGCTGTAGGAGAGGAAATTGATAGCGAACAAAAACAGCAGAATGGTCGGAACCAGAGACAGACCGACAAAGGTGGCGACCAGTTTTGTCCTGAGCCGGGAGCCGATCACGCCCCGGCGGTGCTCGTAAAAAAGCTTGACGACATTCCGGATAATCAGGAACAGTAAAAGAACGATAAGGATGAAATTGATGCTGGTCAGGCCGAAAACAAAGATATTGGTGGACAGCGATAAATCATATTTATTGAAAAAAGTGCTCGCGATGAGCGTGAAGACGATGGTCAGAATCCCGACAATCACAATGATAATCAGTTCACGGCGGCGTTTCTTCATTTCGCCGGCGTCGATGATTTTGGGAGCGGATTTCTTTTTCATACGTCAATAATGATTTTCAATGATGAACCGGTAAAAAATCTGTTAATAAGAAAACTTCTGCCGATACCACGAGGTCTCGAAATCCCAGTAGGAGACAAAGAAAAAAACATACTCCATATGCAGGGGCAAACGCACCTTGTCCATTTTGACCTTCACCAGAGCGTAATAGCTGTTTCCCCTGGTCAGGGCGGAAAGCGGCACGATGGCAATGCCGTTAAAATCGGACATCGCCTTTTGCGCATTTTCAAAATTATGAAAAACAACCGGCTCGCTTTGCGTCGTGAACACGGAATAGGTTTTTGTTAAATTATCATATTTCAGCGTACGCGTTATCTCCCGCGTTTTTATTTTTCTGTCCCATAAAAGAGGTCTTTCCTCATAAACCTCAACCCATAGGGTAAAAGCAGCCGATATCCCCGCCGAAACGGCCATCTCCATTTTCGGTTTAAACCCATTGACCAGCCGGGCATATAAGAGAACATTCTCGAAATCATTGGTAATCAGGATGTCCATAATCCTGGGGTTAGCAGCGTGATTCAAAGCGGGAAAGCATAAAATGGTGACCAGCAAAACGCTAAAAATGACGCCGAAAAATCTATTTTTTAATCTTTTCATAAATTTCGTTATATCGAGATGATTCTGCGCGCATGGCGCTATCAGCCTTGATGGCGGAAATCAACGCATAACTCATCCTTCTCGCCCTGGATCTAATGAAAAACCGCTCCGGAGACGCATTTCCGCCCCGGATGAGATTTAAAAAAGAATACTAGGCAACAAAGGGATAAAAATCAAGATGATTTTGGCTTAAACGCGAACGGCGTCCAGGGTTCGAAACGCGGGAATCTGGAGGTGATGAAGCTTTTGATGGGTCTGCCTGTCCGTGCCGGTAACGATTTCCCAGCACTCGGGCTGACTCATCAGCTCTCTGAGCAGCAGATTGTTCAGGCGATGACCTGATTTGTAGGCGATAAAGTGGCCGATGATCGGCATGCCCAGCAAAAACAAATCACCGATGGCATCCAGTATTTTATGTCTGACAAACACAAGGGGCATGCGTTGTCCCTCTTTATTGATGATCTTCTGATCATCCAGAACAATGGCGTTTTTCAGAGAGCCGCCCAGCGCCAGGCCTCTGGCCTGCAAAAACTCCAGATCCTTCAGGAAGCCGAAGGTCTGCGCGGCGCATATTTCCTTTTCGTAGGCCTCATCTGAAAACGTCATATCGAAAGACTGTTTGCCGATGACCGGATGCTGAAATTCTATTTCATAGCTTATTTTAAACGTATCCGCGGGCACAAACATCGCGCTGGAATCGCCGCTGCTGACCGATAGCTGCTTTTTGATGATCAGCATCTTTTTGTTTTTCTTCTGAACATGCGTTCCCACTTCTTTGAGCATATTCACAAAGGGGAGCGCACTGCCGTCCATCACCGGCACTTCAAAAGAGTCCAGTTCAATGAGCGCATTGTCCACCCCCATGCCGCTGAATGCCGAGAGGAGATGTTCGACTGTAGAAACTGTCGCGCCGTTGAAACCGATCGTTGTCGCCAAGGTCGTGTCAGAAACATTATCGTAGCGCGCGTAAATGGGAGCGGAATCCGGCAGATCCTTGCGGACAAAGACAATGCCCGTATCAGCCGGCGCCGGTTTGATCTTCATATTGATCTTGCGCCCGGTATGCAAACCGATACTGAAGCAACCTGTTTCTTTTTTTAATGTCCGCTGTAAATGCATTATATGAACCCCCAATTACTTGTTCACATTATCAGCAATTAGCATGCCATTACCATAAACATAAAGAATAAAATCTAAGTTATTGCAATAATTAATATTATCGAAATGCTGGCGTGATTTAAAACGATTATTTCCTTCCGATGTGTGTCAAAATATATACACATGATGTATTAGATGTGCAAAGAAACGCATCTACCCGTAATACGTTTATTTTCTGAGTAAATGATGAATGAATTCTGCTTTCACAGGCCCTTATTTCAGCAGAGGCCCCATGAACTGAAAAACTTCCAGATTGTTGTGAAGGGGACGTGCATCCTTCATGTCACTGATCCCGGAAAAGTTCTCAGCCACTTCCTCGGCGGAAATATCGCGCGTTCCGTCACCCAAACATACGCCCGGAGCGCAGACGATAGCCGTTTTGGCGTACCAACCGGCCCCCATGGTAAAGACGGAACCATTCTCTTTGCATTCTTCCGAGCACAGATAGACCACCATCGGAACGTTGAACTTGGCCTGGAGCTTCGGAGCAAGCTCTTTGGGGATCAGAGTCTCCGTCATGCGCGAATAGGCGTTGGGCGCGACGGCGTTGATGTGCACGTTGTATTTCGAAGCTTCCAGTTTGAGGACGTTCATCAACCCCACCAGACCCATCTTGGCCGCGCCGTAGTTGCTCTGGCCGAAATTTCCAAAAAGACCGGACGTGGAGGATGTGACAATAATCCGGCCGTAGTTATGTTCGCGCATCACGGCCAGAGCAGGATGCGTCACACAGAACGCTCCCCGCAGATGAACGCTCGTGACGGCATCCCATTCTTCGATCGTCATCTTGGCAAAGGTTTTGTCTCTTAAAAATCCGGCGTTGTTCACCAGCACATCGACGGTACCGAACGCGTCCACGGCGGTCTTCACAATGCCGCTGCCGCCCTCGGGCGTCGCGACGCTGTCGTAGTTGGCAACTGCTTTTCCGCCAAGTTTTTTGATTTCATCAACAACCGTGTCGGCCGCGCTGTGGGTCGATCCCGATCCGTCCAGGGCGACGCCCAGATCATTAACAACCACCGAAGCGCCTCTTCTGGCAAATTCTAATGCATATTCCCGTCCCAAACCGGCGCCCGCGCCGGTCACAATGACCACCTTACCGTCAAAACTTATGCTTCCCATGGCTGCTCCCCTTAGATTATTTTTCTAATTTCTCGAAACCTCATCCGTTTAAAATATTTCTCCCTGCCTCGCGCCGGCAGCTTTCAAACCGAAGTGCTCGTAGGCTCTGGCGGAGGCGATGCGCCCCCGGGCTGTCCTTTGCAGATAACCTTCCTGGATAAGATAAGGTTCGTAAACATCTTCAATGGTAACCCTCTCCTCTCCGATGGCCGCGGCAAGGCTCTCGACACCGACCGGCCCGCCGTTGAATTTTTCAATCAGCGCCAACAGCAGTTTCCGGTCCATCTGATCAAAACCTTTCTGATCAACTTCAAACGCATCCAGCGCTTCCCGCGCTATTTTCGCGTCAATGGTTCCGTTGGCTTTCACTTCGGCGTAGTCGCGAACCCGTTTGAGCAGACGGTTGGCGATGCGCGGCGTTCCCCGCGCGCGCCGGGCCAGTTCGTCCGCGCCGGCCGCGATCAGTTTGACATTGAGAATGGAAGCGGATCTTTTCAGAATCACCGCCAGGTCCTGAGCCGTGTAAAACTCCAACCGGAAATGCATCCCGAATCGGTCGCGCAGAGGCGATGTCAGCGATCCGGCGCGGGTCGTTGCTCCCACCAGTGTAAATTTGGGAATATCCAGTTTCATGGAGCGGGCTGACGGCCCCTGACCGATGAGAATATCAATATGAAAATCTTCCATGGCCGGATACAGAATTTCTTCAACCACATGAGAAAGCCGGTGGATTTCATCAATAAAAAGAACTTCGTGCTCCTGCATATTCGTTAAAATCGCGGCCAGATCTCCCGGTCGCTCGATCACGGGACCGGACGTCACCTTGATGTCCACGCCCATTTCTTTGGCAATGATGTACGCTAGCGTCGTCTTACCCAAGCCGGGCGGGCCATATAAAAGAACGTGGTCCAGCGCTTCCCGGCGCTTTCGCGCGGCTTCAATAAAAATCGCCAGATTGCTTTTGACTTTCTCCTGACCGATGTAATCTTTCAGTTTTGACGGACGCAGCGTCACTTCATAATCTGTTTCTTCTTCAGCACAGGAAGGGCTGATCAGCGTGTTTTTCGGGAGTTTATCCATATCGCACCTGAACCGATCAAATTAACCGGCAAGAATTTTCAGCGTCTTTTTCAGAAGCATATCCATACTGACGGCTTCATCAGCGGAGCGGATCGCCTGATCCAGGGCATCCTTTGCGACGTTGTTTTTATAGCCGAGATTGATCAGAGCGGAGAGAACATCTTCTTTGATCAGATCGTCAGCGCTGCTCTGAACATCCGCTTCGGCCGTTTGATCCAGCGTCATTTTCTTGATGACTTTTTCCTTCAGCTCCAGAATCAGACGCTCGGCCATTTTTTTGCCCACGCCAGGAATGTTGACCAGTTTCCCCACATGGCCGCCGGATATGGCGGTCATTAAATCACGTGCCGCGATGCCGGACAGGATATTCATGGCGATTTTCGGTCCGATGCCGCTGACGGAAATCATCAGTTGAAAAAGGTCTCTTTCCTGATCCGTGTAGAAGCCGAATAGATTGATGCCGTCCTGTTTGACGTTGGTGTGAATGTGCAGGGTGATATTCTGGCCCGGCTCCGGCAATTCATAGAAAGTGGTCAGCGGGATGAAAACGCGGTAACCGACGCCTTGAACATCCACAATGACGTGAGCAATGCCTTTGAATACAATCTTGCCGCTGATTAAAGCGATCATCAGATGGTGTTTCCTTTTAGAAAATTGGCGTGGCAGATCGCCGTTGCCAGAGCATCCGCCGCGTCTGCCGGGGGAAGCTCCTGGAGATTCAGGATGGCTTTGACCATCACCTGCACCTGCCTTTTTTCCGCCCGTCCGTAGCCCACGACCGCTTTTTTAACTTCCAGAGGAGAGTATTCAAAAACACTGAGACCTTTGTCGGCGCCGGCAAAAATGGCCACTCCCCTGACCTGAGCCTGTTTGATCAAACTGCGCACATTCTTTCCGTAAAAAATATTTTCCAGCGCCACGGCTTCCGGAGACGTCCGCGCAATCAGATCGGAGAGCTGCTGATAAATGGAAATCAGCATCGCGGAGAGCGATGAATCTTTTTTCGACTTTATTTCACCGTGAATAACGTGCCGTAAATGATTGCCCTTTTTGTCAATGACGCCATAGCCGGTCACATGGCTGCCCGGATCGATGCCTAGAATTCGCAATTTCTTATTCCGTTCATCTGATTTTTTTAAATTTTAAAAAGCAAAAGTCTTCCGGTTCCCCGGGCTCATCAACTCAGCTTTTTCATGACCTCTTCATCGATATCAAAATTGGAATAAACGTTTTGCACATCATCGTTGTCTTCCAGCTTCTCCATCATTTTCAGCATCGACTCCGCCTTGCCCGCTTCCAGTTTCACGGTATTGGCCGGAATCATACTGATTCTGGCCTCCAGATGCTTAATACCCTTTTCATCCAGATGTTTCCTGACCACTTCAAATGAAGCGGGATCAGTAATCACTTCGTATTCGGTGTCTTCACTTTTCACATCTTCCGCTCCGGCTTCCAGAGCCAGCTCCATCAGCGCATCCTCGCCAATCACTTTTTTGTCGATCACGATGCTGCCCTTCTTCGCGAACATCCACGACACGCAGCCGTTTTCGCCCAGGTTGCCGCCGTGCTTGGAAAAAATATGTCTGATTTCCGCCACCGTTCTGTTTTTGTTGTCGGTCATGATTTCCACAAGCACAGCTGCTCCGCCCGGTCCGTACCCCTCGTAGGTAATCTCTTCATAAGCCGCCGCCCCCTGGTCACCGCCGGTGCCTTTCTTGATCGCCCGTTCAATGTTGTCTTTGGGCATATTTTCTTCTTTGGCCAGCAAAACCGCCTGCCTCAAGCGGGCATTGCCTTCAATGTCACCGCCGCCCAGCCTCGCGGCAAGCGTGATTTCTTTGATAATCTTGGTAAATATTTTGCCTCTCTTGGCGTCAATCGCGCCTTTCTTCCTTTTAATGGTACTCCATTTGGAATGGCCGGACATACATCTCTCCTTCTAAAATATTGAACTTTCTTTCTTTACAAAATATTTTCTTCTCAGAAAAAATTTTTACTGTGCTGAAAATCCGCCATCCACGGGAATAATACCGCCGGTAATGTAATTGGACGCTCGGGAGGCCAGAAAGACAGCCAGCCCCTTGACATCATCCTCTTCACCGTACATTTTGAGTGGAATTGCGGACACCGTCAGATCGAGAATGGCTTTCATTTCCGGCTTGAACAAATGTCCCATCATATCCGTTTTAAAGAATCCCGGCGCGATGCAATTCACATAAATCTTGTAGCGGGCCAGTTTGAGCGCAAGCGTTTTCGTCAATCCTTCCACGGCAAACTTGGAAGGATTATACGCCACGGCGGGATGCTCCTCTTCATTGGAGCCGCGGGAACCATAAATAGATGAGACATTAATCATCTTGCCCCCGCCTTTTTCTTTCATGATGCGGGCCACCTGCTGGGATAAAATCCAGACGCCCTTCACATTGACATCGAATATTTTCTCCCATTTATCCAGCGGATAATCAAGGGTCGGTGCCCCCCAGGTCAGTCCCGCGTTGTTGACCAGAATATCGATCGTGCCGAATTTATCCATCGCGGCTTTAATCAGATTGTCAATATCCTCTTTCTTCGCCAGATCGCATTTCACCGCCAGAGTCCTGACGCCGAGCTTTTCCAATTCCTGAGCTTCCTTCTCCAGATTCTCCAGTTTGCGTGAGGCAACCACCACATCGGATCCGGCCTCGGCCAGCCCTGTGGCGATAAACTTTCCGATTCCCCTACCCCCGCCGGTGACAACAGAAACTTTTCCTTTCAAATCAAATAAATCTTTTAGATGCATTGTGGGCTCCTTTTTTCATGTCTTTTTTATTGTTGTTTAATTTCCCGTGAACATCCGTCACATTTTAAATAAAATTAAGCCCCGGTATATCGATGTGACTAAACTTTATTTCATATTTTTTTATGGAAAGATTGGGACTCGCTCCCACATCATTTCATCCTGTTTCCTGATACATAAGGAAGAATCTGTCTGCGACATCAAGAAGCTTTGCCTGAAGGAATGGATCCTCTATGAATTTTCCTGTTCCATCACAACACTGGATTGAAGGAGCGGCACCACCAGACGGATGTGCTGTCTGGCCAGCATCAGCACCGGTGTGCCCCAGTCTCTTCCCGAACCGTCCAGCGCGTTTAATTCCACATTCAGAAGAATAAGAAATTCCTGATCAGGACGGTTCAGATAATCGGAAAGCCGGCTGCGATAACCTTCCTGGGGCAAGGTGATATCGCCTTCCACCCGATAGCGATCAGTCTCCACAACGATTCTTTCGCGCCGCACATCCAAAGCAGGCATCCCCATCATCTCCTTAACGGAATTTCATGTGTATCTTCAGCTTGTCAGTTGCAATCTGCCGCAGTCTAAAAACAAACATCCTTTCTTCGCGACGGATTATAGAAAATTCACTCTTCTATGTCAACGCAATATTTATGTAAAACAATGAAATGCCGCACTTTTCATCATAAAAAAACGGCGTCCGATGATGAACGGGAAAAGAAAAAAATGAAAAAGTGACCGAAGCCCTGTAAGCGTTTTCTTTTTATCCGATTAATTCCATCAAAAGCCGGTTGGCCCTTGTAAAGTTATCGTACTGGTCATGAATCTGATTCTGCCAGTGTTCCCCATAAAAAAGATTTTGCCGGAGACGATGAATAATGACCAGACATCCGATTAATTCGTCTTCCTGGGCGTTGCTGTTTCCCCGCAGCATATTTTCCACATATCCCGCGCCTTCATGATTATGATCCATTTTTATCGCTTCATAGGATTCGTTAAATTCATCGGCGGCGTAGTATTTCATCCGCAGATAGCGGATATAGCTGGCGATATTAAATTGATAAAGGGAGCCGTCACATTTAATGGATTCCACATATTTTCTAATTGCCGGCACACCAGCTTGATGGTTAAGTTTCGTGCCCTCAAAGAAGCTCCACAGCACCAGAAAATCCTGAATGGCCTCTTTATCGCCTTCCGGCAGGGCGCCGAACTCAGGAATCCTTTCCGATAGCCAGGCCAGAATTTGGAATCTGGATCTCGCCTCTTTGCGCTTGCGTTCGGTAATGTCCGTATACAATCCAACGCAGCCCAGAATTTTACCCTCATTGTCTTTTATCGCGTCCGCGCGCAGCAATGCGATAGACACTTTGCCGCTTTTGGAAGTCAGTTCGATTTCTCCGGTCCATGACCCCTGATTCATCACCGCGTCGAAAACCGCTTGAGCGGTCTTTTTATTTCCGTAGACGCTGAGTCCGCCTCCCAGCGCCCTGAGATCATCCGTTGTATAGCCAACCAGTTGAGTGAACGCTTTGTTGTGATAAAAATGATTTCCCATAGGATCCGTTAAGACAATCGCGTCAGGCGCGGTTTCGGCCGCTTTCTGGACAATGAAGAGGGTTTCCTCCGCTTGCTTCAGCTTCCTGGCCGTATCCTGCAGTTTTGCTTTTTGGGTTTCCCTGCTTTTTCTTTTTTTATCAAAAAACTTCATAGATTTAAAAGGATGTAAAGGATAACTTGTGTTTCAAATGGATCAACATCATTCCCGCAGTGTTCATTTCTGCTGAATAGCCTCCTATTGAAGACTGATCATGAAAACATAACAGACGTCGCCGACTGTTGGATTATTTTTTCACAATTTTTTTGATCTCTTCAATTTTGTTGTCAATGATTCTCAATCGTCTGCTGACGACTTTCAACAAACCCATCAGGATTTTTGCGGCGACATGCGAATCCGACCGCAATATTTCGTTGAAACTTTTTTTGGATATCACCAGCAGCACGGAATCTTCAAGGGTGATGGCCGTCGCACTCCGGGGTTCGGAGTCGATCAGCGACATCTCGCCGACCATGTCACCGGGAACCATAGTGCCCAGCACCAATTTTTCATGGTTTTTGGTCTCCTTGGTGATCTCGACGCTGCCCGACAGAATAATATAGAGCGACTCTCCCGGCATGCCTTCCACAAACAACACGTTGTCTTTCTTCACGCTTTGCTCGAAAACGTATTGAAAGACACTCTCGATCTCATTTTTATCAAGATCTTTGAAAACGGGAAGGGAACTTAATCGCTGATGGCTCATTTTCTCGGACATGCTGCATCCCTTACACGATACGGTTGATGAAATAATATCACTTGCCGGCAATTCACCCTATAGAAAATCTGTTTTGATGTCAATTCTATTTCAACACAGAGGGTCGCTTTCGCGGCCGCTTCCGGGAAATTCGATTTCAGGCAAGCTTATAGCCCTTGCCTCTGAATAATGTCAAGCAGGCGTCCACGACCGCTTCATCATAAAGAATTCCCTTATGTTCCTCAATTTCCGCAAGCGCCTTCTCGATTCCTAAGGCGGCGCGATAAGGCCGGTGAGACGCCATGGCATCCACCACATCGGCAACAGCCATGATCCGCGCTTCCAAAAGAATTTCATCACCTTTCAGATTTTTGGGATAACCGCTCCCGTTCATTCTTTCATGATGCTGATAAACAATCTGCGCCAGCGGCCAGGGCGATTCGACATACTTCAGCATCTCGTATCCGGTCTCGGGATGCTGCTTGATCAGGGAAAATTCAATATCCGTCAGCTTACTGGGTTTGGTCAATATTTCCGTGGGAATCGCCAGTTTTCCGATGTCATGAATGACGCCGGCCATATGGATCCCTTCGATTTTCTCCTGATCCAGTCCCAACTCCGCGGCAATCGCACAGGACAGATTCGCCACCTGCGTCTGATGACCCGCCGTATAGGGATCTCTGGACTCCAGCACGGAAACCAGCACCTGAATCGTCGTACCCACTGCTTTTTTCAAACTGTCGAGCGTCTGCTGCAGCTTTTCATCTGCCCGTTTGCGATCGGTTATGTCACGCAAGAGACCCCGAAATCCGATGTTTTCACCCGCCGCATCTTTGATCAGCGACACCGATGCTTCGATGTATCTTCTGGTGTTATCTTTCCTTAAGACCTGCCAGTCAAATCTGTCTTCGGGCTCACCGGTTATGTAAACTTGATTAAATAATTGAAAAACTTTTTTTGAAATTTCCGGATCGGAAAACTTGCTGTAATTCTGACCTAATAATTCATTTCTGGAATATTCTGTGATCAGACATAATGAATCGTTACAGAAGGTCAGGTTACCGGTCAGATCGACTTCGTAATAGGCCTCCTGCATATGCTCCAGAATGTTTCGATATTTTTCCTCGCTTTGACGGATTTTTTCTTCCGACCTTTTGCGCTCGGTGATGTCATGCGCAACAACATCGGCACCAACAATGCCGCCTTCCGCATCATAAATATTCTTAATATTCAGTTGAATATAGAAATGCCGACCTTTTTTATTTAAAATTTCAAACTCGACGGTCTCCGGAACTTTCACGCCTTTTGATATCTTTTCCAAGCGCTCTAACAACAGTTTCTGGCTGTCCTCAGTCAAAATATCAAAAGGACTCAAGGCGGTTATTTCTTCCTGGGTACATCCGGCATATTCACAGAAAACATCATTCGCTTTGACAAATTTTCCAGTTTTGAAATTAATTTGATAGATGCCGGCAGGAGAATTTTCAAAAAGCTGACGGTAATTGGCCTCGCTCTCCCGCAGCATTTCTTCCGTTTTCTTGCTCTCGGTGATGTCCGTATGGACGCCGATGAGAGCGATCACTTTTCCCCTGTCATCTTTCACAGCATCCGCGCTCATCAGCGCCAGAAATCTGTTGCCGTTTTTCGCGATAAACCATGCTTCTCCTCTCCATGACCCTCCGTTTTGAATGGTTTCGAAGATCGTTTTGCCCAAACCTTTATCGGCATAAATGGCCGGTCCGCCGCCGACGGTTTGAAGCTCTTCGGCTGTGTATCCGAAAAGATCGGTAAAAGCTTTATTATTATAAAAATGATTCCCCCGCGGATCGGATAATCCGATGGCGTCGCTGGAGCTTTCCATCGCCTGCTTGATGATAAAAAGCGTTTCTTCCGTTTTTTTGCGATCCGTAATGTCTCGGTCGGCGCCCTGAAAGCCCTGCATATGGCCCGCATGGTCCAAAATTGGAACAGCATTGCTTTCCAGGTAGCGCAGCGTCCCGTCTTTGTGTTTCCATCGTAAAACAAGATTGGACCAGCCCTGCTGGCGCTCAACAGCCCGATGCAGTGTTTCGGTGAGCAGGGAAATGTCTTCTTCAAAAACCATATTTCTGGCAGCGCCCAGTTTAACGATTTCATCGGCCGTGTAGCCGAGGATGTTTTCAATCGCGGCATTGCTGTAGGTATGTTCACCATTCTTATCAGTCGCCCAGATCCATTCCTGACTCGTCGCCACAATGGATTCGAACTGCGCTTCCCGGATTTTCAGTTTTTCTTCAGCATGTCTCTGTTTTGTTCTGTTTTTTGCATCTTCCAGCTCCCGGTCTATCGCGGGGCAAAGGCGGGAAAGATTGTTTTTCATGATATAGTCTTTGGCCCCCAGGCGCATGCATTCCGTTGCCGTTTCTTCTCCAACAGCGCCGGTGACGACAAAAAGAGGGATGTCGATATTGGCTTCTTTGAAAAGGGCAATAGCGGCCGGCGCGATGAGGTCCGGCAGATTATAATCGCAGAGAATGATATCCCATTGCTTTTCCCGGAGTGCCTTTTGAATGCCCGGAGACGTTTCCACCCGCTCATAAACCGGATTATATCCGCCTTTTTTAAGCGCGCGGATGATCAGAAACTCGTCGTCTTCCGAATCCTCAATCATCAATAACCGGAGCGGTTTATCTGCCATAATTTTCTTCCTTCTGTATCGCCTTGCCCGGTTTTACATGAACCTACATCCCACATTTCGGACAGGTCATAACCGCCTGTCCCAAAGGGCTGATGTGTACCTCTCGAATCATGTTAATGTTCTTTTTTTAGACTGTGTTCCTTTTTAGAGAAACCTTTTCTTGTGTCAGGATTATAGAAAGAAGTATCTCTTCTGTCAATAAAATACAAGGATCGGGAAATACGAAGGTCGGGATCGCCCTGGCTGGCGCACACAAAAAAAGCCGGGCAGCCATCAGGCCGCCCGGCATCTTACTCATTGATCACAGTGATTCTATTTCTCTACGGATAAGAAACCTTTGGGATGGAAATCTTTTCCTGTAACCTTTTTCGAAATTCCTTTCTGATCCAGGTACGGGGTAATACCACCCATGAAGAACGGCCAACCGGCACCCATAATGACGCCGGTATCCACATCTTTCGGTTCCGCCACGACACCTTCTTTGAGAATCAAGTCAACTTCTTTGGCAACACGATCCAACACACGCGCCTTGATCTCGTCGTCGGTGAACTTCTTGTTGCCCTGCGGCCAACCGGCTTTGATCTCGGGATCCACATCAACGCCCTTGTCCGTGAAGGTAACCATCTGTTTCTTGCCCTTGGCCACCAGATTCTTAAGTCCGGTATTGACCGGGAACCTGTCGGGGAAATATTTGTTGAGGGTTTCCTGAACGTGCAGCGCGATAGCCGGACCAACCAGCGCGGCCAGCGTGAACGGCGACATGGGGAAGCCCAGATCGAAGACGGCGTTATCGACCTGCATGAAATCGGCGCCTTCGTCGATGCACTGGAAGATACCATCCATCCAGGCCAGCAGAATTCTGTTGACCAGGAACGCGGGCGCATTTTTCACCAGAACCGGCGTCTTCTTGATCTTCTTGGCAATGTCAAATGCCGTTGCCAGAACGACATCACTGGTCTTGTCGGTCTTGATGATTTCAACCAGCGGCAGCACGGCGATGGGGTTAAAGAAATGGAAACCTACCACGCGGGAAGGATCCTTCAGGTTCTTGCCCATCTCGGCGACGTCAAGAGAGGATGTGTTGGTCAGGAACAGACACTCAGGTTTGCAGGCTGCTTCCAGTTCGCCGAAAATTTTCTGTTTGATGCCCATTTCTTCGAAAACGGCCTCGATGACGAAGTCGCAGTCCTTGAACGGCTCATAGGTTAAGGAGCCGGAGATAAGATCTTCGCCGATCCACTTGGCATCAGCCGCGGACAGTTTGCCTTTCTTGGCCGTTTTGGCCAGCTGTTCTCTGCAGTAAGCCAGACCCTTATCAATAAATTCCTGTTTGATATCTTTCATGACAACCGGGCACTGATAACGCTGGGCGAATAACAGAGCCATCTGAGAGGCCATGAGGCCGGCACCGATAACGCCGATCTTGTTAACCTTGTTGCCCTTGACTTCCTTCGGCGGTCTGCCGGGAAGCTTCTTGGCACGGCGCTGGGTAAGATCAAATGAGTAAACCCCGCATTTGAACTGATCGGACAGAATCATGTCGGCCAGGATCTCCGTTTCCTTCTGGAAACCTTCATCCAGTGACCATGTTCCCGCACCCTTGATGAGTTCCAGCGCCTGATAGGGGGAGATCGCTCCTGAATGAACCTTACCGGTAATCATTTCTTTGGTTTTGTTGTAGAGCTCATCACTCATCTTCGGATCAACTTTCTTGCGTTCGATCTTCTCTTCGCCGGTGATGATGCGTTCCAGTAGAGCGACGGACTCATCCATGAATTCTGCCGGAGCAATGAGTTTATCCGCCAGGCCCATTTCGAAGGCCTTCTTGGAATTGATCATTTTGTTCATGTTGAGCGGGTTACTGATAATGAGCTCAATAGCCGCTTCCGGTCCGCACAGTTTGGTGACCAGCTGGGTTCCGCCCCAACCGGGCACGAGGCCGAGGAAGCACTCAGGCAGCGCGTAATGATCGCATCCACCCGGGCTCTTGGATATCGTGCGGTAGTCATGGTACAGACCGACTTCGACGCCGCCGCCCATGGCTGCGCCATTGATGGCGGCCAGTGTCGGGATCTTGAGATTCATGATTCTCTTAAAAGTACCATGTCCCATCTCACCGATCTTGAGAAGATCCGCTCTTGTCGCAGTCGGATCCACGCTCATGATGTCGGCGCCCACATTAAAGATGTAGGGTTTACCGGTCATGATCCAGCCCTTGACATCCTTGTCTTTTTCCACAGTGTCGATAACTTTGTTTAAAAATTCAAAGGCCTCAACCCCCCAAGTGTTGGGAATATTGTAGAACTGGCCGTTGTCCATCGTGACAATCGCTATCTTGCCAGCCTTTTTTGACTGGAAGAAATTGAGTTTACATTCTGTTATATATTTAGCCATAGCATTACCCTCCTATATTTTTTTCCCTACGACGTTTTGCCAAATGATAGAACCACCCATGCCGAGACCGACACACATGGTGGTCAGTCCGTACTTCGCCTTCGGATTCAACTCGAAGTCCTGCGCCAACTGCATGCTCAGGCGCACGCCGGAACTGGCCAGCGGATGGCCCATGGCAATCGTTCCGCCATAGGGATTAAGCCTGGGATCGACAGGAGTCTTCATACCAAAGTGCTTCATGAAACCGACAGCCTGTACAGCAAAGGCCTCGTTCAACTCGATGATGTCGAGATCATCAAATTTCATATTGAAGTTTTTAAGAACCTTCTCCGTGGAAGGCACGGGACCCCATCCCATGATGGACGGATCCACACCGACGAAGCCGGCGCCGACAAACTTCATCTTGGGTTTGATTCCCAATTCTTTGCATTTCTTACCCGACATGAGCAGCGACACGCACGCACCGTCATTCAATCCCGAAGCATTGGCCGGGGTAACGCGGCCTTCCGCCTTGAAGGGGAATCTTCGGAGATTTTTAATGCTCTCCAGGGTTGTTCCGCGCTTGGCCTGTTCGTCATAATTGGCAACTTTCCACCCGGTGGGGGAAAATACCGTCATGTCAACGCAGTGTTTGGCATAGTAACCTTCATCCAGAGCTTTAAAATATTTTTCCAGACAATAGAAGGAGTATTCATCCGCTTCTTCTTTCGTCACCGGCTGCTCACCGTTTTCCGGCAGCCAGTCATGGAGTTTTTCCGCCGTGTTGCCCATGTTAAAATACTTGACCTCGACCATCTTCTCGGTAACGACCCGCGGGTTCGGGTCTGCGCCCGCTCCCATGGGGTGGTGAGCCATGTGCTCCACACCACCGGCAATGATGATGTCGGCACAGCCCGTCTTGATGAACGATGAACCGATGGCCTGGCAGGTCATACCGCCTGCGCACATTCTGTCCACAGAGAATCCGGCAACTTTGTCCGAGAGGCCTGCGGTCAAAACCGTTACCCGGCCCATCGTGGTGCCCTGATCCCCGACCTGTGTCGTTGCGCCCCAAATGTTGTCGTCTACTTCATCCCATGGAACTTTCGGGTTTCTTCTAACAAGTTCTTTCATGACTTTCGTCACCAAATCATCTGCGCGTGTGGTCCAGTAATGGCCGTCCTGCCTGGACTTTCCGAACCATGTACGCACTCCATCAACAAAATACGCATCTCTTAAATCCATAAAACATCCTCCTTGCTTTATATCGGTGTTCTTTTAATGATTTAGATAGGAATAAATGACCACCAATAGTTTTTTAGATAGGGATAAATGATCACCAACTACGGTAAGACCTCTTGATCCTTAAGCTAGGATTTAATAACATTATGGGAGAAGTTTTGTCAATGAACTTCTGAATAAAAAGTGACTTTTTTTTAGCACATTCCCCCGGTCGACGCGAGCATAGCTGCAGGAATGAAGTTACCGGAAACACAGCAGAATCTTTCAAATACCAGTATAATGACCTGGAGAAAAGGAAAGGGGTTGCAGACCAAACCGCAACCCCTTGATTTTAATGGTAGGCGGTGCTGGGATTGAACCAGCGACTTCTACCGTGTGAAGGTAGCACTCTCCCGCTGAGTTAACCGCCCTGAAGGTGCTATGCTATAACTTAAAGCGTATCTTATTTCAAGGGAAAAAGTTTTTGATACGATGGAAATCTTATATTGCTTCATGAGATAGATCCCTCTGCATCCCCGGTAAAGAGGATGACAGAGGGATCTAAAGAAGAGTTATAGCTTTTTTTCAAAAGCTAGGAAGGGGCTATTTTTACAGCATCTCATAGATCGCAGCAGCGCCCATGCCGCCGCCGATACACATGGAGACGATACCACGTTTGGCATTGCGACGCTTCAACTCATGAAGCAGTTGAGCCGTCAGTTTTGCGCCTGTGCATCCCAGCGGATGTCCCAGCGCAATCGCACCACCGTTTGGATTGATGTCGCCGGCATTCAGACGATCTTCAATGCCCAATTCTCTGATACAGTAAAGAGCCTGGGAAGCAAATGCTTCATTGATTTCGAAGACGTCAATATCCTTTGTTGTCAGACCGGCAAGTTTCAGAACCTTGGGAATGGCGTATCTCGGACCGACGCCCATTTCTTCCGGTTTACAACCGGCCACGGCATAGTAGGCCAGCTTGGCGATGGGTTTCACACCGATGGCATTGGCTTTTTCCGGAGTCATCAGGAGCGTGAAAGCGGCGCCGTCCGTCATCTGAGAAGAGTTGGCAGCAGTGCAGTTTCCACCCTGTTTGAAGGGAGACTTCATTTTCCCCATGGCGCCAAGATCTGAAGGCCATCTTACTCCGTCGTCCTCATCGAACACGAATTCCGTACGCACACGTTTCCCATCCTTATCCTTCTTATATTTGAAGGCCTTAATGGGAATGATCTCTTCTTTGAATTTTCCGGCCTGAATAGCTTCATAAGCCCGGCGATTGCTCTCTAAACCAAATTTATCCATATCTTCACGGGAAACGCCATGATTCATTGCAACGTTTTCCGCCGTATTACCCATGTTCATGTAAACATTGGGCATGGTGTCCCACTCCCAATCAGGGTTGGGACGGAAGATGCCGCCGCCCATGGGGATGTGGGTCATGGACTCGCAACCGCCGGCGATAATAACATCGGACCAGCCGGCGCGAATCTTCGCCGTGGCGTCGGCAATAGACTGAACGCCGGATGAGCAGAAACGGTTGAGAACCATACCGGATACCGGCTCAGGCAATCCGGCGCCAACAGCCAGTACTTTACCGAAGTTCATTCCGGCTTCCGCTTCCGGAAAAGCGCAGCCAACGATCACATCATCAATATCTTTAGGGTCTAACTGGGGAACTTTTGCCAACAACCCTTTAATCACCTGAACACCAAAGACGTCCGCTCTGGTTTCAGACAGGCCGCCTCTTTTATATCTTCCACCGGCACTCCTTACGGATGCGACAATAACAGCTTCACTCATATTATTTTCCTCCTTACAGGCTTTTGTTATGTTAAGGGTCGGAGGCTTGGCTTTCAGGCCTCCGGCACATGATTCATCCTAGTTGCGCAGGGGCTTGCCGGTTGTCAGCATCGCGGATATTCTATCCTGCGTCTTCTTCTCACCGCAGAGGCTCATGAACGCTTCAATTTCCAGATCCAGCATTTCCTGTTCCGTTATCCATGTTCCTTCCGCGCAGGTACCGCCGCCTAGGACATGAGCGATCTTCATGGCAATATGAACATCATACTCGGAAGCGTATCTTCCAGCCTTCATATTACTGAGGATCGCGCCCGCCAAACCTTTCAGATTTTCGCCCATCACGGGAATCAAAGCGGGCTTCGGCGGTTTGTAGAATTTGGACATACCCAGAACAATCTGTTTGGCTTCGTAAATCTGCATGTCTCTGCTCATGTTGATCATGTTGGTTTTGCGGATATACCCCAAATCCTGAGCTTCCTGAGCGCTTGTCGCAACCTTGGCGGTGGCAACATTTTCAAAAACCTTGCCGTAATGATACTGCATATTCAGGCCGGACTCCACAACACCTGTGGGAATGCCTTCCGTCGCGCGGATGGCCAGTTCTTTGCAGCCACCGCCGGAGGGAATTACACCGACACCCACTTCAACCAGACCCATATAGGTCTCGCCATTGGCCAGACAGTAGTCGCCGTGCATGGCGATTTCACAACCGCCGGCCAGCGCCATACCTGCCGGAGCAATCACAACCGGTTTGGGCAGATATTTCATCTTCATATTCACGATCTGTAATTCTCGGACCATGGCCTTCAATTCATCCCACTTGCCTTCCTGAATCGCGACCAGCACCAGGAAGAGATTGGCGCCGGCGGAAAACATACGTTGATCATGATTGGCAACCACCATTCCCTGGAAATCTTTATTGACGATATCGCAGCCCTCTGAGATCATCTTCATCATATCGGGATCGATGGAATTCATCTTGGTATGGAATTCCAGGCAGGCCACACCATCACCGATATCGACCAACGACGCGCTGGGATTTTCTTTAATGGTCATTTTTCTTTCTTTGAGACCGGGCAGCAGAATGATCTTGGCATTTCCTTCCAGTTTGACATAGCCCTTCTTTTTGAAATCATAGTAAGATTTGACGCCTTTCTTGTCGACTTTGTAGAAAGAGGTGCATTTCTTCTTTAACATTTCATCGATTTTGGCCGGAACTTTTTTGCCCAGCTTTTTCATCACAGCAACAACTTCCTTCACTCCAATCGCATCCCATGATTCAAAAGGACCGAGTTGATGATTGTAGCCCCACTTCATGGCGTTGTCGATTTCAACGATGGTATCGCAGATTTCGGGAATGCGGTTCGCGGCATAGATAAAGTTATTGCACATATATTCGCGCAGATAATCACCGGCGGCATCCTGTCCGTTGAAGGCGACTTTCATACTATTGGCAACACCGAAATCAACCCATTTTTTGGCTTCAGAAATGGATTCAAATTTCGGTTTCTGAGCCGGGGCATATTCCATGGTCTTCCAGTTGAGAGCGTATTTGACATTCTTGCCCTTTTCGTCCTTGACTTTCTTATAGTAACCGCCTTTGGTTTTGTTACCCAGCCACTTGTTAGCCATCATCTTTTCGGCGAATTCAGTCGGTAAAAAGATATCACGGCACTCATCCTTGGGAACGGCATCATAGAGGTTCTTGGCAACATGAACACCGATATCGAGGCCCACCAGATCCATGGTCCCGAAGATGGCGGTGCCGGGGCGGCCGACAACCTTGCCGACAATGGCGTCGACTTCTTCAACGCTCATGCCTTTTTCCACCATGACCCTGCCCGCATTGGACAAATCATAAACACCGATACGATTGCCGATGAAGTTGGGAACGTCTTTACATACGACAACGCCTTTGCCGAGGACTTCCTCGCTGAACTGGCTCATGTAAGCGACAACTTTTTTATCCGTTTCTTTGCCGGGAATGATTTCCATTAACTTCATATAACGGGGGGGATTGAAGAAATGAGTTCCCAGGAAACGTTTTTTCAAATCTTTACTGAAATTGGCGGAAATATCCTTGATGGGAAGACCGGATGTATTCGTGGAAACGATACAGGTCGGTTTGATAACCTTCTCCACCTTGGCGAAAAGTTCCTGTTTAACTTTCAGGTTTTCAATGACCACTTCACAAACCCAGTCACAATCGGCCAGCATATTCAGATTGTCTTCAAAGTTGCCGATGGTCACCATGGAAGCGTTGCTCTTGGCATAAAAACTGGCCGGCTTCGACTTGGTGGCTCCGGCCAACCCGTTGGCAGCAAAACGATTGCGCCACGCCGGGCTTTTCTCGGTTAATCCTTTTTTCTTATCATCTTCGGTAAGCCCTCCCGGGGGAATGATATCCAGCAGATAACACTGAATGCCGGCATTCGTTAAATGGGCCGCGATGTTCGCGCCCATAACTCCCGCGCCTAAAACAGCTGCTTTTTTGATCTCAAATGACATGTTTTGCCTCCTTTGCCTTTTCTTGCTTAATCTTTTGGCTGATTATAAAATCCTTCACTATTCATCAGGCCTTTTGCAAACCCCGGACGAATATCTCCAATGCTAATTTCGTTGTGGAATATATTTTCTCTTTTCTGTTTACGGGTGATCCTGAAAAAACATACAGAGAAATAATTCCGTTGAGCAACCCCCAGAATGCGCTTTGATTTTTCTTAATGTTCAGTTCCGGGGAAAATTCTTTTGTGTCAACCCCCATCTGCAATACACTGCCGATAACATCGATGGACCTCGCAATGGCGTTCAGAATCTCGGCATTAAGCTTTTCGGTTAAATTCATTTTTGCCGGCTGAAGCATATAAGTAATTAATATTCTGAACAGCTCGCTGTCATCAAGAAAATAATCAATATATAAGCGCGACAACTCTTTCAGCAAATCGGCGGCTGTGCTTTTTCTTTCCAGCAGGACATCAACTTTTTCGTTGAAACCGTCTATATCATTTAAGAGAATCTGGGCGTAAATTTCTTCTTTGCTGTTAAAGTAGAGATAGATGGATCCTTTGCCCAGTTCTGACGTTTTCGCTATCTCATCAACGGTTACTTTTGTAAATCCTTTTTTGAAGAATAAAGATCGGGCAGCCTTGAGAATATTTTTCTTGCGATTATCCTTTTCCTTGCCTCTACGCTCCCGAAGTCCCACAGCAATATTCTTCCTTCGAAAAAACAAGCACTTGCGAAATAACGGTCAGTATCTGACCAACGGTCACGTATCTTTTAGAACAATCAAAATTGAAAGTCAAGCAAAATAATATGAAGATTCAACATGGCATATATTTCAAGCATATAGGTATACAGCGATTCCATTAGAGCTTTAAAATACTCCTTGTGGACGGCTCTTGATGTCCTGTTCCGTTAATAAAATAATGTCCCGTGAAGTATTCGTATCGCTTTTCCAGAAGGATACCATTGACATATGTTTTTAATATTGTTAAATATTCCAAGTATTAGGAATTGTGTCAGCCATGTTTATTAACAGTAATCGAACAGATCATCATCTCTTGGCCGCCATTACCGGCCTGGCGATTTTAATTTTAGTCGTCGTTGAACTCGTTTTAAATCTGACTCCTCCGATATCGAGAGACGCCCTCATTCATCATTTAGCCATTCCCAAGCTATGGCTCCGGCACGGCGGTTTCTATGATACTCCTTGGTCCGTCTTTTCCTATTATCCGATGAATGTTGATTTGCTTTACCTGATTCCCCTTTACTTTCAGAAAGATTTTCTCGCCAAATTCATTCATATGAGCTTCGGCCTCGGCACGGCAGTCATGATTTATCATTATTTAAAAAACAGATTTCATCGCGCCGCGGGGCTTCTGGGCGTTCTTGTTTTTCTCAGCACGCCGGTTGTGGTTCGCCTATCCACACAGGCTTACGTTGATCTCGGTCTGGCTTTTTTTACAACCGCCGCCATCCTGTCTTTTATCCGCTACCGGGACGGCCGATTCACGCAATTCCAATGGTTGCTGGTTTCATCCGTCGCCATGGGCCTGGCCCTGGGAACGAAATACAACGCGCTTCTGGCCTGGTTTTTTCTTTCGGCGGCCATTGTATTTATCTATTCCAAAGATACCGGCGAACAGTGGCAGGCGCTGAAGTGCGGTTTAATATTTTTCTTAATTTCACTTTTAATATTTTCGCCGTGGCTGTTGAAGAACGCGATCCTGACGGGAAATCCTCTATTCCCGCTGTTTCAGGGCATGTGGAACATTAACACCACCATGGCCGGTGAAGAAGGCACCTATTCGATGGTGGCAGGTGGCACGACGAAAGGGATCTTTCAATTCCGGGAGATGATGTATGGCGAGAGTTTCTGGGACACGCTGTTGATTCCCTTTCGCTATTTTTTCCAGGGGCAGGATCACAGCCATCGCTATTTCGACGGGGTTCTGAATCCTGTTTTGATCCTATTCGCTCCTCTGGCTTTGATCGATAAATCTTTCCTGCGCGACAAACTCCTTTTCATCGGCTTTTCCGTTTTTTTTGTCCTCGCCGCGACTTTCCTCGATCAAACCAGAATACGCTATATTCTGCCGGTGGTGCCTATTTTATCCATTCTGACCGTCATGGGAATCATCAACATCCTGAATCTGAAGATCAACCTGTCCGGCCGAGTCAGGAATTTGCTAGCCTTGTTGGCTCTCGGCCTATTGATCTTTTTCATCACCCAGAATTTTATTTATCTGAAAAATTATTATCAGTCGATCAGCCCTTGGAAATATATTTCAGGCAAGGAATCGAAAGATGAATTCATCGCCCGCCATGTGGGTATCTATCCTGCCATGAAGTATATCAATGAGCACACTGCGGCCAATGCCCGTGTCAAACTGATTCTGGTGGCCGGACGCGGATATTATCTGGACAGGGAGTATGATTACGACCGGAGTATGGGAATGGGCTTTATCAGCAATCTGGTCAACACTTCCCGGGAAGAAAACACTTTTCCGGGCTATGTGCGTTCGCTCGGATTCACGCATCTCTTGGTGCGAACGGATTTGTATTACAAATACCTGCGTGATAATTATTCCGCGGAAATCGTGCAAAACTTTCTACGGCAAATGAATCAAACAACGGAAATCATGTTTGAAGCCGGCGGCCACACCGTCATCAGACTGCTTCCCGCCGGCACGGCCCCGCGTTCCTGATGAGCGGAATGAACAGGCCGTTCAGATAAATTTTATCCGGCGCAATGCAAAGAAAACCATCCGCAGCAAAAGCCAGCCGTGGCTCCAGCGGCTGATATTGGTCGCTCCGTAGGTTCGCTCCCGATAGCGGATGGGTATTGCAACAATCTTTAAATTTAATTTGGCGGCGCCAAACAGGAGATCAAAATCGCCAAAAGGATCAAAATCGCCGAAGTAGGAGCGATTTGCCGCGATCTTTTCGTAATCTCTCTTCCAGAGAACTTTTGTTCCGCAAAGGGTATCTTTGATCGGCTGTCCCAGAAGCCACGAAAATACCAGACTGAAAAATTTATTGCCCACCAGATTTAAAAAGCGCATCGCTTCTTTTTCCATCGGGTAAACCAGGCGAACGCCGTTGACGAATTCCGCTTTGCCGCTGTAAATGGCTTCGTAAAAGCGAGGCAAATCTTCCGGCGGCACCGTCAGGTCGGCATCCAGAATCATCAGAATATCCCCCCCGGCCTGCTGAAATCCAAGGCGGACGGCGTCGCCCTTCCCTTTCCCACTCTGCCGGAAAAGCTTCGCTCTCCGCTGAGGATTATTTTTGATGGTTCGCTCTATGACATCATAGGTATCATCCGTGGAACCGCCTTCTACAAATATAATTTCTGTCCCGCCCCCCATTTCCGGAACGCTATTCCATATGCGTTCAATATTCCCCGACTCGTTGCGCGCGGGCACAACGACCGATACGACGGGCAACGCTTCGGCGCCCGTCACGGCTTCCACCGGTTTGGCAACCATAAAATGCGTCAGATCAAAGATCCGGAAAGGCCAGAGTTTCGCGACAAAACGATTGGCCAGAGAATCCATCACCGGCGTGCGGACCGGCCAGATGATTTCTTCCCAATGTCGGATCACTTCACAACCGGCCAGAGACAGAAGTCCGGTGATGTCTTCCACCGTGAGCCAGTTCTGCATCAACATTGGTTTGACCAAACCTAATTTTCTGACGAGCGCCAGCGGCAATTCCCACAGTCGGCTGTAAAAATTGATGATGATTCTAGATTGGGGTGTTGTCCATTCATTGATTTTCTGCAGCACGGCTTGCACATCCCATAGTTCATTCACCACATCAGAAAGAATGACAAAATCAAACTTCTCTTTCACATCCAGTTCGTGTGCGTCCGCGCAAATGAAATGCAAATCGGGATGCCTGTTTTTTGCCCGCCTGATCATTTCCGCGGAAAAGTCAATTCCGACGCCATAGCCTGGCTTAAGAGACGCCAGCAGTTCGCCCGTCGCACAGCCTATTTCAATGACGCGCTGACCGGGCGGCACAACAAACTTCATTACCTCCAGTAATCTCCGGAGGTAATACCGGTTGCACCGATTCCACCGGTTTTCCTGAGAGGCAATTTGATCCCAGTGGTCCATACGATTCTTCTGATATTGCTTGTAAACGGACTGTCTATTTTCGGTGGAATGATCTTTCATAAATAAGAATGATTCAATTGGTTGATCGGTGTCATGGGAAACCTAGCGTTTTTGAAAACTGTAAAACAGGCGTGAGCCGCCAAAAAGGATAAAGACAGCCGCCAGAACCAGCATAAAGAAGGAATAAACGAGAGACGGACTTCCTCCATACATTGGAATGCTACGCCTAGGATTGGACTGGTCAAATCTTATTTCCAGCGTATCTTCAACTTTTAAGATATCCCACTGCTGTTTGGCTATCACACTGCTTGTGCTGACCTTACTGCCGACGGCAGACATAAACCAGTAGTCGACATAGTAGTTGCCGCCTCCATCAGATCCCAGTTTGGAATACTTGTTCGTGATGTGGCCAACGGCCCGGCCGTTATAATTTTCAATCCGTTTGTATTCCGAAAAAGACCCCCAGCTTCCCGTGAGCAAAAACAGGCCGATACCGATACAAAGCAGTCCCCAGAAAATACCGGAAAAGGAAACTTTCAATCATCATCTCCAGAAATTTTAATGAAAAGAGATTTGCCTTATTTCAGAAGAAAACACAACCCTTTATTTCCGTGATTTATTTACGGCACACCAGATCTTTCAATTTTTCATTGATGGATAGCGGGATAATGTCATGCCATGGATCTTTTATGTCCGTCTCCGAGAGAAGCACATTGCCGTTTTCATCATAAATATCCATCGCGGCAATTCTATATTTCGCACTGGCACAATCAAATTCCAGTAAAATTAATTCCTGGCTCAGAATGGCGGGATTGCCGGGAGCTTTGCCCTGTTTTTGAAGCATCGAAAAAACGTCCGCTTTACCCTTCTCGTTTAAAATGGTTACTGTCCATACCTGAACAATATTTTTGGCGACTTTTTTAATGCTCTCTTTGTCATAATAGCCCGTTCCTCTGGGCAGCAAACCCCTGATGCCCCAATCAGCAGCCGCCGCCGGATACCATGATAAAATGACCGCTGCCAGGCATATGACGACCGCGACATTTTTAATTTTGATCATCCTCTCCTCCGTAAACCGTGTCACAATTTTGCGTCTTCAATCACTCCGGATTTATTTGTTCTGAGCCTTAGATAAACTAAAGCGGAAAGCAGAAGCAGAACCGTCATAACCGGCAGATAACCGGAAATCAGCAGCAGCGAAAATCCTATCAGAGGATATAACGCCACGCGGACCAACATTTTTGCCAGAGGCTTGTCTTGAATGAACTTCGCCGCCATCGGGCCATTGCGGTAATACCAGGCAACAAATTTCTTTCCTGCCGTGTTGGTGAGCAAATGTCTGTCCCGGAATTGCCGCAGGATTTCGACCTGCTCCGCCAGAGGAGAGCCAAAAGCCGCGGTAGCAATGAAACATCCTCCTCCGCCACCACCGTCATCTTTGCCGGAAGGCTTATCTTTTGTGGTAACGCTGAAAGTGTCGGATACCCCGCCGATCGTCAGCGTTGTATCCGTCGTCGTGGAGTAACTGCCTGATGACATTTGCTGAACTGATACTGTATCACCATCTTCAACCGTTCCGCTTTCATTTGTGTAAGGACCGCCATTAACGGAATAGGTGCCGCCTGTAATCGAAATGGGTGCCGGCAAAACAATGCCTGATACCATTATGACATTCGATATTAATGTTGTATTTAATGACACACTGATTTGATCGACAAAGGTGAATTGATCGGGGATTATCGCGCTCCTTGTCTTGACATTAAATGTGTCGGATTCTCCGCCCATCACAAGCGTGGCTGAAACCTCTGTCAAATAACTGCCGGATGACGTCAACTGAACCGTAATTTTATCGCCGTTGTTAACCTGGCCGTCTGAATCTGTATACGATCCGCCGTTAATTGCGTATTTGCCGCCTGCGATGGAAATATTTACCGCTACGTTGATACCCGAAACCGTAATCGTATTGGATGTAACAAGAATATTCCGGGCGACATTGGTCTGATCCTTAAAAGAAAAAAGATCCGGGATTTTATCAATGACGACCTCGGCACGATAACCCGCAACAACATTCATCATATTTTCGATCGTCCGTGCATTATCTCCATCAACGGCATGACCGGTAATGCCTCCTTCATATCTGATGTCCGGATTGGAGAAGTAAGGGGTTTCTATGTATGTATTACCATATCCATCTTTGTTGTAGGCCATGATGGTACCATAATCCATGGCATCTGTTCCCTCAAAATACCAGCCCGCGGAATAACTATACAGTCCCGGCCCTTGAGAATCTTTCTGATACTTGCTGTGACCGCAGCCGAAATTATGTCCGACTTCATGGGTCAGCGTATGGCTTATATCAGCAGATTGAATGGCACTGACAGTAAACGCATAAGCGGGATCTCCTAGTGATGAAGTCAACTCATATCCCATCCCGACTGAGCCCGAAACCGAACCGGTATCCACCAGCATCGTTACCAGATCAACCCCATAGGTGTTGCGTAAGATATGAACATTATCCATATAACCATCGCCGGTTCTTCGAAGTCTGTCCAGGTCTGTTTCCAAATTGCCATTATGCGTATAAGAAATCACCGTAGCGTGCGCCAATCTGAATGTCAGATTCACGCCGCTGTTCGCCGTTGATTGGTTCAGTTTGGCGATAACCTCAGCAGCAAATGTATTCATCCCTCCATTGCTGTCGACCCACGTTTTGGCCGTCGAATCGAAAACAATCATCACATCAACCGTCGCGCTATAGGCGGATGGAACTAAACAAAGAAGTGCCAAAAGAAATGTCCAAATTCTGAGAAAGACCTTAATTTTCTTCATCCAATTCTCCCGACTGACATTTTACATCCTATCGGCGGAGGTGCAGGCAATCCGCGGTATAAAAATATTTCCACAGGCGTCTGCCCGCGATCAGCGAATCACGGCCGGCATCTTCTTCATATCAATCTCTGTCACCGAGCCTGATCCGTCGCCGGAATTTCCCCGCAAGCGATAAAGTAATCCTTTCTTTATGTCCTGCAGCGTTATCAGATACCCATCAGGACCAATTGTCATAATCACTGTTCTCATTTTGTGATTTTTAAGCTTTCCACTGACAACGACCGTTCCATTCGCATGACGATTGATGGAATCAACTTTCACATCATATGCAATGTCACTGAATAAATTAAGGGAGATGTAATTCCCTATTGAGGGAACGATCTGTGCACGACGATTTTGTTTTCCGGCAATTGGCGGCAGGACATCCTGACTGATCAGAATTTTACCTTTGCGGATTTCGTGAGGTTGCAGGACCATCTTGGATTTCGTCTTCGCTACGCCTTCTTCTGCGGGCCAGACAATTAATTTATTGGCAGCCTGTGCCACGGATATTTGCACAAAGAAGGTCAGAATTGCCAACAGGATCAGCCTTTCGCATTGATGCACGATCATTCTACCATGGTGAATCATATATTACTCCATCGAGTTTTATTTACTTAAAATGATTAGACCGACAACAACAAACTGAACACTACGTTTGGAAAGAATTATAGCTTAATTGATGAGTACGTTCCACTGAATTCTCTTCTGCGAATTGCCTCAAATAAAATGTTACCGAAGGGTTGCATAAAAGGGATACGTTGCCTCATAAACCGATGTTACCGAGAAAAGATTCGGAAACGGAGGTTTAGCGATGAGTTCCAAATCCAAGGAAGAGTATTTTGCGGTTCTTTATAAGCGATATAAAGAGGCATCTCGTAAAGAAAAGACCGTTATCATCG